>Ga0208396_100434_pt1 | contig 12631 bp, 12 predicted proteins | sample LakWasMet64_LOW9_2_FD_183896 | JGI IMG/M metagenome (GOLD analysis project Ga0208396, IMG submission 183896) | Freshwater sediment methanotrophic microbial communities from Lake Washington under simulated oxygen tension - Sediment Metagenome... | ecosystem: Environmental > Aquatic > Freshwater >... | reverse complement strand
GGTACTGTCCGCCTGCGGCAACTTTCCCATCAACCCAGTCATAACGAACGTTCGGACGAATATTCAACCATTTCATCGGCTTCCAATTCACCCCTGCCGTGACTGCATAGTAGCTGGCAGCATTACAAGTGCTGTTATTGGCTTGCCCCCCAATGGCATAACTGTTTCCTGCGCCGTTGGTAGCGGCCGCTACACGACCCGGAGAGCAAACTCTAAAACCGTTTTGATCGCGGAACCATTCAGCCCGCACGCCCGCAGTCAGATTGTCTTTAATGTCATAGGTTAAATGCGAGTTTAAGCCATACCATTCGGTATCCTTAGCCGCACCGCCCAATAAGACTCCGTTGGCGTAACCATGGTCATGTTGTAAAACCAGATGCGTTTTAGCCGTGATGTTATGCTTCAACACTATACTGTACAGGCCCCAAGCTTGGTTACTGTGTTCAGATGTGGCGCCATAGGTGCCGCTGATATTGGCTGAAGTATCCTTGTCATCGCTAGTCCAGGTAGCGCCAGCCAAGCCGCCCCAGTTGCCCAACTGCTTATCCCAGCCGCCATCCCAGCCGCCGGTGGCGCTGCCGGTGGTGGCTCCGCCCATGACCGCCCAGTTCTTATCAACGGTATAATTGCCCATCACGCCGGTGTGGGTGAACGGTTCGCCATATTGCATGGTGTAAGCATGGGAATAGAAAAAGTTGTCAGGCGCCGGAACTGTCTCGTAACCAATCGGCGTATAAAAGTGACCGGCCTTGATATTCAATCCATTGCCGATAGGCGCATAGACCTCTGCATAAGCTTGAGGCAGGGCAATATCGTAAAAACGATTGTCATTACTGCCGAGCATATTGAGGTCCCAATGACTCCGATTCATGGGTTGCCCGGTATTCACATCAAATGCGGGAACGCCGTAAGCCTGGGTAAAAATAGCATCCGTACCGAACATCGCATCGACGCGTCCGCCGAAGTCCCACGCATCGCCTTCTGCGGCCACGGCGCGTTGCGCGAATATATTCAATTGGTTCAACTGGAATTCACCGGAACGGTCGCCAAAAGTAACCGGGCCATTGAAATTATTGTCAGGGCTTGCCGCGTTATAAGTGATTCCGGCGTTGGCCCAACCACCGATTTTCAATCCAATATCTTTCATGAACTTGCTTTCGTTGGGATCACCCACCGTTTCGAGCAAAGTACTGGCCTCAGTCAAACTCTTCGCCTGCGCCACACCAAAAACAGAAACCAGCGCTATTCCCAAAGCCACCGGCTTTAGTCTAAAACGTTTATCGTTTAAATGGTTTTTCATAATTAAAATTCCTTAAGAATTGATTAAACTCAAAGCAAAATGCCCCCTAAACAACCACAAGCAAATAAAATGCCAACTACATTTTTATTACGTATTTTTAGACCGCTAATTTCAAGCATACTAGATTTATCTCATTGTTTTTCAATAAGTTAAAACACCTACTAAAAAAACAAATGAGTTGAAACACACTGCTAATCATGGGCTTAACATAACAGAGCAGAAATAATCCGCACAGATTTTGGGCGACCCAGGCTGTTTGAGCACCATAATTGGGCACCAGTCAGTCCGCTCATTCCCGCTCTAAAAACGCCGTTTATTCCGTCTCGTTTTTTTAGTGGCTAATGCATCAAAAAAAATGGTATCGTTACGCCGTTTGGCATAAATGCTGATCCCACATAACTCATCTCAGGAGACGAAATAAATGTCTGCAGCAAAAGTACTTAAACTGATCAAAGAAAACGACGTAAAGTTCGTCGATTTTCGTTTTTGTGACACCCGTGGTAAAGAGCAACATGTAACATTCCCTGCTCATTCTATCGACGAAGATACCTTTGAAGAAGGCAACATGTTTGACGGTTCTTCCGTTGCCGGCTGGAAAGGCATCAACGAATCAGACATGATTTTAATGCCTGATCCCTCTACGGCGGTTATGGATCCGTTCTTTGATGACAATACATTAATCTTGCGTTGCGACATCATTGAGCCGAACAACATGCAAGGTTACGAACGCGACCCGCGCTCTATCGCCAAGCGCGCAGAAGCCTATTTAAAATCAACCGGCATTGCAGACACTGCATTCTTCGGCCCTGAAAACGAATTTTTTATCTTTGACGATGTCCGTTGGGGCACCGATATGAGCGGCTCTTTCTACAAAGTCGATTCAGAAGAAGCGGGCTGGAACTCAGAAAAAGTTTATCCAGACGGCAACACCGGTCACCGTCCTGGCGTTAAAGGCGGCTATTTCCCAGTACCTCCTGTCGATTCACTTCAAGACATGCGTTCTGCGATGTGCTTGACGCTGGAAGAAATGGGCCAAACGACTGAAGTCCACCATCACGAAGTTGCAACAGCCGGTCAATGCGAAATCGGCGTGAAGTTCAACACACTGGTTAAAAAAGCTGACGAAGTTCTGGAATTGAAATATGTCGTCGCCAACATCGCCCACGCTTATGGCAAAACAGCGACTTTCATGCCTAAACCTCTAGTAGGCGACAACGGCAGCGGTATGCACGTTCACCAATCTTTGGCTAAAGGCGGCGTTAACCTGTTCACTGGCGACCTGTACGGCGGCCTGTCTGAAACAGCGCTGTATTACATCGGCGGTATCATCAAACACGCTAAAGCATTGAACGCTTTCACCAACGCTTCAACCAACAGCTACAAACGTCTGGTTCCAGGCTTTGAAGCCCCTGTTATGCTGGCATACTCTGCACGTAACCGTTCAGCTTCTATCCGTATTCCTTTTGTTAACAACCCAAAAGGTCGTCGTATCGAAGTTCGCTTCCCTGACTCCACTGCAAACCCTTATCTGGCATTCTCAGCAATGTTGATGGCAGGTCTGGACGGCATTCAAAACAAAATCCATCCTGGCGATGCTATGGATAAAGATTTGTACGACTTACCAGCAGAAGAAGCAAAAAACATCCCGCAAGTTTGCCACTCTTTCGACCAAGCGCTGGACGCTCTGGACAGTGACCGTGAATTCTTGACACGCGGCGGTGTTTTCACTGACGACGCAATTGACGGCTACATCGATCTGAAAATGGAAGAAGTGACTCGCATTCGTATGAGCACACACCCAGCAGAATACGATATGTACTACAGCTTGTAACATTCAAGTCTGTTTCTAACAGACTCAGAGTGACCCAAGACCCCGCAAGCCATCTGGCTTAGCGGGGTTTTTTACGCTCAGACAGTCCCACACGAAACCACCGGATCTCGCTATTTTTGCCCCTCCTTATGTCCCCTTTTCAGAACATTCGGTAAAATCGGTCGAAATCAACACAAAAAAGGGGACACCTTATGCCACTTACAGACACCGAGATCAGGAAAGCCAAGCCTTCCACGAAAGATTATCAAATGGGGGATGGTAACGGCCTTTCGCTGGTAGTCCGAAAAAAGGGGACAAAGACCTGGCGCTATGAATTTAGGCTTAATGGCAAAAAAGATAAATATCATTATGGCAACTATCCACAAATCAGCTTGGGTAATGCCCGAAAAATTCACGCCGTAGCCAGAGAACTAATTGCATTTGGAAAACATCCGGCAACGCTACTTGATAACCCTGGCGCTATCCAGATGATTATTGACGGCTACGGCATTAAAGAGATTGAAGCCCAAGCAGCCGCCACCAGAGAATTAGAAGCAATACAAGCACTGATGACTTTTGGTGATGCCGCCGACAAATATAAAACTGAATGGGTGGACATAAAATGGAAAAATCCAGATAAAGGCTGGCGACCTGTCGCGCTGCATTTATTACCCAAACTGAAAGACACGCCATTGGAATTAATCGACGTGGCAATGCTCAGAGAATTGATTTATGACCTGAGAGAACACAAAGGCGTTGCAACCGCCCTACTCTGTCATGGCTGGGCGGATCGGATATTCGGCTATGCCGTAGAGCATGACTATTGCAAGCATAACCCGGCAGCATTGATTAAGGCGGCGAGAGTCGGCAACCGCAACAAGCGTACTCGCTGGCTATCAACGCCGGAGATTAAACGCTATTTAGTCGGGCTTTACCAATGCAACACTTACAGGGGTTATAAGCTGGCATTGCACCTGCTTTTGATGCTGGCGTTACGTAAATGTGAATTATGCGAGGCCTCATGGAGTGAAATAGATTTTGAAAAAAGGGAAATGTTAATACCCGCCGGACGGATGAAAACTAAAAAAGATCATCTGGTCATGCTCCCGACACAAGCCATTGAAATGCTGCAAGAGTTACAGCGGCTTGGCGGCGGTAGTCCCTGGGTTATGCCGATGCCCACCAACCCGAACAGAGTCATGCGGAGCTTAAACCTTGATGGCACTCACAATGCGGCACTCGCGGCCGGGGACATTATTGATTACAACATCCACGATCACCGCCATACAGCATCAACACATTTAAGAGAGCAAGGCCATTCCCCCGAAGTCGTAGAAACCGCCTTAAGTCACGCTATACCCGGCATGGCTGGCGTTTACTCGCATGCGCAATACAAAGACCAGCGCCGCGAAATGCTGCAATCATGGGCTAATTTTCTTAATACCGTAATGACCGAGCGCACCGTTATACAGGCGACATTCAGAAAAGCGTTATAATCCAATTTAACCGGATAGCTCGACGGAGCAACAAGCGGGATTCATCCTTCCGCTTCCGGTTATTTCCTTTCAGGATGACTTGCACTTTGATGGAGTGTTGATTGATGAATGCTGTTGACACAGAACGTGAAGCGCTTTTCAAATATTGGAAAGAGATGACCATCCAAGCAAGAATTAAAGAGTGGCATATTTTCCAACCAGATTGGGAATATTTAAGCGGATTCCCTACTTTTACCTTAGCAAGTATCGTTGGTCAATCGATAGGATTGCATCCTTACTTTGCTTCGCCCTCTTGGGTGTTCAATCGGGCTATACCTTATTTCGAAGGTGAAAGAGATTTTGACGTTGAACCTCCGCTTAACGCCGCTGACGCCGAAAGATGCAAGCAATTAAAAAAGTTTCTCCGGCGCATTCATATTGCTGTCGGCAACCTTGCCCCACTGGGTGACTTGTTGCCGGTTGATGGCGTTATTCTGAGCGAAGCTACATGGGTAAAGGCTGCCGATTTTTTAGCGTTCGCCATTGCTCAAGGCTGGGACTTACCAGACGAACTCCTAAGAAACGCCTATGTGATGCAAGCCGATCCAGAAACCAGAATAAGCAAGAACACGGTTAAGGTCAACGCTCAAAGAAACGAGGTGGCTACAAAATGGATGAATAAGAATAAGCCAAACTTAGACGCCATGAAGCACACTGAAATACTAAAGGAACTTGATAGTTTCAACTCGACCTTAAAAGCCGAAGATGGAAGCCAGATTTATAAGAAAGGGCTATTTATCGGTAGTGCTGGCAAAGACTGGCTAAACCGTGACCATTCAGTTATTCCGAAAAAAAACCAAAGGGCATAAGCCGGGCAACTAAGGCCGTGAAAAAATACTGTGAATGCTGTAATTTTTAATGCCGGGTAACACCGGCTTTTTTGTGCTCATCATATTATTCACTGGCTTAAATACTGCGCTAGAAAACACACTAATAAATTCACAGTGTCCACAGTATTTTTAATTAAAAACAACACCTTATTATTTAGTTATTCCATAACAGGCCTAAGGAGGCTTAAGAATGACTATGCAAAATCCTACTTTACCAATCCTTACCTATTGCCTACTGCGCCGCACAGCGGTTGAACAGGCCACAGGTTGGTCAAGATCAACTATCTATCGCTATATCTCCGATGGACTCTTCACAAAACCCGTAGAAATCGGCGGAACCCGTGTGGCATGGCCTGCAAACGAAGTTGATGCACTCAACAAAGCCCGCATTTCTGGAAAGTCTACTGACCAGATTAAACAACTGGTTATCGAACTGGAAGCGGCGAGGGTATCAGCATGAACAACGTTATTGCCCTAACCAAGAAAAAACAAGCGGCCTGTGTTGGTAGCCAGGGCGCCTTTATGATCGGCACACATCAAACCCAGCGCTTGACCTCTGCTTATTTGGTGTTTATTCTGTGCCCGCTTTCGCAAAAAACGAAAGACGGGCCCTCAACCCCGAATAACCAAGGCCGCAATAGGCCACTTTCAACAGTGGTTTTTTTGTGCCCACCGAAAACACAGGCGGCATTGTGCTGTTTGCATTCTATGGCGGGCTGTATAGGGCGACCCCTTAAAAGGTCGGCCGGTTCCTTGGCCGGTGTTGAGAACCCGATACAGTCCGCCACCCAATACCTCTCAATATTGTGTGGCGGTTATTCCCTCTACCAAGGAGTCACCGCATGAACACGTCACAAAACAATTCCGCCACAATCAATCAATTACTTAAACCCGACCTCGGTCATCGTTTATTAACCGATCCCCGGAATGATACCGCCAACGCCGATGCGTATGATTTAAATACTGCCATCTTTCAAATGGCGCTACGCGCTCAAAATGTCATAAGCCTGATTCAGGGCGAGTTCTGCAAGGATTTGGACGATGATAGCCGGCCGAATAATGACGTCATCTATTTCAGCCTTGAGACCGTATGGCGGGAGGTGGAAGACATGCGCTGCACTGTCGAAGCTTTTTCCCGCATGGCACACACGGATGAAACTAAGGTACTAGAAGCCTCCAGACATAAAAAAACCGACTGATCCACTCAATCAGCCGGTTCTTTGCATTCCGCTTGCCACTTACGCAGGGCTATTTTAGTCCATAGCGGCGTGGAATGCATTCCCGGCAAGGAACCCATCCAATGAATACCACTCTATCAAATCACGCAGATCAGCCGTTCAACCGGACCCGTAGCGGCACAACCATAACAAACGAGCAACAGCGCGAACTGTTAAGCAAACTACTTCCTGGCAAATGGGTTGCGGTTTCTGAACGCGAAGACCTGCTAATAATGGACTATTTAGAACCTAACGGCTGGCGCTTTGATTATCAGCTAGGCTCAATATTCCCAAAATATAGACTGATCTGGCGGCAGCGGCATATCGCGCAGCGGCTACTAAACCGCCTGACCAAGGGGGAAGTATGACCCAAAGCCTAGAAGATGCTTGTCGGGCTGCCTGCTTGGCCCTTGGCGTTGATTATAAGGCCGTCCCGGAAGACGGCCAGTTTCACACGGCAGACCTGACCGATGACCACAAAGGGAAAAATGACGGGCGCATAAAGATTTTCTCTGATCGTCAGGGCGGTATTGTCTGGAATCACAAGAGCGGCGAGAAGAAATCCTTCTTCCTCAACAGCGAACCCGGTAAACCCGCGCAGCCCATCGACCGCAAACGCATTAAACGAGAACAGAGCAAACGAAAAGCGGAGGAAGCCGCCCGGCAGGACAAGGCCGCCCGCCGAGCATTGGCAATCTGGCAAGCCGCAACGCCCGCGCCAATCGATCATCCCTACTTAATTCGAAAACAAGTCAAACCGCATGGCTTACGGTGCGGACAGTGGCAGCGGGTTATCACTGTCGATGACGGCCAGCGTAAAACGCTGACCATCGATAACGCCCTATTACTGCCACTGTTCAATGAATCCGGCGAAATCCGCAGTCTACAAGCGATTTTTCCGGAAAAACATCAAATCATTGATCGTGACAAAGATTTTTTACCGAGTGGCGGGCTAGCCGGTCTGTTTTGGTGGATAGGAGCTAAAACCGATACGGTACTGATTTGCGAAGGCTTCGCCACCGCCGCGACCTTACACGAAGAAACTGGCCATCGGGTTTATATGGCATTTACGGCCAACAACCTGCTGGCCGTTGGGCGCATTGTCCGAGAAAAGCTACCCAAAGCAGAGATTATCTTCTGTGCTGACAACGATACTCAAACACCTGGTAATCCAGGCTTAACCAAAGCCGAAGAGGCCGCTATCGAGGTTGACGGTTTGATTGCCGTGCCGCCGATCTACGGCGACTTCAATGACTTGGCAATTTATCTGAAAGGAAACACCGATGACCAGTAGTGACAAACCAACCGTTTCAAATGTCGTTGAACTGGCGAAAAAGCCCGTCAACAAGAAGGCCGGTAAAAACGCCGGGAAAGGCAATGGTAGCGGTGGCGGTAGTGGCAATGGAACGGACCAGGCGCAACAGTTTGGCGATTACCTGATTAGAAACGGTATGTTTCACCAGTCAAAGGCCGTACGTAGCGGGCCGGATGGCGGCGGGTTTGTCGAATTTCCTTTGTGTGATTTTTACTGTCGAATTACTGAGGAGGTTATTGCTGATGATGGCCTGACCGATACCAGTTATTTAAGGATCGAGGGCCGCCGGGCAGATGGTGTAGCGTTGCCTATGGTTGATGTTCCGGCTAAGTCGTTCTATTCAACGCAAGGCAATTGGGCAAACGAACACTGGGGGACTTTGCCCTTTATCCACCCCGGAGCCGCCAAGCGTGATAATTTGCGGGCGGCTATTCAGCTCTATTCAAAGTTGAACGGTGATATACCACGCCGCGCCGTGTTTAAGTTTACGGGCTGGAAGAAGATTAACGACCAATGGCACTATCTGACCGGATCGGGGGCGATTACGGCTGATGGTCTGGTCGATTCCGTTCAGGTCGATTTAGGTTTAGGACACATGTCCCGGTATGCCTTGCCAGCACCCTTGGCAGGCGACCCGCTTAAACAGGCCGTAACCGAAGTGCTGATGCTTCTGGAGATTTGCCCGAGCAAGGCACACATCGGCGCGGCATTGTTAGCGGCGGTGTTACGCGCCCCGCTCAACGAGTGTCACCCGGCTGACTTTGCTATTTGGCTGCATGGTTTAACCGGCTCCAGGAAATCGGCAGTAGCCGCTATCGCCCAAGCCTGTTTCGGCAACTTTACCGCTCGCAGCTTCCCGGCCAACTGGTCGGACAGCGCCAACGATGCCGAGATGAAAGCACACCAAGCTAAAGACGGCATTCTCACGGTGGACGACTTTAAACCCAGCGTATCAAAGAGCGAGGCCGACAAGCTGCATTCAATGGCCGAACGCTTGATTAGAAACACCGGCAACCAAGCCGGGCGCGGTCGGCGCGATTCGAACATGCAGGCCAAAGCCGCGCCGCATAACCGTTCAATGATGATTGTCACCGCTGAGGACTTACCGCGCGGTCAGTCGTTACTAGGTCGGTTGCTGATTCTGGAATTAAGCACAGCGGATGTGGATAACGCAACCTTAACCCGGCTACAGCAGGCCGCCACAGCGGAAGCCTTTACCGGCTTGATGTCGGCTTACCTGCAATGGTTAGCGCCGCGCCTAGATCAATTGAAGAAGTCTTTTCCCACCATTGTTGAGCAGTACCGCGACGAAGCTATTGCCGAAGGCTTTGCTTCGTCGCATCCCCGCGCCTCTGAAATTTTCGCCAATTTGGTAGCGGCAGCGGACGTTTTTAGCGACTTTTTGACCGATTCTAAGTTGATGATCACCGAACAAAGCAACGCGCTGTTGTCGGGCATTGAGACCAGTTTGAAACAAGCCTTCAATGAACAAAGTATTTATCAAACCGAGCAAGACGAAACCGAGCGGTTTTTACAATTGCTGCGGGCGGTGCTGAGTTCCGGCAACGGGCATATCGCTAACTACATCGACCAAGGGCCGCCCAAGAGTCGGCCTTTTGCCTGGGGTTGGCGTGATGCCGGTAAAGATTTGGCGGGCGAATCATCCTATAAGCCGATGGGCGATTGCATGGGCTGGCACTGCGTTGGCAGCGAAATCGTGCCTGCTGAAATTTGGTTAGAACAACAAACCGTGTTCAAAGTGGTTTACGGTTTCGCCCAAAGACAAGGCGACACGTTTTTATTGAGTGCGCCTTCCCTTTGGCGTCGTCTGGCTGAGAAAGGTTTGCTGCTCAAAAACGAGTCAAATACCGAAACGGGACGCTCAAAAACAACGGTTAAGCGCATAGTCGCCGGGATCAGTAAACGCGTGATGATCCTGTCCGCTGAATTGATCGAGTCGGGCTAAGTAAAAAATATACAGGGGGTTATATATTTTTTTGGGGGAGTTGGGGGAGATAACCATTAAACCCTTCTCTAAGCCTTATTTGGCGTGGTTTTGTTGCTCCCCCAATCGTATTTTTTTTGGGGGGAGTCTCCCCCAAAAATGGGGGAGCGATAAACCGCGCGAAGAAGCATAATTCCTGCCAAAAACACAGTAAAAACAGGTCAAAAAAGGCCAACGCCCCCAAAAAATGCTGAAAAATTGGGGGAGTTCCCCTAATTTTTAGAGCAGTGGGGGAGCTTGAAAGCCTCGCCCGGCGTGGGCTAGAGGCATATATCCCCCAATTCCCCCAATTTCTCACATGGGGGGGGTATAAATATATTTTTATGAGGTTAAAACCATGAACAGAACAATGCAGAAAATCAAAACCGGAACGCTTAAAAAAACAGTGTCGCCGGTCGAACAAGAACGCAGAAAGCGGAAAACCGATGCTATTCGCGCAGCCATTCGGCGTGAATGGGCGATGTTAGATATTTATTACAACAAACGACAATCACCAAGGCCGGAATGTCCCACATTGCGGCGATTGACGGCGGCTGGAAGAGATTGTCAGCGTAGACCATCAAACGACCGAACCAGGAAGCCTAAGTTTACCTATCAGGCCAAAGGCGCGAATCCGATCATCGTGAAATACCATGCCTCAAATTTTGGCAATATCCGCTTAGTACCACCTGAGAAATATATTCGGGTGCGGCAGGCTTTCGGGTATTTGTAAAAAAATAAAAACAATAAGCGATGCTTTGAATTCGGTAGGTTATTTGTCGTCAATACCTGAAATGCCGGTAAGGTTTCGCCGAAAAAGGCGCTGTGATGATGAGATGACGGCGGGTTACTAAAGCTTACTTTGCAGGGTTACTTGGTATGCTTATATTGAACAGAGAAAGCATGATTGTTAACAAAAGCGTACATTCAGGCATCTATAGTGGCGGCACTGGTTTTGATGTTGGATGAAAATTGCACAGAGCGGGTATTGATCCTATAAAAGGTGGCCGGAGACAATACGAGGACGGACACTATTGAGATTAACCGAAGGGATGACAAGCTCGCCCTTCGTCCAGCCAGTTAGAAGCATAGCAAAACGATCAGGATAATAAAACCTTACTAAACCTGACATTTGAACCGGAAAAAATTGTTAGACAACCCAAGTTAACCTATTTTTGACCTGTATTTGATAGGAAAAATCGGCAAAGCGTCGGTTTTTCTACGGCAAACCGCAGAAAGCAGGTTTTTGTTGTTGCGCCTGCCCGACAATGGTCAATAGCCGCTACTCTTTGGCGTAAAGTCAGGGGCACGGGGGGTTATTCAAACTCGCTTCATTTCCTAAGCGTTTATCAGCTTGTACAGCGTTGGCCTGCTTATGCCATAGGCTTTAGCCAGCTTACTTTTATCTTCGCCCTCTGCGGCCTTGGCTTTGATCTCTGCGGTTTGTTCCCCTGTCAGCTTGGCCGGTGCGCCCAACTTCTTACCGCTAGCCTTGGCCGCTTCAATGCCTTCCCGCTGTCTTTCCTTAATCAAGGTGCGCTCAAATTCGGCGAATGCCCCCAACATTTGCAACATCAGTGTTTGCATAGGTGATGTGTTAGATGCTTCGAAGGTTAAGTACTCTTTGTAGAACTTAACCGTCACGCCTTTATGAGTCAGCTTCTCGATGATGGTTTGCAAGTCTTTCAGATTCCGGGCCAGACGATCTATTGAATGGACATGAAGAATGTCGCCTTCTCTTAAATGGTTCAGACAGTTAGACAGCTCCGGCCGGTTGGTGTCTTTACCACTGGCTTTGTCGGTGAAGGCTCGATCTAATTGCACGTCCACCAACTGGCGTTCAGTGTTTTGCGATGTCGAACTAACTCTAATGTATCCAATGTTTTGACCTTTCATGATTACCACCCCGAAGCGTAAATTAATGTCTTAGAGTAAGATTAACACATGTAAAATAAATTACAAATTAACTTTTATTTACACGGTAGAAAGCGGGCTTGTGGGCCTGGTTGAAAGTGTAAAAAAATGTATACTTTATTTACGCGATGAGTTGCATTTATTGAGCAATTCCAAAAAACAATGCTTGATAATGTTTTTTTCAAATGTCGCAACAATGGAACAACCAAGGCCGAGTAATGCTGGCTTTTTTGTGGCAAACATAAAGATCGAGTTTCAAAGCCCCCCGTTTTGCCCCCTGTTTCGTTTTTTAACCTCCGTAGGCATTGATAATTCTATAGTCATGTACTACAGCTTGGTCGGGCGACTTGTCAGTCGCCCCCTTACAGCTTGCACAAAAACGCCCCTCACTGGGGCGTTTTTTTTGTTTGCGGAAACCCATCCAAGCCGGCCTGTTTTTATATTGACGATCGGCAAGATGCGTAAACAAACAAGGGACAATTGCATTCGACTGCACGGACGCAATAAGCCAAGCATCAACAGTAGTCGCTTTAGGCGACGCATGGAGCAATTGCTAATCGCCCTCCCCCAAAGACGGCTTGATTTTTTATACCCCCGCCCTTTATAAATACCCTCCGATACGGGAGTATTTCTACCAAATTGCAAACAATGTCTCTTTTAGAGGATAATATGCGGCTATGCATAGCTTTATTATGCTTTTGATTGACCCTGTAACTCGTCATACGC
>Ga0208396_100431_pt1 | contig 12645 bp, 12 predicted proteins | sample LakWasMet64_LOW9_2_FD_183896 | JGI IMG/M metagenome (GOLD analysis project Ga0208396, IMG submission 183896) | Freshwater sediment methanotrophic microbial communities from Lake Washington under simulated oxygen tension - Sediment Metagenome... | ecosystem: Environmental > Aquatic > Freshwater >... | reverse complement strand
CTCTTGCTGTTTGGAAACTTACGACCCCGTGTTACCACGACGCCGCTTCCTCATACTACCAAGGCGTACGGACAATTCCTTGGACGGGACTTTAACCCGCTAGATTTACTGCTGTTACTGCGAACGGTCAGGTCTTTCATTGTGCATTTTTCGAAAACAAAAAAGTTCCCAGGTCTTGCATCGTGCCTGACCTTTTAAGCAGCGCGGTAGGATGGCTAGAGCGCAGTGAAATCCATCACAGTCGCTGAACCTTCAGTTCTCGGAAACCAGCGTCTCTATCCGGTAAAAGCCTTCATTGTTATTACCCAGAACCTCGGCCAGCCAAGGCAAGACCTGTTTCATTTCAGCCGCTAGAGTCCAGGGTGGATTGATCACGATCATGCCGCTGGCGGTCATGCCGTGTTCGTTGCTGTCCGCGCGTATGCCCAGCTCAAATAACTGCACATTGTTGATGCCGCTGGCTTTTATGGCGCGCTCCAGTTTCTGGTTGCGGCTGCGTTCGATGACCGGATACCAGAGGGCGTAAGTGCCTGTAGCGAAGCGTTTGTGCATGGCGACCAGCGTTTCAACAACTTGCTGGTAATCGCTTTTTATTTCATAAGAAGGGTCGATCAGTACCAGTCCCCTGCGCTCGAACGGTGGCAATAATTTTAAGCAGTCTGTTAAACCATCGGCATGAAAGACATTGATGCGCTTGTCTTTATTGGCTTCGGCGGTTAATAGCTTTATTTCGGTATTATGCAATTCGAATAAACACAGGCGGTCTTTGTCGCGCAGTAATTGTTTGGTAATTAACGGCGAGCCGGGGTAACGGGTTAATTTGTCCGGGCTGTTAAAGCGTTTGATAAGGCTGACATAGCGGGCAACGCATTCAGGTAAGTCCTTACGTTGCCATAACTTGGCGATACCGTTTTCAAATTCACGGGTTTTTAATGCGTATTCACCATCCAGTTCGTATTTTCCGGGGCCTGCATGGGTATCGATACAGCAGAAAGGCTTGTCTTTTTTTGTTAAGTATTCAAGGTTTTGTATCAGGACGATATGTTTTAAAACATCGGCAAAATTGCCTGCATGAAAGGAGTGTCGGTAGCTGAGCATGGTGGGTTTAATTATTTAGAGTACTTTGTCGAATATCGTCATGCCTATTTCAAAAGCAATCAGCCAGATAATGATCCATTCCAGTATTGTTGAGTGTCTATGTTTTTGCTCGTCTGCCAGCATTTCAAATAATTCATGGATGGTTTCCAGCTTTTTTGACAATACGGCAGTTCGTTGAGCTATTTCCAGGTATTTTGCGGTGATCCCGTAAAAGGCTTCATATTCAGGATATTCCCAAAAGAAATCAGGCGTATCCAGCAAATCATAATTCAAAATAATGTCGCTTTTGGTTAAAAACAGCTGTCCGCGGATTTTCGCGATTTTATGACGGCTTAATTTGATTCTTCCGTTTTCAGCCAATGACTTGGGAATGTAGTTGGTATTGTTGATGGTGGTTATGGCATTGGTTTCAAAAGAGGCCAGCTTAATCGATTGCGCCATGCCTTGGGATAACGCAAATATCAGGATAGGGTCCGAAGACTCTATTTCAATATGATCTTCGATAATGCGTGTGCTTGGGCAATCGAGAGTAAAAGTGAAGTGGTCTTCCTCCGGGGAAGTCAGCGGATTTTCCGCATGATCCAATAATAACTGATGGAGTCTGGCCTGTTGTTCCGAGCCGACATTCCAATGCACAACAGCGCCATAAGCAAAGACAATTGACCAGGATTGATTATCCTCAATCAGTAATGCGCCTTTAATAATCCTTATCAGCGTTGAGTCCGAGAGCAGTTTGGCCAAGGCGCTAATATCAAAACTCTGCGCCAGGCAATAAGCTACACAATTTTTAATGGACTGATTCTCAGACATAAAGTGCTCTCAAAAGTTAAGGTTAGTGTAACGGCGAGGCGAGTAGGGCGTGTCATGCGCGCCCCACACAAGCCAACTATTACTCGGAAATTTTTACCAGCCAGCCGTTTTCGCCATTACATCTTGGATTTTTGGCATTAACCTTGATATTAATTCTTGCTGTCGTGTTAACTAAATTGGCGGGTAAGTTACCTTTTACCAGGTAGAAAGAATCTTTATCTTCCGTAGTCACTTCAACGGGGATTGCTTTTACGGTGACTTCAATCTGTTCAGGCTTACTGACATTAAAAGCCAAAAAAGAGAACGTTGATCCCGGTGTAACGGTTGCTAAATTGGCGGGCAAAAACTTGGTCAGCTGCGGTTTTAAACAGCCACTTTCACCACCGCCGCCACCGCTGTTCGCGCCGTGTCCGCTATGATGCTCCGAGGCATTAACTGCGCTGACATTAAAGCAAGAAACTATAAAAAAGAGGGCTAGTAGTCTTGGTGTTTTCATAGGATTACCTTTTAATTATTATTTTTGTCGTGATCAGTATAAGGCTAACTTTTGTTATGTGGCTGAAGCAGGAAAGTCGCCAGGCTAAATCGCCTCTACACGGCTAATTATATGCATAAATGTGGTTTCATCATAAAACATTGGAATAGTCCTGTTCCAGCTGCCGGAAATTCATTGACGACATGAAACGGCTGAAACTTAGCCATGATGAAAGTCCCATCAGGTCTTTAAACTGCGGCGGCAGAAAGCGCGGCGCAATCACCGTGCCTTCTTCAACCAGATCGACCAACACTTTCATATCTTCGATCATGGTTTTGCCGCAAAACAGCAACGGGATACGATCCGGTTTGCCCTTGCTGACGGCCAGACGCATGAAGTTATAGGTCAGCACGAAGCCTTTGATATAGGTCAGGTCCTTGGTAAACGGCATGCCGTCGGAGCAGCTGCCCCTGAATACCCGGCTGCTGAGCGTATAACTTTCTTCCTTGTCCAGGCCTTTATCCCTAAAGAATTCAAATATATCCATAAAGTCCGCGCCTTCTTCGGCAAGCGTGATGGCGCGCACCCGGTTGATCAGGCGCATCAGCCGGTTAGGTGTTGAACTGAAGGTTAATATTTCCATCAATACCGCCAGTCCTTCCTGAGTAATGGTCGCGGACGGCGGTCCCTTGCCGAGAAAGGTGCAATAAGGTTGAGCTAAACCGTTCAGGGTGGTGCCCAAGTGTACCCATATTTCGTGAACTTCAAGCACACGCAGATCGCGCATGTTGAACAACGCATCGGCGCGCAATTTAATGTAATCGGTACCGGCGGCGGCATCGGCGACGATACCGTCGCTCAGCATGGCGCGCAGGCCATCGCCGGGAAATACGGCCTCTATTTTTTCGTTAAGGATGGCTACCGCATCCTTGGCGTTGATGGTTTTGGGCTCTTCGACCAGAAAATCCAGTTTCAGCAGTTGTGACAGGGTCCCTTCCATCATGCTGCCCAGATCGGCAATGGTCGGATCGCCGACATGAAAAACGTCCTGGGATGAGCCGTATAATTCTTGGGAAATATTGGAGAAGGTCGGCTTTCCTCTGGCCTCCAGCATACGCACTACGTCCAGATATTCCTTGCAAATCCGGCGCATGATCACGCTGAGCGGGTTGAGCTGGCCGAGTTTACGCATTAAATCGCGCTCAATCTGGAAAAACTCTTGTTTCTTTTCGTTCGGATCAAAGCCTAACGGGCGATTTTGATAATAATCCGGCGTTACGATCGGCGATTTTTTGCAGTTGCCGTCAAAAAAAGCCTGCTTGATATTATCATCCCATTTGATCGCATCAAGTATGCGGATCGGCTGTTGAGCTTTGACGATCCGATCCGACAGCGTTTTGACTTCGGTCAGATAAGCGGAGGGTTTAATGGCTTTTTTGCGCATGAGTGTCGTCCGTTAGCGGTGCAGCGTTGTAGGTAAGAAAAAATCATTCACCACGAAGGACACGAAGATCACGAAGTTTTATGTTCTTCGTGGTAAATGAGAAATCTACACTTTTTTTATTTTGTTACAAGGCTTCCGGTCGATTATTTACCTTACTAGGGATCAGTCGTACCAGCAGCGAAACCACACCCAGTATATCAATAGATTGGCAAAGCCCAAGGGAATTCCGACACGGGCAAACTCAAAAAAACCGAGGGTAGCTTCATGCTTTTCGGCATGCTGAATAATAATCACATTACTGGCGGCGCCCAAAATCAGCAGATTACCGGCGATAGTGCTGCCGGCCGCCAGGGCCATCAGCGATTCGGGGCTCGGCAATTGCTCCTGCATTGCTCTACCTCCTGCATCCATGCAGTCGTCGGATTTGTCAGCATCGGCAAATACAGCGCTACCAGCGGCACATTGGAAATCAACTGACTGAGCGAAGCGCTGAGCAGCATGATAGCCGGAATGGTCGTCAGGTCTATGTGCAATTCATTAACCTGTTGCTGCATGATGCCGGTTTGCCAGACGCTGGACATCAACACAAACATGGCCGCAAAAAACAGCAAGGTTGACCAGTCCAGACTTCTTAATAAGTGCAAGCGGGCAGTGCTGAACAAGATCGGCGGTAACGCGGCGATAAGGGCGATATGGCTTAATTTAAGCTGCATCGTGCTGTGCATGGCGGACAGAATGATGTTAAGTGTTATTAATCCGATCAACAAAAACAAGGAAGCTTGGGCCAGTTTTTTATCCAATAATTCGACCGGGTTATGGGTAAGCGGCATAGCGGTGATGAAGTGTTGCCGATAAGCCAGACGTAAAACCAGGTAAGTGACAGCCAAATTAATCAGCGTAGGGATGCCGAGTGCCTTAAAAAAAGTCAGAAAAGGCGCGGGTAATCCGCCTTGACTGGCGATCAGGAAATTTTGGGGGTTGCCGAGAGGGCTCATCACGCTGCCGATAGTAATGGCATAAGCCAGAGTCAATAACAGCAACTTGCTGTCGATGTTGTGTTCCCGAGCCAGGCGCAACACCAGCGGCGTGCCTATAATGGCAAGCGTATCGTTCATCAGCAGCGCAGAACTCAAGGCCGCACCGAACAAAATGCCGCAAACCAGTTGCGGCACGGATGTCATCCGGTTAAATAAATGATAGGCGAGGGCGTACAGGTAGCCGCTGGCGACCAGCGCCTGGCCGACGACAAACATGCCGAATAGAAACAGCATGACATTAAAATCGATGGCCTTTAGAGCATCAAGTCCGCTAATCGCGCCGGTAGCCAATACCACCGCTGCGCCGCAGGTCATGGATTGCCAGATCCTGATATTAAAATGGCCGATTTTACGCACGGCGATTAATACAAATACCGCAAGCAGAGTCAGTACCGATAGGTTCATTTTGTTCCTGATGATGGGGCGGTTTTAAAAAATATTAATAGTTTCATAATGCTACACACGCAGTACCGGAAAGATATTTATGTATGAAATATTTAAGGATACTTAAGATTAGTTTAAGATTAAATGACGAAAATAGCGCATCTGTATTAACACGTATAATGTATGAGCGCGAGTGCAACCGACCATGAATGAAAGTGACATCATTTCATCACGACGAAAGTTTCTGAAAAATATGGCTTATGGCTCCTTGCTGATGGCTGGAGGAATCGGAGTCGCAAACGCTAAAGTCAAACATATAGCCTCTCACACAGTACTTCCCCCACGCTCGGCTAACCATAAGGCACGTGTTCATGACACGCTGCATCAGCACCACCAGTTGTCCTCCTACAAGCCTTCATCCACGATAGATACCCATAGCCTGTTTGATCGGAACTCGCCTTCACATAAGATGCTGGCTTTCCATAATACCCATACCGGCGACCAGTTAAACCTGACTTATTTTGAGGAAGGTCGTTATATCAAAGACGCGCTTCACGAAATTAATCATTTGTTTCGCGACTACCATGACGGCACGGTCCACCCGATTGATCCGGCATTGTTGGACCAGTTGTATGATTTAAAACATACTCTCGAAGTCAGAAAGCCCTTTCATATCGTCTCCGGTTATCGGTCACCGGCTACCAATGCCGATTTGCGTAAGCACAGCGATGGCGTCGCCAAAAACAGTCTGCACATGGAGGGCAGGGCGATTGATATACGCATTGAGGGTTTAGATACCCGAAGGATTAGAAATGCAGCGCTCGCCATGCAGCGTGGCGGCGTCGGTTATTACGGAAGATCCGATTTTGTGCATTTGGATACCGGTAGCGTAAGAACCTGGGCCGGCTAGGCTCTATCCGGAAGACCCGAAAAATAGGATATAAGCTTTTCGTATCAACTGAAGGCATAAAACCCGCGAAGTTCAGGAATAAAAACTTCGCGTCCTCGTTAATTTCCCCTGCTCCATTTTCGCCAATAGATCCTACCGTTATATAGTGTCGTAAAGCGCTCGCTTTGGGTGTTCTCGGCAACTGCTCCCTGCGTCGCCTACTTTGGGTGCGCTACCTCCTGTATTCATGCAGTCTCGGCACATCGCTTACTGTTCCCCCTACCGCGTTTGTCTGCGTTCCTTAAATCAAACTGTTAGCGTTCCAATTGATGCTTATCAAGTAAATATATTGCTCCTCCGTCCTTGAGGGTATACCTCCTACATGGACATGGTGAATGCATCTATCGCACGGGCTGCATGGATGCAGGGGCAATTACCGAGGGGCAAATATCTGTCTGTGCAGTCGTCGGCAATCACCACGTTTCTTGTAACAAATGTTGTGTCTATTTGATTGCCGCTTCCGGCGTCGAATTAGTGCTGATAAAAAGCGCTTGGTCAGACAAGTCATCCGGTTTGCTCAGGGCTCCCAGCAATACAGCATCATGACCATAAATATCCGGGTAAAACTCTAAATTATCATATTGATCAAAAAAAGCCGTGGTATAAAAAAACAACACCGGTATCGGCTTTTTCAATATGACCCGCTGCATTTTTGGCGTGTTCATGGCCAGTTGTATCGTCTCGGCGTTCCAGTTGTCCTGATTTTTAAGTGCAAACTCAGCCAGTTTTTGAGGGTTCGCAACCCGCACACAGCCATGGCTAAAATCTCTCCGCGACTTGCTAAACAAGGCATTTGCCGGTGTATCATGTAAATACACGTCATCCTTATTGGGGAAAATAAATTTCACTTTTCCCAAAGCATTCTTTCCTCCCGGACGTTGTCTGATTCTTAACTTGCCCTCTTTAAGCAGATTCATGGTTTCCTGGTTAAGCGCTGTAGGCTTTTCTCCGTCTCGGAAAACAGACACCATCTCCATATTTTCCTTATCAAGGTAATTGCTGTTTTGAATCAACTTGGGCAATATCTCATTTTTTATGATGCTGTAGGGCACATTCCAATACGGCATGAAATCGATAAAGTGCATTTCCGCCATCAACACCGGGGTCTGGGTTTTCAGCGCATTGCCGACAACGACCCGCATATTGACTATATTGGCATCCGGCTGATCAATCGAATCAAACGCCCATAATTGAAAGGCCGGAATATTAACAATAATTGAGGCGCCGACATTGAGCTCCGGTAACCAGCGCAGCCTTTCCATAGCCAATTCAAGTTGTGTTACCCGGTAGCTTAAAGGTACATTGAGTGCGGCCACCGAGCCTTTTCCGATATTACCGTCAGCAGTCAATCCATGCCGCTTTTGAAACGCCTTAGCGCCGGTAACAATGGCGTCAGTGTATAACGATGATTTTTCAGCGCTGATAACCGTTTTATCGTCAGGCAAGTCGCCTACGGTGGTTAAAAACCGGCGCAGCTCGGCAATTTGCGGATGAGATTCACCGGGGTGTAACGTTTCTTTAACGTCCAGTTTAAAAGGCACCGCGTTTGCGGCAAGTTGGCGGTAATTAGCCAATGCCTGTTTTAACTTTTGATATTGTTTGAACTGAGGTTCAAGCGATAGCGGTAATTGAGCCAGATTGTTTTGCGCCAGACTGTTTTTAATTAACAAAGGTAAATCAATCAGCTTTTTTTCTCTTAACTTTAAATTAAAATTTATGCCCTGCGGATTGACCCGTCCATAATGCAGATCATGCAGAAAGCGTAGTAACGATATACTAAGCGCCGTATCATATAGCGCTAATTCCTTGTAGGAATCCGGCTTGAGCTTTAAGGCGGGTTGTAGCTTTTGCCGTAGCGTTTCAGTATCGTAATTTTTAGGCTTTAATCCGTGAACTGTCGCAGTTGCCAATAGATCAAGAGCATCGGTGATGTTCTTTTCGGCATTAGCATTGCCCAGCCACAGCAACTGGTGGTTCGACATCTTGTAGAGGGACTCAAGATCGTCGGTACGATTGGGGAAATTGGACAGCATCAGGTAAGGATGCTGTTTTGCCGCAATAATGGCGGTAATTTCCTGAGCTATGCCGGGTTCCTGATTGACGGTTTCTTCAGCAAGCAACGCCTGCATGGGGAGGCCCATGAAAAGAAATATTAGCAATCGGGGCATATAGTGTCTTATGGTCTTTTTCAATTTATTTCTTCGCTGAATGTTCGTGATGTTAAGTTTTGCAGTTGGGTTACCACAAACCTCTTTTTAATAAGACAATCAGTCTTTTGGTATGCGTCTCGGTAATAATAGATTTTAACATCAACTACATCGTTCGAGGAAATTTGACAACTGCCAAACGGGCCATTTATCTATATGGCGCATCATTTACTGAGTTTTACACACTATAAGGCAAGGCAATGACAAATCTCACTTTTTTAGGCGCAACAGGCCAAGTTACCGGCTCCTGTTATTTATTGGAAACCGGCTCCAGCCGCATATTGCTTGATTGCGGGCTATTTCAGGGATCGAGAGAAACAGAAAAACAAAATGAAGCCGAGTTTCCCTTTGATCCAGCCGGCATTGATGCTGTGGTTTTGTCTCACGCCCATCTCGACCATTGCGGACGCTTGCCCAAACTGGCTAAAGACGGTTTCAAGGGGCCGGTATTTCTGACCGAGGCCAGTTTTCCACTGCTGGAATTGATGCTGATGGATGCTGCTCATCTGCAATTACGAGATACCGAATGGGAAAACAAGCGCCGGGAACGCGCCGGGAAGCCGCTGCTTGAACCTTTATATACAGAGGCGGATGTAAAGATGTTACTGGCGCTACGTCAGCCGATAGCCTATGGCGTGGAAGCCAACATACTTCCCGAGTTAAGTGTTTCTTTCCATGAGGCTGGGCATATACTCGGTTCGTCGATCGTGCGTTTGCGCATCAACGAAAAAGATAAAACCAAAACACTGGTTTTCTCCGGCGATTTGGGCAACCTGAATTCGCCGTTACTGCGTGATCCGACTGTTTTAACCGAAGCCGATGTCTTGTTGCTTGAATCCACTTACGGCGACCGCGACCATAAACCGCTGGGAAACACGCTGGATGAATTGCGCGAAACATTGGCGGAAGCCGCAGAAAGCGGCGGCAACGTCATTATTCCGGCTTTTGCCGTGGGCAGGACCCAGGATCTGATTTACTGGCTGGGTAAAATTCAGCGTCAGGGCGGACTGCCGCAGCAACAGATTTACCTGGATAGCCCGATGGCGATCAGCGCCAGCAATATCTACGCTGAAAATACCCATTTATTCAATGTTGATGATCCCGAATTTACCAAAATCGCGCCCGGCGGCTGGCAAGCCTGGTTGCCGGGCTTGATCTATTCACAGACAGCCGAAGAATCAATGGCTGTCAACCGCATTGCCGGCGGCGCGATTATCATTGCCGGCAGCGGCATGTGTAACGGCGGGCGGATTCGCCACCATCTTAAATACAACTTGTGGCGGCGCAATGCGCATATCATCATCGCAGGCTTTCAGGCGGAAGGCACTTTAGGTCGGGCTATCGTTGACGGTAAAAAGTCGCATTTGAAAATCCTGGGCGCTGATGTTAATGTCGCGGCCAAAGTGCATACCTTGGGCGCGTTAAGCGCTCATGCCGATCAAAGCCAGTTGTTGCAGTGGGCGGGACATTTTAAAGCACCCAAGCCGAGACTTTACCTGATTCATGGCGAGAAGTCGGCGACTTTATCGTTGCAGACTTGTTTCAAGCGTACCGGCTGGAATGCGAATATTCCCAAAGTCGGGGAGAGGATTACTATTTAAATGAGGCACAGGTGATTTTTTAATGGCAAAAAGCTTTGCTGATACAATGCCTCATCCATAGGAAAATGCCAGTAAAGGATTCCCAAAAAATGAGAATGACTGATGCGCCTTAGCGCCCAAAACATCGCCGCCTTACGCGAAGCAATCGGTTCCATTGCACCGGATGCGGCAGCCATACGCTTGTTCGGCTCCCGATTGGATGATGACGCACGCGGCGGCGATGTCGATCTGATGATTGATTTCGACCATCCCGTCGAGCATCCCGCGGCGCTTTCGGCACGTCTGTCGGTACGGGCCTCGCGTGCGATCGGCGGCAGAAAAGTCGATGTCATGTTACGTGCGCCCAATCTCACGCAAAGCGCCATACACCGCATTGCCTTGGAAGAAGGCGTACTTCTATGACCCAGCTCACCCCGCAGCAAGAAAGGCTGCTATTCCTGGCCAAAGTCGTCAGGCGCGAGATCAAACATTTACAAAGCACCGATAACCGGTTATTCGCCCAGCCATTGACGCTGGCCCTTGTTGCCCAACTGGATAGCGATGAAGATTTGGCCGAAAGAGTGGAAGCCTTTATCAGCCGGTTCGGGCGGCTTCAGGACACCTTGGGCGACAAGCTTCTGCCCAATTTGCTGGCGTTCGTCGGTGAGCGCACCGCTACGGCAGTGGACAACCTGGATCGTGCCGAGCGTCTGGGCTGGATCAAGTCCAGCGATAGTTGGCTGGAAACCGGAAAGCTCAGGAATCAGATGGTGCGTGAATATATCGAAGCCCCCGGAAGTGCTCGCTGACGCGATCAACTTAGGACACGAGCGCGTAGCGGATTTGATTTATGCAGCCACACGGATGTTAACGGAAATCGAGAACCGTATTTCAGGCAATACCCTTATTTAATTAAAATGCAGGCAGTAAAAAGCCCGGCATCTCTTCAATCAACCTCTACCCAAAAGAACCCAATATGGCCGGTGCAAGCCTTCTAGTTTTACTTGATGATATTGCCGCAGTCCTCGATGACGTGGCCCTGATGACCAAGATCGCGGCGAAGAAAACTACCGGAGTCTTAGGCGATGATTTGGCGCTGAATGCCGAGCAAGTGTCCGGCATTCGGGCAGATCGGGAGCTGCCGGTGGTGTGGGCGGTAGCGAAAGGCTCACTGAAAAACAAATTGATTTTAGTGCCGACGGCGTTGGCGATCAGCTGGATTGCGCCTTGGTTGATCATGCCGCTGCTGATGCTCGGCGGCGCTTATCTGTGTTTTGAGGGCTTTGAAAAACTGGCGCACCCGTTGCTGCATGCGCATGCCGAAGATGAAGCCCGTCATGCCGAACTGGCTGCGGCAGTAGCCAATGCTGAGATCGACCTGGTGGCGTTTGAGCAGGACAAGATCAAGGGCGCGGTTCGTACCGACTTTGTGCTGTCGGCAGAAATTATCGTCATCACGCTGGGCGCAGTAACAACTGCGGCTTTTGCGACCAAAGTGGCGGTGCTTTCCTGCATTGCGCTGATTATGACAATAGGTGTATACGGTTTGGTGGCAGTCATTGTAAAGCTCGATGACGCGGGACTTTACCTGTGCCAAAAGCCGGGTGTCGGTCTATGGACAAAAACACGGCATAAAATCGGCCGAGCCTGTCTGCATGGCGCACCTTACTTGATGAAGTTGCTGGCAGTTGTCGGCACTGCGGCGATGTTTATGGTGGGCGGCGGGATTATCACTCACGGCATTCCCGTAGCGCACCACTTCATCGAGTATCTTGCTCACAGCGCCAACGCTTTGTCCGGCATCGGCGGCATATTGGAAACGCTGACTTCTTCGCTGCTTAATGCCCTGGCGGGCATCGTTTCCGGTGCGCTTGCGTTGGCCGGTGTGACGATAGCGGGGCGTGTTTATACTCGCTTTAATCATTAGTTAAGCACCTACATGATTTGAAGTAACACGTAATGACGGGATAAATCGCCCCTGGCTTTATCTATTTAGAGAATGCAATGGATGGAGGAAAAAACAGATTACAACCCTTCTTGTTTATCCGGCTGCTTGCGTCGGGAAATACCTTGTATCGTTCCCGCGCCGGAGCTTGGGAACTCGCGTAAAAGTTGCTGATAGCTGGAGTGCAGGCTTCGCCTGCAAGCGCAAGCAAAGCTTGCACTCCTGCTGCAATATAGGTAACGATCAACATAGGCTTGCACAGGAGCGAAGACGGCTCAGGCAACTTTACCTGATAACGGAGTCCCGCAGGCACTTATGTATAAAGATGAGCGCCGGAGCATGGGAACGATGTATCGAGTTTAAAATGGGGTCGAACCATGAAACGGCTTAATCGAGTATCCTTTGACAATGCCTTTAATTCTGGGCACAGTCGAAGGACAAGGACGAACGGTTAAGCCTTAATTAATGTCATTGAGCTTAAATTAATAATATTGAACTTGAATAGCGGGTAGCCAAAAAACCGCATTTTTAATCACACTCTTCCCAAGCTTCCCGCTTCGGAACCGGCAAAAACAGTTTACAATGTCGCTGTAAATTCATTCCTCGTTGTACTATTTAATCTATGAAAATCATTAATTTCCCTGCCGCTCAATCGAAGATTCATCCCTTGCTGTTTTTATTGCTTATTATCGCTTTAGGTTCAACCGGGGCGTGGG
>Ga0208396_100429_pt1 | contig 12715 bp, 13 predicted proteins | sample LakWasMet64_LOW9_2_FD_183896 | JGI IMG/M metagenome (GOLD analysis project Ga0208396, IMG submission 183896) | Freshwater sediment methanotrophic microbial communities from Lake Washington under simulated oxygen tension - Sediment Metagenome... | ecosystem: Environmental > Aquatic > Freshwater >... | reverse complement strand
TTTAGCGTATTGTCTGCGTTAACAGATATTTTTTCGCCTGTGCTAGGTTTGATAATTTTCGAAGTCATTCACAATTTCCTAAGATGATAATTTTATTTAATAAACCATTTAACGTCGTGTGCCAATTTAGCCCGCATGACTCGCCGAATCCTGATAATAAACACGCCACGTTAAAAGACTTTATTCCAATCCCTGATGTATATGCAGCTGGACGTTTAGATACTGATAGTGAAGGTTTGCTTATTTTAACCGATGATGGGGCATTGCAACATCGTTTAAGTCATCCGAAACATAAAGAAATTAAAACTTACTGGGTACAAGTGGAGGGTGCGCCATCCGACGATGACTTGCAACCGCTTAGGCGAGGGGTTGATTTGGGTGATTTTGTGACATTGCCAGCAGAGGTGGCGGTGATAGATGAGCCCGAAGGTTTGTGGTTACGCAATCCACCTATTCGAGAACGTAAGGCGATACCGACGACTTGGCTACAAATTAAAATTTCAGAAGGTAAAAATCGTCAAGTAAGGCGGATGACTGCGAAAATTGGTTTCCCAACACTGCGGTTGATCCGATATGCAATAGGGCGTTATACAATAGATGGAATTGATATTGGACAATATAAGGTACTAGAAGCATGAAGCCAGTGATTATTTTTCGTCACTTTAGTAGTGAAGGGCCAGGCTATTTAGCTGAGTTTTTAGATGAACAACAAATCCCTTGGTGTTTAATTAAGATTGATGAAGGTGATGCTCTGCCTACTTCAATCGATGCCTACAGTGGTCTGGTACTGATGGGTGGCCCAATGAGTGTGAATGATGATTTACCTTGGATTGCGCCTGTGCTTGATTTAATTCGACAGGCAGTGGATTTGAATGTGCCTGTGCTAGGACATTGTTTGGGTGCTCAGTTAATGAGTAAAGCATTGGGTGCTGAGGTGACTAAAAATGCAGTCAAGGAGATTGGTTGGGGTGAGGTTAAGGTAAGCGGGAATAGTGCTGCACAATATTGGTTTGGTGAGTTAGAGAGTTTTAATGCTTTTCATTGGCATGGTGAAACATTTAGTTTGCCGTCTAGTGCAATGCATCTATTAGCAAGCCCATTCTGTGAGAATCAGGCGTATGCTATTGGCCAAAAGCATTTAGCTTTGCAGTGCCATATAGAAATGACCACAGACATGGTAAATGAATGGTGTGTTGTTGGTGCAGACGAAATCGCGTCTGCTTTGGATAGTCCAGCGGTTCAGCGTCCTGATGTCATTCAGCAAACTTTACCATTGCATTGCTTTTTTCTGAATAAAGTGGCGAGGCAGGTGTATCAACAATGGATTAAAGGCTTGGTTAATTAATGACACCTCCAAAAATCTAACTTCCGTTGCTAAGCGGCATTGCTCACAAAAAATTACTCTTTACCTATCAGGCATATGCGGCGTCTTAATTATTAGCTCGTGCCTTGCCTGACTTAGGCATTTGAATTTTTAGAGGCGTCCTTAACATGTTGCTTGGGTATGTTAAAATTACTCAACTTTAATTGAGGTCGTATCATGTCTGGCAATACACTTGGCAAGCTTTTTACCTTTACATCATTCGGTGAGTCGCATGGTGCAGCAATTGGTGGGGTCGTAGATGGCTGCCCACCAGGGTTGGCTTTATGTGCTGAAGATTTGCAAATCGACTTGGATCGTCGCAAGCCTGGTACCTCACGCCATGTGACGCAACGCCAAGAGGCTGATTCTGTTGAAATTCTGTCTGGTATTTTTGAGGGGAAGACCACAGGTGCGCCAATTGGTTTGCTCATCCGTAATACAGATCAACGTAGTCAAGATTACAGCAAAATCATGGATACATTTCGTCCAGGGCATGCAGACTATACCTATACTCAAAAATACGGTGTGCGTGACTATCGTGGTGGCGGTCGCTCCAGCGCGCGTGAAACCGCAGTGCGTGTCGCTGCTGGAGCAATTGCAAAAAAATGGTTAAAAGAGCGTTTTGGTCTAGTCGTGCGCGGCTATATGAGCCAGTTAGGTGAAATTAACATTCCATTTGAAAATTGGGATGTGGTGAATAGCAATCCGTTTTTCTCGCCTAATACAACCATCTTGCCAGAACTGGAAGCTTATTTGGATAAAATCCGTGCGGAGCGTGATTCTGTAGGCGCAAAGATTACTGTTGTTGCAGAAAATGTACCCGTAGGGCTAGGTGAGCCGATTTTCGATCGATTAGATGCTGAAATCGCATATGCCATGATGAGCATTAATGCGGTAAAAGGCGTTGAGATTGGCGCTGGTTTTTCTAGCATCGCGCAGCGAGGTAGTGTGCATTCTGATGAAATGACGCCGCAAGGGTTTGTGACGAATCATGCGGGTGGTATTTTGGGTGGTATTTCTACTGGACAAGAAATTCGCCTGAATGTGGCGTTGAAACCAACTTCTAGTATTCCACAAGAGCGCCGTTCGATTGATAAAAATGGAAATGCTGTGACGATGCAAACGACTGGACGTCATGATCCATGTGTTGGTGTGCGAGCAACCCCTATTGTGGAAGCAATGTTGGCGATGGTGTTGATGGACCATGTGCTACGTAATCGTGGGCAAAATGCAGATGTCTTGTGTAATACCCCTAAAATTATCTAAATTTTTCGTGATTACTCGGAATAAATATTAATTTTAAAGTCGGCCTTAGCCGACTTTTTTTATCGGTATGATACCCATATGCATTCAGCGTTACATTATCGATTATCACGATTCTATTTTATCTATTACTTCTTTGTGGGGGCTTTTGTTCCATATTGGGGGTTGTATTTAAAATCTGAAGCGTTTTCAGCAGCTGATATTGGAATATTGATGTCTTTATTCCAAATTAGCCGCATTTTTGCACCTAATTTTTGGGGCTGGCTTGCTGACCACACAGGTAAACGCACCCCTTGGATCAAGCTCACTGCATTTTTAGGACTGTGCGGCTTTGTGGCCGTGTTTTGGGCGCATGGTTTTTTCTGGATGTTCTTTGTGATGGCCGCATTGAGTTTATTTACCAGCTCTACTTTGCCGTTGGCAGAGTCGCTTACCTTAGCGCATCTTGCTACTACCAATGGTCACTACAGCCGTATTCGTATGTGGGGGTCCTCAGGGTTTATTGTGGCGGCAGTAGTGTTAGGTTTTTTAATAGACTATGCTGGCATTTCCAGTTTGCTGTGGTTTCTACTCGCAGTCCAAGTGATGTTATTTTCCCTCACTTACTCATTGCCAGAGCCAAAGCTTGCCGCACATCCACATGATCATTTCTCAATTTGGCAAGTAATACGACAACCCAATGTGGTTGCATTGTTGGTTGGTTGTTCCTTAATGGTGACCGCACATGGTGTACTTTATAACTTCTATTCTATTTATCTGAGTGAACATGGTTACACCAAGGGCATGATTGGTTTGCTGTGGGCGATAGGCGTCATCTGTGAAATTCTTATTTTTATGTTAATGCCTAAGATTTTGAGGAGATTCACTTTAAAAGTAATCTTACTCGTCAGCTTGGTATTGGCTGTGATTCGCTTCGCTCTGATTGGCGTTGCTGTGGATAACTTGTGGTTGCTTATTTTGGCACAAACTTTACACGCTGCTACATTTGGTAGTTTTCATGCTGCTTCAGTTGAAGTGATAACGCAATTTTTTAATGGACGACATCAAGCAAAAGGTCAGGCTATTTACAACAGTGTGGCATATGGTGTCGGCGGCAGCGTGGGCGGTGTTGCTGGTGGTTATGCTTTGCAATATTTGGGTGGGCAGCAAACTTTTATGCTTGCAGCTGTTTTCCCGTTATTAGGTTTGGCTGTGATAGCATGGGGTTTAAATCTTACTCAGCAACATCCAACTCAACAAGGAATGTTCAAATAATGCCATCTGTGCGACTACATCGATCCCTATTTCTTACATCCATCATTTCTTTGTGTTTATTGTCGGGTGTTGCAACAGCAAATACGAAAGTGAATATTGTAGGTTTATTTAGCGGTAAAGCTGTGATGATCATTAATGATGCTAAACCCAGAACCTTGAGTGCTGGACAGACTGTTGACGGTGTCAAATTAATAGCCGCAGATAGTAGCTCAGCCACGCTCTTAATTGAAGGTAAGATAAAAAAATTAAGCATGGGGCAGGCAGCTTCAGTTGGGGATGCTTCAGCTAGTAGTAACCCTAGTGTGACGCTATACGCTAATCCACAGGGGCATTTTATTTCTGAATGTAAAATTAACGGCGCACCACTAAAGTTCTTAATTGATACTGGAGCAACCACTGTCGCACTTAATAGTGGCGACGCTAAATTTGCTAATATTGATTATAAAAAAGGTGAGCCTGTCTTAGTTGGAACAGCTAATGGGGTTGTCACAGCGTATCGTGTGACAATTGCAACTTTAAAGATAGGTAACATTACATTGAGTCAGGTTGAGGGAAGTGTTTTAGAAGGCGGATCACCTTCAGTCGTTCTTATGGGAATGAGTGCACTAAATAGAATGGAAATGAAGCGTCATGATATTGCCATGACATTAACTAAAAAGTACTGAACAATAGAGTAAACATTTAAATTTTTGTCATTAAATACTAACAAAAGTTGGCGTTTATAAAAAAAGCCACTTAAGCTTAAGTGGCTTTTTTATTTCTTAATTTTGACGCTTGTCTTTTTCGATTAATGCGTATGCTGAATGGTTATGAATAGATTCAAAGTTCTCTGATTCAACAGTGTAGGCAATAATGCGTTTCTCTGCGTTTAGTTGAGCTGCAACATCACGTACCATGTCCTCAACAAATTTAGGATTATCGTAAGCGCGCTCAGTAACATATTTCTCGTCCGGACGTTTCAGTAGTCCATAAAGCTCACATGATGCCTGCTTCTCTACTAAGTCGATAATATCTTCTATCCAAATAAAGTCATTAATGAGTGCGGTTACTGTCACATGTGAGCGCTGGTTATGGGCACCATAACTAGAGATTTTTTTGCTACATGGACATAAACTCGTTACAGGTACCAATACCTTTACCGTGATTTCAAATTTTCCATGATGAATCTCACCAATAAAAGTGACTTCATAGTCTAATAAACTTTTTACACCAGAAATAGGTGCTGCTTTGTTCACAAAGTAAGGGAATGTCATTTCAATATGACCAGATTCCGCTTCAAGTCGTTTTACCATTTCACGTAGAATGGTTTCAAAAGACTCTACAGAAATTGCGTGCTCATTCATGTTGAGAATTTCAACAAAACGAGACATGTGAGTGCCCTTGAACTGCTGTGGTAAATGTACATACATGTTAAACATGGCAACAGTATGCTGATCACCACCAGTTTTGTCTTTTACAACAACTGGATGGCGAATCGCCTTAATACCAACTTTATCAATGGCCAAATGGCGGGTATCTACCGTGTTTTGTACGTCTTCAATCGGGGTTTTATGCGTAGTCTGATCCATGTATATTTTCTTAAATTTTACAAATATTAGTTGAGTATATCACTAGGTTATTAGCTTCGCAATTGCAGAAACTATTCCTTTACCATCTAGACCGCAATCAGCAAGCATAGTTTCATGTACACCATGTTCTATAAATTGGTCTGGTAAGCCAAGACACAGTGTTTTAATCGCATGAGGGATATTGGTTTGTATAAGTTGCAGCGCTTCCATCGTGGCAGAACCGGCGCCTCCCATAATGCAATTTTCTTCTATGGTGACAATAACAGTATATTTTTGTGCAATCTCTGCGATTAGTGCTGAGTCAATTGGCTTAACAAAACGCATATTAGCGACGGTGGCATTGAGTGTTTCAGCAGCTTCTAAAGCAGGCGCAAGCATTGAGCCGAACGCTAGAATTGCCACTTTTTCACCTCGACGTACGATGATGCCTTTACCAATTTCTATCGGCTCAAGTGTACCACTCACTTCTGCCCCAGTACCACTGCCTCTAGGGTAGCGTACTGCGGCTACTCCGTTGTGAAGAAACCCTGTTGTGAGCATTTGTCGGCATTCGTGCTCATCACTTGGGGTCATGACTACCATGTTGGGAATGCAGCGCATATACGTTAAATCAAAGCTACCAGCATGCGTAGGGCCGTCTGCACCAACCAGACCAGCGCGATCAATCGCTAATAATACGGGTAAGTTTTGTAATGCAATATCATGAATCAATTGATCATAAGCGCGTTGTAAAAAAGTACTGTAAATAGCGACAACCGGTTTTAATCCATCACAAGCCATCCCTGCGGCAAATGTAAGTGCGTGCTGTTCTGCAATACCTACATCATAGTAACGCTCAGGGAATTTATTGGCAAAAGCATTTAAGCCAGAACCATCGCACATTGCTGGCGTGATGCCGATAAGTCTTTCGTCAGCGCTTGCCATGTCAACAAGCCAGTCACCAAAAACCTCTGTGTAAGACTTTGCTGATTTTGCACTGATAGCGTTGCCATTAAATGGATCAAACTTACCTACGCCATGGAATTTATTTGGATTCTCTTCAGCCGGCTCAAATCCCTTACCTTTTTGCGTCACAATGTGCAAGAACTGAGGTCCGCTGAGCTGTTTAATATTGTGTAAAGTGTCAATAAGCGTATCTATATCATGACCATCAATTGGTCCGATGTAGTTGAAGCCAAACTCTTCAAATAAAGTGCCAGGGGTGACCATGCCCTTTACATGTTCTTCTGCTCGCTTTGCAAACTCCATCATTGGAGGTAATGCTGATAAGACTTTTTTACCAGATTTTCTCACTGTGCCATAGAATCGGCTGGACAGTAATTTGGCTAGATAGTTGTTCAGTGCACCGACATTGTTAGAAATGCTCATGTCGTTATCGTTGAGTACAACTAGCAGGTTGGCATCCATGTTTCCGGCGTTATTCAGCGCTTCGAAGGCCATGCCAGCAGTCATTGCCCCATCACCGATGATAGCGACAGCACGTCTCTCGCTACCTGCTTTTTGTGCGGCAACGGCCATGCCTAATGCTGCAGAAATTGATGTGCTGGAATGTCCCGTACCAAAAGTGTCATATTCACTTTCGTTGCGTCTTGGAAAGCCTGCAATACCTTGAGGCTTGCGTAAATTTTGCATAGCTTCACGACGCCCAGTCAGTATTTTATGTGGGTAAGTTTGATGCCCAACATCCCAAACTAGCTTATCTTCCGGCGTGTTAAATACATAGTGCAATGCAATGGTGAGCTCAACTACGCCAAGATTAGATGCTAAATGCCCACCTGTTTTAGCGACACTACCCACCAAAAATAAACGTAACTCTTGCGCGAGCTGAGCCAATTCCCTACGTTCTAGTAGTCGCAATTGTTCAGGGTAGTTAATCGTATTTAATAGTGGAGTCACGAGCAGAGTGTTGTTAATTCAAATAATAGTTAATGTTAAAAGCTACGATGTAGAATAAAACCAGCTAGCTCGCGCAGACGTTTTGCATCTTCACCAAATGGTATTAATGCTGAAATTGCTGTTTGATAAAGTTGATCCGCCAATTCTTTTGCTAGATCTAAACCTAGAATGGTGACATAGGTAGGTTTGCTGCTCTCTGCATCTTTACCAGCTGTTTTTCCGAGCGTGTTAGTGTCTGCCTCAACATCTAGAATATCATCTACGACTTGAAAGGCGAGGCCTATATGTTCTGCATAAGACATCACAGCTGACATTTGCTCGTGCGAGCCGCCTGAAGCACCCAGTAATGTAGCTGCTTGAATGAGAGCACCTGTTTTCAACTGATGCATAGTTTCTAATTCAGTTTGTGTCAATGACTTGCCAATTGATGCTAAATCAATGGCTTGACCACCTGCCATACCTGATGAGCCTGATGCTTTTGCTAAAATGTTGAGCATTGATATTTGTTGATTTGCATTTTCACAAAGTGTAGGCGTGGATAGCACGTCGAATGCCAGACTTTGTAAAGCGTCACCAACTAGTAGTGCGGTAGCGTCATCATATTGTTTGTGGCAACTAGGTTTGCCGCGGCGTAAGTCGTCATTATCCATACAAGGCATATCGTCATGTACTAATGAGTATGCATGAATCATTTCTACAGCACAGGCCGCCGCATCAACTGCAGTTGCCGTTGTCGCGCATAGCTCTGCTGCTGCATAGCAGAGTAAGGCTCTAATGCGCTTACCTCCGCCAAGTATGCTGTAACGCATCGCCTCATGTAGTTTTTCTGGAGCACTTGTCTCACTAGGCAATACTTCATCAAGTACCATTTCAATATGGTCTTGTTTATCTTTTACCCATATTAAAAAGTCAGTCGTCGACTTGTCTGTCATGTTGGCGTCAGTCATTGTTTTCATTGAACGTAACAAGTTGTTGGCGCTCGTTCAGTATTTTTACTTGCTGCTCAACATCAGCAAGGGATTGTTGACAGAACGTTAGCAGTGAATTGCCGCGTTTATAAGCTTCTAGTGAAGCTTCTAGCGGCATCTGCCCAGATTCCATTTGCGCCACGATGTTTTCTAACTCGCTAAACGCTTGTTCAAAGCTAAGCGTAGGTTCAAGAGCGCCTTCATCGCTAGCGACAGTATTGGATTTTGTTTTGGATGCAGACATCAAGTCTCAGTGGCTAAGATTAATCAATTCGCTATTCTACCAAATCTTAAGATAAATCTAAGGACAAAACTTGTTTTAAAAAGCTTTGAATGTCGATAATTTCTTGATCACAAAGCGAGTGTGCCATGTCGTACTCATGCCAACTGACAGAATATCGACAGTTTTGTAGTAAATCGCGCGATTTTGCTGCCATTTCCAATGAAATGATGTCATCAAAAATACCATGTGCCATAAAAATTGGAGTGTTAGCGTTGGTTGTGCTGGCCTCGCTACTTAATAGTGAATGTAAGGGTAAGTAAGTAGAAAGTGCCAATACGCCAGCTAATTTATGTGGGTAACGTAATGCCGTATGTAACGCAATTGCACCACCCTGTGAGAACCCTGCAAGTAATATTCGCTCAGATGAAATTCCTTTGTTAATCTCTATCTCAATCAAAGAGTTAATGTACTCTTGACTTGCTCTAATGCCTTCTTCATCTTCATGCGTAATGGGAATGTTGCCGTAAATATCATACCAAGCTGGCATCACGTACCCATTGTTTCTGCTGACAGCCATTTCTGGTGCATGTGGCAATATAAATCGTATCTGGTTAAATAATGGGATTTTTAAAAGAAGCTGAGCAAGAGATTCAAAATCATACCCATCTGCACCAAGGCCATGAAGCCAGATAATGCTGGCATTGATTTTGCTGTTGTTTGACGCATGAAGGCTTAGTTCAAGTGGTTGCTGGTAAGTCATAATTGATGTAGACATTTGCATTTGTGTTGATTATCGTGACATTGTACTCAAAACAGCCTGCATATGCTTTCATTGATGAGTAAGTATGATAATAGTTTAATTAAGGTGAATGTCTAAATGACACAACTCAAAGTGCTAGGGTGTAGTGGCGGTATAGGTGGTGATTGCCGCACAACATCACTGTTGCTGGATCAAGACGTATTAATTGATGCCGGTTCCGGTGTGGGTGATTTATCCATGGAGGAATTACTGGAAATCAGCCACATATTTGTGACACACTCTCACTTGGATCACATTGCGTTCATTCCGCTGCTAGTTGACACCGTCATGGGGATTCGGACAGAACCAATTACCATCTATGCAACCAAGGAAACGCTGACTATTCTTAAAGAACATATCTTTAATTGGAAGATATGGCCAGATTTTAATGCCATACCTAATCTTGATATGCCTTTTTTACGCTATCAAGAAATAATGCTGGGGCAGAAAATGGTGCTTGGTCAACGAGAAATTACCGCATTGCCTGTGCATCATGTGGTGCCTGCTGTTGGCTATCATATCAAAGGCGCGTTTCACAGTTTGGTTTATACTGGCGATACGACGATTTGTGATGCGCTTTGGCACGAAATAAATAAGATAAGCCAGCTTAAGTATTTGATTGTGGAAACAGCGTTTAGCAATAGTGAGTTGGAGCTAGCAATTTTATCTAAGCACCTATGCCCTTCAATGCTTATGCAAGAATTAGCTAAATTAGATAAAGCTCACTTAACAAGTGAGCTTAAAGTATATATTACCCACTTAAAGCCGGGCGAAGATGAATGCATCATGCGCGAAATAGCTGATGTAGAGATTGGTTTGTCCATATCAGCGCTAAATCGATATCAGATTTTTGAGTTGTAATCTAATTAATAAAATTACTAGCACTATCAAACTAGCATGATTGACAAATGGTCATGCCAGATGACGACACTTAGTGTAAAAGATATATCATCCTAACTATATTTAGATACTGACGCTTAACATGACAACAGCCGCACTCACCATATTAAACACGATTGAACCTATTGCTAAGCTTTCTGAGGGACGTAAGCAGGAGTTAGCTAAATTGTGTTTTGTAGAAAAAGTAAGCAAGGGTGTTAATCCCCTGCGCATGAATGTAACGCATGCAAAACAGGCGGTCTATTTAATCAAAGGTGAGCTTGAGTTAAAGTTCGCTAAAAATGGCAAAGTGCTATTGCGTGGAGAGGGCCCTGCGGCAAAACATCCTATTAATTGTGATGATAACTTAGTGGATAGCATCGCACTGACTGATGTGGAAATTTTAAGAATAGACAATGATCTGTTAGATATCATGATGACATGGGATCAATTGTCTACTGATGAAGAGGCCCTTAAAAATCTGCGTCATAAATCAGGTGATAAAAAACCCAACAGAACCCCGGTTGAATGGATGCGTGATACAAGCGTGTTTAGCGTGGAAAAATTGCAATCTGGGGTGTTTAGTAAAGTGCCTGTTGCTAATATAGAAGCGATGTTTCAGCGGATGGAGCGCATCAGTACTGTTGCAGGCCAAGTGATTATTCAGCAAGGTGCAGTGGGTGATTACTATTATTTGGTCGAGCATGGGTCATTGCTGGTGAGTAGAGCTGATGGTGTAAATGCACCTTCTGTATTAGTGGCAGAGCTTCAAGCGGGGGATGCGTTTGGAGAAGAAGCGTTAGTTTCTGATAATAAGCGTAATGCAACCGTCATGATGAAAACAGATGGGCAATTGTTGCGGCTTAATAAGTCTGATTTTGTGGAGTTGCTTAAAGAGCCCATGCTGAAGCAAATAGGCAGAGATGTTGCAGAGGCTAAGGTGGCCAGTGGTGCCGTATGGGTGGATGTCAGGCTTCCTTCAGAATATCAATATGAGCATATTGAAGGTGCAATTAACTTACCCCTTAATGAGATTCGACAACTCCTACCTAAGCTGGATGGTAAATTAGTGTATCTTGTGTATTGTCAAACGGGTCGGCGCAGTTCTGCAGCAGCATTTATTTTAGCTCAACGCGGCTTTGATGTTATGGTGCTTAGTCGGGGAATAAGTTCGTTTCAGTCAGTATGGTAATCTAATAAAAACAGAGCTCTTATATTAAGAGCTCTGTTTTTTGATGAATTAATTAGATTTATAAGATTTACATTATTAATCTAATTGATATTCATTATGGTAATGAGCAGCTACCAGTGTCGTAGCTACATGTAATAGTTGCAGTACCTGGAGTTTTCGCAGTATTTGTCCAGTTGCCAGTTAATGCTGCAGTAGCTGCATCTGTTGCAGGAGTTGCTGGGTATGCTGAAGTACATGATTTGTTGGTTAGTGTTGGGTATAAGGCAAGCTCACCAATTTGCTTAGCAGCTGTAATAGCACGTGCTGCTGCTGCTGCTTCATCTAAACATGCATTGTTGGCAGATTTGATGGTGTAGTTTTTGTATTGTGGTAATGCAACTGCAGCTAAAATACCAATAATAGCTACAACAATCATCAATTCAATCAGGGTAAAACCTTTTTGTACTTGTTTCATTTTAGTTTCCTTTAGTCAAAATGTTTAAGTGTTTTCACACTATTGTTAAATCGGCAGTGCTTGATTAACTAGTAAGCAACTGTTGTGCCAATTATTGATATTTTTTGTAGGAATTTACTTTAGGTTGTTATCTTGCGTTGTCAGAGATTAATTCGAGTAATGTGGTGGACTAATCAAATTTGTTACATAATGATTTGAATTTAAATGAAATATTTTTTTATGACGAAGTTTTTGGTGTTTGATTAACGAGTTGCCGATTCATAACTTATTATTTAAGTCTCTTGATAGTGGGATTTCGAGCCAATAAAAAGCGGAACTTAAAGTTCCGCTTTTTCAGAGTAATTGACAATTTTTTGTATTTTCTACCGCTCAAACTGTCAAAAAAGGTCACGTAGCCATTGCATTAGTGACCAATTTGTAGAGGCTTTGTTTTGAGAGCCTTCGCGGTCACCTACTTTGACGATTCAGCTGCTTTTTTTAGGCCTGCTAAACCAGCATCGTAAATTCCGTTAACAGTGTTTGTTGCGGTTTCATCATCTTGGCCAGCAGGGATAGGTGGGTTGAGTTTGTATAGGCGGTAAAAGCGACCTACCCATTGTACAGTTGACTCACCAGCGTTTGCACCTTTTTTAACTACAATGAATGCGTTGTAATCTGTAAATGGCAAGCCACTTGAAACGATTTCATAGCGGATTTTCATGTCTGCTTCATCTACACTACGTAATTTCTCAAGAATTGTACCGCCATCCTTGAGTGTTAGCGTTCTGAATGTGTCTTCGCCTTTTTTCTCTAACTTAGTGTTCGTGACAGCAGGGTGCCATTTTTGCATATTGCCAAAATCTTTAACCAATGCCCA
>Ga0208396_100405_pt1 | contig 13084 bp, 7 predicted proteins | sample LakWasMet64_LOW9_2_FD_183896 | JGI IMG/M metagenome (GOLD analysis project Ga0208396, IMG submission 183896) | Freshwater sediment methanotrophic microbial communities from Lake Washington under simulated oxygen tension - Sediment Metagenome... | ecosystem: Environmental > Aquatic > Freshwater >... | reverse complement strand
GACGCCGCCGGCCACCGAACCCGCGCCGGCCGCGACCCCTTCCCCCCTCTCGGCCGAGGTGTCCCGGCAGCTGAGCGCCTCGCTGCCCCAGTCCGCCCCGGCCAGACCGACCGCCGCCGCCATCGCGGACATCCGGCAGCAGTCCATTGACCGCGCGCCTGCCAGCCAGCTCGGCCAGGAAAGCACGCCTGCCGACCCCGAGGTGCTTGAGCTGCCCAAGATGACCGTGAAGCAGCAGCCCCGGCCCCGCCCGCGCCTGGGTGACCATACCATCCTCGGTCCCAAGGCCTTCAACGACGAGCTGGTGAAGAAGAATTTCACCGGCCTCGACCGCGCACTGAACAAATTCACCCTGCCCCTCTTCGGCACCGGTGCCGCCGAGCGCGCCCGCGAGGACTACAACATCGCCCAGAAACGCCAGTTCATGGACGACGTCCTGACGATCGCCAAGGCTGCCGAGCAGACCGACCCCGAGGCCGCCAAGGCCCTGCGCGAGGCCGCGGCGAAGCCGTAGGCGCTACGACTTCGCCAGCAGCACCTGCGCGATCGCCGCCCACTCCACCGCGAGCTCGCCCGTCGCCGCCGGCTGTCCGGCCCGGGCATACCAGTAGCCGGCGTTCATCCCGTCGCCCTCCTTGCGGTGCAGGTAGGCATGCACCCACGCCCCGTCGGCCCCGCCCGCGGCCTGCGCCGCCTCGTGCGCCGCGTTCCACTCGCCGCGCGCATCCAGCCACAGCGCCCGCAGCGGCCCGCTGAGCCCCGCCGGGGGCGCGCCGCCGGCCGTGGACTTCTGGAAATCTGCAAATGACATTTGCGCACCCATCGTTCTCTGTTTTCGTAACGCTTTCCGTTTTCACCGCGACGCAATTTTCCCTTGTCCGCCACCGAGATCACCATCCTCCGCGAAATGCTCGCCGCCGACGCCGGCACCGTGTCGGGCGCGCGCCTGGCCAAGCTGCTCGGCATCTCGCGCGTCGCCGTCTGGATGCAGCTCCAGAAGCTGATCCGGCAGGGCTTCGTCTTTGAGGCGCGCCGGAGCCGCGGCTACCGGCTGGTCAAGACCCCGGACACGCTGCACCCCGCCCTCATCGAGGCCTATCTCAGCGGCCGCCCGCGCCCGCCGAAGCTCGTCTGCCTCGACACCGTGGACAGCACCAACAGCGAGGCCGAGCGCCTGCTCGCCAGCGGTGCCGCCGTCCCGCTTGTCATCCTTGCCAGCCAGCAAACCGCCGGCCGGGGTCGCCGCGGCCGCGTCTGGCACAGCCCCGCGGCGGGCAATCTTTACAGCACCTTCGTCTTCCGCCCCAAGCTTGAGCCGGCCCGCCTCCATGACTTCACCCTCTGGATGGGGCTCAACATCTGCGAACTCGTCTCCAACTTCGCCAAGCTCGAGCCGGGCCTGAAGTGGCCCAACGATCTCCACGTGGACGGCCGCAAGGCCGGCGGCATGCTCACCGAGGCGCGCGTGGACGCCGACCAGATCCGCGACCTCGTCTTCGGCCTCGGCCTCAACCTCAACGGCCGCGGCGCCGACCTTCCGCGCGACCTGCAGAAGACCGCCATCTCGCTCGCCGACGCCACCGGCGCCCCGCTCGACCTCAACCGCTTTGCCGCCGCCCTCATCGGCCGCGTCCTCACCGCCTACGAACAGTTCCTCGAGGGCGGCTACCGCGACAAGTTCGCCGCGCTGTGGAAGCGCTACGATGTCCTCCGCGGCCGCCCCGTGAACGTCACCCAGGGCACCCGCACCGTCGCCGGCACCGCCACCGGCATCGACAACGAGGGCTCGCTCATCGTCCGGCTCAATTCCGGGCGCTCGGAACGCTTCCGCGCCGGCGAGGTCACTCTATCCCGGGAAGCCGCCCCGGCCGTCTGACACGCAAGGCTTGCCGGCGGGGCCGTTTCCCCGTGTAAATATCCCCGCGGCATGGCCGAAATCCCCGACATCACCATAGAGGTATCCCACCTGGTCAAAACCTACGGTCCGCTCACCGCGGTCAACGACCTGAGCTTCACCGTGAAGCGCGGGGAGATCGTCGGGCTCCTCGGCCCCAACGGCGCCGGCAAGAGCACCACGATGCGCATCCTCACCGGCTACCTGCCGGCCAACTCCGGCTCCGTCCGCATCTGCGGCCACCCCGTCGCCAGCGAGCCCGAGGCCACCAAGCGCCACGTCGGCTACATGCCGGAGAACAACCCTCTGCCGGACGACATGCGCGTCTCCGAATACCTCTGGTTCCGCGGCCGCCTCAAGGAGATGCCCCGCGCCCGGCTCCGCGCCCGCATCGACGAGGTGCTCGAGCTCTGCGACCTCAAGCGCAACCGCCACCGCATCCTCGGCCGCCTCTCCAAGGGCAACAAGCAGCGCGTCGGCATCGCCGAGGCCATCCTCGCCGAGCCCGCCGTCATCATCATGGACGAGCCGACCATCGGCCTCGACCCGCACCAGATCATCATCGTGCGCGACCTCATCGCCAGCCTCCGCGGCCGCATGAGCGTGATCATCTCCAGCCACATCCTCCCCGAGATCGAGGCCACCTGCGACCGCGTCCTCATCATCAACGGCGGCCGCATCGTCGCGCAGGGCTCGCCCGCCGACCTCCGGCACGAGATCTTCGGTCACACCAGCTACCGCCTCGAGCTTGCGGGCGAGACCGAGACCCTCGGCGCCCGGCTGAAGGAGATCGAGCCGACCCTCCGCGTCGCCTCCCTCGGCGACTGCGCCGCCGACGGCTTCTGCGTCGCCACGCTCGTCACCGAGTCCGCCGCCGACCTCGGCGAGAAGCTCCTCTCCGCCCTGCCCGCCCTCGGCTACCGCATCCGCTCGCTCGGCCGCACCCAGCCCTCGCTCGAGGACGTCTTCCTCGCCGCCACCCGCCGCAGCTGGGACGCGCGCCTGCCCGACAAGCCCGTCAACGGCGACAGCCGCGCGCCGCTGCCGAAGTTTTAATGAAGAAGTAAGAAGGATGAATTAAGAAAACCAACCGCCACATCATGTCTCCATTCCCGGAATCAATTTCTTAATTCTTCCTTCCGCCTTCATCCTTCTCCGCCCGTGCGCCACTACTTCACCATCCTCTCCCACGAGATCCGCACGCTGCTCTACAGCCCGAGCACGTATATCGCGGCCGTGTTCTTCCTTGGCGTCATGGGCTTCATCTTCGCCAGCATCCTCGACCTCTACAGCAAGACCCCGCAGGAGACGCCGCCGGCCGTCGTGTTCTTCCAGTTCTTCTGGTTCCCGGTGCTCTTCATGGTGCCGCTGCTCACGATGAAGACCATCGCCGACGAGCGCCGCCAGGGCACGCTTGAGACCCTGCTCACCACGCCGGTCAGCACCGCCGAGGTCGTGCTGGGCAAGTTCTCCGCCGCCTATCTTTTCTACCTCCTGCTCTGGGGCTCGACCCTCGGCTTCCACTACATCCTGCAGCTCTACGCCCGCGACGCGCGCTACCTCGACCTCGGGCCGCTCCTCGGCGGCTACCTCTTCATCGCCATCAGCGGCCTGCTCTTCATCGCCATCGGCGTCTTCGCCAGCTCGATGACCCGCAGCCAGCCCGTGGCGGGCATCTTCACCGTCGTCCTGCTCATCCTCGTCATCCTCGGCCCGCGCTACCTCGGCGAGCTCAGCGCCCTCAACAACGCCATCTTCAGCCCGGTGAAGACCGCGCTCGACTCGCTCCAGATCTTCACCCACGTCGATGACTTCACCCACGGCGTCATCGATACCCGGCAGCTGTTTTACTACCTGACCGGCTCCACGCTGGCCCTCATCTTCAGCATCCTCGGCGTCGAGGCGAAGCTGCTCAACAGCTGACGATGCACTTCTCCGACAGCTTCCGCGCCGCCCGCTGGATCCGCCTGGTCAACCTGCTGCTGCAGGCCGTGCTGTTCCTCGCGCTCTTCGCCGGCCTCAACTACATCGCCCTCAACCACGCCTGGCGCTTCGACACCACCGCCAGCCGCCGGCACTCCCTCTCGCCCGAGACCCGGTCCTACCTCGAGCGCCTCGAGCGCGACGTGACCATCACGGTCACCTTCACGGACAGCAACGACAGCGAGGAGCTCGCCCAGGCCTACCGCGACATCAGCGCCCTGCTCCGCGAATACACCTACTTCACCGGCGGCAAGAGCAAGGGCCGCCTCACCGTCCGCTACGTCGACGTCTACCAGAGCCGCCGCGAGGCCGAGGCCTTCGGCGTCGCCGACCAGCCCAACATCATCATGCTGGCGAGCGACCGGCATACCCGGCTGCTCCGCCTCGACGACCTTTACGTGATCAAGAAGAAGGTCAGCCGCGAGGCCTTCAAGGGCGAGGCCACCCTCACCGCCGCCATCCTCGACGTCTCCAGCGCCGAGAAGAAGAAGATCTATTTCCTCGCCGGCCACGGCGAGATGTCGCCCGACAGCGTCGACGGCGCCCGCGGCCTCTCGCAGCTGCGCGACCAGCTCCGCCAGCGCAACTACGACCTCGAGGGCATCAACCTCAGCCTGAACCGGCGGATCCCGGACGACGCCGCGCTCATCATCATCCCCTCGCCGCAAAGCCGCTTCCAGCCCTTCGAGGAGGAGTTGCTGCGCAACTACCTCACCACCCGCGCGGGCCGCGTCATTCTCCTCGTCGACCCCGCGCGCCAGTTCGGGCTGGAGAACCTCCTCTTCGACTGGGGCGTGCTGGTCTACGACAACATCATCCTCGACACCAACCCCAACTACATCTCGGAGAACGGCGAGCTCATCCTCAGCCACTTCCTGCCCCACCCCATCACGCAGCTGATCATCGACAACGCCCTGTTCCCGCTGGTCGGCCCGACCCGCGTCGTGAGCGAGGACATCGGCCGCTCGCCCGACGACGGCCTGAGCGTGAAGGTCCTCGTGGCCAGCAGCCCCACCGCCTGGGGCGAGAGCGGCTACCGCCTCCGCAACGCCGAATACACCTCCGGCCAGGACCTGCGCCACCGCAACGGCCTCGGCGTCCTCGCCATCTCCGAGCGGCTGAAGCCCGCCAACCTCCCGCTCAGCGTGCCCGGCGGCCGCCTCGCCGTCTTCGGCACCTCCGACCTCGTCACCAACAACCGCATCATCAACGGCGGCAACTTCCCCCTCTTCCTCAACACCATCGGCTGGGCCGTCGACCGCGACACCCAGCTCAACATCCCCGCCCGGCCCATCGAGCGCTTCCAGCTTTCCCTCAGCCAGGAGGAACTCGTCCGCCTCCGCCTCGGTCTCTTCCTCGTCGTGCCCGGCGTCGTCGCCCTGCTCGGCGTCTTTGTCTACTGGACCCGCCGCAACTAACCGCCCGCCATGCGCTCCAAAGTCACCGTCGTCCTCCTTTTCCTGAACGTCGTCCTGTTCTGCTACATTTATTTCTACGACCTGCCGCGCATCGACGAGCGCAAGACCCTCGAGGCCCGCCGCCGCGTGCTCGGCCCCGAGGCCGCCACCATCGAGGCACTCTCGCGCAAGGACCGCACCGGCGCCACCGTCCGCCTCGAGAAGCGCACCGATTCCTGGTGGCTCACCGCGCCCTACGAGTGGCCGGCCGACCGCAACGCCATCGCCGGCCTGATCAACACCCTCGAGCTGCTCGAGCACGAGACCAGCTTCCCCGTCGCCGACCTCGCCTCCAGCGGCCGCTCGCTCGCCGACTACGGCCTCGCCGACCCCACCCTCATCCTCGAGTTCACCTCCTCCGGCCGCGCCTACACGCTCAAGATCGGCGACACCACCAGCGTCGGCAACCGCCTCTACGTCCTTTCCCCCGACGGCGCCCGCATCCACGTCGTGAGCCGCAGCCTCGCCGAGGCGGTCGGCCTCCCGCTCGACACCCTGCGCGCCGCGTCCATCTTCAGCGTGCCCGTCTTCGAGGTCCGCTCCCTCAACGTCCAGACCGCCGCACCCGCCAACCTCAAGGTCCGCCTCCGCCGCGACGCCGCCTCCCGCTGGGCCTTCGAGGCGCCCATCAACGCCCGCGCCAGCAAGTCCGCCGTCGAGGTCACCATCAACGCCGTCAACGCCCTCACCGCGAAAAACTTCCTCGAGCCCCGCGACACCGACCTCGACCGCGCCGGCCTCAACTCCCCGAGCCTCCGCATCACGCTCGAGGGCAACGCCCGCCGCGAGACCCTCCTGCTCGGCAATCCCACCGGTTTGCCCGTAAATCCGGCGGAGCGCGGAGTTTCCGGGACAAACACCGGGCCGGCCGCAGGCGGCAACGGTGCCACCGAGTATTTCGCCAAGATCGAGGACAAGGCCGTCGTCTTCTCCACCGTCGTCCCCAAGGAGCTGCTCGACGTCCTCCGCTCCGCGCAGGAGGAGCTCCGCGACCCGCGCGTGCTCGACTTCGAGCCCGCCACCGTCACCGCCCTCACCCTCGTCGCCCCCGGCCAGCCGGAATTGACCCTCCAGAAACTGGAGGGCGAACAGGGCTGGCAGGCCGTCGTGCGCGTGAGCGGCGCGGCGCCCCAGACCATCGCCGCCGATCCCGGCGTGGTGACCGCCCTGCTCCAGAAGATCTCCGTGCTCGCCGCGCGCGAGGCCCGGCCCGGTTCGCCCAAGTTCCTGAGCGACGCCCCCTCCGCCACCGACCTCGAGAACTGGGGCTTCAACCGCCCCGAGCGCGAGCTCACGCTCAATCTCTCCGCCGGTTTGCCCGGAAATCCGGCGACGCGCGGAATTTCCGGGACAAACACCGGGCCGGCCGCAGCCGGCAACGGCGCCGACTTGTCCTCCCTCACGCTGCAGGTCGGCGTCTCGCCTGACAAACCGGGCGAGGCCTTCGCCCGCGTCACCAACGCGCCCTTCGTCTACCAGATCCTGCCCGACATCCTCGACGACACGCCCGCCCTCGCGCGGCACTACCGCCTGCGGGTCCTCCGCGAACTCCCCGAGGCCGCCCGCATCACCAGCCTCAAGCTCAGCACCATGCCCGCCGACACCCTCCTCTTCAGCGTCAACAACGAGGTCGCCCTCACCCCCGAGACGCTTGGCACCGAGAAACTCCCCGAGAAGGCGCGCACGCTGCTGACCGCCCTGCTCGCGCAGCTGCGCACCCTCCGCGTCAAGGCCTACACCGCGGGCGCCTTCACGCCCGAGCACGCCGAGACCGCGACGGGACCCCAGCCGTGGAAATACCGGCTCGACGCCGAAATCACGCTCCCCGGCGCCGCCGCCGGCGCGACCACGACCCTCTGGTTCACCGACCGTCTCGCCGGCTCCACCATGCTCGCGGGCACGGCGGACCAGGGCGGCGCAGTCTTCGAGGTCACCCAGGAGATGCTCGATACGATCTTCGCGCTCACCTACACCGAGAAGCACGACCCCGGCCTTCCCGCCCCGGCCAAGGATCCGGCCGCCCCCGCGGCGCCGGAACCGGCGCCCACGCCCAAGCCCGAGCCGCCGAAGACCTGATCCTTTCACCGTGTCCACCCAGCCACAGCCGTGGTTAAGGTCGGGGCTGCGCTTCTGCGGCTCCTGCATGGTCACGGTGCTGTGCTGGGCCGTGTGGCTGGTGCTGGGCGCCTCGCTGGTCGCGCTCATCTACATCGCCGCGGCCCACGAGCTGCCGGTGCCCGACTTCGTCCTGCGCCGCGCCGAGGCGGAACTGGCCAAGGTCAACCTCACGATCAAGTTCGGCCGCGCGCGCTTCGACCCGACCGGCAAGCTCCTGCTCGAGGACGTGGAGTTCCGCTCCCGGCGCTTCGAGGAGCCGCTGCTCACCTGCCGCGTGCTCTACCTGCGCCGCGACTTCTGGTCGGTGCTCGCCGGCCAGCCCGTCCCCGATGAGATCCGGCTCGAGGGCGCCACCCTCCAGCTGCCCGCCATGCTCTCGCCCAGCGGCACCGTCGAGCCGCTCATCCGCGACCTCGCGGTCGTCCTGCGGCATGAGGACCGGCGCTGGCTGGTGGACCAGCTCAACGGCCGCGTCGGCCGCCTGGTCCTCACGGCCCAGGGCGACTTCACGCCGCCCCCCCGCGCACCGGGCGCCGCCGCGCTTTCGCCCGACCAGTTCATCACCCGCTTCCTCGAGGTCAGCCGGCAGCTGGCCCTCCCGCTGCACCAGCTCGACACCTTCGAGGCCCCGGCCCTCGCCGTGCGGCTCGAGAGCCAGCCCGGGGTGGGCAACATCGCGCACCTGCTGCTGACCGCCGCCGCCGCCGACCAGCCGTGGGGCCAGTCGGTCCGCCTCGGGCCGCTGGCGGCCACCGGCAGCCTGCGGCTCGACGGCGCGGAGCCGCGCCCGCTGCGCCTGCACGCCGCCGCCCGCCACGCGCGTTACCAGGCGGACTACACCGCGGAGACGATCCGGGCCATCCTCACGCTGGAAATCTCGCCGGACGGCCATGCCGCGCGGCCGCGGGAGGCGCTGGTGGCCGCCGGGATGATCACCGCCCCGGGATTGTCCCTGCTCGGTCCGGTGCTCCGCGCCGACCTGGCCCGCTGGCCCGAGGTGTCGGTCGCAACGGCGCTGCAGGTCAGCGGGGAATTCATCGCGGCCGAGGTCGACGCCCGGCTCGCCGAGCAAAGCGCCCGGGTCCGCGCCGCGGGCCGCGGCTCGCACGAGCTGATCAACCGGGTGCTCGCGCAGATCACGCCGCGCGCCGCGCCTTATTTTGTCTTCGGTGATCCCGTGACCTTCTCGGCCGAGGCCGTGTTCGAGCCGGGCTGGCGCTTCGCCACGCTCCGCAGCCGCGTGGACGCCGGGCGCCTCAATTCGCGCGGCGTGAAGATCACCGCGGCGCGCGGCCGCATCGACATCGCGGGCATGAGCTTCCTCGCCCACGACGCCCGCGTGGAGATGGGGGAGAATTTCGCCCGCGGCTCCTACTGGATGGATTTCTCGACCACCGATTACCGCATGCTGCTCGACGGGCGGCTGCGGCCGGCCGACATCAACGGCTGGTTCAACGGCAACTGGTGGCTGAACTTCTGGAACGCACGCTTCGCCTTCCCGACCGCCCCGCCGGCCGCGGAGATCGACCTGTCCGGCCGCTGGCGCGATCCGGTCCGCACCGTCTATTTCGGGAGCAGCGACGTCCGCGGCGCCACGGTGTGGAACGGCGACTTCGAGCAGGCGCACGCGATCGTCTTCGTCCGGCCCAACTTCGCCCACGGCCTGGCGCTCGCCGCCACGCGGGCTGGCGGGAAACAAGGCCTGGGCGGCACATTCAAGCGTTTCGCCGAGCCGGGCTCGACCGGGGTGGGCCGCTTCGAGTTTGATTTCGAGACCAACGCCGATCCCGCCGTCCTCGGCCGCATGCTCGAGGGCAAGGCGGACGACGTGCTGGCGAGCCTGCGCTTCACCGCGCCGCCGTCGGTGCATGCCTGGGGCACCATCGGCACGAGCGCCAATTACAGCTTCACCGGCTTGGTCGGCAGTCCGTTCCATTATTACGGCTTCCCGCTCGACACCGCGCGCGTCACCGGCGGTGTCACCGGCAGCGACGTGCGGCTCGACGCGATCGAGTTCACCGCGGCCGGAGGCAAGGGCTCCGGCAAGGCCGGGCTCTACGGCCCGGCGGACTACCGCCGGCTCGGCTTCGACCTGTATGTCAACGGCGCCGAGCTCGCCCGCTCCATCCGCGCCGTCGAGGAATACCAGGCCAACCGCACCGGCGAGAAATCGGCCTCGGTCACGGAGAGCAAGTTCATGCAGCGCGCCGCGGGCGGCAAGCTCGACATCGGCCTCTCCGCCACCGGCCAGCCGGGCGAGCTCGCGACCTTCTCCGGCAGCGGCAACGCCGCGCTCACCGGCGCCGACCTCGGCGAGATCCACCTCTTCGGCCTCCTCTCGCAGGTGCTCAGCGCCGTCTCGCTCAACTTCTCCTCGCTCAAGCTCGACGCCGCGCACAGCAGCTTCCGCCTCGACGGCGGCCGCCTGTATTTCCCGGACCTGAAGGTCACCGGCCGCAGCGCCCTGATCGACGCCCGCGGCAACTTCACCCTCGCCACCAACGCCCTCGACTTCACCGCCCGCCTCAAGCCCTACGAGGAGAACCGCAACCTGATCACCGGTGTCATCGGCCTCGTCATCAACCCGATCACGAGCATCCTCGAGCTCAAGCTCACCGGCCCCATCGGCAAACCGGACTGGTCCATCTTCGTCGGCGGCTCCGCCACCCAGCCCGATTCGGTCGCCCCCACCGTAAAAATTCCACCCGACCCCGTGCCGCCTGCCACCCCTGACAAGCCCATCCCGCCAAAGGGGTAATGTCAGCGCCGGGGATCGGTCAGGCCTCATCCCGATCAGTCTAGGTGGAAACCCCTAATTACCATTGCAAGCCGAATGGCGGCTCCCTAGCAAACTGAGTCGCACCACATGCTGCCCCCACCGAGTCGACCCCGGCAAAGCCTGCTGTCCTACGGCTACCTGACCCCGTTCGCGGCGCTGGCGGTTTATGGCCTGCTGGGTCTCTGGGGTTGGCGGACCGGCAGCCTTGGCCTCGTGCAACCGCGATCCTACGACGCCGCCCTGCCCGCCAATGCCTGCGTCTGTCTCGTGCTGATTGGCCTGGCGCCCGGTGTGCTGGCGTTCGGCTGGCGGCGGACCGGCCTGGCGCTCGGGTTGATCGCCTCGGTCATCGCCTGGGCCACGCTCATCCAAAGCCCGCTCAAGCTGGATCTCGGCATCGACGACCTGCTCGTGAACCACGAGTCCGTCATCGCCGGGCCCAATGTCGCGCGCATGCCCGCCGCCCTTTCGTTCCTGCTGATGGCGGGCGGCCTGCTGTTCACCTGGATGGCGGCCCGCCCCGGCGACCATCGCCGCCCGCTGCTGCTCGCGCTGGCCGGCTCGCTCGGCGCCGCCTACGGGCTCACCGGCCTCGCCGCCTATCGCACGGGCCTCAACAGCGTCGAGCTCTGGCAGACCTACGCCCGCCTCGGCCCGCACACCGCGCTTCTGCTCATCATCCTCGGCAACGCCCAGATCTGGCTCGCCGCCCGCGACACCTCCGACCGCACCGGCGCCGGCCCGCGCTGGCTCTGGCTCCCGGTCGTCGTCTGCACCCTCACGGTCACCTTCACCTTCTGGGTCGCCCTGCGGCAGCGCGAGCTCGGCTACACCAACAGCACGACCCAGCTCACGATCAACAACATCGCCGCCCTTTACAGCGGCGAATCCGAGGCCAGCATCGAGAGCCTCGCGCGCCAGGCCCGCCGCTGGACCCGCGCCGGCATCACGCAGGCCGCATGGGAGGCCGAGGTCGCCGAGTTCCTCGGCGATTTCGGCAGCTACCGCTCCATCCAGTGGGTCGACGCGGGCCTGCGCACCCGCTGGTTCTGGCCGCGCGCGGGCAATGAGGACGCCGCGTCCTTCGACCACGCCGGCCATCCCCTGCGCCGCGCCGCCGTCGAGTCCGCGCGCCGCACCTACGCCTTCGCCGTCGCCGCCCCGCTCGAGCCGCCGCTGCAGTCGCCCACCTTCGCCGCCTACATCCCCGTCTCGGCCGTCGGCCCCGACGCCGGCTTCATCGTGGGCGAGTTCTACTACGACAAGATCTTCGACCAGATCGACCGCCGGCTCAACCTCTCTCGCCGCTACCAGGTCGGCGTTTCGCTTGAGAATGCGGCCGCCCCGGCCGGCGCCGGCCCCCACCTGAAGGTTTATGAGTCGATGACCCCCGACGAGGTGATCGACGAGCGCTACCGCCAGTCCGCCGATTACCACATCCTCAACCAGCACCTCACCATCACGCTGGCCCCGCGCCCGGTCTTCCTCGCCGGCAACCGCCAGTTCCTGCCGGAGGTCGCGCTCGCCGCCGGGCTCTTTGTGAGCGCTCTCTTCGGGCTCGTCGTCAACCTCGCGCAGTCCGCCCGCCGCCGCCAGCTCGCCGCCGAGCTCACCAGCCGGCAGCTCCGCCTCGAGAACGAGGAGCGCCGGAGCGCCGAGGCCCGGCTCAAGGTCGCCGACGAGCGCCTCAACCTTGCCTTCGACTCCACCCAGGTCGGCGTCTACGAGTGGGACGTCGAGACCGACCAGGTCTATTGCACGCCGAGCATCTGGAAGCTCATCGGCTACGACCCGGCGGAGATGCCCGCCACCGGCTCGGGCTGGCTCAACCTGCTCCACGGCGACGACCAGCCCGCCGTCCGCGCCGTCATCGACGCCCACTTCCGCGGCGAGACGCCCTTCATCGAGATCGAGCACTGCGTGCTGCACAAGTCCGGCGAGTGGCTCTGGATCGCCCTGCGCGCCAAGTGCACGTCCTTCACCGCGAACAGGCAGCCGCGCCGCGTCCTCGGCACCATCCAGAACATCAACGCCCGCAAGCGCGCCGACGAGGCCCTCCGCCTCAGCCAGGCCGAGAGCCGCAAGCTCTCCCTCGTCGCCAGCAAGACCGACAACGCCGTCGTCATCACCGATCCGCTCGGCCATATCGAGTGGGCCAACAGCAGCTACTCCCGCCTCACCGGCCGCCGGCTCCTTGAGGTCCACGGCCACCTGCTCACCGAGGCGCTAGCCAGCCCCGACGCCGACCCCGGCGCCGTCGGCCGCATCAGCGCCGCCCTCGCCGCCCAGCAGCCCATCACCACCGACGCCGTCCAGCTCGCCACCGGCGACCGCCGCTTCCACGTCCATCTCGATGTCCAGCCCGTCCTCAACGAGGACGGCACCGTCGAGAACTTCATCGCCATCGAGACCGACATCTCCTCCCGCGTGGAGACCGAGCAGCAGCTCCGCCGGGCCAAGGCCGAGGCCGACGCCAACTCGCGCGCCAAGTCCGAGTTCCTCGCCTCCATGTCGCACGAGATCCGGACCCCGATGAACGGCGTCATCGGCATGACCAGCCTCCTCCTCGAGACCGACCTCTCGCCCGAGCAGCGCGACTACGTCAGCACCATCCGCACCAGCGGCGACTCGCTCCTCGCCATCATCAACGAGATCCTCGACTTCTCGAAGATCGAGTCCGGCAAGATGGAGCTCGAGAGCCAGCCCTTCGAGATCGCCCAGTGCGTCGAGGAGGCCGTCGACATCTTCTCCGCCCAGGCCGCCGCCAAGGGCCTCGAGCTGGCCTACGTCATCGATCCACTCGTGCCGGCGTGCGTGCTCGGCGACATCACGCGCCTCCGCCAGGTGCTGGTG
>Ga0208396_100398_pt1 | contig 13326 bp, 12 predicted proteins | sample LakWasMet64_LOW9_2_FD_183896 | JGI IMG/M metagenome (GOLD analysis project Ga0208396, IMG submission 183896) | Freshwater sediment methanotrophic microbial communities from Lake Washington under simulated oxygen tension - Sediment Metagenome... | ecosystem: Environmental > Aquatic > Freshwater >... | reverse complement strand
TCAACAACGATCCACGAGCGGATTATTTTCGCGTGCTCCGGACCACTGTCCTCAAGCAACTGCGGGAAAATAACTGGAACAGCTTTGCCATAACGAGCGCGACCCCAGAGGCTGGAAAATCTTTCATCTCCGTCAATCTGGCGATTGCCATAGCGATGGAGGGCAACCAAAGCGTGCTCATCGTTGATGCTGATCTCAGACGCCCAAGTGTGGGCCAATACCTGGGTCTCCAGTGTGAGTTCGGGCTGGTCGATTGCCTGACGAGCGATGTTCCATTGGAGGATGTTTTAGTCAATCCCGGCATTGAGCGCCTGGTTGTATTGCCCGGGAAAAGTTCCGATAACAATTCTTCGGAATTGATTTCATCCCGAAAAATGATCAGCCTGATTCAAGAAATCAAATCGCGCTACGAATCCCGGATCATTATTTTCGATCTCCCTCCGCTGTTTGCAGCGGACGATGCGATGGTATTGATGCCCTATGCCGATGCCGCGCTGCTCGTTGTCGAGGATGGAAAGAATACGTCCGAAGAACTGCAACATTCCATGTACATTCTGGAGCAGACTAACCTGCTTGGCCTGGTTCTGAACAAGTCGAGGCAGCCGCTGCCAACATATCAGTATGGATATGTATCCGAAGCTGACTAGAACTGACGGCAAGCGTGTACTGGGAGTGGAAATGTTTATTAAAAAAACACGGTTGTCTTCCTTTTGCGATATTAAATTGGAGGTGAATTATGTTATTTAAAGAAACAGGGTATTTGTCAACAGGAATGCAGGCCAGCCATTCCAAGTATCTCATATGTGGCCACTCTAATGATGATGGTGTAACACAGAAATCGTATAAATGCCGTAGCCGAGTTCCCACTAATCTATCGAGAATAATATGAAACCTTCCTATGTTTTGATTACGCCGGTGCGCAATGAGGAGTCGACAATAGGTACAACGCTTGAATCCGTTGTCCGGCAGACGATTCCTCCGGCAGAGTGGGTAATAGTCAGCGATGAGTCCACGGATCGCACGGACGAAATTGTTCGCCATTACGCGGCTAAGTATCCGTTTATCAAACTTTTGCGGCTGACAGGGAGACCACGACGAAGCTTCTCTTCTGTAGTTTTTGTCACAGAGGCGGGCATTAATACCTTGACATATAAGGATTATGACTTCATCGGCTTTTTGGATGCAGACATTAGGTTTGCTGAGACTTACTACGCCGATATCATGGAGAAATTCGCAAGCAATATAAAACTTGGATTGGCAGGAGGATTAGTAGTGGATTGCGTTGGCGGGCGACGTGTCGTCAATAAGCAGTCGCTGGGAGATGTCGCGGGGGCGGTGCAATTTTTCCGCCGCACGTGTTTCGACTCGCTCGGCGGATTAATTGGCATACCGGAAGGCGGCTGGGATGCGATTACCTGTGTTCAAGCGAGAATACATGGCTTTAGCACACAAACGTTTCCAGAAATTCAGGTAGATCATCTGAAGCCGAGGAACGCGGCCGAGGGTAATATTGCGAGGAGATTTTTCCAGCTTGGTGTCAGAGATTATGCACTGGGAAATCATCCTTTGTTTGAAACCGGAAAGTGTACCTATCGTTGCCTTGAGCAACCTTACCTAATCGGTGGAACGATGCGGTTTGCGGGTTATCTTTGGTGTTGTATCACTCAAAGGAAGCGCATGCTTTCGCCGGAAATGATCATAGAAATACGTCGTGAGCAATTAGCTCGGCTTTTTTCGTTCCTTTAGGCAGACCTTGTCTTAAGAAATCGGCAAAATACAAGATATTGATTGACTTATAGTTGAGTAAATAACATGAACCCTATCGGATTGGTATTCACATTAGTTGCTAGCGCGTTTCTCCTCATTTTGCCGAAGCGTTTGGCGGTAATTCCATTATTGATGGGAGCTCTGTATATGACGCGCACTCCAGCGCTGGAACTCGGACCGGCACATTTCACATTGGTACAGATCTTGGTGTCGGTTGGGATATTACGTGCGATGTCGAAAGGGGAACGGATTGCAGGGGGGATGAATCGTGTAGATTTATTCTTGACCCTCTGGGCCATCTGGTTGATCGGCAGCAGCATCGTCCACACTTCTGATGCCTGGGTGTTTCGAGTTGGAATGGTGTGGACTCATCTGGGTAGTTACTTCTTACTCCGGATTTATGTTAAGGATACGGAAGATGTTATGTGCCTTTTCAAAGACCTGTGTATTGTTTTGGTGCCACTTACAGTGCTAATGCTATTAGAAAAAGCCACCGGGAAGAATTTATTTGCAATTTTAGGTGGAGTAGAAGAAGTCGCCACTTTCCGTAATGGACATTTTCGTGCTGCCGGTCCATTCGCTCACCCGATCTTAGCTGGTACTGTGGGCGCTACATGTTTCCCAATGGCGCTGCACTTATGGAAACGTCACCGCAAGTATGCACTGTTGGGCATATTTTCGGCTGGTGGTATCGTTTTTGCCAGTACGTCGAGTGGCCCTATTATGATGGTTCTTTTCATTCTATTCGGACTGATACTTTGGAAGGTACGTAATCGTCTGCCCGCAATACGTGGGTTCGCGTTAATAGCAGTTGTCGCCTTGGATGCGATCATGAAAGATCCGGTGTACTTTCTGATGGCGCGGATTGATATTTCCGGGGGTAGCACGGGCTACCATCGAGCGCAACTGATTCGGTCATCCATCGAACATTTGGATGAATGGTGGTTAGCTGGTACGGATTACACGCGACATTGGATGGCGACAGGTATATACGCAAACGATCACCATACCGATATTACGAATCACTTGCTGGGGATCGGTGTGATGGGGGGGATGCCGTTGATGTTTCTTTATATCATGGTTCTGGTTGCCGCGTTCGGTACAGTGGGAAGGGCTCTGAGAGAGAGTGAAAGTACGTCAATCGAACATGGATTTCTCATCTGGACGTTAGGAGCGATCTTGTTTGGGCATGTGATGAACTTTTTATCAATTTTTCTCTTCGACCAATCTGTCGTTTTCTTTTACCTTATTTTGGCATGCATTGCTGCGGTTGATAATCCATCAGCAATTACAGTGCCAAAACAGTCAGTCGGCCGTATTACGCAATCACGCTATGTCGCTGTTAAGGTGAATAAAGCGAAAGAAGGAATCGGGCAACAGAAAAGCCACTCCCAATGGCATGCTACCCGGCGAGTAAATTTCTCTGCAAAGATTTGTTGGCCAAGACGTTTGAATCCATTGTTAAGCAACTCATTTGAAGCCCTCCCATTTGATGACGTTGCCTCAGCTCAATCCCGTGTCAAGTGCAGGATGCATTATTTCCCTTTTCTAAAATCTACTCCGAGGTTATTCAAGCATGAAATCAGTTTCTGTCATCATCGTTAGCTGGAATGCCCGCGAGTATTTGCGGAATTGTCTGCATTCAATTAATCAAACGGGTACCTCCTGCGTGCAGGAGGTGATTGTGGTGGATAATGCCTCCAAAGATGGTTCGCCGGAAATGGTGGCAGAAGAGTTTCCAGATGTCGCTTTAATTCGTGCCGGGGAAAACCTTGGGTTTGCACGGGCAAACAATCTGGCTATGAAGCAAGCCAAGGGTTCCATGTTCGCACTGGTGAACTCGGATGTGATCATCCACCCAGGCTGTCTGGAAACGCTTGCCGCGTTTCTTGATCAGCATAACAACGTAGGTTTGGTTGGTCCGCGAGTCATTGGTGGCGATGGTAACTTGCAGTTGACGTGCCGTCGGATACCAAATGTTTGGAATACGGTATGCCGGGCACTGGCATTAGACCGGATTTTTCCGCACTGGCAGATTTTTTCTGGTTTTGAGATGCCGCAACGGAACCATGCTAGGTGTGCGGAAGTGGAAGTATTGAGCGGTTGTTTCTGTGTAGCAAGAAAAAAGGCGGTGGATGAGGTGGGTGGAATGGATGAGCAGTTCTTTTTCTACGCCGAGGATATCGATTGGTGTAAACGTTTCCGGGATGCCGGATGGAAACTGATGTTCATCCCGGAAGCAGTGGCGACTCATTTTGGCGGTGCCAGTACATCAAATGCGCCACTTCGTTTCAGTATTGAAATTCATCGCGCCAATTTGAAATATTGGCAGAAGCACCATGGAACTGTAGGACAAATCATTTATTACCTGCTTGCTATGGCACATCATGGGCTTCGGTTGGTGGCTCGTGTTTTAAAAAGAACATTGGGACTGGGAGGCTCGCTAGAGAGCAAACACAAGCTTAAGGAAGATGTTGTGTGCTTGCGCTGGCTGTTGACCGGCAAAGGGATCTAGTGCAGTAATCGGATACCCAAAGCTACCTAAAAAAATTCTTCAGAGAGACCTTTTAAAATGACAAAGCTTTACCACATTCAAATTTCTCCGCATTTTAAATCCCCACCCGGAACGGAATTATTTTCTATCCTGGAACAGTTATTGCCGATAAACTTTATTTTCGGTGTACAAGATGGCATTGAAGCGGATGGTGCAATTGTTATCAATGACAGCGCCGACAAAGATGCGGCCGGCGTCCCCCGTATAAGCCTGTCGTCACCTGCCGAGCCAGCGAACAAATCTCCGCAAATTGAGGCTGAAGTGGAATTTGCGAATGACCCAGACGTGCCGTTTCCGTTTCGAGGCCGCAGGGTAAACACCAAACTGGCGCAGGTCGAGTCTGTTCTTGCTGCGCGTCCCGATGAAACGGTTCTCGCGACCAGCAAGCAGGGACCGATTTGGGTAATGTCCAAGGTCGGCGGAGTAAAGCATTTCAGATCAGCTTTACCTTTGCCGCATATCTCTACTGAAGAAAACTTCAACGATGTATTTAATGGCGAATGCTTCCTGGAAATGCTTGTGCTGTTGCAATTCGTTCGTGAAATCACTGCAAATACGGCTTATCAGAATCCACCATTACGGGCGGGTTTTATCATAGATGATCCCAACCTGCATTGGCCGCGATATGGCTTTGTTGATTATCGCGAGATTATTGGTCATGCGCAAAAAGAGAACTATCATGTTTCTTTCGCCACTATTCCACTTGATACATGGTTCACACATTCGGCAACCGCCGACCTTTTTCGAACGAATTCGCGGTGGCTTTCGTTATTGATTCACGGTAACGATCATGCGAAAAAGGAGCTGGCGCTGAATTACTCGGAAGCAATGCGGAAGGGCCTGCTGCAACAGGCCATTCAGCGTATCAATCGCCTGGAGCAGAAGACGAATATTCGCGTTTGCCGAGTGATGGTGCCGCCGCATGGAGCTTGCTCGGACGAAATGTTGGCAGAGCTGTCAAAGTGTGGGTTTGAATCAGCTTGCATCTCGGCAGGGTCATTGCGTGCTCATAACCAAGACAAGCCGTGGACAAAAACGCTGGGTTTTTTGCCTGCTGAGACTATTCAAGGTTGCCCTGTCCTCCCGCGCTGGGGATTGACCGGCAATGTCAAGAACTCACTGCTTCTCGCCGCCTATCTTGGTCAACCAATGATCCTTAGAGGACATCATCAGGATTTGAAAGATGGGGGAAAGGCGTTCGATGAATACGCACGATTCATCAATGGCTTGGGCAACGTATTCTGGTCAAACATGACTGACCTTAGCCGGCTTAACTATCTATGGCGGTTGGAAGGAACAACCTGCCGCGTAAAACCACTGGGGAAGAACATCGCCTTTGAGCTTCCAGTCGAGGCAACAGAAATTATCATCGAAACTCCCGGTGCAATTGATGATTATGCTTGGCGAGCTTCCTCTGCCGATGGATTTAAACGCAAAATAATACCGGGCGAGCGTCTACTTCTGTTAGAGGGAATGGGGTCTAATATGCTCATTGAGCGCGAGGCACCACCACCCTCCCCTTACCTTAAAACAAGCGTCAAGCCGACAGGAGCACCACTCATTTTACGTCGTTTGCTGACCGAGGCGAGAGATCGTTTGTTAGTGTTTTAACGCACCGTCAGCATTGCATTAAATAGCTGAACGGTAGGTATTTGTACCAATATATTCTTTCCTGCTTTTCATATGTAATAACATCAAGTGTTGAGTTATTGTTGTCTTGGCGGCTTTGTAACTGGTTAAAAGTAATAATAAATTAAAACCATTTGATTTTATCCCGTCATTAAATAGCAGCCCGGCTGCTAGGCCGCGGGTTATTATCGGACTCCTATCGACGCTTATTACACCAAACCTGAAACCTTATGCTCAGTTTGACTAAAACTTAAAGGAAATCAATATGGAAATTAGCCTATTCGGGCGAAGTTATGTCGGTTGTATTTCGGCGGCTTATCTTGTCATCAATGCTCGCAACGTGCTTAGCGTGGCTCCCAACGGCACTGGAGTTGACCTGATCAACCAAGGTAACTGTCCGGTCGTCGTCACGAACAGCTCGCCGGAATATACTAATGTACAACACCGATTACGCACTAATCAGATAGTGATCGATTTGGCGCGTCATTGGACTGATGGGGATGCTCTAGCGGGAGAACGGTACTATGCCATCATCAATTAGAGTGTTGTTACTTGTCGAAAATAATTCGTATCCCTTTGATTTTCGCGTGCGCAGGGAGGCGCAGGCATTGCTTGAGGCCGGATACCAAGTGTCCGTCATTGCCCCTCGAGGCCCAGCTCAACCGTGGACAGAAGACATTGAAGGCGTCAGTGTCTATCGGTTCCCCGCCCCGCCCGGCGGCGTAGGGATACTCAGCTATGCTTTTGAATTTGGTTATGCCACTTTAGCCATGTTGTTGTTAACGACATGGGTCTCGATAAGCAAAGGTGTTGACGTAATCCATGCAGCCAATCCACCTGATACGCTTTGTGTCATTGGTATCCTATTTAAATTGTTTGGAAAGCGGTTTGTATTTGACCAACATGACCTTGCGCCGGAGACTTATCTTTCTCGCTTTGAGCAACCGCGTGCAAACCTTATTTATAAAATTTTGTGTTTTATGGAGCGACTTTCCTATACGGCGGCTGACGCAGTTATCGTTACCAATGAATCCTACAAGCAAGTAGCCATTAAGCGGGGAAGCAAACATCCTGACAAGGTGTTTATTGTCCGGAATGGACCACCTCTTACCTACCAACCGCTGGAGCCCGATCCTGACTTGGTTCGGCGAGCAAATTATCGGATTGGATACATTGGCACTATAGGACCGCAAGACGGAGTTGACTACTGGCTGCGGGCTATACGCGAGATGGTATTTACCTTGGGGCGACGCGACTTTCTGGCCATCATCATCGGAAGCGGAGATGCCTTAGCCGGTGTGCAAGCCTTAGCCAAGGAATTGGAAATTGAGGATTACGTTTTGTTTACCGGTCGCCTTTCCGAGTTCGAATCCCGTAAGCACCTTTCGGCAGTTAATATGTGTGTGCAACCGGATCCGTTAAGTCCATTGAATGACAAATCGACTATGAACAAGTTGATGGAATATATGGCATTAGGCAAACCGACAGTCGCGTTCGACTTGATCGAAACTCGCTTTTCCGCTCAGGATGCAGCCATTTATGTAAAACCGAACGACGAACTGGAGTTCGCGAAGCAAGTTAGCCGGTTATTGGACAATCCGGACGAATGCGAAAAAATGGGTGAAATTGGCCGCAACAGAGTAGCCAATGCATTGGCATGGGAATACTCGGAGCCCGAACTGATTTCCGCATATAGCGAAGGCTTGGGCTTGTCTCCAGTTGCCCAGGCCCAACCCATGAAGGTTGGGTAAAGCTGTTCATAATGACAACAGGAACCGGCATGCTGTGCATAGCCATGCCTGTACATGAAAACTATTGATTAATTTAGAGGTATTGCATGAGCACCGTCGATGTTGTTATACCCTGTTACAACTATGCAAGGTATTTGAGCGCCTGCGTCCATAGCGTGCTATCCCAGTGCGGCGTCAATGTTCGCGTACTCGTAATTGATGACTGTTCATCGGACAACACAGCTCAAATCGGTCAGGAACTGGCCGCGGCTGATAGCCGGGTCGAGTTCCGCAGGCACGAAGTGAACAAAGGTCACATTGCGACGTATAATGAAGGATTGATGGGCTGGTCAGCTGCCGAATACAGTGTTTTGTTATCGGCAGACGACTTGCTGGTCCCCGGCTCGCTTAACCGGGCAGTCCAAATTATGGATATCGACAAAAGCATTGGCTTAGTCTATGGACGTTCGCTCTACTTCGCCCAAGAGGACGATATCCCGCGCATCAAGAGTCGAGAGTGCAGCTACACCCGGTGGTTAGGAACCGAATGGCTGGAAGGTAGATGTCAAGGCGGACACAATGTCATTTCGTCACCCGAAGTTGTGGTGCGAGGAACCGTTCAGAGAGCCGTGGGTGGCTATCGTCCCGAACTTCCCCATACCGGAGATCTTGAGATGTGGCTAAGGATTGCCGCAGTCTCCAATATTGCGTATGTGCGGGGCGTACCACAGGCCTACTATCGCGTACACGCGGCCAGCATGCAGCGTACCAAATACCAAAACAAGCTAGTCGATTTACAGCAGCGCAAAGCTGCGTTCGACAGCTTCTTTCAGCACCATCAAAACGTTGTCACAGATGCCCATCGTCTCCACGACCTTGCCAACCGCGCCCTTGCTCGCGAAGCTCTATGGGAAGCGTGTAGGGCGTATGATCGCAACGAAGTGGAAGAATGCGCTGCCAATGAGTTGGAGCAGTTTGCGACGACAACCTATCCTAAAGTAACATCTGAGTCCATGGCGCTCCGTCGTCGGCAATTCATCGGACCTATTATATGTAACCGAACCCAAGTCTTCGCCATACCGGCGATTGTGCGGCGAGTTCGCAGCTTATTGCGACATGAGAGGTGGAAATGGCAAGGAATATGATTGATCGAGCTCGATCCCAGCTTTCGCGCCGTTACCGGCAATTACGTAACATCTGGAAGGCCGAAGGGTACTACGGAATTGCCCGTCGAACGCGAACGGCACTGGTGCAATGGGCCACCCCGAAAGACATTGTGATGCCAGTCCGTCCCATTGACGTCATAGAGGCTGACCTTTCCCGACCTTTCCCGGTAACAGTTCCGAAGGCCGCCCCTGGGCAGCTGGTATACATCAATTGGGTGATGATCCCTGCCGGCGCTGGGTCGGGCGGCCATACTACGCTATTCCGTATCATCAGATATCTTGAGGCACACGGATATGTCAACCGGGTTTACTTCTACGATATTCATCACGTCGACCACCAATATTATGAATCGATCTTGCATCATTCTTACGGTTTCCACGGGCATGTGGCAAGAGTGGACGACGGAATGGAAGATGCTCATGCCATTGTAGCCACCTCTTGGCCCACGGCTTATCCAGTCTTCAATGCACGTTGTGCAGGTAAGCGCTTTTACTTTGTACAGGATTTTGAACCTTACTTCTACCCCGTAGGTGCCTTAAGCGTTCTGGCCGAAAATACCTACCGAATGGGTTTCCATGCCATCACCGCTGGCAAGTGGTTGACGGAAAAACTCCGTGCCGAGTTCTCTATGGATGCAGACTACTTCGAGTTCGGGAGCGATACCTCTCACTATAACCGCTTGTCAGGTTGCCAACGTTCCGGTATAGCATTCTACGCCAGACCTGAAGTAGCGCGCCGCGGTTTCGAACTCGGGCTAATGGCCCTTGAGATATTTGCCAACCGTCGGCCGGAAATCGAACTTCATTTCTACGGAGATAAGATGGGTAAGCTGCCATTCGCCTTTGTTGACCACGGTCGTGTTACACCCGATCAACTCAATGATATCTACAATCGATGCTATGCAGGGCTAAGTTTGTCTCTGACGAACGTATCACTGGTTCCCCATGAAATGCTCGCCGCCGGCTGTATACCTGTCGTCAACGACGCTGTTCACAACCGCATTGTCTTGAACAATCCGTTTGTTCGTTATGTGCAGTTGAACCCTCACGCCTTGGCCGCAGAGATCGAGACATTGGTCATGATGGCCGATTTCGACTCGCTGTCTCGGACGGCGGCGGCAAGCGTACACTCCATAACGTGGGACGACGCAGGTGCGACTGTTGATGCCATCTTCCGGCGAGTATTGTGAACGTGACATGGTGAGGTGAGGCTCCGGTTATGGACATATCGCCTGGAAGACGTTTCGAATATCGCTGACACATCCAGGAATAAGGCTGTTGCGCACGCCTAACGATGCCGAATGGGTGGCTACGTGCGATCATCGGAGGTACATCATGCATAGCCAATATCGCTGGATGTCTAAACAATTTGCCGTGCTTCGCCTTGCTCAAGAGCGGCTTGTGCCCACTAACGAAAGCAATGGGGTAACTTAAACCTAAATAAGGAGACTTGACGTTATGAAATCTTGCATTACAAAGCCGCTTGGGGCGCTCGAACAAGCTTATGGGGCCGATTTGAAAATCAGTTCACTATCTTGTCGTGCATTTATGTAATTGTTCATTAACTTAACGAATAAATTTATATGAAAAATATAATCAAGGCATGCTTACCCATATTTGACTGGCTTTTATTTCCTTTCGTCTACCCTACTGGCTTTCTTCTTAAAGCCATTAGAATAGCGGGGGTCCATAAGCTGCCCCTCTGTAAACGGGCATTATTACAGGTGGGAGTATTTCCGATTCGCGATCATTATTATGAGCCTCTATTTGACGGCAGCGTGTTACGGCGGTCATTATCGCAAGAACGCGAGTTACCTGGCATTAGCTGGAATGTTGATGAACAATTGCAGATCTTGGAAAGCTTTGCTTATAGCGAAGAACTTCAAGATATCCCAAGTTCGAAAGTTGATGATTTAACATTTCATCTAGACAACGTTATGTTTGGTGGCGGTGATGCCAATTATTTATATAACTTCATCAGGTTAAAGAAACCTGCGAGAATATTTGAAATAGGAAGCGGTTACTCAACGCTTTTGGCAATAAAGGCTATTCAAAAAAACAAGGAAGAGTTACCCGGTTATCAGTGCAAGCATCTATGTATTGAGCCCTTTGAAATGCCTTGGTTAGAGGCTAGCGGCGTCACCGTAATTAGGCAGCGTGTAGAGGATCTTGATAAGCTGATATTCTCTGAATTAGCCAGTGGCGACATTTTGTTTATTGATTCATCCCATATTATTAGACCTCAAGGTGATGTTTTGTTTGAGTACCTGGAGTTGATTCCATCACTAAAAAAAGGTGTTATTGTCCATATCCATGACATATTTTCTCCACGGGACTATCTGCAAAGATGGGTCGTTGAGGAAGTGAGATTTTGGAATGAGCAGTATTTGCTTGAAGCGTTTCTTACCTGTAACAGGGATTGGAAAATAATTGGCGCACTTAATTTTCTTCACCATAATCATTATGATGCTCTAAAAGCGGCATGTCCGCTTTTAAAGCGGGAAGATGAACCAGCTTCTTTTTACATTGAATTATCTGCGTGATATTTTACGCCCAACCGGGAGCTGCCCGCCGCGGTTTCGAGTTCGGATTGATGGCTATCGAGGTATTCGCCAATCGTAGACCGGCAATCGAAATCCATTCTATGGAAACAAAATGGGCAATCTGCCATTCGCCTTGATAGACCACTATATCTGTTCTTGATCTGCATCCGGCCCCTTTCGCCATAGTCGATAAAAAGTTCGCACTCATAATATCTTCACAGCGACCGGAGCGGGATGCTTCTCTAGTTGATTACCTCGTATGTACTGACAAATTCTCCCGAAAAGCCACAACACTTGCCCCCAGCCCTGCCCTCACGCGGGATTTACATCCATTTTCAGCAGCATGTAAACAAGTGTCATGGCGCGTCCCCCTCAGTTCACTCGCAAATTGCTGGGTGCGAGGAGGATCGAGGTCGTGCTCTGGGTCAAGGTGGTGCCGGTACCGTATAAGTTGGTACCCAAATCGTTTCCGTCGGTAGCGGCATGGTAGCCCAGGGAACTTGAGGTTAATTGAAATCCAGCCCATGTGCTAGGAGTAGCGCCGCCGACGAAGGTGGGTGTACCGATGGTGGTGTTCGACCCTTTCGCTAAACTGCTACTGGTAAAGAGGTTATGGTCAATAGTACCCGTGAAACCCGCGCCGTTTGAAGAAGAATAGGAATTCAGTAGAAAATTATTGTTTAGTATCGAGCCGGTAGTGCCCGCTGGATTATTACCCGCACCAATTAGAGTTGAGGCATTATTAAAGGTATTATGAGAAAGCATCATATTGTTTATTGAAGCTAAATATACAATACACTCACCTCCTGTAGTTCCAATGAAGGTATTATTAGTAATAGTCTCAGTGTTTCCGCCATCATACGCTCCTAGACATACGGTTACATTTTTAAAATAATTGCCATTAATAGTAGTATGAGACTGCCCATAAAGCTGAATGGAGTCGACATGCTCTACACAACTGCCTTGCTGAATATTCTCAAAAACGTTACCCGGCCCTACCACAACCCCATAAGACCCTATCTGTATCCCATCAGAACAACCCAAGTTTCCGAAGTGATTATTGGTAACTACTACACCTGCCGGTACTGTGCCAGGCCCATTACCCCATGATATTTGTAGCCGCCCCTCATATCCTCCATTCGCATTGATCGCGTCAAACGTATTCCCATCTATAAGGATATTATTATTATTGAAATTTATCGTATTAACGACCAATTGTGATGTAAGTGTACTTCTAGCTACAGTAATATTTTTGGTAGTACCTCCAGATATATTCATTCCTAATATCGTCAGATTCTGAAATTTCAGATGATTAGATCCGTTTCCTATCGATAGCGAGAGGGAGGCAGTGTTACCAGAAACTGATTGCACGATAACATCGCTCGTTTTGACAATGTTGTTAAGACTTACGCTGCCATAACTGCCCGAATTTAGGCAAATGGTTGAACCTGCAGCGGCGCCTGAAACGGCTGTGGCCACATTGGCGCCAGGGCTTAGGGTTTGGGTACATGCTGCCCAAGAAACTTGGGATAATCCAAGTAACATGGAAAACAAAATGATTTTTTTAAAATGATGGGTTTTCATGAATTTCTCTTTACAAAATATATTAAGTTGAAATGGTTAGGCATCAACGCCTATCTATAAATATTGATTTCAGGTTTGGTTGATTATGTACAGGTAACATGCCCTGGATCAGACACACGTTCACCAGAGACTACCTCCAGCTCTAGTTGTATCCAAATACCGATAGGTTATTACCAGCTGCCTGCGGTAGCCGACGGAGACTGGCTTCGCCCAATGCGATGCCAGCCCCATCGGTATGCCGTTTAAACGGTCATTGACCCGTTATTAATAGCCATTCCCAAAGGCTGACATATTCGAACTGGCTTTATATGCCGAGCCAGTCCAGGTAGCGGGTAAGCTCGTCAGGGTGGTGG
>Ga0208396_100391_pt1 | contig 13513 bp, 10 predicted proteins | sample LakWasMet64_LOW9_2_FD_183896 | JGI IMG/M metagenome (GOLD analysis project Ga0208396, IMG submission 183896) | Freshwater sediment methanotrophic microbial communities from Lake Washington under simulated oxygen tension - Sediment Metagenome... | ecosystem: Environmental > Aquatic > Freshwater >... | reverse complement strand
GGCTGAGGCCTTACCGCTTGGTAACGCCAGAGCAGTTTGTGGTGAGGCTATGCGTGAAGTGGATACACCGAAACAAACCGCATGTGAAGATGTGGCGAAACTATTGAATGTTGGTGTAGAGCGTACAGTTAAAGCCATTGCTTTGATGTTTAAAAATGAAGATGGGGCTGAAAATTTTTATTTAGCATTGCTGCGTGGTGATCATCAATTAAATGAAGTTAAATTGGCAAAACTGTCTAAATTACCTGAATTAGCTAAGATGGCGGGCTTGAGTGAATTCAGGTTCGCAACTGAAGAAGAAATACGCGCTAACCTTAACTGCCCGCCCGGCTTTATCGGCCCGGTTGGTGTAGGTGCTAATGTGACGGTGATTGCAGATAGAACCGTGGCGCTGATGAGCGATTTTATCTGCGGTGCTAATAAGCCGAAATACCATTTGGCGGGTGTGAATTTCGGGCGTGATCTGCCGGAGCCTTCTTTAGTTGCGGATATTCGTAATGTGGTTGACGGTGATGCCAGCCCGGATGGTAAAGGCGTATTATCGCTATGCCGCGGTATTGAAGTTGGTCATATTTTCCAATTGCGTACTAAATATTCAGAAGCGATGAATGCGAGCTATCTGGATGAAAACGGCCAGACGCAAATCATGGAGATGGGTTGCTACGGCATAGGCGTGTCACGTATCGTAGGTGCTGCGATTGAACAAGGTAATGATGAACGCGGCATTATTTTTCCTAAGAGCATGGCACCGTTTACCGTGGTGATCTGTGCCATTGGCTATGAAAAGTCTGAAACAGTAAAAGACGCAGCGAATAAATTACACGATGAATTACAGGCGGCAGGTGTGGATGTATTGTTGGATGACAGGGGCGAGCGCCCGGGTGTGATGTTTGCAGAGGCCGATCTGATGGGTATTCCACACCGCTTGGTGATTGGTGAGCGTGGTCTGGCTGAAGGTAATGTGGAATATAAAGCCCGTGTAGATGCAGAGGCAAAATCCATTCCGCTGGCATCAGTAGTTGAGTTTGTACAAAAACAGGCATAACATCAAGCTATGGTAGCTTTATTATAGGTAATCCGGTTTATAAACAATGATGCGTAAATCTATTCAGGTGAGTTTGATGTTGCTACTGGCCGCAGTATCTGGCCTGAGCTTCGCTGGCTCTCAGGTTGAAGAGCCGTTATCAAACAGTGTGAAAGCACTTATGCAGCGTAGCGTGAGTGATAGAGCCGTGCCTACGCTCACTTTTGCCACTGAAGAAGAGGGTCGGGCCTGGTTGAACGATATGTCACAGCGCCTGAAAAAGCGCATACCTGATACCGGTTACCGTGAAGATTTTTTACGTACTGTGCATTATGAAGCCAGCCGTGCTGGGTTAGACCCGCAGATGGTGCTGGGTTTGATTCAGGTGGAGAGCGGTTTCAAGAAATATGCCGTGTCGTCAGTTGGTGCGCGTGGCTTTATGCAGGTGATGCCATTCTGGGTGCGCAGCATTGGTGCCAAAGATCATAATCTATTTCTACTGCGTACCAATCTGCGTTATGGCTGCACTATCCTGAGGCATTATGTCGATATTGAACGCGGTGATTTATACCGTGCGCTGGGTCGCTATAACGGTAGTCTTGGTAGGCCTGAATATCCCAATCTAGTACTTGGTGCATGGCGTAAGCACTGGGATTATTCTTCCAGAAACTGGAATAACATTCCCAAAAACATCTAGAGTTCCGGCCATCGTTCAATTAGTTTCAATTTTTGCTTCTGCATTAAACTTCAAATTAATTTTCTTGCACTGATTTATTACATTCGTAATAATTTGTAACAAAATAGTGCAAAAAAGTTTACATTTATCTAAAAATCATTCAGTATGCCTCTAGCGATTTTATGTTTTAGGGCAACTTATAACATTTCTAATCTGCCCTAAGTGTTCGCTGCTGTTCGCATTACCTTGTTATTCAACTAAATTATTTGGGAGAAATAAAGTATGTCGAAATTAACTGCATTGGCTTTAAGTATTGCTGTTCTTGGTGGGGTATGGACATTTCTGGCGCTAGGACCTCTTACCGGCTCTGTATTGGTTTGGGCTGGATTTATTGCATGGGGTAGCTATTTCCATACTGGTGGTGATAACGCTGCTTTGCAAAAAACAATCGTGGGCATGGTTTACGGCGCTGTGGTTGCAGGTGTTGCTTTAGCACTCGTTGTGGCTAATCCTGTTGGTTTAGGTGCCGCTATTGCCGCTCCGGTATATGTAGGTGTTACCGTGTTTTTCCTGGTGATTGTTGCAGGAATAAACTTACTGTCTGTAGTGCCGGCTAATGTTTACGGTTATGCAGCGACTGCCGGTTATGCCTTGAGTACTAATACTGCTAATCTTACAACTATGCCAAACTTAACTAACCCAGTTTTGTTGGTTGCATTGTCAGTAGTTCTTGGCGCTTTATTTGGTGTTGCATCAGGTAAGCTTGCTGGAATTTTAGGTAAATAATCCAATAATTAATCAGCAATAAAAAAACCGCCTGCATAGGCGGTTTTTTTATTGTGTTGAATAATCAATTATTTTTCAGTACTTTGAATCCATAGTATGTACCAAACTCACCTTCAGGTTCATGGTACACAAACAGCATATCGTTTGCATAACCAGTGCCATTAAAGTGATTCTGAGAGCGCAGTTTCAGGTCTTTAGGTAACTCGCTTCTACCCATATATTTACCATTCAGGTCAAAAATCAATGCCGCTTTATGGTCTACATCCAGCAAGACCAACTCCTGCCCTTTGATGCCGCTATAGCCGATAAAGTGGTCGCTTATATCGTGATGTTCTGCACCTGCTGTTTTAAGGTCTAGTGCAATTTCGCTGATTTTTTCACGTGATTTGGTTTCAACCACCCAAACTTTATTGCCACGTTCCTGCTTGGCATAATATTGGTTAGTTTCCGGATTGTAGCTAGGAATAGTTGCTGAATCGCCGAATGCAGGGTTAAAGCCAAATACATCGTTTGACGTATGTTTTAAGTCACCGCTTTCTGTAAGGTCGATCGAGAAAATACCGGAGTTGGGTGAAAAGCCGACATCACTGGAGATGTTGTAGGTAACGGTTTCCAGTTTTGCTGTATTAGGGTTGTAGTAAAGCGAGCGGTTGTCGTAGCCGGGGCGTGAAGAATTTATGTATTTTCCAGTTTCATCATAGCTGTGAATTTCGGATTTTGAATAGGGCACTTCACCCTCGCCCCCCATGGGTGCCAAGCCGCCATCGGCAATGTAGTAACGTTTTAGCGTTGGAATGTATGCCACTGTCATCGGACGTGTGGTTGGTTTTTTAGTCAGCGGGATTTTTATGCCGACTTGAGCTTCCGGCAGGATTTCTGCATGAATGATTTGTGCTGAAGCTAATAAGGCCAAAGAAAGTAGTAAATTTAGAACGCGCATATTCATTTCTCTATTGATTGTTTAATGGTCAGGTTCGTAACAGTGCATGTGATGTTTGTTTAACTTAATAAGTATCTTGCGATACTAGTTTTAGCGTTTTTGTTTTTCTATTAGCATGGCGTCACCATAGCTGAAAAAGCGGTATTCTTTTGTAATTGCATGGGCATAGGCTTTTTTAATGTTGTCTATACCAGCGAAGGCAGACACTAACATGAGTAAGGTACTTTTAGGTAAATGAAAGTTGGTAAATAAACGATCCACTACTTTAAATTCATAGCCAGGTGTAATGAAAATATCAGTATCACCATCGCCAGCCTTCAATTCCCCGTGTTGCGCAGCGCTTTCCAATGCCCGCAGTGCGGTTGTACCTATTGCTGTTACCCGTCCACCATGTAATTTTGTTTTTTTAATGCTATCTACAGTAGACTGGGGAATGCTGAAAAGTTCACTGTGCATTTTGTGTTCTGCAATATTATCAACACGTACCGGCTGGAATGTGCCGGCACCGACGTGCAGTGTCACATAAGCGATATTAACGCCTTTTTTCTGCAATTGTTCCAGCAAAGCCTCTGTAAAATGCAAGCCGGCAGTAGGTGCGGCAACGGCACCTAAATGTTTGGAAAAAACAGTTTGATAACGCTCTTCATCGTCATCTGTGGCCGTGTGTGTAATGTATGGCGGTAACGGAAGGGCACCGTGCTGCTCTAATAAATCAAATACCGATACATCGCTTAAAAAATGCAACTCAAATAAGTCATCATGGCGGGCTGTGACTTCAACATCAAAGGCGTCACTCAGGCGCATGCGGCTGCCAATTTTGGGTGATCTCGATGCGCGTACATGCGCATAAGCCACTTGCTGGTTAATGACGCGTTCGATTAGCACTTCAACATTGCCGCCGCTATGTTTTTGGCCGAACAAGCGCGCTTTAATCACTCTGGTGTCATTGAATATCAATAGATCACCTTTGTTGCAGGCAGCAGGAAAGTCTAAAAACATTTTATCTGTCAGATTGCCGCTGTTACCATCCAGGCATAGCATGCGGCTGGCGGTACGTTCTTGGGCAGGATGTTGGGCAATTAGCTGGGAAGGTAGATAAAAATCGAAATCTTGGGTTTTCATATTACGGATAGCTTGCTATAATAGCGAAATCGCAATTATACAGTAATGTATAATCCAACGAGGCCCGGGTGGCGGAATTGGTAGACGCACGGGACTCAAAATCCCGCGCTGGCAACAGCGTGCCGGTTCGATTCCGGCCCCGGGCACCAAAATACAAAAAAGGGCTTTTCTTATGAAAAGCCCTTTTTATTTGCCTATTAAAAACGTGCAGATTTTTGCGGGTGCTTGGCGCATGAAAACTTATAGGCGTATGAAGCCTATAGTTCGCTTAAGCTTTTAATATGCGTCATCACACAGCGCCCGAGGGCATGCAGAGAATAGCCACCTTCTAAAGTTGAAACGATGCGGCCGCTTGCATATTTTTTTGCAACTTGCTTTAGCGCTTCTGTCACCCATAGATAATCGGCTTCTTTCAGTGCCAGTCCGCCCATGTCATCTTCGTAGTGGGCATCGAACCCGGCAGAGATGAATAAGAACTCTGGCTTAAAGCGATCCAGTGCTGGTAACCAGTGATTAGTGATGGCTTCCCTGAACTCTGTGCCGGTGGTTCTGGCTGCAAGCGGTACATTGATAATGTGCTCATTACCACTTTCTGCTCCCTTGTATGGGTAAAACGGATGCCTGAACGTTGAACACAACATTACTTTAGGATCATCATGAAAAATGTCTTCAGTACCATCGCCATGATGTACATCAAAGTCCAGTATGGCAACGCGCTGTAGATGGTAATGTTTTATGGCGTGTGCAGCACCCACGGCTACATTGTTAAAGATGCAGAACCCTGATGCGCCAGCGCGACCTGCATGGTGGCCGGGTGGACGTATGCTGCAAAAGGCATTTTCTACCTGACCTGACATCACAAGATCTACCGCCTGCGCTACCGCGCCTGCCGCATGCAGTGCAGCGCTCAGGGTGTATTTGTTCATGGACGTATCACCGTCAAGTTGGATCAGCCCAGCCTCTGGCGCTTGCTTGAACACCCATTCAACATACTCGGGGTTATGCACGCTGGTTAACTGGTCTTTACTGGCCTCTTTTGCATCATAGTGGATTAAATGATCCAGTATGCCGGAAGCAATCAATTGGTCATTGATTGCATGCAGGCGCTCCGGGCATTCCGGGTGGTCAGCGCCCATGCTATGCCTGTGGCAAGATGAGTGGGTGATGTAAGCAGTACGCATATCTATTGTCTTTAAAGCAGTTTATATACGGTTTTGATGCTATCGTCTTCTTTGCTGGGTTCGATAGTGAAGTTCAGGTTTTTCATCAATTTCAGCATGTGGGTGTTTTGACCTAAAACTTCACCTTGCATCACTTTCAGGCCCCGCTCGCGCGCAGCGTCCATCAGCACCGTCATGAGTTTACTGCCTAGCCCTTTACCGTGCATGTCGTCGGCGATGACAATAGCAAACTCGCAGCTCTCGCCATCCGGATTAGTGGCATAGCGTGCTACGCCTATTTCAATTTCTTTAGATTCTGCCTTGTGACCATGCGTTTCGGTGACTGCAATCAGCGCGATTTCACGGCTGTAGTCAATCTGTGTAAAGCGTACCAGCATAGACTGACTCAGTTCCTGAATGCTGTTCATGAAGCGGAAATAGCGTGATTCCTCAGACAGTTTGCGTACAAATGCCTGTTCAATCTCCGCGTCTTCAGGGCGTATCGGGCGAATGACAATATTACTGCCGTCACTCAGTTGCCAACTGCTGATTAGGTGAGCCGGATAAGGGTAGATCGCCATGTGAGCATAACGGTCAGCATTCGGTGTGCGGAACCCAACTACTACACGTGCATCGGCAGCCAGAGCGCCATGTTCATCAACAATCAATGGATTAATGTCCATTTCCATCAGCATCGGTAATTCACAAACCATTTCAGATACACGCAGCAACACGCTTTCCAGTGCATCCATATTTACTGGCGGCATATGGCGGAAAGCGCCCAGCATTTTTGCCACATGCGTGCCCTGGATCAGGTCTTTGACTAGAAATGCGTTGAGTGGCGGTAATGTGACGGTGCGGTCTCCCATTACCTCTACCATGGTGCCGCCGGCACCAAAGGTAATGACCGGGCCAAATATCGGGTCACTGGTGACGCCTACCATGAGTTCGCGTCCGTTAGGTTTTATCACCATAGGTTCTATGGATATGCCGTCAATACGGGCATCTGGACGGTTCTGCTGAACAGTTTCCAGCATTTCATGGTAAGCCGTGCGTACTTCCAGCGCATTGCCAAGGTTAAGCATCACGCCGCCCGCATCCGTTTTGTGGGTGATGTCAGGGGAATTGATTTTCATTGCTACCGGAAAGCCTAATTCCAGTGCAATCTGCAATGCTTCGTTCGGTGAGTGCGCTACCAGCGTTTTTGCTACTGGAATATGAAACGCAGACAGTAGCGCTTTTGATTCCATTTCATTCAGTATTTTACGTCTGTCCTGTAGTGCACCCTCGATTACCATGCGCGCGCCTTCGGTGTCTGGCTCTATATGGTGTGAAAGTGGCCCCGGCACCTGCATGAGCAGCTTCTGGTTCTGATAGTATTTTGAAAGAAACGAGAATACTTCAACCGCAGGTTCCGGTGTGCGGAAACTCGGTTTTCTTGCATGATTGAATAGTTTTCGAGATGCTTCAACCTGAGTGCCGCCCATCCAGCATGCAATCAATGGTTTGCTGTATTGGTTGGATAATTCAATGACGGTTTTAGCAGCTTCCAGTGGCTTGGTCATTGCCTGTGGCGTCAATATGGTGAGTACTCCGTCAACATTCGGGTCTTCCAGGCAGGCTTTAACCGCATGCCGGTAACGGTCAGCCTGCGCATCGCCAATAATATCTACCGGGTTGCCGTGTGACCATGTGGCAGGCAATGCCTGGTTTAATTGGGCGATAGTCTGTTCAGATAGCTCTGCCATCGCCAGGCCTAGATCAGCAACGGTATCGGTTGCCATTACGCCTGGGCCGCCGCCGTTGGTTACGATAGCCAAGCGGTTGCCGGTTGGGTGGAAGCCGCAGGATAGTGCTTTGGCGACAGAAAACAGTTGCGTCACCGTTTGCACGCGTACTACGCCGGCGCGCCTTACTGCAGCGTCGAAGGCGTCATCTGAACCGACCAGTGATGAGGTATGTGACATTGCCGCCTTGGACGATACACTGTGGCGCCCGACCTTGACCAGTATCACCGGTTTGAATTGTGCGGCTGCTCGAATGGCGCTCATAAAGCTGCGCGCGTTGCGTATGCCTTCGATATAGAGCAGGATGCTGTGGGTTTTAACGTCAGAAACCAGATAATCCAGAATCTCACCAAAATCAACATCGATGGACGAACCCATTGATACCACGCTGGAAAAACCGACATCGTTGGATTTGGCCCAATCCAGAATTGCGGTACATAAAGCGCCGGACTGTGATACAAACGCCAGATTGCCGGCGTTGGCGCTGCCATGGTTGAAGGTTGCGTTCAATCCGATATCAGGGCGCATCACCCCCAGACAGTTTGGCCCAATCAGGCGGATGTTGTAGCGCTTGGCATTTTCCAGTACCGCCCGTTCCAGTTTTTCGCCGGCTGCGCCAGTCTCACTGAAGCCCGCAGTAATAATGACGGCGGCTTTTACGTTATGTTTTCCGCACTCTTCAATAATGTCCGGTACAGACTTTGGCGGTGTGGCGATAATGGCTAAATCAACTGGCCCCTGTATTTGCGAGATAGAAGCATAAGCTTTATGTCCCTGAATCTTGGCGTGGTTAGGGTTGATCGGGTACAGCACACCCTGATAACCGCTTTGCAGCATGTTGTGAAACACGATCTTTCCAACAGAGTCAGCCTGGTCACTGGCGCCGAACACAGCGACTGATTTTGGCGCAAAAAGCGGCTTAAGATAGTGCTGACCCATGGTTTTAATCCACCTAGATTTAATTTATTTAGAGTTACTTTAAATGACTAATTAATCATTGTGTAATCAACATCATCATAATTGATTCAGCTGCTTAAATATTGAGCTACGTCATTATTGGGGAGAAAAACGCTCCAGCACATGCTTGGTCATGCCTTTTGCCAGTTCTTCTTCGCCAAAAAACACGGTACCTATGCCATCTTTCAACAATAGTTTTGATTCCTCTTCACTATGCGTACGCATCACTATTTCAATGTTAGGCTGCAAGGTGGTTGCGATTTCTGCCATTTTGCGCACATCCATTGAATCGGGAGTAGCAATTACCAGCATCGCTGCATTGGTGATGTGCGCCTGAACGAGTACCGAAGGATCAACGGCATTGCCTGATACCGCTGGCATGCCGGACTTACGCAGTTTTTCTACCAGCTCACGATTCTGTTCGGCAATTACAAATGGGATGCCGCGTTCGGCCAACCCTTCTGCGATGCGCCTGCCTACACGCCCATAGCCGACCAGTACTATCTGACCCTTCAGATATTTGCGCTCGGTACTCATCGGTAACTCGGCAAACGGGTCGGTACGCGCTTCCAAGTGACGTGCAACTTCGGAAAAACTCAGCACCCATTTTCTTAGCGGTTTAATAGCGGAAAAAATAAGCGGATTTAATGCAATAGAGATAAATGCACCAGCCAGAATCAGACTCATGCCTTCTGCGGGCAAAATACCTAACGACATTCCTAAGCCGGCTAATATGAATGAAAACTCACCGATTTGTGCCAGACTTGCTGCAATAGTCATTGCAGTATTCAGCGGGTAGCGGAAAGCAAGTACCAAAGCCATGGCCGCCACAGATTTACCTATGATGATGATCGCCACAACAGCTAGCAAGCGCAATGGCTCATTCCATAAAATGCCGGGCTCGAACAGCATGCCCACTGACACAAAAAACAGTACGGCAAAAGCATCCCTTAGCGGTAATGATTCCTCTGCTGCGCGATGGCTGAATTCTGATTCGCGCATCACCATGCCGGCAAAAAAAGCGCCTAACGCAAATGAAACATTAAACAGTGCTGAAGCGCCATAGGCGATTCCTATTGCAATCGCAACAACAGCCAATGTGAATAGCTCGCGTGAACCTGTTTTGGCTACATGCCATAGCAGCCAGGGTAGTACGCGCTTGCCTACCACTAGCATCAAGGCGATGAATACACCGACTTGCAGCACAGTGACACTGATCGTCTGCCACAGTGGGGCGGTGCTTTCTGCTGACAGTGTTCCACCCAGTACGCCAGCTAGTGGCGGCATTAATACCAGCACCATGACAGTTGCCAGATCTTCAACTACCAGCCAGCCAACAGCAATCTTGCCGTTCATGCTATCTAGTATGCCCCTGCTTTCAAGTGCCTTGAGTAAAACTACAGTGCTGGCGCAGGATAGCGCTAGGCCAAAAATCAGGCCTTCACCAATCGTCCAGCCCCATGAATATGCCAAAACTGCGCCCAGCACTGTAGCCAGAGCCATCTGCACGATAGCGCCGGGTACTGCAATGCGTTTTACAGCAAGCAGATCGTTAAATGAAAAATGCAAACCAACGCCGAACATCAGCAGCATGACGCCAATCTCTGATAACTGCGAAGCTATGCCAACATCCGCCACAAAGCCGGGGGTTGCCGGTCCGATGATGATGCCTGCCATCAGGTAACCAACCAATGCAGGCAGTTTGATGCGTTCGGCAATAAAACCGAAGATCAGTGCCAGGCCAAACGCCGAGGCAATGGTCGTAATGAGTGAGATGTTATGTTCCATATCGTTTTCGTTGTTAGTGTTTTTAAAGCTTTTTATTCCGGCTTAACGTAGTTTGGATTGTAACTTTGCGTGTGGCTTTAATATGTGCGAGTTGCTGAGTAATGCTCAGCTGTGTATAGCTGCACTTGTAATGGTAGTTGTACTGGTTGGAATTGTTAAGATTAGCCAATAGTGAATTAAATTCCTGAGATTATTATAAACAGTTAATAGCACTTAAAAAGCAGGTTACGGTCAAACTTTTATTAAATAGCTATGCTCATTGTGCTTGTTGCGGCATTAATGTTGGCATTTGTTAACGATAAGCTTGTAAGGAGCTTGTATTGAAAACTTTTGTAATTGCAGTGTTATTGCTAATAGCGGCTTGGTGGGTCAACTATTTTGGCGGCATCGATATTTTCAGTGCATCAACACAAGGTCAGCGCCAGCAGATAAGTGCGCTAACCAAGGCGGGTGATGAATGCGTAGCCATTGCCGAAAAAGCGACGGCACACCTCATTCCAAAGCTTGAATTTCAGCGGCTTGAGTTGGTAGGCCGCAAGGCGAATGTTGTGGTGCGCTGCATGGCTGACCGTCATTTCTACCAGAATCCGGCCTGGCTGAAATATGCGCAGCCAATTGCCACTAAAGCTTCATCAGAGCAGCATATCTCAATAGATGAAGCGGTAGAGAATCTTAAACGCGCTGATATGCTGGTTTTTGAACCTGCAGTCAATAAGCCTGTTTACTGGCAGTACGTTAAAAATGGCGGTTAATAAAATTGCCGTCACTCGCTCTTTAACGCCAGGACTTTTATTGATAATTGCTCGGCCTGAACCTTATTCAGTGGTTGAATCAGACTGATCATTTTTTCCAGTTGAGCTGAGTTTTTTTCAAGCACGGCAATTTTTGATAGTGTTAGCAAGGCATCAAGATGGCGGTTATTCAAAGCCATACATTTATTTAAATGTCGTTTTGCTTCCGCAATCTGGTGAGACTCGAATGCAGCAACCCCCAGAAAATACCAGGCATCAGATAATTGGGGCTGATCCATCGTCCACAGATGGGAGATTCTTTTTAGTTCCGGCCATTCCTGGTTCTGGTAGGGAACCACTACTTGCATAAAGTACGGATGTTGGTTGTTTGGTAACGCCCAGAATGGCTGTTCGCTGGTTTTTAAAGTGGTCAGGTCAGGTGTATCAAACAGGCGCTTGACCCACTCGACCGGCATGCTGTAGTAAAAAGAGTTGCGCCCCGGATTTTTAAAGCTGGTAATGCCAATCAGGTTGAAGTTTTGATCAAACATCGCGCCGCCGCTGGAGCCAAGTGCAAAGGCGGCATCGGATCGAATAATCAGGTTGTTGTCATACGGATAGGTGGCCTTGATAGTGCCGTAGGATGGCTGCGGTACGGAGTTGCCGCTGGGATAGCCCACGGTAAATACTTCTTCTTCGTAAAGCAGCGTGGCGCTATCACGCATAGCAACTGGGGTAAATGGCAGTTTTTCAAATTTCAACAAGCATAAGTCATGTTGCCAGTCTGCTTTCATGGCTATCGGTTGATAGCCATCGCCATATTTTGCAATATTGCTGCCATGCGCGTTTGCCAATATGTGGCAATTGGTTGCAACATACTCGCTGCTGACAACTACACCAGTACCTGTGCCGGTTTTACCATTACCAAGGACAACGCTGACATGCACAATCGACTGGTTCAATCTTAGCAGGTCGGCAATATCAGGTTGAGCAAGGCCGGAGACTGGATTGGCTAATAAAGTTATTAAAAGGGCTATTTTCTTCATGCGAAATCCTTTAATTCAACTTATGCTTGCTGCTGATTAACTTTCATAATGTGCTGAAAATTAAAAGTTGATATCGATACAATATCTACATATTTGCGTAAATCTGTGCATAGGATCAATGCAATACGTAGAGTGAGATGTGGTGGCAGGTTCGTGGTAGCAAACTGTAAAATATGATTTTTTGTTGATATATTGCAGTTACACCCTGTTCAAGCCAATAAACACGGGTTATGATGACCCTTGTTATGTGAATTAGATGCATTTTGCATAATATGAGATATGATAAAAATTCGTCTTAACTAATCAGGAATACTATCCATGAATAAACAAGAATTGATTGCCCAAATTGCAGAGCAAGCTGGCTTAACAAAAACGGATGCGGCAAAAGCGCTGAATGCTATTACTGACAGCATCACCCAATCTTTGAGAAAAGGTGATCCAGTTACATTGATTGGCTTTGGTACATTCAAAGTTGGTAAACGCGCTGCACGTACAGGCCGCAACCCACGTACCGGCGCAGAATTGAAAATCGCAGCTTCAATTGCACCTGGCTTCACAGCAGGTAAAGCACTGAAAGACGCAGTAAACTAAAAGTATTATCCATGGGTTCATTGAGATAGGGTTTTATCCCTTGTCGTTAGCCTGTGTTGAGATGCAAATGAGAACGGGAGCTTAAGGCTCCCGTTTTTGTATTATTAATCTATTAGATTGCTTGCTAAATAGATTATCTGTTCATTGCCTACCGTAACTTTAAAGTCAAAACGCATTTCAGCAGCCGTTGGTTTTAGCCTGCATGATTGTATCTGCTGCTGGGTTTTTCAGCGAATAATTTCGTTGCATTCACCATTTTCATATTGCCTTCAAGATTCCCTAATATTTTATGAGTGTCAAAGCCACTAGCATAGCCAGAGCTGGTTGGCAGCTTGTAAATTAAATGCGGCATAACAGCGGCCAAACGCACTTGTTTCAAAAGTATTACTTACAGGGCATAATGCAATTGAAGCATTCGATTCATGATCACATCAAACTACCGCATCAAGCCTTGCATGCTTGATTAAAAAAGGATCGTTAAAAATGTTAGAAGTTCTGTCAGATTGGCCAACGCCACCTTATTTTAGTTTTGAGCCTGTTGGCGTTAAGTCCGGGCCAGAAAGCTGCCTGATTTACTATCTGAATGGTAAAAAAGCACTTGGCGATTTGATACGAATGTCTCCGGATGACTCAAGTATTATTTTTCTCGCGTCATGTAGTGATGTCAATGAAACCATTAATCTTGATCAGGTTAAAACTATACGTCTGTTAAGGCCGCTGGTCATGCGCAGGCAGCTTGCGCTTTTGCATGAGCGGGCGGAAGAAGTGTTTCATTCATCTGATCGTCAGACTTATAGCGTTGAGTTTGTTGATAAGGAAATAATAAGTGGTGAAACCGTAGGTTATTCTGAAACAGGCAAGGGTTTATTTCTTTATCTGCCCAAAGATGATGAACAGGTTGTACG
>Ga0208396_100390_pt1 | contig 13518 bp, 16 predicted proteins | sample LakWasMet64_LOW9_2_FD_183896 | JGI IMG/M metagenome (GOLD analysis project Ga0208396, IMG submission 183896) | Freshwater sediment methanotrophic microbial communities from Lake Washington under simulated oxygen tension - Sediment Metagenome... | ecosystem: Environmental > Aquatic > Freshwater >... | reverse complement strand
CAAGATAACTGTAGCACCGCTTCCAGTTCTTGCAAAATGTCCGTTTCGGGGATTTGGTGATAAAGCTGGTTGTTTAGCCACATCGATATGCATTCAACCAATACCGGCCCCCGGCATTTCTGCAACGCTTCAAATAGTTTAACGGGTTCTTCGATAGTGACAAATAAATCTTGGCGGCGTTGTTGATGAATCAGTATTCGCGCCCGCATCTCGTCATCAAAAAACTCGGTAGTCGCCAGATAGTACGGCTTGTCCGTTGCCGTCCGCTCTAAAATATACGCTTCCGCCAGCCGGGATTTGCCGCTTTTGATGCCGCCTATAAACAATGTTTTCATGACAATGCGGCTCCGATTGTTAATAGACCCAGAACGATCAGGTTAATGCCCGTTTTCATTTGCAATGCTGTGGTTAAGGTGGATTTATCGACCGGCCTGAGAGGCAAGCCCAGTGTCGGTTTATGTTTGATTTGGCCGTGGTAACTGGCATCGCCGCCCAATGCAACGCCCAAGGCTCCGGCCATTGCTGCAATCGGGAAACCGGCGTTGGGGCTTTCCAGTTTGTTACCGTCGCGCCATAGACACTGCCAGGCGCGTTGCTTGTCTTCCGCCAATGACACAATCAGCAACGCGGTCAGCCGGGCAGGAATGTAATTGGCTATATCGTCGACTATTGCAGCGGTTTTGCCGAAATAAAAATAACGCTCGGTTTTATAGGCAATCATCGAATCCATGGTGTTGATGGCTTTATACACGGCAATTCCCGGCAAGCCGAATAGCAGCAGGTAAAACAGCGGCGCGATAACGCCGTCGCTGAGATTTTCCGCCCAGGTTTCAAGGCCTGCTTTATAGACTTCGGTTTCGGTCATGTCTTGGGTATCGCGGCTGACCAGATAGCTTAACGCCTGCTTGGGTTGCTCTGCGGTTAACAGTGCGGCGACGCTGTCGTGCAACATATTCATGGCCAGCCCGGTGGAGGCAAATATCGCCAAAACTATCAGCGACAGCCAAGTCGGCAAAAGGCCGCATAGGTAAACCAGGATGACGCTGATCAATAAGGCCAAGGCGATCAAGCCGACCGTCAATAGCGCGCCGGGCAAAATCCGGTCGCTGTAAAACCGCCGTTCAAATGCATTAATGAAATCGCCCATCAATACCACCGGGTGTTTGCAGGGGAATTCGCCAAAGACCATATCGATAAGATAGGCCAAAGCCGCTAATTCAAAAAACATCGTAATTACTCAGTAGTTAGAAAAAAATGGAACACAGATGACGCTGATTGAACGGATTTACGCGGATTTTTCTACAGCCGGATGGAACATGTTGCCCCGTCCGAAACGTTTTTCTTTAATCCATAGAGTTAACGGCTTCACCAGCCATCGTAAAACCTTTGCGACGCGGTGCATACCCCGTCGCGCCCAGGAAATGGAATGCAGATGGCGCGGATTGAGCTGATAAACACAGCTAAAAAAGAAAATAAAATCCGCGTAAATCTGCCTAATCAGCGTCATCCGCGTTCCATTATAAAACCTGTAACGCTTGCAAGATGGCGGCTATATCCAGATTCTCGGCGACCATATCGGCAAAGCCCTGTATTTCGGCCTCGCGATAATGCGCATAGGCATAGCCCTGGTACTGCGGATTGATGGTTTTAAAGTAATCGGTGCGGAACTCATCGTGATCGAAAACCCCATGTACATGGGTTCCGGCGAACAGGCCGCCCTGATAATACAGCGGGTACTTGTCCATGCGGCCGCAATGGATTTCATAGCCGCTGATCCCTGCGTATGCAAACAGTTGATAATGTCCTCGCGCCAGTATTTTTGGACTTTGGTAAAGCACCGTATCGTCGATAAAACTCAAGCCGGTTTCCACAATCGCGGATTCATGTTCAATAGCATCAGGATCGTGCAAACTTTGGCAGAGCATTTGATAGCCGCCGCAGATGCCGAATACCGGCTTGCTGAATTGCAAAATCTCCTCGAACAAGCCCTGGTTTTTCAGCCATTGCAAATCGCGGATCACGGTCTTGCTGCCCGGCAACAGCACCATATCGAAGCTTTCCAGCGGGCGGTAATCGTGGATCAGTTCGACATAGAGTTCGGGGTCGCCCATCAACACATCGAGGTCGTTATAATTGCTCAGGCCCGGATAGGCGATCACCGCAACGCGGATTTTGGCGTCATCCAGGCGCTGCCGGTAATTGCGCAACGACTGGGAATCCTCCATGTCGATATTCAGCGGCTTAAACGGCAGAACGCCTAAGACAGGAACGCCGAAACGCTCGGCGATGATTTTTTCGCCCTCGTCGAAAAAACGCCGGTCGCCGCGAAATTTGTTGATCACCACCCCGATCAGGTTGTTGCGCATGACCGGGTCCATCAGTTCCAGCGTACCGTAAATCGACGCAAACACGCCGCCCCGCTCGATGTCCGCGACCAGGATATTTTTGGTGTTGAAACTGTTGGCGACAAAGGTATTGGACAAATCCTTGTTCAGCAAATTCAACTCGACCGGCGAGCCTGCGCCTTCCGCAACGATCAGGTCATAGTCCTGCTGCAATAATGAAAAGGCCTGCTTGACCTGCTGTTTCAACCGGTCGATTTCAGCATAATAGGCCGCAATCGACTGGTTTTGATAAACCAGCCCGTTGACAATCACCTGCACCGAACCGTTGCCATGTGATTTAAGCAGCACCGGGTTGAACAGGTAACTCGGCTCGACGCGTGCGGCTTCGGCTTGCAGACATTGCGCCCTGGAAATCTCCCGTCCCTCTTTGGTGACCGCAGAATTATTGGAGACGTTTTGCGCCTTGAACGGTGCAACCTTTAAGCCTTGGTCGGCAAAAATTCGGCACAAGGCCATGACCAGCGTGGTTTTTCCGGCATCTGAACTGGTGCCGAATACGGCTAATGGATTCATTTTTTAAGTTTCATTTAAATATATGCACCACGAAGACACGAAGGACACGAAGAAAAGAATATAAAACTTCGTGCTCTTCGTGTCTTCGTGGTGAGTTTTTTATTTTTTAAAGTCAGTAAGGCTGTGGGCAAGCAGGGCTATGGCTTGCTCATCCTTGACCGCAAAACGCACATGGCTTTTATCCAGCCCCTCGAAATTGTCGCAGACGCGGATTAAAATCCGCGAAGGCTCTAATTGCGCCTGCAACTGATAACCGTCACCGCCGTTTGCCATGCGAGCCAGCAAAAAATTGGCCTGTCCCGGATAAATCTTATCGAATAAACCGGAATCTTGCAGCGCTTGATACAGCAAATCGCGTAAATGCGCGGTCTGCTGCCGGGTTTGTTCGATGAATGCGGTATTTGCCAAGGCCTGCTGCATGTAGGCCATGTCCAGGCTGGATAATTTCCATGCCGGTTCAAAGCGATGCAGCTCCTTTATCGCTGCTGTTGCCGCCAGAATAAAGCCGATGCGGATACCGGCGCAGCCGTAAAACTTGCTTAACGATTTGATCACATAAAGTTTATCGTAATGCGCGATGCGTTCTGCAACCGAATCGGCTGAGCAAAAGTCCAGAAACGATTCATCAATGATGATCGTGCAATCTGCCGCCTGCCATGTTGCCAATAGCTCTTGCAACACATAAAGCCGGCCGTCCGGCGTGGATGGATTAACAAAAATTACCGTGCTGCGTTCGGGAACATCCGCCAGTAAATGATTAAACCGGTTGATGTTATGCACCTTGCAGCCCAGCTCCCCGGCGATATGCGCATATTCGCCGTACAAGGGCGTATACAAAACCAGGTCTTTCGGCTGTAGGCTGCGCAGCAACGCGAAGATAGCCGCACTCGCGCCGTTAAATAGTTCAATATCAGCGCCCGCAGGAATCGGGTAGCGCTGAGCGATCGCCTGTTTTAACAAGCTGTAATCGGGATCGGCATACGGTGTAAGCTGAACGGCTTGCAGGCAAGTTAAATCGACCGCCTGCTTCGGGTTGATGTTGGCCGAAAAATCCAGCACCTGTTCCGGCAGGCAGCCGAGCCGCCGGGCGAACTGGTAAATATTGCCGCCGTGGTTCATTTATAGATTGATGTATTCGATGTAAAGGTAATCGTCAGCCTGCCTCAGTTTATGCACGGAACCCGAATCGATCCGCAGTTGAAACGAATTGGCCAAGGGCAGATTCAAAGCACGCGCCAGCAAGGCGCGAATAACGCCCGCATGGGTGATCACCAAAACCTGTTTGGCGTCGGTGGCTAATAAATCCTGCCAGAAACTGCCCGCACGCTGATACAAATCTTCAAAATTTTCGCCTTTGGGCGGCGCGGCGGTCACAAAGTTGTTCGTCCAATGCTGTAAAACAACGGCGTCGATGTCGTCAAAACGCTTGCCTTCCCACTCGCCGAAATCAAGTTCCTGCAAGCGCGCATCGGTGGTCACCGTGTCTGAAAAGGTCTCTGCCAATTGCAGGCAGCGCGTTAACGGGCTGCTGAAAACGGTGCAGTCGTCGTCGAACTCGGGCAGTTTGTCGTGCAGGTTTGCCATCTCGTCGGGAAAACTGTCCGCCAGGGCAATATCGCTTTGACCGTAACACAGCCCCGGATCGGTAGCGGTCTGGGTGTGGCGAATTAAATAAATATCCATAAGGCACTCACGCTTAAATAAAAAATAGTCTCGGCAACTTGCTGGCTTGCGCCCAGGCAATCGCCGGTATAGCCGTCGATACGGCGGTAAAAATAATGTCCCAGAAGCAGGGTTGCAACCAATACGGGGATGATTGCCAGCATACACAAGGCGGGCAGCAACGCCAACGGCAACAACGCGATCACCGTGGCAAAAGCCAATTCCCGGAAACTGGGTTGATAAACCGCACCCGAGGCTTTGCTGTCATTGCCACGCGCATAAGTATAGCGCTGCATCAGCAACAGCGGCGACAAGCGGCTGATGCTGTGTCCGGCCAGCAACACTAAAGGTATGGCGGCAGGCATTTCGGCTAGCACGCTGATCTTCAACAACAGCATCAACAGCAGCCCGATAAATCCGTAAGCCCCGATATGGGAGTCTTTCATGATTTCCAGGATGCGCTGTTTATTCATGCCGCCGCCGAAACCGTCGCAGACATCGGCAAAGCCGTCTTCATGCAATGCGCCGGTCAGCAAAATGCCGGTGATTAGCGCCAGGATCACCGCCGTAGCCTGCGGCCAAACTAAATCAGCCAGGTAAAATACTAAAGCGGCGATGCCGCCAACCAGCCAGCCGATCAACGGCAAATAGATAGCCGCCTGAGGCAACCGTTTGTAATCCAATGCTTGAGGATAGGGCAGGCGGGTGTAAAAGCTGAGGGCTAGAAAGAATAGCATCTTATCGTTCCCACGCCCCAGCGTGGGAACGCATCCGGCAACGCTCCAGCGTTGCCAAACGCGACGCCGGAGCGTCGCTAACTGCATTCCCACGCTGGAGCGTGGGAACGATGGTATTTTCATTTGTTATCCCGTTCCCAAGCGCTGTGTGGGAATGCAGTATCGGCGCGTTGTGTCGCGTAAAGCTTTAGCTGTGGTTGTAGCATTTCAGGACGCAGCGCGTCCTGGATGGGTTCCCACGCAGCGCGTAGGAACGAGAAGAATACTTTTAAAGCAGGCGAAAGATTCAAGGTAAAAAGCCTTGAGCCCTTCTCCTGCTTTTTAATGATCAACCCCAGCCTCAGCAAACGTAGCCATCTCGTTCAAAAACACGACCGCCGATTGCAGCAGCGGGTAGGCTAGGGCAATGCCGGAACCTTCGCCCAAGCGCAATTCCAGATTCAGCAAGGGTTTGGCGTTGAACTGGTTTAATAACGCCTGATGTCCCTGTTCGCTGGAAACATGGCTGAATACGCAATAATCCAGCACGTGAGGATGCAGTTTGTTGGCGACTAACAGTGCCGTGCCGGCAATAAAACCGTCGACTAAAATAAGCATGCCCAGTTCGGCGGCTTTAAGATAAGCGCCGACCATCATCGCGATTTCAAACCCGCCGAACGTGGCCAGCACGTCTAAAGGTTCTGTTGCGTCTTTATGCTTATTTAGCGCCCGCTGCAAGACGACCACCTTATGTTGCAACTGCCCGTCATTTAAGCCGGTGCCGCGGCCTACGCAGCGCACTAAGGACAGACCGGTTAAACGATGCATCAGCATGGCTGCGGATGAGGTATTGCCGATGCCCATTTCACCAAAGCCGATGCAATTGCAGCCGTTTTCATATTGCCGCAAAACCTGATCCGCCCCGGCTTGCAGGGCTTTGGCGCATTCTTCGGCGGTCATCGCAGGCTGGATTGAAAAGTTCCGGGTGCCTTTGTCGATCTTTGCATCAACCAGCTTCGGATGACTGCTCAAATCAGCGTTGACTCCCGCATCGACAATCAATAATTCTATGTCGTGTTGACGGGCAAAAACGCTGATCGCCGCGCCGCCACCCAAAAAATTGGCAACCATTTGTGCGGTCACGGTTTGCGGATAAGCGCTGACCCCGGATTCAACAATGCCGTGGTCTCCGGCAAAAATAAGAACGCACGGCTTGTTTAAACTCGGGGTCAGGCTGTTTTGGCACAATCCAACCTGTAACGCCAGGGATTCCAATTGCCCCAAAGAACCCAGCGGCTTGGTTTTCTGGTCGATTTTGGTTTGTAAAGCAGAGCGGAGTGTTGAGCTGAGCGGGGGGATGACAAAATTTAGCGGCACGGTGTATTCCAAACGTTTTCAAATAACAAATCTTTAAGGTCTTTACGATCCGCCCATTGCTCTTGTTCCAGCATCGGCTTGTCGTAAAATTTATCGACATGTCCGAGGCATAAAACCGCGAACGGCTGGCTGTCTTCGGGCATGTTTAACAGGGTTTTCAAGGCTTTCGGCTCGAACATCGACACCCAGCCCAGGCCGATGCCTTCCGCCCTTGCCGCCAGCCACATGTTTTGTATCGCGCAGGCCAGTGAGGCCAGATCCATTTCCGGCAGGGTGCGACGGCCGAATATATACTGTTCCCGCTGCTCGCACAAGGCGGCAATCAGCACTTCCGGGCATTCCAGTATGCCTTCCACTTTCAGCTTCATAAACTCGTCTTTGCGTTCATCTAAAGCCTCGGCGGTACGGATACGCTCCTGTTCGACCAATGCGTGTATGGCTTTGCGAAGATCCGGGCAGCTGATGCGCATAAATCGCCACGGCTGCATAAAGCCGACGCTGGGGGCGTGATGCGCGGCATTAAGCAGGCGGAGTAACAGTTCGGGATCGATGGGGTCGGGCAAAAAATGGCGCATATCACGACGCTCAAAAATGGCGCGATAGACGGCGGCGCATTCCGAATCAGAGTAGCGATTTTGGGTCATGTTATCGATAAAAGGCGAAGGGCAAAAAGCGTTTTTTTCGCCCTTCGCCCTTCGCCTTTCGCCTGATGGTATCAAACATTATACGGATGAACAGCCTCAAAACCATGCACTTTGGCTTTGGTGGTAAAGACCGGCGGCGTCCAGCTGTCCTGTTTTTGTCCGGACAGGAATTCCGCCAGCCACAAAGCCTGATTGCGTATCGGTAAAATGAAGGCGTACAGTTTTCCGTTCGGCAATTCGGCCACATCGCCCAGCGCGTAAATGGATTCGTCACTGGTCTGCAAATAGGGGTTAACCTTGATGCCGCGACCTATTTCGAGGCCTGCCAGTTCCGCCAATTCGGTGCGCGGTTTAAATCCGCAGGCGACTATCAGTCCGTCAAATTCGGCCGTCACTTCGGTTCTTACGCAAACCTTGTCCTCTTCCTTGATAAATTCCTGTACCGCCTGATTTAGCAGCACCTTAACGCCGGAATCCTGCAACACCTTAAGCAACAAAGCCGAATCCTCGGCCGCCAGTTGACGCTCCATTAACCGGTCCATCGCATGAAACAGGGTCACGTTATCGCCCGCCGCGGCTAAATCGGACGCTACTTCGCAACCGATTAAACCGCCGCCGACAATCGCCCAGTTAGGCCGTTGGTTTTGGCTTAAAAAATCTTGTCGAAATTGTCGCAAGGCTTTCAAATCGACCAGGCTGTTCAGACTAAAAAACAGCTTGTCATACGGCCTGAATGGCGGCGGAATGAACGAGGAAGAACCTTGCGCAATGATCAGCTTATCGTATTGCAGCTCTTTTTCCTGGCAGGAACCGTTGATCGCAATGGATTTGTCTGCACAATTAATAGCCGTTACTTCGGCGCCGCAGAGCACATTGATATTGTTTTCGCGCAGCTTATCAAAGGGTTTGAGGATGATGGATTGTTCAATATCGGTCTTGGTAAAACCGCGGGACAGCAGCGGCCGCGAATAATAGCCGTCATGTTCCCGAGTTACCAGCGTAATCTCGTCATCATCGGCCGATAATGCGCGGTATTTTTCGGCAAAGCTGACTCCGGCTATGCCTGAGCCGATTATAACAGTCTGCATATTGTTCCCCGGTAAGGATTGATTAAGCCATTAAATCATATTCGCTTTTTTCTACGCCGCACTCGGGGCAACGCCAATCATCGGGAATATCTTTCCATAAAGTGCCCGGCGCAATACCGGTATCCAGGTCGCCTTCCGCTTCATCATAAATATGGCCGCAAGTGCCGCACTGGTATTTTTTGTAATCAGGCATGATTATTCCTTGTTTGATGTTAAAAGCACGCCTGACTTTAACAGGTCTGGTTTTATTTTCAATCCGAATCTACAGCTTTCCGTCGATAGCTTTCAGTCTATATAGCGCCGAAATATCCTCATCGCCGTAACCTTCTGCCATTAACCGCTCGTAATCGGCAAGGGTCATGTCGATCAGCGTAGTCGATGCGCCGGATTGTTTCGCCATGCGTTGGCAGATTTTCAGGTCTTTATGGTGCAGCGCAAGTTTAAAGCCCGGAGCAAAGACGCCTTGGGTCATCGTGGAGCCGCGATGCTGTAAAAACCAGTTGCCCGATGCGCCGCCGGAGATGACCTCGATCACCTTATCCATCGGCAAACCCTGAGCCTGTGCGAAAGCCAGCGCTTCAGTCACCGCCTGGTTGATGCCCGCGCCCATGATTTGGTTGACCGCCTTGGTGGCTTGGCCTGAGCCGGTTGCGCCCATGTGCATGATGCAGCGGGTCATGGTTTCCAGCACCGGCCTGGCGTGTTCCAGCGCTGCCGAATTTCCGCCGACCATCATCGCCAGCGTACCGTTTTTTGCGCCCTCAACGCCGCCGGATACCGGCGCATCAAGAAAAACGACCTGTTTTTCGGCCAATATAGTCGCGGCTTGCTTGGCGGTATCGCTGCTGACCGTGGACATATCGACGACGATGGAACCGGGCTTGATGGTAAGAGCTATCGCCTCAACCATTGCCAACACATCCTGATCGGCGGAGACGCAAATCAGCACGATATCGACATTCGCGGCGAGGTCTTCCGGCTGAACGAAGGCTGTGACCTTCAATTCTTCGGCCAGACTTTGCGCCTTTGCGATCGTGCGGTTATAAACACCGGTTAAGTATCCAGCCTTGGCGATATTCCTCGCCATGCCGATGCCCATTGCTCCTAGGCCGATCATGCCTGTTTTCATGTTATTTTTCCGAGGTTGTTTAATACTATGCATGCTCTACGGGGTTGAAAAAGGGTTTAGCAAGCGAACGCCGGAACGTTCGACGTCGCGTACGTTGCGTGTGACCAAAGTCAAATCATGTTCCAATGCGGTAGCCGCCAGTAATCCATCGATAACCGGCAAGGGATCGGGAGCGTTCAAGCGTCCCCAACGCTCTGCGATGGCTTGGGTGACAGGTAAAATGCGCCCGGCCATGAGTGTTTCCACCGACAATAGTTTTTGTTCCAATCGTACGGACTGAACGGCATCTCGACGACGCAGGCGTTCTATGCCTAGCCGTATTTCACCGATCACCAATACAGACAAAAATAATTCGTCGCCGTCAGTCGCTGCATACCAGCGTTGTACACTCGCATCGCAACGGCTGCCCTTTTGCAATTCCGATAAAATGTTAGTGTCAATCAAGTATCCCATTCTGGTAACTCCCGCCCAAATTCGCGTGGACGGGACAGGTCTTCGTCAGTCAATCCCTCTGTCATACTGGCCAACAAGGCTTTTAAGTCACCCTCTGCCGTTGTGGCAGGTTCTTCATCCATTAACAGACGAACTTTCAGACGAACCCCATCCGGCACCGTGTCGGGAATTCGGATGGTGTGCCCATGGGCAATAGTTTCAAATTCGATGGCTTGCATAGTTTTTCTCCTGTTTTTAAGGATGAGTCGGTTTGCCAGCTATTTTCTAGCTTCCAATCTGAAGTTTGGGAGCTACATTGATAGCCGGAAGTGCTCAATTTTTTGGCCTAATATTTCCTCTGGCGGTCGCCCGTCTGACTTTGCCATGAGCATTGCTTTAATATCCTCATCATCCAATACCAAGATTAATTTTCGATGAACCAGCCATTGTTCTCTCAACGTATGCTCACAGCCAGCTGCGTCGCCACCTTTGCGGGATATAATTAGACCGAAGAGCCCCGCCCCATGAGGTTTCAAATAGTTGGCAATTTGTAAAATCTCTGATTTCTTCACTTTCCTTGTGTAGTTCTTAGCGTCGATTACGACGTAATCTGCTTCATACTTCTCCCGCATGAATGCCCAGAATCCTTTGTCTGTATAGTTCGGCATGATGAAGTCACGACGGTTAGCTTGTGCCTTGTCGGATAGTTCTGGGATTGGCTTTCCAAGTGGAGGGGTAAAGAGATATTCAAGAATCTCCCCAACGAGTTTTTGATACACATAGCAGTCTATTTTCCCAGGGTTGCACGCAGACAGGAAATCAAGTAGCTCTTGCTCTCTAGTTATCTTAGAGGGACGAGCAAGTTGTGCAAGAAGTAACGCCTTATAATAACTAAGATTGGCGTCTTTTATCTGTTTCGAAAAGTGCTCCGCGATGTAACGGAGATCCCACACTTCAATGTTTGCTCCGTTTAGCATCGATAAGTCTCGTTCCCGCAACGTCGCCGGAATGGCTAGAACCATGCGACAATTACCGTAGACGTCGCTGTACTTTTTCAGTTGTGCAATTACGTTTTGTATATGGACTGAGGTGAAAGTAAGATTAGCCTTGCACTCAATCAATAATACTTCATTGATCTTGCGTTCTCGCCTTTGAACAAGAAGATCGGCCCGATAACGTGTTTCGTGACCTAGAAGTTTTTCCTGTTGCACATCGCTGTAATGCGGATGGTGTTTTAGTAAATCAGTAAGAAAACTGACAAACTCATATTCCCGAGGTTGGCGATCAAACGTCAAATGGCAATTTGGACACAGAATTGTCAGGTTTTCCTCGGATGTTTCACCTCCACTAGAGATGGGAACAAGATGAGCAAGCTCAAGAGGAACGACATCATTTTTTACCCCGCAGTAAACGCAAGCATTATCGTACTTCTCAAGTAACCGCTGCCGCAGTCCTGCGGTAGTTCGGTGACCAGAATGCGTTTTTTGTTCTGTTGTCATTGATTGCCCAAATTTGCAGTTCTAACAAGTGATTAAATAGACCGTAGGTTATGCTGAGTATAATGAAGCCTAGCATCAATTCCTTAACCCAATACCGTTATAAAATAATCGCCTCAAACCCATTCCGCCTTAATCCCGTTCTCCTCGCACCATTCCTCGGCTAGGCGTTTCAGTTCTTTTTGTTCGAATGCGTACCAGGCATTGCTTAAATTCGTGTGTTCGTGCAAAGTGTCGTTGAACTGACGGAAAGGTTTGCGGCGATTAAGCGCGTCCCTGAGTTTGCCCGCCTCCTTGGTATCGCCGAGCTCGTCAACGAAGTCTTCCATGATTTGGAAGGATTCATGGGAGGCTAAGGGATCGATCAGGCGATAGCGCGGGTTGTCTTCCAGGTCTTCCGGCAGGTCGCCATCGTCGAGGCCTTCGGTGCTGAGCAGGATGTCGCCGGTTTCTGTGTCCAAGTAAAAGCCTCCTTCCACTACATCGAACCGAGTAGTCAGGGCTTGGGTAATATCGTCGAGGTTGATTTTCAGGGAAGTCATGGGAACACCGCCTTCTTTCAATTTAAGTTTTGTTAATTTCGATCAACAAGCAGGCTAAGGTTTTGGGCGCATCAAACCGACGGGGGCGCTCAATGTACTCCAAGACTGCTTTCGCTAATAGGCAGGAATGAATGCCTTCAAAACCGGATTACAGCCAAAACCCTTTCCGGCAGGGTGATATTCACGCGTTTGGCCTTGCCCAAACACTGTTAACCGGTTCGTGTTACTTGGGGCATCCTTCCATTTTATAAATGGCGAAACCCTTCTTGTCGATGTCCGCTCTCATATCGGCCGGGGCTTCGAGGCTGTGATAGAAGTAACAGTTTTCCGGGGTAACGACGGCATCTTCCTGACCAATGCCGGCCAGCCATTGTTTGGCACAGCTAATCGCTTTTTGTTGGTCCTGTTCATCCAATATCACATTAAAGTGTAGTTTTTTGCCTTGTGCGGTTTTTGCGTAAGTGTCGAATACATGTGAGAGGGTCATCAGTTTTCTCCCTTGTTGTTGGACCGGATAGGGTTGAGCAGGGCACGTTCGCGCAACATGTAAAATTAAGAAATCTTCTATTTGGCCAAATAAGTATAAGACGTCAACCCCGCAATCAGCTCCTGCTCATAGTCCTGCCGCTGTTGCTCGCTAAGGTCGCTGTTAGCCAGTTTTTTCCGGTAGGCGGTTTTCAAATCTTCGCTGTTGATATGCACATAGTCCAGCAGGTCATCGACATGTTCGCCTTCATGCAGGTCGTAAAAATGGTAGCCCTGATCGTCGAGTTCGATGTTGATGGAATGGGTGTCGCCGAACAGGTTGTGCATGTCGCCCAATATTTCCTGATACGCGCCGAGCATAAAAAAGCCGATCAGGTACGGCTCATTGCTGTCGATTTCATGCACCGGCAGGGTTTTTTCGATATTCTGCCCGTCGATATATTGGTCGATGCGGCCGTCGGAATCGCAGGTCAAGTCCTGGATAACCGCGCGGCGCGTGGGCTGTTCGTCCAGCCGATGGATAGGCATGATCGGGAAGATTTGATCGATGCCCCAGATGTCGGGCATGGACTGGAACAGCGAGAAATTGCAAAACACCTTGTCGGCCAGTTTCTCGTTCAGCTCCTGCAATATCGCGGCCTCGCTTTGATTGTTGGGATTCAGCTTAAGGACCAGCTGGCGGCACAGCAGCGCATAATTATTCTCCGCCTCGGCCAGTCCGGTAATGCTCAGTTTGTCCTGGGTGAATTGAGCCCGTGCTTCCGATAAATCGAACTGCGCATCGTGGTAATGCTCGACCAGATTGTGCGGTTCCGGCAAGGCTTGCAGCTCGGCATGGTTGGCGTAAACCGATTCAATATCGGTCACGTTGGTGATCAGTACCGCATGGTGAGCGGTCAGCGCACGGCCCGATTCGGTGATGATGTCGGGCTGCGGAACCTGTTTTTCGGCGCAAATATCGGCAAAACTGCGCACGATATTTTGGGCGTATTCATCCAGGCTGTAGTTGATCGACGATTCGCGCCGCG
>Ga0208396_100369_pt1 | contig 14106 bp, 13 predicted proteins | sample LakWasMet64_LOW9_2_FD_183896 | JGI IMG/M metagenome (GOLD analysis project Ga0208396, IMG submission 183896) | Freshwater sediment methanotrophic microbial communities from Lake Washington under simulated oxygen tension - Sediment Metagenome... | ecosystem: Environmental > Aquatic > Freshwater >... | reverse complement strand
TTCCACCAGAAGAAGATGCTAAGATCCCAACAGTTTGCGCATCACTAGAGCAAGCGTTGGAAGCACTTGATGCTGACCGTGAGTTCTTAACTAAAGGTGGCGTATTTACTAACGACTGGATCGATGCTTACATTGCATTGAAAATGGAAGAAGTAAACAAAGTACGCATGACACCACACCCAGCTGAGTTTGGCTTGTACTACTCTTGCTAATGTGTTGTTAGTTTGATCTAAATAAAAAGGGCGATCTACTCGCCCTTTTTATTTGCCTGCGCATATACAACAGCAGTAATCATTGCAAACATTAGTGCCGCATCTATATCAGCGTCAACCTAATACGATATGCATTCGTTAAACGATCACTTGCTAACAACACCGCCAAGCATAATCAATGTTGCCTTATTTAACTAACTCTAATAAACTCACCTCATGAAAAAACACTTATTCTTATCACTGATTGCCATTACGCTCTCAAGCCATGCATTTGCTGAAATTTATAAGCGTGTAGATGCAGATGGTCGAGTCACTTACTCCAACATCAAAAGCAAAGGCGCCACTCGCCTAGAGCTAGACCCCGATGCCAACACCATCTCAAATGACCGCCCCAAAGCCACAAGCCCATCTAGTGCAAAGCGTGCACCAACACCAGAGAGTTTTCCAAGAGTCGATGCTAACACTCAAAATCAACGTGATGGCAAGCGCAGAGAGATTCTACAAAACGAACTTGAAGCAGAAAAGCTAGCCCTAGAAGATGCCAAGAAGGCATATGCAGAAGGTGAGACTAATCCTGAAGTTTATAAAACAGCAGCAGGTAAAACGTTTAGAAACGTCGCTAAATTTGAAGAAAAAATGAAAGACCTTCAAGCTACTGTCGATAATCACAAAAAAAATATTGAGCTTCTACAAAAAGAATTAGACTCATTGCACTAACTCACTAAACATCAATTAACTCACATAGCCGATGCCGCACCATTTAGGTGCGCCATTGGCTTTTTTGTTTTCTAATGCTGTTATACTTAACGCATTAGAAATCAATGATTGATTAAAATAAATCAATCATTGATTCAGCAAGTTTGAATCTACACAATTATTTTAGTATTGATATTCAATGAGTTAATTCTTACCGCATATGATTAGGTCATGTTTTATTAGCTTATTGATGAAACACACAGAAACTGGTCTATCTCTTGCTTATTATATGGCAATCAATGAAATGACGAGTGAAGCACTATTATGGTTCAACCAACGCCAGACCACTTTGCTGGACTAGAGCATTTAGCTACCGCAATCATCCTGCTGGATGACTATCGCGTTGCCTATGTTAATCCAGGCGCAGAAATTATATTTGCCTTCAGTGCAACTCAAATTATTGGTCAGCACATCAATGAAGTATTTCCGGATTGTGAAATATTAATGCTCGCAATCAACAATGCGATTAAAGAGCAAAGCCCATTTCGTGAACATGAGTTCACCATCAGCACTCACAGACACAACTCATTTGCTGTCACATGCACGGTCACACCAATAGAGTCTGCAGTAGCAAACCTAATACTAGAGTTCCAACCTATGGATGCTCAGTTAAGGATAGCCCGTGAAGAGCGCATGCTAATACAACAGCAAGCGAATGCGGAGTTGCTACGTAACTTAGCACATGAAATACGCAACCCGCTTGGCGGCCTCCGTGGCGCGGCTCAACTACTAGAACATGAGCTACCATCACCGAGCTTACGCGAATATACTCAAGTCATTATTAAAGAGGCTGATCGATTACAAGCGCTGATGGATAGACTTTTAATCCCACATCGTGTACCAAAGTACCAACCAACGAACATACACGAAGTTCTAGAACGCGTCCGTAGCCTACTATTAGCAGAGTCACCTCGCAGCATACTGATCAAACGTGATTACGATTTAAGTTTGCCAGAGCTAATAGGTGACCGTGAAAAACTCATTCAGGCTGTGTTAAACATTGCACGCAATGCAGTTCAGGCTATGCAGTCTAGCAAAACACCTAACAGCCAAATTACGTTTAAGACGCGTGCAGAACGACAAGTGACACTCGCGAGAAAACGCTATCGTGTCGCGATTAAACTAGAAATTATCGACAATGGCCCGGGCATTCCAGCCGACATTCGTGACCGAATCTTTTACCCATTAGTTTCAGGTAGCGAAGGCGGCACAGGCTTAGGTTTAACGTTGGCACAAACGTTTGTGACACAACATCATGGCATGATTGAATGCGAAAGCGTACCGGGAAATACTCGGTTTACAATCTTGTTACCAATTGAAACAACAGCAATCAAGCCAGCATCAAAAACACAATAAACTTTCTTGGGGCGACACAAGCCTCCAAAGTATAAGTAGTACTGATAATTTAAGAATTAAACAGCAACTTGCATAATACGTAAGCATGATAGGTAAATGAGAAGCATATGAAACCAATTTGGATTATTGACGACGACAAATCAATTCGCTGGGTCTTTGAAAAAGCACTAGCCCGTACAGATCTCGAGTTCAAGACATTCCCCTCTGTAGTTGATGCGCTGGACGCACTGGATCATGAGCAACCACAAGTAGTGGTAAGTGACATTCGCATGCCAAATGGCTCTGGGTTAGATCTCTTAAGTGAAATGAAGCGCAGACACCCCGATATACCAGTCATTATCATGACAGCTTACTCTGACCTTGAAAGTGCAGTGGCTGCGTTTCAAGGTGGTGCATTTGAATATCTTGCCAAACCATTTGATGTTGACCAAGCCATCGACATTATCAAACGCGCTGTAGAGGAAAGCACCAGACAAGCCTCAGAAAATGGATTTAGCTCGGTTGCTGAAGATACACCTGAAATCATTGGCCAAGCCCCTTCTATGCAAGAGGTGTTTAGAGCAATCGGACGTCTAAGCCGCTCGCACGCCACGGTATTAATCAACGGCGAGTCTGGTAGCGGCAAAGAGTTAGTCGCGCGCGCACTGCATCGCCATAGCCCACGTGCAGACAAGCCGTTCATTGCGATTAACACTGCAGCAATTCCGAAAGACTTATTAGAGTCAGAATTATTTGGACACGAGCGCGGCGCATTTACTGGAGCAGCTGCCGGAAGACGTGGCCGCTTTGAACAAGCAGATACTGGCACTTTATTTCTAGATGAAATTGGCGACATGCCAGCAGATCTACAAACCCGTTTATTACGCGTTCTTAGCGACGGTCAATTTTATCGTGTAGGCGGCCACCAACCGATTAAAGTGAATGTGCGTATTATTGCCGCCACTCACCAAGACTTGGAAGAGCGCGTTAAAAATGGTTTATTCCGTGAAGACTTATTTCACCGCCTGAATGTGATCCGCCTGCGTTTACCAGCACTGCGTGAACGCCGTGAAGACATCCCGCTGCTCATCAAACATTTCCTACAACATAGCGCTACCGAACTTGGTGTTGAAGCAAAACAGCCGTCAGTTGCAGCACTTAAATATTTAAGTGCCGTGAACTGGAGCGGTAACGTTCGTCAACTCGAGAACGTATGTCACTGGCTCACTGTCATGGCGCCAGGGCAGAACATTGACATTGCGGACTTACCACCTGAGCTCAAGCAAGATGGTATCAAGTCAAGTACCAATGACTCTTGGCAAGAAGCACTTGCAGCTGAAGTGACCGATGCACTCAACCGTGGCGAACAAAATGTGCTAGAAACTCGCACTCAAATATTTGAGCGAATATTAATTGAAAAAGCGCTAGAACATACGCATGGCCGAAGAATTGAAGCCGCTAACCAATTAGGGATGGGGCGTAATACCCTAACAAGAAAGATTCAAGAGCTGGGAATAGAGGAGTAGAAAGTAAGTCCACACCACGATTAATCACATCCTTAACTATGTTAGGTGATTTCTGATTAAATTGGCATCAAGGAATTAGCTTTCAAGTTGTTATGTCAGCGAAGATCAGCTAGATATAATAGTGGACATTAAACCTTCATATCAACTCAACTAACCATTTTGAGAGGTGAGGCAACATAATATTAAAAATTTCTACTCACACAAATAAAAAAACGGCAACCTAGGTTGCCGTTTTTAGCTATTACTTTAATTGCACTGACTTACGTCAGCCTTATCCTAGAAGAATAAGATAGCGCCTAAAGAAACAGTTTTTGCTTTAGCATCGATAGATGATGCTGCAACACGATCAAACTCACGCTCTGATTCTGAGTACTCAGCTACCAAGTTCAAGTGTTTTGTCAATGGGTGGTAAGCACCAACTGTCCACATTGAATCTTGAACTTCGCTCCAACCGTTAGCTTGTGTTTTGTCTGATGAATTTGCATCTAATGTAGACTCACCGTATGAAACACCCAATTTAGTACCTACACCTGGAAGTGTGTATGTACCTTGCAAGTACCATTGGTCTGAATCACGTGATTTACCATTAGCATCAAAACCGTTACGCAATTGGAATGTTTGGCCGATACCGTCACCTTGACCGTAGTAAGCTGTTAGACCGAAACCAGCTAGGTTTACGTTAGCACCGATGTCCATTGCAGTTGCGCGGTCAGCACCGATTGCACCAGCAAAACCTGATACACGTTGTGAAATAGCAGAAGCCCAAACTTTACCAGATACGTCGCCAGCCCACTCATATGAAGCTTTACCTTCGTAAGCTGATGAAGCACCGCTACGACCTGTATTTGCAGAACTAACAAGAGTAGTGCCTTCATCTGCATTAACTGCATTCCAACCTTGTGTTAAACCAACTGTAAATTGGAAGCCGTTCCAGTTTGGTGATGAGTAAGCAACTTGTGATTTCCAGTCAGCATACATGAAACCTGAACCGATACGACCCAATGTTGTTGTATTGCCTGATAATGCACCTGCACCACCACCAACACCTAACAATGTCATGTCGTTCAAGATAGCATCAGAAGCGTAGATACCTAAATCTTTACCTAACTTGATAGAACCCCATGATTTGTCACCGAATGTCAAGAATGCTTGACGGTTTTCATTACGACCACCATCAGCTGAATCACGTTGGATACCAGAGCTAGATGATGAAGCACCTGGGTTCATGCTGATTGTGAAACCAACATCTAAATCATTTTGACGTGTTTTACCAGAAACAGATAGGTAGTTTGGTAGCAAACCTGTTGTAATGTTGTTTGATGAAGCACCATTACCATTACCTAAACCTAAAGCAGCTGTACCACCGTTATCACCACTGTATTTAGTAGTTGTGTAGTAAGCGTTTACAACACCACCGATGTCCAACGTCCAATCGCCAGCTGGGATTGTGATACCAGCTTGTGCGCTTGAAGCTGCAGCTACTAGAGCTGATGCAACTGCTAATTTAATTGTTGTTTTCATATAAATCTCCTAAAAAATATTACTATTTTTATTACTCGATTACCTCATCAGTTTGTCGCCATGACAGCAACCAAACCAAAGAGAAAGTTTGCAAACTCTCTCAACGTTTACTACTTAAGTAGCATTCACTAAGAAGGTAGAGCGTAGTATGCACAAAGATATTTGCCGTTACAACTAAAAGTTGGGTTTTTTGTCACAATTACTTACATTTGTTGTAAATTTGCAACATTGGTGATTTGTACCTATATCAGATAGTCAGTGTTTGATACTTTACTAGTACATAAAATAAGCAAGAATCCAATTAAGGAATTAGCACTCAAGTTACTAGCAAGCACTAACAAACTCATGATTGAAATTACAAATACTCTTCTACTGTAAATAGTTTACGATGCTCTCTAATGGCAAATCGATCTGTCATCCCTGCTATATAGTCAGCCACAGCACGTGGTTTATCTACTTCTGCATATATTTGAAACTCATTAGGTAACAGCCCGACATTTTCAAAAAAGCATGAGAATAGCTCTCGAACAATCCTTACTGCCTTTGCACTCATGCGATTCACTTTGTAGTGCTGGTATAGGTTTTTACGTAAAAATTGCTTAAGTTTTAGGTTTTGCTCAGCAATATCAGGACTAAATCCTACCAGTTGAGGTAATTGTCGAATATCTGCAATGCTGGTAGGTTGATGTTGGCCTATATTATGCGCACTTTGTGTGCACAAATCGACAACCAAGGTATTAATCATTCGGCGGATCGTTTCGTGTATCAGCCTTTTTTGCTCTAGCTTTGGATATCGGGTCCTGACTTCGGCTAAATTTTGTGCGAACAACTCGACTTTTGACAACTGCTCTACGCTGATTAAACCAGAACGTAATCCATCGTCAATATCATGATTGTTATAAGCAATTTCATCTGCATAGTTAGTTAACTGTGCCTCTAAGCTTGGGCTGGTCTTATCAATAAAACGTTGGCCAACATCACCAAGCTGTTTAGCGTTTTTAATTGAGCAGTGCTTAAGTATTCCTTCACGCACTTCAAACGTAAGATTTAATCCATCAAAATCCGCGTAGCGTTGCTCTAATTGATCAACAACCCGAAGCGATTGAAGGTTATGCTCAAACCCACCAAATTCACGCATACACTCATTGAGCGCATCCTGCCCTGCATGTCCAAATGGGGTGTGCCCAAGATCATGCGCCAATGCAATCGCTTCTGTCAGATCCTCATGCAAATGAAGTGTGCGTGCAATCCCTCGTGCCATTTGTGCAACTTCAATACTATGCGTTAACCGAGTGCGGAATAAATCTCCCTCATGATTAACAAACACCTGTGTTTTATATTCAAGTCGACGAAAAGCGGTAGAGTGAATAATGCGGTCGCGGTCGCGCTGAAATGCATTCCTTGTAGATGAGGCAGGCTCATCGAAGTGTCGACCTATTGATTGTTCTGGATTAGCTGCGTAGGGAGCAAGTGTGTTCATGTTTTTACTTTAATTTTAGGCAAAGAGTTTATAGCCAGATACATCAGTTATCCCAAATAGACTAACATCTATCATTAAAGCCATTTAAACAATCAGCACAATTGACAAATGTTTAATCAACAAACCTTTGTCACAATCGCTTAACAATTACTAGACTGGAGAAAGTGATAAAGTCTCTTTAAGCTTTTTCTCATCGTAGTCACTGGTAATCACAGATTTTCCTATTCTCTGTTGCAACACCAATCTAATTTTTCCATCTGCGACTTTTTTATCAAGTTGCATCAAGTTTAAATACTTTTCCACGCCTAATTTTGGCGCTTCTAAAGGTAAATTTGCCGCAGTTAATAGAGCATAAATGCGCTTAACATCCTCGGGCTTCAGCCAGCCCATGCGGGCAGACAAGTCTGCCGCCATCATCGTACCGGCAGCAACCGCCTCTCCATGCAACCAAACACCGTACCCCATTGCATTTTCAATCGCATGCCCAAATGTATGACCTAGGTTCAACAATGCTCGCTCACCAGTTTCATGTTCATCACGCGCGACCACATCTGCTTTATTTTGGCATGAACGATAAATAGCCTCAGTAATAGAAGACTCATCTAATGCCATTAGCTGATCGATATGCATTTCCAGCCAATCAAAAAAATCAGGATCTCTTATCAACCCATATTTAATGACCTCAGCCATCCCAGCAGAAAACTCACGTGATGGTAAAGTTTGTAATGTATCGATATCTGCCAGCACTAATTGCGGCTGATAAAAGGCACCAATCATATTTTTGCCAAGCGGATGATTAATGCCCGTTTTACCACCAACGGAAGAGTCAACCTGAGAAAGCAAAGTCGTAGGAATTTGTATAAATGGCACACCACGTAGATAAGTAGCGGCCGCATACCCCGTTAAATCTCCAATGACTCCGCCGCCAAGTGCAATGAGTGTAGTGCTGCGCTCGCATCTATTTTGGAGTAGCGCGTCATAGATAAGATTTAGCGTTTCACTATTTTTGTAGGCTTCACCATCTGGCAATATAATTGAAATAACAGAAACGCCAGCAGCTTGTAATGAAGCGCTTAATTGCTCAAGATAAAGTGGTGCGACCGTTGTATTCGTCACAATTGCCACATGTTTTCGCTTTAGATGCGGCAAGATCAAATCTGCATTTGAAACAAGTCCGCGCCCAATATGAATTGGGTAACTTCTATTCGCTAATTCTACTTTTAATGTTTGCATCACAGTTTACTTTTTTACCATTTATTTTTTCAACAAGTCTTCAATATAGCTAGTTATTTCTTGTGCAGATTGTGCCCCAGTATCTACAATATAATCAGCTAGTCCAGTGTAAATTGGATCACGCTCTATATATAACCGCTCCAACTTCTGCTTCATGTTTCCACCTTGGAGCAAAGGTCTCGTTTTATCGTGTCGTGTGCGCTGATACAAATCATTAACTTTGCCACGCAGATAGATAATTTTTCCGCTATTTTTTAACAATGTCCGATTTTCGGGCATTAATACAGCACCACCACCAGTTGCCATAATAATATCATTCAACTGGCACAACTCTTCTATCACTAAATTTTCCCGCTTACGAAAACCATCCTGGCCCTCTAACTCAAAAATCAGTGGAATTTTCACCCCTGTTTTACGTTCAATCTCAACATCAGAATCATAAAACTCTTTATCCAACTGCTTAGATAACATGCGACCGATTGTAGTTTTACCGGCACCCATTAGGCCTATAAAGTAGATATTATTCAATTTAAAAACCACCCCTATTGCTTAGCAACATTTTTATTATATGGTGCATGCGGCTTTCGCCAACGCAGTACTACAGACAAATCCTGAAAATAAAATGCCCATCTGTTCTTGATGGGCATTTTATCAAAACAATTAACTTAGTAGCTACTACATAACACTTACATGACTACTGCAGGGTTAAGCGCTCATCTACGATTCTTGGTGTAATGAATATCAATAACTCTGTTTTGTCATTTTGGCGAGTTGTCCTCTTAAATAAATGACCGAACAATGGCAAATCACCAAAGAATGGCACTTTATCTACATCATTACGTTCAATTTGCTCAAAAATACCACCAAGCACTGCTGTTTCACCATTACCAACAAGCACTTGCGTATTGATATTTTGCGTATCAATAGAAGGAACACCGTTAAATATTTGACCTACTTTATCTTTCTTAATATCAAGCTCCATGATGATTTTCTCATCCGGAGTAATTTGTGGTGTGACTTCTAGACTCAGCACAGCAGGCTTAAATGCAACGTTTGTTGCGCCACTGCTAGACGCTTGCAGGTAAGGAATTTCAGTACCAGCTGCAATTTTCGCTTTACTTTGGTTGGCTGTAATGACACGTGGACTAGACACAATTTTTCCACGCTGATCCGACTCCATAGCCGTCAGCTCCAAATTAAGCAACAAACCTGCTGCTACATTATAGATACTGTATGCAATTGAACCTGCTGCATTTGCAACAGCCAAGTTTGACATTAAATCTGGCTGACCATCGGAGCTTGTAAGCACACTTCCATCTGTTAGCGCTGTTTGCACTGAACCGTTGTGCGTTCCTTGCGTTAAACTAGTAGCGGTAGTAGCGGTAGGTCTATTTCCGATTGTCCCACTCAAAGTGGCATTGGTACTATTACCTGGCCTACCTGTCTGAGTAATCCCCATTCTGGCGCCTAAAGCCTTACTGTATTTATCATCGGCAATTACCAATCGAGATTCAATCATCACCTGCTTAACTGCGACATCTGTCTTATTAATGATTGCTTGCACCTGCTCTAAATACTTTGGCGTATCTTGAACAAACACAGTATTCGTACGTGGATCTAAAACCGCATTGCCCCTTTTGGATAGGATTTTTTGTTTAGGGTCGCTTAATATGTTTTTTAAAGTTTCTGCTTTCATATACTTTAGAGTAAAGACTTCTGTACGCACAGGTTCAACATCATCAATTTGCTGCTGGCTTTCAAAAGCTTGCTTTTCTTTAGCCGATAGTTCATCGGCTGGCGCGACCAATATAACATTACCATTTTTTCGTTTATCCAGCCCCTTACTTTGCATAATAATTTCGAGCGCCTGATCCCAAGGCACATCCTTTAAACGCAAGGTTAAGTTACCACTAACCGTATCACTAGTAATAATATTTAAACCAGTAAAGTCCGCTATCACCTGCAAAACTGATCGCACTTCAATATTTTGAAAGTTTAAAGACAGCTTCTCACCAGCATAGCCTGGTTTAGAACCACGCACTAGCTTATTTGGATCCTCTACAACTTGACGTACATCTATAATGAATTTCTTATCGGCTTGATATGCTGATTGCTCCCAATTCCCTTTGGGTTCAATCACCATACGTCCATTCCTCCCCTGCCTCATCGTATCCACATAGAGTACTGGCGTATTGAAATTAACAACATTAAGACGTCGTTGCAATGTAACAGGGACCTCTGTATTAATAAAATCAACCTCAATAGTTTTACCTTTTTGCCTGATGTTAATACCTGCAGATGGATCAGACAAATCAACAATAATACGTCCTTCGCCATTTTTTCCGCGAGCAAAGTCTATATTATTAATTGCCACAGATTTGTTACCTAGCACAGGCTCTGAGAACTTGGTTTCAATATTAGAGGTACTAGTAGCTTCACTCGCTTGCAATAAAATTGTCACTTCATTGCCACTTGAAGATGTGCTGTAGCCAACATTTTTTGTCAAATTTAGCACCATTCTTGTACGATCTTTACCCTGAGCCAAAGTAAGGCTTTTCAAAGCCCCTGCATCTGCTGAAATATTGTTTTTAGCTAGGCCACTACCAACCCTAGGAAAGTCTAAGGCGATACGAGAAGGATTATTTAACGTGAACCCAGCAGGAAGGTTTGCTAATGGCTGAGTAGTCTTTACGCGAATGCTAACTCGACCACCTGGTAAAGTTGAATAATCAATACTCTCAATTTTATTAATCAGTCCAGACTGATCTTCCGCGACAACAACTGCCGGACTTAGCATTAGCCCAAACAATACGGTTACCTGCAAAAGTTTTGATATCCAAATATTCGTTTTCATTATTTCACCTTAAATCTTACTTCTCTAGAATATAAAAACCTCAAAGACCAACTTTACATCACAACAAATTGACCTGATTAACAAAAAACCACCAAATTTGCCACCATCATTTAAACATCAAAAGCAATTTGTATTAAGCTAAACAATCTTTAACGCTTTAAACAGTTTTATTATTCTTGCAAAACTAAACTAGACGTCCGCTCCACCCAGTCGCCATTAAGGTCATCCTGTACAATTTCCATTAGAAGTACTTCCCCTTCTGAAATTTGCATAACCCTACCGAAGTTCTGTCCCACATAACTTCCCAATTTAACTTGTTGCACAGATTCATCAGGCGTTTTAAGTAAGGCATAGGTCAACCTACTCTTAGACAGTAAACCAACATACTTTAAACTTTCAAGAGGATAAGCCTCCATAGGCTCCTTAGGGCGATTCAAATTTGGCTGCAAAACACTCGACTTGTTCACAGCCTTCCGCGCGCGGAATGGATCAACTAAGGTGCCATCTGCATTGTATTGCAAAGCCATATATGGTCGAACTTCTGGTAAAGGTTTTACTCTTGGCTTTATATCTTTAGTAGCATCGCGCATGTATCGGTCAAGGTCATCACCCTCATCAAGGCTGCATCCAACTAGCCCTGCACTAAGCAAGCTACTCGTCAAAATAGTCATGGCAACAGGCAAGGTAAATATTCGTTTAATAAAGTCAGTCACGGCTACTGTTTACCTTTCTTACCAGATTTAGCTTTTTCACTCTCAGCTTTACGCTTTTCTGCAATTTCATTTGCATCTAAATATCGATAAGTCTTAGCAACAGCTTCCATAACCAAAGTAACATCCCTTGAATTTGGCTTAGCATCTTTATTTTTACTAGCATCATCTTTGTTCGTTACAAAAACTTCACCCAACGTCACGATTCGAGACAGTTTTGATATATCAGTCGCGAACGCGCCTAGATCGTGATACGCACCTGTGACCTTAATTGAGATCGGCATTTCTGCGTAAAACTCCGCCTGCGTTTCTTGACCAGGCTTAAATAACTCAAACTCCAGTCCACGAGCAAGTCCAGCCTGATTAATATCTGTTAACAATCCATCAATTTGTGAGCGGTCTGGCAGTTGTTTTAGTAAGGCACCAAAAGTCTTTTCAATTTCAACCATTTGCGCCTGATATGCTTCTAAATTAATCGCCTGACTTTTTTTCTCAAAATATACTTTTCTAAGTTCTTCTTCTTTTGCTTTTTCTGTATCCAGTGTTTCTAGAGTCGGACTGAGCACCAAATAATACCCAAGTGCCAATAGTACGAAAAACACCACTCCCAATAACACTGCTTTAACAGGTGCGGGCAAATTACCTGCGTTATTGATGTCGATATTATTAAAATCTTCTAACTTCATGATTTTCTCGCACTTCCAGCTGTCGCTTTAGCGCCTGCATCATCTGTTTCTGTTATCGGCGCTTTTAAGCTCACCTTGAGCGTAAATAAGTTTTGTTTCTGCACTCCTACGGTGATAGCCTTAATTTCTATCAAAATGGGAGATTCCATCCACTCAGATTGATTAAAGTTACGCACCAATGTCGCCACTCTGGCGTTGGTGTCTGCAACGCCTTCAAGGGTAATAACTTTACCTTCCTGCTTGATACTTTTGATGTACATGCCTTCTGGCAGTTGACGACTAATTTCATCAAAAACGATAACCGACTGACTTCGATTAGTCTGCAAATTCTCAACTACCTGCTTACGCTCAAGCATTGCGCTAATCTGCCCTCTCAAATCTTTAATGTCTGCGATTTCTTTGTCTAACTTTATAATCGCATTATTAAGCCGCTGATTACGCTCCAGCTGTGAGTCAACCCTACTATTGATAATAGTATAGGCCATGAACAGAATTGCACATGCAGTAACAGCACTGAACAAGGCTAAGAAACCAAATTCACGTTGCTTTGCTTCACGCCTAATTTGTCGATGTGGTAATAGATTGACGCGTATCATATTGCGAACCCTCGCATTGCAAGCCCACAAGCAATTAATAATGCAGGGGCGTCGGTAGCAGCCTGCTGCGGCCTGACCTTCGCACTAAGCGCCATACTGTGGAATGGATTTGCAACAATGGTATTTACCTGTGTGCGATCTTGAACTGTTAAGTCAATCTCAGGAATCGAAGCACAACCACCTGCAAGCACGATATGATCAACGCGGTTATATTGCGTTGAACTGGTGAAGAACTGCAACGCTCTAGCAACCTCCATCGCAAGCAGTTGAACAAAAGGCTGCAATACTTCACTTTCATAACTATCGGGCAACCCTCCCTTACGCTTAGCAATTTCCGCTTCCTCTTGCGACAAGCCAAAGCGTCGCTGTATTTCTTGCGTTAATTGCGCGCCACCAAAACTTTGCTCGCGTGCATAAATGGGAACATTATCGTGCAACACGTTAATGTGCATCATGGTCGCACCGATATCAACAATCATGACAGTTTGCTCACGTCCAGCATTAGGCAGTTGCCCTGCGACCAAGGTGTATGCAGCTTCAGTAGCGTAGGACTCAACATCCATCACTATCACCTTTAGACCTGCGCCCTCAGCGGCAGCGACACGATCTTCGATTTTTTCTTTACGAGCGGCAGCGATGAGCACTTCAACTTCATCTGGATTATTAGGTGCTGGCCCGAGCACCTGAAAGTCGAGATTCACCTCTTCGAGTGAAAATGGGATGTACTGATTAGCCTCCGCTTCAACTTGCACTTCCATGTCCTCTTCACGGAGATCTGCAGACATGATGACTTTTTTAGCAATGACAGCAGAAGACGGCAAAGCCAAGGCCACACGCTTCTCACGCGAGCCAAGCAGCTTCCAGCCTAGCTTCACAGCATCAGCAACCTTTTCAAGGTCGCCAACGTTGCCATCAGAAATCGCGTCTTTTGCAAGCGGGGAGATTGAATAGTTCTCGAGTTTGTAACCACCACGCCCATCACTAATAAGCTCAACCATTTTCACTGAGGTTGAGCTTATATCTATTCCTACTAGCGGGGGTACCGATTCTGTAAAAAAGCTGAATTTCAAATTGAAATTCCTTTTCTGATTTCGTTAGTTACGAACATTTCTAATAATTTACATTAAATCCTAGCAACAACTTTAAACCCTGTAAAGCAATTTTTAATTTATTCATTTTTTTAAGCTTTATCACTCA
>Ga0208396_100366_pt1 | contig 14240 bp, 7 predicted proteins | sample LakWasMet64_LOW9_2_FD_183896 | JGI IMG/M metagenome (GOLD analysis project Ga0208396, IMG submission 183896) | Freshwater sediment methanotrophic microbial communities from Lake Washington under simulated oxygen tension - Sediment Metagenome... | ecosystem: Environmental > Aquatic > Freshwater >... | reverse complement strand
ACAACAAAAGAGCGTTTAAAATTTTCCAGTGCCTACCCACTATCATGTTGATATTATTACGTACGCCATTTTTTGACTGGAAAATTCAACGCTGATTAGTGGCAAATATTGAAAGCCGTTTTCCAGCTTGAGAATGTTGGTAGCACTTCCAAGCCCGTTTTTTTTTTGTGTCGATAGCATGGCTACAACAAGACACAAAAAACAGCAACAACAGATACATAATCAGTAGCTCAACATATATTATATTAATACTAACAACAAATTATGAATGAATAACTCATAAAATGGACGATTAAGGGGCAGTTTTAAATGAAAATAGCCCAAATTAGCTTTATTAAGCCATACTTTACAGGCAATCAACGTCAAGGTTTGTTAGCTTTTGCCAGCGAAAAAAAGATGGAGGGAATAAGCGCTTTTGTGCAATCCCACTTTAGCGTAGTCTTAGACCTCGCTATTAAGTTTTCCAGCAATAGTTTTTTCTGTGAACCGTAGCATCAGCTACAGCATTTATTCCAAGGTGTACTTGATGCTGGTCTTTGTATATTTGGGGGATTTCATTAGGTATCCCGAAGCTTCCATATTTTTAGCGAATCAGGTCTGCTACTTTTTCCCAACGTGGCATTAATCCCCATTGTCCAATTTCCTCTATCCGATTTTTAGCTTTTTGTAAGTATTGGACAGGCCTTTTTCCCTCAATACTGCCTTGTTGTTGGCAAAGTAGCGCGCCGAATAAATACAATTCGGCATCGCGCAGGTGATAACCTGTTTCTTGGATGAGTTGTTTGGCTTCTTCGTAGTGTTTTGAAGCGGTGTCGTGGTCAGCTGTGGCAAGACTGAAATATCCGTGTATCAATAAGTAATTTACTGCATACATTTTCATGTCACTGCGCTCGATAATTTCCCACGCGCTGTTTAAGTCGGCTTTAGCTTGGTCGGACTGATTCTGGGTGAGGTGGAAATCAGCACGGGCAAGATAGAATTCAGGCATGAACATAGTCAATTTTATTTTTTGTATGCTTTGTACTGCTAAATCAAATTCTGTGCTGGCGATTTGTGGTCGTTGCAATGCTTGATAGGTGCGAGCAAGAATAAGATGACTAAAAGCAATATCTATTGGATGGTTATCTTGTTCTGCGATTTTTAGTCCGAATTTGCCTCTTGCTAATACTTTTTTTAAATCGGCTGCATTAGTAGCGGTATCTAAAAAATAAGAACAATAATATATTCCAGCCAGCGAAGTTAGCCAAGAATAGCCATTAGTAAATTCTCGGAATAAACTCTCTGCTTTTTCAAATAAATGTAAGGCTTGGTGCAAATCACTTAGGTGGTATAACACTGTTGCCAAACGCCCAAAACTAGTTATTCTTCTATCTTCTTCACCAGAAAGCTGGGAATATTCTATAGCTATTTGTGCTGAATCTTTAGCATCCCTGAGTTTTCCTAATGACAATAATAAATCCGTATGATTTTCAGCAGAATTTGCGGCCATCATCCACTCCTTCAATTCTTCATGTAAGCCTATGTCTAATTGACGCAATCTAGCGGCCTCTTCTAGCCAACCTAAACACATCAAACAAAATGAAGCCATTGATAATAAGGCAGCTCGTGCATGTTCAGGCAAATCATTATTGACAGGTCGTGACCAGCCTTGTGGAAAAAAAGCAGATAATCCAATTAAATCTTGACTATATGATCCGAGTTTTTTTGTACTGTAATATTCGCCGCCACGCCAAATACGTTTTAAAAAAACATTGTCCAATGCTTTGAGATATTCCCCCGCTAAACAGCCATGTACTACAGCCCGATAAAGTGGTTGCATTTCTTCTAAAGTATCAGGTAACTCTTGTTCGGGCAGTTTTTGATAATAATCAAACAAAACCAAATGAGCTTGCTTAAAGGATTCAGGATGACTATCTTTAAATTTTTGACCAAAATAACTACGAATAATCGGATGTGTATCCCATTCAAAACGCTCAAAACAGCCTTTTTTTCCCAATAACAAACCGCTTTTTTCTAACCGCTGCTCTATCGCTTGCCATTCCCTTGGCTTTAAAGCGCGTAAAGGCTCGGCATGTTCTGCTTGTGCGATTAATACTATTGATTCAGCACGGCTCATGGGGCGGTCAAATAATCCCAACAACTGCAAAAAACAGCGTGAATTGTCATCTTGCAAACTGTCGTAATAATCCAACACCCGTAGCGCATGACGACTGTCTTTTTCAGCATCACTACCGCCATGTGCAGAAGTTAATGGCAACAACTCTTTCGCATAACGACAATCGCCTTGATGATATTCACTTAACAAATGCCCCATTAACACTAAACTCAAAGCATGACCGTTTAAGTCTTCACTAATTAATTGTCGTTCTTCCGCGTTACCCTTTACTTCTAAAGCTTGCAATAACGCTGCGCCGTCCTTATGCGGCAAAGTTTTTAAGTTCAGTGATAAATAATGTTCTGCTTGCCATCTTTTCAATTCAACTAGCGGTTGCCGCGAAGAAAACAAAATAAAGCTTCTGCCAGCCGCTCGCCGAAAACATGCGATAAACTCTTTTAAAGCGCTGTCTTGCAATTCGCCATTCATAGTCGACATGTTTTCTGCATATTGTAACGGCTCTAGCCCATCAAGAATCAGCAAACAAGGCTGTTGTTGCAAACACCGTGATAACAATCGCGCTTTTTCAATTTCATCTATGGGAATTTCTGTTGCCCCTAAAAAAGGCAACACAGCACTGAAAAAAGGCTGCGAATTGGCAAATGTGCTGTGCGAACCTTGCGAATAAAACGACCAGCCAAATACGCGGGTTTTGCCGTAATAATTGTGTGCGGCAATCTGTTGCAACCATTCATCGGTTAAAGCAGACTTACCAATCCCGCCCGCCGCAACGATAATCGCTAAACGTAGGCTGGAATTGAGAAAAGCTTCAGTAAGTTGGGCAAGTTCTGTTTTGCGACCGATTAATGCAGTGGTGGGTTCTGGAAGATGAGATATTTCAACAATGGGCTGAATTTCTTCTTTTTGCTGCTCGGCGGGATAATGATGATGCTCTTCAAGTTGAAGATTAATCTCACCTCCTGCTTGAATTTCATTTAATGAAAAAACAGCCGCAACAGAAGGAATACCCCCCATTACGGCGTCTATTTTTTTCTAGGGTTTACCTCTACTTTGACTTTGACTTTGCTCATTTCAATATCGCCGCTAAACTGACTATGTTTAATATGTACACCCGCAGCTTGTTCACCACTGACAATAATCTCATGCAAACGAACATTAGCCGCTTTCACATCTTCCAACTTAATGCCAATCGCCTGTGCAACTTGCGGAGATTGTTCTGCAATTGCCTGCAATAAAAGCTGTGCTTGCTGTAATAATTCGTTATCTTCTGAGGCCTTAGCTTCTAACAAGTCCTCACGTAAAGAAGCTTGTTTTGCTTCTGAGTCAGGCTTTTTCTCCACTGCTTCCAGTGAAGCAGTGTTGTACTTACGCTGAATCACCACTTTTAAACCACTATAAAGATCACTAATGATTTTTTCAGTGGTGGGTTTTGTTGAGGCAACTGCGCCTGAAATAATTGCCGTCATAATCGCGCTTAAAGCATCCATTGCGTACCTATTGGGTAAAGTTGTTTTTATGTGTAATGCTGTTGCATGAATATCAGTCCCTATGTTGGACTGAATACAATAATGCAATTGAGGTTTATTGCAACTTGCTGTGGTTTATTACTTTTAACTGCCCCACAAGCGCCCCTTTTATAGTAAAAAAGATCTCGTATTTAATGCAAGTTATTGATTCATATGGAGCCAATGATGGGAGTCGAACCCACGACCTACTGATTACGAAACCTGTACTTAACTTAATAATAATTTAAAAACAATTGGTTGCAAAACTCGCCACATCTAAACCTATTGCATACTTACTACACTCGACGCCATTTATATTTTAGCGTAGTGACAAAATTACTACATCTTTGCTTGCGCCGTTTGTGTAACGTATGTAATCCCATGGAAGTCAATCAGCGTTAAAAGCAACTAAAGTTGAAAAAAAGCGTCCGCCGGTTTCCGAAAAGCTTTGGTAACCAATCAACAAACTTTACTAAGTTCTCTCGAAAAATCGACTTTTTCAACACAATCGGTTGATAACAGTCATTCAGCGATGGAATTCAAAAACGGCATAAAATCCACTGCGATAAATTACATTATTTTGAGCCGATCAGTCATTGTCGTCTTAATGAAAACAGATTAAGGTGTGGCTTCACACCAAATTCGCTCCATGGTGTATGTACACTGGCTATATGTAAACCAGATATTTTGTTTACTCTTCTATTGATGAATTCCCAAACTTAATTGTGCCATATTCTGCAAAATTGCATGCTTCTTGTGCACCTGAGACGACATAATTTGCACACTGGCTATTATTCTTTTTGCACACTAATTGAAATTACCAAAAGCAGCCACAGATAATGAGTAAAATGACGATTGGTTGACCGGCAAAACGACCCGTTGCAGACCTCAGCGCCTGGGCTTTAATGGCCGCAGTAAAATGCATACCTGTCGTTCAAAGCAATATTTAGTGCTTGATTGCAAGACTTGATCCCGTTGTTTTTGTGCATTTCACCGATGCTGACGTTAGATGCGCTGGCGATTAGGATGCATCATAAATTTAGGCACGCCCGTATAATATTTCGATAATTACCGTCATAAACCAAATATCATCAAATTGAACAAAGCCAAGACTGAAACCCTAGGCACACCCGGCGCGATTGAGTCCAACGCTGGCGACGACTATCACATCCTTTGGGCCTGCCGCCGCGCTCTGCGACTGCTGGAGCTGGATAGTGGCTTGAGCCTGGTGAGCGTTGAAGGGGTTTCCCGCGATGACGAAGCAGCCGCGGCTGATCCAGATGCATTCCTGGGTGTCGACCTCACTGAATACTATGGGGGTAGCTCTATTGCGAATGCCACCCGTGTGGTGTTCTCCCAGCTTAAATACAGCCAGCGCCATCCGGATCGGTCATGGACAGCTGCGCGTTTATGCGAAAACCCGAAAGGGGCACGAGACCGTTCCATCATTGCACGTCTAGCACAGGCCTTTTCCGGATTTTGCGAAAGAAACGCACGTAACCACGTCATCGAGTGTTTACGTATCAAATTGGTCAGCAACCGGCCAGCGGATGAGGAATTTGTTCAAGCCGTGGAGGCCGCCCAAGGTTGGTTGAAGGATCGCTCGAAAGCCCAAAGTGCGCGACTAATTGCGGCACTTCCAGTGTCGAGTCGGGATGTTATTCAACGCCTCCAAAAAGCCAGTGGCTTGGCAAGCGGTGACTTTTGCGACTTTTTACGCTGTCTCGATTTCTCCGACTGCAATTCCGATGGTCGCCTTTGGCAACGTTTGCGCCTGATTCAAGAAATCGGGCGAATTGCACCGGTTTTTCCAACGGAACGTGTTCGAGATCTATATGAGCAAGTAGCGTCGGAAGCCTTGCCGAAGGTTGGCGAACGCGGATTGAAGCGAGAAGATATCTTAGCCGCGCTGGGTTGCCATGGCGAAAGCCTTTTTCCCGCGCCACCACGATTCGTACGCCTCTCAAATCCGATTCCCACCCCGGATGCAAGCCGCATTCTTGAAGCCCTGCAAGCCAGCCCATCTCGCAGTCTCCTCGCCCATGGCGCAGGCGGCGTAGGTAAAACAAGCACCGTACTATCCTTGCCAAGTCACTGGCCGCTTGGGCGCTGGGTCTTTTATGATTGCTTCGGTGCTGGCAGCTACAAGGACAGCCCCGGCGACGAGCGACACTCTGCCCGCCGTGCGTTGCTCCAACTCAGTAACGAGTTGGCGGTGCAATGCGGCTCCCCTTTTTTGATTCGCTCTCCGGACGGAAGGGATGACCTCTGGCGAGAATTCCGTACCCGACTCAATGCCGCCGCAGACATACTCCAGAAACTGGGGGAGTCCTTGGTTCTGGTTATCGATGCGGCGGACAATGCCATCCAGGCCGCCGACACGCCGGAAGACAGTTTCATAGTCGGCCTCTGGAAAGTCCACCGGCCAGAAAACGTCTTCCTATTGATGACTGCCCGCTCCGGCGGTCGCGCCCAATCTTTGCAAGCATCACAGGGAACTCCCTATCTTGAACTGACGGGCTTCAACCCGGGAGCCTCAGCTCAACATCTGCGCCAGAGCCATCCCATGGCCACGGACGAGGACGTGGAGGCATTTCACATCAATTCCCATGGCAACCCCCGTGTCCAGAACTATGCGCTGAACACCGGGGTCGCCACAGAGATTCCAACCGTACTTAGCCATGCCCGCAGAAATCTGGACGATATATTCAAAGATTATGTTGAGGGCGCGCTTACTCTTAACTTCAGTCGAGGATGGGCAAGCGACCACTTAGATGATCTTAGCTGTTTTCCTCGGCCGCTTCGCCTCGATCATCTGACGGAGATTCTTGGTTTGCCAGCGGCGGAGCTTGAAGCCCTGTGCAATGCGTTGAGTCCGGGGCTTACGCGGGACGCAGATGGCTGGCGTTTTCGGGACGAGGACTTCGACAGCTTCCTGCATGTGCGGCTGGAAGAAGCGGCAGGAGCACAATTCGCTCATCGCCGCCTCGCACAACGCATGGCAGCGCTACCGGACAGTGACTTCGCGGCGCGCCATCGCGTTGAGCATCTGTTCAAGGCGGAGGATGACTTAGCCGTGATTGCCCTGGCTATGGAAGGGAATGCAGCCATTCCCAGACAGATAGACGAAGTAGCGCAAGTCCAAGTTTTACGCCGTCGGCTGGTTCTGGGGGTCAAGGCGGCGGCCCGTGCCGGGCAAGCCGAGGCCCTGGTTCGGTTGACCGTACAGGCTGCCGATGCGGCACGCTCGGATTACGCCATTCTCAAGCTGATTGAAGAACATCCGGAACTCGCAGCGCTGTACGCTGACCCGCAGACGATCGCCAAACATTACCTCGAAGCCAATAATCAAGGCTGGTTCGGCGGTGCGCAACTACGTTGCGCGGCACTGTTCTCACGTTACCCAGAACACCATGCTCGTGCCCGTGAACATTTGGATATGGCAAAAGCATGGCTACGCCGCTGGATGGGCAAATCGCAAGATGAACAGCACCATTGGAAAATCGAGTATCGAGACATCGCCGCTGGTGCAGAGACTGTATTTCGACTCACGGACCCTGAAGCAGCAAGCCGTTGGTTGAGTGGTTGGCGTCCTCTCGATTCTGTGCTGCACGCTTGCCGTTTACTGGCTGATACCATTGCACACGACATTCCACCTCAGCGCCAGACAGAATTGTTCCATGCACTGCGGCCCCATCCACTTGCCGCCGTGCTGTTTGTGGTGGCCTTCCATCGTGCAGGTGTGCGGCCTGAAGTGGCATTGGTCGAAGCAGTGCTGTCGGCAGTAGAGGCCTATTCCCGACTCAAAAGGCACCGTTTTTTACAGGAGCAGCATTTCTTCAACTCCGACGCTGCGGCCTTGCGGTCGGCTGTCGGGATCGAATTCGCAGAATTGTTGGCTGAATATGGCATTTCCGCAGAGCGCATAATTCGTCTGTTGGAGCGCCTCTCCCCTCTGGAAACGAACTTCGCGCCTCATGATGCTTTCGACGCTAACCGTTTTATTCCCCAACTCCAAGTGCTGTCATTGATCACCGAACTTAACGGGGAAGAACCGAATAAGCAAGAGCTGGAACAGAAGCTGCTTAAATTCCACGAAAAGACGTCTGAATACGAGAAAAGCGAGGAGCGCAAGCGCTTTCACGACATGGTGGAACCGCGGTTTCACCTTTATCGACTACGTGCCGAAGCAATCGTCCATCGCCCCGATATCGCCAATCTAAAGCCTAGGCTGACTGATGCGCTCAGTCGCGGTACGGAAGAGCGCTGGCGTTACGGCCGGGATTTTGACTTTTACTTGCGTGATGCCTTGTCCCCGCTTGCGGAGTCCGCTCTAGCATGTACAGGGGATATCGGTGTTTTTCTGGATACCCTTGCAGAGACTATATCCGAGAAATTCGGTGATGGAGCACCGACGTTCTGGATAGACTTAGCTGCACGCTTTGTAATCCATCCCAAGCAAGTCCGCCGAGCATTGAATTTGCTCGATCGTGCAGCCAAGTATTTAGCAGAACATCCAATCAACGGCCAGGAACACTATGGGGCGCTCCTACGCGCTGCCGCTTTAGCCCAGCCACACGATCCGGAGTTGGGAGCCGACCTCTTTCATCAAGCGGTTAAGGTAGCAAGAGAGTTAAACGATGATCTTTGCGATCGACTCAGATACTTGGCCGGTAGTGCTGAGGGGTTAAAGAACGACCTGAACGAAACCGAAGCACGCGATCTATCAGCACGCTTAGCGAGGCTTACCGAAGAAACGCGCATTTATGTCGCTAACGAAGACGCTTATCCCTGGAACCGCGTATTTCGTGCCGTACTCGGCCTCCATGCGTCCAGCGGCTACGCTCTATTTACAAGATGGGCTGACCTAGACCATCTGGGCATACGCAGTGATGTGGGGGAGCTTAGCCAAACCTGCTTGGAAAAAGGCTACATTCAGCCAAGCCAGGCACTGGGACTACTTCGCTTAGGATGGAACGGGCGCGGTATAGCAAATGCCTTTCTGTCCATTCTCGGCGCCACTCTGGCGCAGAGCGGGGTTCAATCCGATACCTTTCGGAACCGGGCACGGATTATCGTGAACTGGGTGCTCCGCGACATCTCGCGTGAAGAGCGTGCCGACTGCGCCCAGCGCATCCAGGACTGGATAACCGCAAACAACTGTAGCCATCTGCCGGAAGGCCAGCCCTTACAGGAATACTTAGCCTTCTTGGCCGCCTATCCTCGGCATGAGACTTCATCTAGCTACCCGCAGGAGAGCAATTGGTCTAAGCGAACTCCAGATGAGAAAGTCGACTGGGATCTGTATTTTGGCCAAGACCCCATCCCAGCTCGCTTGCCTGAGCTTTTGGCAAGGCTACGCGAGTTGCCCGGTTATCAAGACCGCAGTGCATTGTACGAGCAAGCGAGGCAGCGAATAAGTCCTTCGGAACGTCCCGCCTATTTGCAAGCCTTGCTGGAGCTGCCTGACGAGCGGGTGTATGCGGACGAATATCTGAACGAGTGGAAAACCTGTTTGGACACATGGAGGCATTCCCATCAAGTGCAACGCTGGGCAGAGTCAAACATGCCCGAACTGGCGCGCAGGCATCTGCCTGGCATCCTGGGCTATCCATTTAATGTGGATGAACGTCTCGCACGTCTGTTGCGCCTACCCTTCGTCAAGCCGGAACGCTGGCTCGATCTGCTGGCTCCTGCCTTGGCGGATTGGGTGGAGCGGCTAGGGGCATGGCAGCTTTACCCCGTGGCGGGTGTGCTGGCGGCGGGACTCAACCCTCAACAACGAAAAGACTTGCTGGAGGAGGCGATTGTTTACGGCGAGCGCACCCTTGAAGAGCGCCAACAGAAACCATTGCCATCTCTCCCGGCTTGGCAAGTTTACGGTGAAGGCCGTGCCATACCTTTTGCCACTTTGCTCTACATCTTGCTCGGCCACCCAGATACCCGCATTCGTTGGTCCTGCCTCCATGCTCTGCGTGATATGGACTTGCAGAATAAGCCCGTGCTGCTTTCCGCATTAATAGGGCGGCTGGACTCCGAGAATATCGGTGGTTTTCTCCCGACGGACAGCAGCTTCTTGTGGATGTCCGCCCGCGCCTACCTGATGATTTTCCTTGCCCGCTTTGCGCTGGATCAGCCAGCCGCACTACGTCCCCACGTGGAGACGCTGCTGTGCCATGCTCTATCTACGAATTTTCCACACGCGCAGATACGGGAGTCAGCCAAGCGTGCCCTGCTGGCAGTGGATGACAGCATTCCCGGAACACTGAATACCAAGACTCGACAGCTGCTTGAAGCAGTAAATCGCCCCATAGAGGTACAAGTTGTCGAAGGCATGCGTCGTCATTTATCAGACACCCGTAGCCACAAAGGACGGTTCGACTTCAACTCGATAGACACCTTGCCGTACTGGTACAGTCCTTTGGGAAGACGTTTCAATCTTGGCGGAGATGAAATCGCCACCCTGGCGGAGAAATGGATTTGCGATCGATGGGGTTTCTTTGGGCGCAACGTACCGCAGCCCAGGAGAAGGGGGCGGGACCGGGATTGGCATCTAGCCACAAATGACCACGGTAGCCTGCCCGTCATCGAAGAAGGGCGAACTTATTTGGAATACCACGCCATGCTCCTCGTGGCGGGGGAGCTAATTGATAATCGTCCGATTACACTCGAATACCCAGACTACGGCTACGACAGCTGGCACTATTGGCTACAAAACCATCTGCCAACTCGCACGCGATTCTGGCTTTCTGAACTGCGCACACCTGCCCCGTTAGAAGCGCAACTCCATGGTTTAACCACGCCTGAGGAGGGCTGGCTAAGACCTACTGTACCTGATGCTTTTGATGACTGTCTCGGCTTATGCCCTGATGGGGAAAACGAGTTTTTGATTGTGGCGGCCAATGTTGACATCCACGAATCAAGACGACGAGAGCACCATCGTATCGAGTCCGCGCTGGTCAGTCCTCAATCTGCCCACGCATTGTTGCGTGCACTCCAATCGATCGGTGATCCACACCCCTACCGCCTGCCTCCTGCTGGAAATGATTTGGAAATAGACGAGCCGGGTTTCAGTCTGCGGGGCTGGATAGGCTACACCTCAGGGGAAAAGGAATTGGATGAACGTGACCCGCTGTTATACGGTATGGATACGGGGCTCCCTAGCTTTCCACAAACCGTACAAGAAGAACTTGACGTACAGCCAGACCCACTTGGAAAGCGCTATCTGGATCGTTCCAACTCCAATCAGCTTATTGCGGAAATCACCACTTGGAGTGAGCCCCACGATGACAAGGAATACGCAGAGTATTCGTCAGGATGGCGTTTGCAAATCAGGCGTGATCGGTTACTCAGTTACCTGCGCGCACAACAACGTTGCCTAATTCTTGAAGTTCAAATTGATAGAGAAGAACACCACTATGGCCAGCAAAAACACTATGACTACAAACCACCTGCCGCCCTCCTCTACCTCCTCCATGACGACGGACACATCGAAACCCTGGAGCAGCACTATAAACTTAGGCCAAAGGATACTTGAAGAACTCCATCTCGACTGCGAGATGGACACACTAGGTCGCTGGCTGGCTCACTACCTTGCGGAAAAAATTGAGCGTGCAGCCTCTGCACCTGAGGGAGCAGCGCGGGAGACAGATCGGCGTGAGTGTATAGAGCTCATTATGCGCCTATGGGAATGCCGCCAAATATGGCCGCTATCAGCCCCACTTAAAGATGTGGCAAATCGACTAGATGAACTAATCGGTCCGAAACCGCGTTTTTTTCACAGCATCCAAAAGACATCAGATCCGTTCCTAGATTTGCTCCACGGTTTGGAAGAGTTGCATCGAAAGGAAACTCAGGTCTGTTTAGCTGCCTGGGTTGCCGGACTTAACCTGAGTAAAGATCGTGAATATCTGCACAACCATCCCGAGCATCTGGATAATGATGAGTTCAGAATTATTCAACATTTGGTGGAGATTCAGGACCATATGTTAAGCCCAGAGACCCATCTTGGCGGTGAGTCTTGTCCGAATTTCGCCGCGCTATCAAAGGCTGAGCAAAGGAAAATCGTACGTGCCAGACTACGCGCAATAGCTAAGTCCCGAACCCTGCTACTAGGTCGGTAACCCTCTCATCATTCATTGCCTTTGCAGTGATTCGGCAAGGTACTCGGTTATTAACGCCTCGTGGTTTTCGATTTAATACTGTATTCGGTTCCGTCCGCTATCATGCCGCTCCACCGGGAGTCGGCCGATAGCTTTCACCCCGATTTAGAATGGCCCAGACAATGCGGATAGTCTTTGTGGCAGTGCGACGGCTGTGCGTTTATAGCCGCGTCGGACGATCATTTCCTGAAGCCACTGGCTGGTCCGAACTTGTTTGTCTTTTAAAACAGCCAATACAGCACGAGTTCCATGAATCATTAGCATGCGCGGATATTTGTCGCCCTGTTTGCACACCTTCAACCTGACGCATTTCACGCCACTTGGGGCGGGAGAGTCCATTTCATTGTAAGCGCGCGTCCCTACCACTGTGCCCTTGCAGGCAAAGTGTGTTTAATGGTGTCGATCTGCTCCGGTGTCAATGGCAGCAATTCATCAATGCGGCTGTTGGGCCAGACCGGTAGTTTTTCCAACGTCTCCTTTAGCCAGGTCATAGGGTTTAGACCATTGAGCTTGGCCGTGCCTAATAAGGATTGAATGGCAGCGGCACGTTGCCCGGCACGTTCTGAACCGGTAAACAGCCAGTTCTTTATGCCCAGTGCAATCGGCCGGATGCAGTTTTCGACGAGGTTGTTGTCGATGGGTAGATGACCGGTTTCGGCATAACGAACCAGCGCGGGCCAACGTGCGGCGGTCATACAAACCTTGCTCGGCACCGCCAAGCTTAACGGTCTCGATCCCGCAGCTTGGCTAAAAGACACCCTGGAAAAACTCCCCACCTGGCCCAACAGTCGCATCGATGAACTGCTACCTTTCGGCGACCTGGATTAAATCATAACCAGAAACGACTGAGGATGTGGAGCTGCTGGTCGCTTACTTTGGATGAATTGGACTACTTACCATTCCCAGAATCCGGAGGGGCTTTACTCTTCCACCTCATTAGCCATCTATACGAAAAAACATCCCTGATCATTACCACCAACCTCAATTTTGGGGAATGGTATAGTGGCCCCCGAAATCCGGACAGTAGTTTAAGCTACGCTCTGAGCTAAATTAGAGACCGAAAATGAGTGAAAAGAAACGGAAGATTTTTACCGGAGCGCAAAAAGCCAAGGTTGCTTTGGAAGCCGTCAAAGGATTGAAGACTATCAATGAAATTGCTCAAGAACATGGCGTCCACCCGAACCAGGTGAGTCAATGGAAAAAAGAGTTGTTGGCGAATGCGGGCAGCCTGTTTGAAGGCAAGCGAGGGCCAAAACCGGTTGATGCCCAAAGTGACCCGGACCGGCTATACGCCAAGATAGGACAGTTGAATATGGAGTTGGATTGGCTGAAAAAAAGTCCGGGATCAGCCTTTAAACGAACGCCAGAGCTGGATAGGGCCGCATGATTCTGTTGCGTTATCAACGCAATGCAAGCTTCTCAAAGTCACGCGTTCAGTCATTTATGAGCAAAAAAAGCGCTTGCTGAAAGAAACGGATAAGGACGAACTCGTATTATTGCGCTTGCTCGATGAAGAGTACACGCGTCACCCTTTTTATGGTTCACGCCGTATGAAGAAATAAAGTGGACCCCATTGTCCAGACAAAAAATACCTTAATTTAAGATAGAGCCCTGTTCACACTCCAGCTGAATGGCGCTGTCCCCGTTTTGCGGCGCGGGGCCTGATGTCTCCCCCGTACCATTAAATTTATCGACAATCTTTGCCCCGCCGCCTCTAGCCGTTTGATAGACCTCATCCGGCGTTTTGTAATCCAGTGCTTGATGCCAGCGTTCCTGGTTATAGAATTGGAAGTACTGCGTCAATCCCATCAACAAGTCCGGCAGGTTGCTGTGCTGCTTTAAATACACTTCTTCATATTTCACTGTCCGCCACAGCCGCTCGACAAAAATATTATCCAGTGCCCGGCCTCGTCCATCCATACTGATCGTGATGCGGTTGTTAAGCAACACACCGGTAAAAGCATCGCTGGTGAATTGCGAGCCCTGGTCGGAATTGAAAATGGCCGGTGTGCCGTACAGCTGGATAGCCTCTTCCAAACAGTCCACACAAAACCTTGCATCCAGGGTGTTCGACAGCCGCCATGACAGCACCTTCCGACTGTACCAGTCGATGATCGCCACCAGATAAACAAATCCGCGGGGTAACCGGATATAAGTGATGTCAGTGCTCCACACCTGATTGGGCCGGTTGATATCGATGCCTCTGAGCAGGTAGGGATAAATTTTATGCTGCGGATGCACTTTACTGGTATTCGGACCGGGGGACATGCCGACCAAGCCCAATGTTTGCATCAATCGCTGCACCCGCTTGTGATTGATGCTATAGCCGCATTCACCCAGGTATTTCTTCATACGGCGTGAACCATAAAAAGGGTGACGCGTGTACTCTTCATCGAGCAAGCGCAATAATACGAGTTCGTCCTTATCCGTTTCTTTCAGCAAGCGCTTTTTTTGCTC
>Ga0208396_100364_pt1 | contig 14300 bp, 4 predicted proteins | sample LakWasMet64_LOW9_2_FD_183896 | JGI IMG/M metagenome (GOLD analysis project Ga0208396, IMG submission 183896) | Freshwater sediment methanotrophic microbial communities from Lake Washington under simulated oxygen tension - Sediment Metagenome... | ecosystem: Environmental > Aquatic > Freshwater >... | reverse complement strand
AAGGTTCGCAGGGAGTGTTTTCTAAATGATTGCCGAATTTTCTGTATATGTTTCCTGATATTCTTTCATGATTGGCGCTGGCCCCGGCCATGGCATAAACATGACCGTCGATCAATTCATGCTTGACATCACTAAGCGGTTCGCCTTTCAAATAGTCTTCCGGGCTAATGAGTCCGGTATCTTTTTCGGCTAACATGTTGTTCCTCCAAAATAGTTATCGTGTTTCTTATTATAACGGGATTCGCTTTTTATCGAATTTTTCTCGCAAGGCGGATTGATCGACGGCGTAAGAATGCGGGGTCTACTTCTATGGATAACGTTGTGAGATGGAAGAAGCAAGGCCGGAATAAGGCTGCCCAAGCGTAGCGCGGGGTAGCGTTTCCGGTGAATTCGAGCGGTGTTTGCCGGAAACACCGGTTCTCGCTATCGCTTGAACCAGCTTATTCCGGCCTACAGGGCTCTATGCGCAGCTCGAACAACGCCGCAGTCGTGATCAATGAAGCCGTAGGAGCGGGCTGTGCCCGCGATATTTTGGCAACGAAGTGTGTCTTGACCCATGCCGTTAGCGGGCATGACCCGCTCCTACGAAGCTTAATCACGTGCCCTTGTGTGGGTCGGGGCTAACGGATCGAACTTAAGTCAAGAGCGTTAACAACAAGCCCCAAAAAAATAAGCGTTTCCGATGTAGGCTACTTTGATGAAAAGTGATTTTTAGGTTGCATCAAAATTAAATGGGATGCCCGACATAATAACGATAAAAGACTGATTTACGGAAGAGTTGTAATTGGTAAGTTGTGTTGTTACACTGAGGCTAGGTATTAGTACTTACTAGATATAACTAATAAGTGCATTCTTTAAATATAGGTTTTGCCATCCACTTAGACTATATGCCCATGCCCCGCTATCATTTTATTTCTGGATTGCCGCGTTCCGGCTCTACCTTGCTGGCGGCCATCCTGCGCCAGAATCTGCGTTTTCATGCAGGCATGACCAGTTTAAACCGCCGGAAGTGAGTCACGGTGTCAGAATTGAAATCGTAAAGGCCATTTAGGCCTTGCACTGAGTACAAACTAAAAAACATATTCTGAGCAATCTTTAAATTACGCTCACAATGCGCAAAGCGCTTAAACAAGACTTTCGATAACCCGTTATCACTAAATGCAGGGAGTACCAACATGAAATTTATCAAAACCATGCTGACCAAAAAACCAGGCAAAATAAATTCAAACTTGTCGGCCCCTGCAATCGACTATGGCTCGCATTATAAGCCCCGTCGAACCATGATGGCGCTGGAGCCGCGTATCATGTTCGACGGCGCGGCGGCAGCGACAACTGCGGATGCCGTGGTCGACACTAAGCCTCCGGTGCAGGATACCGCCGCCATTGATGCGGCTAAACTTGCCCAGGCTGTAGCCGATGTTGTGCCACCCGCCGTTCAAGTTGATCCTGTGCCGCAACGCACCGAGATTGTCTTTATCGAAAACAACGTGGCCGATTATCAGACTCTGGTGAACGATGCGAAGCCGGGCGAGGAAGTGCATGTGCTCGATTCCAGTCAAGACGGTTTGGCGCAGATGGCGCAAATTCTTAATGGGCGTAGCGGCATCGACGCCATACACATCGTTTCCCACGGTTCCGAAGGTGCGCTTTTATTGGGGTCGTTGACTTTGACTTCGCAAAACCTGCAGGACCATGCCGCCGAGCTAACGACTATCGGTAACGCGTTGACCCAGAACGCCGATGTTTTGCTGTATGGCTGCGATGTGGGCGCGGGTTCCGATGGGGCGGCGTTTGTTGCCGCACTGGCTCAATCGACTCGGGCGGATATTGCCGCGTCCAATGATGCCACAGGCGCAGTTGCTTTGGGAGGAAACTGGCAGCTTGAAACTGTTAGCGGTAGCATTGAAACAGGTATATACCTTTCAGATGCGGGTATCGCTGCCTATGATTACACGCTTGTCGCGTTCGATTTTGAATCAGCGACCGGGACAGGAACTAGTACGGTCACTCAAACGGTAAGCGGCGTTACGATGACGGCAGCCATTGATGCGGGTAATTGGGTTGTTACAGGTGGCGGTAACTATGCGGGTACTTCCGGCAATGTTATGGTTGATAGTGCAACTCATACAAGCGAGACCTTTTCTTTTAGCAGTGCTGTTGACCTGACCTCATTTCGACTGGCGGATCAAGGCATACATAATGCTTTAGTATTCACGCCTACGGGGGGCGGCAATTCCGTTGTCAATGCAACGGAAACAAGCGCCGGCGCGACTATTTCGCTTAATTGGACTGGCGTTACCAGTTTCACGGTAACAAAGAGTGGGGGCGGCATTTTTACCGATGTCATGTACGATAACTTTATTTTTACTCAAGCCAGCCCAACTATCACCTCCGCCACCTACAACGCCAGCACCAACGTGCTGACCGTCACCGGCACCGGCATGACCGCCGGCGACACCATCGATGCGACCAAGCTGACCCTGACCGGCGAAGCGGGCGGCACCTATGCCCTGAACGGGTCGTACACCGTCACGGCCAGCAGTACCACCCAGTTCTCGTTGACGCTGGCCGACACCGACGCCATGAACGTCGAGGGCTTGCTGAACTATGACGGCACGGTGTCGGTGACCAGCAGTACCTACAACATCGCCGGCGCCGCCGACTGGGATACGTCGCGCACCACAGCGGCCGATCTGACCGGCAACGGCGTCACCGTCAGCAACACCCAGAACCCCACCATCACCAGCTCCACCTACGACGCCAACACCGGTGTGCTGACCGTGACCGGCACCAACCTGGTCGCCAAGCCGGGAGCCACCAACGACATCACCGTCAACCAGCTGACCCTGAAGGGCGAGGGCAACACCACCCGGATCCTGACCACATCGAATGTAGAGGTGACCAGCAGTACCTCGTTCAGCGTCACCTTGAACGCCGCCGACAAGGCAGCCGTCAACCAGTTTCTCAACAAGGCCGGCACGACTTCGACCGGCGGCACGACCTATAACCTCGCGGCGGCGTTGGGTTGGAATACCAATATCAACGACGGCAATCTTCAGGATCTCACCAATGCGGTGACGGTCAGCAATCCCGACACGCCGACCATCACCAGCTCCACCTACGACGCCACCACCGGCGCATTGGTCGTGACCGGCACCGGCTTCCTGAAATTGAACGGCGCGGCCAACGACATCGTCGCCAACAAATTCACTTTTACCGGAGAAGGCGGGGCGGGGGCGGCTTATACCCTGACCGATAGCTCGAATGTCGAAATCACTTCCGGCACCGCGTTCACGATTACCTTGAGCGCGACCGACAAGGCCGCGATCAACCAGATGATCAACAAAAACGGTACCGCATCAACCAGCGGTACCACCTATAACCTGGCCGCGGCCGAAGACTGGACCGCCGGAGCGGCGGCCGGGGTCACCGATGCCGACCTGACCGGCAACGGCATCACCGCCAGCAATGTGGCAGTACCGGCCATTACCTCGTCCACCTACGATGCCACCACCGGCGCATTGGTCGTGACCGGCACCGGCTTCCTGTCGAAGTCCGGCGCAACCAACGACATTGTCGCCAACAAATTCACCTTCACCGGCGAAGGCGGCACGACCTATACCCTGACCGATAGCTCGAATGTCGAGATCACTTCCGGCACCGCGTTCACGATTACCTTGAGCGCGACCGACAAAGCCGCGATCAACCAGATGATCAACAAAAACGGCACCTCGTCGACCAGCGGCACGACTTATAACCTGGCTGCGGCCGAAGACTGGACCGCCGGGGCGGCGGCCGGGGTCACCGATGCCGACCTGACCGGCAACGGCATCACCGTCAGCAACGTCGCGGTGCCGGCGATTACCTCGTCCACCTACGATGCGACCACCGGCGCGTTGGTCGTGACCGGCACCGGCTTCCTGTCGAAGTCCGGCGCAACCAACGACATTGTCGCGAACAAATTCACCTTCACCGGCGAAGGCGGCGCGACCTATACCCTGACCGATAGCTCGAACGTCGAAATTACCTCCGGCACGGCGTTCACGATTACCTTGAGCGCGACCGACAAGGCCGCGATCAACCAGATGATCAACAAAAACGGCACCGCATCGACCAGCGGCACCACCTATAACCTTGCCGCGGCCGAAGACTGGACCGCCGGGGCGGCGGCCGGGGTTACCGATGCCGACCTGACCGGCAACGGCATTACCGTCAGCAACGTGGCGGTGCCGGCGATTACCTCGTCCACCTACGATGCCAACACCGGCGCGTTGGTGGTCACCGGAACCGGTTTTCTCAACCTGAACGGCGCGACCAACGACATCGTCGCCAATAAATTCAGCTTTAAGGGGGAGGGCAACGCAACTTACACCTTGACCGATACCGCCAACGTCGAGATCACCTCGGGCACCGCGTTCACCATTACGTTGAGCGCTACCGACAAGGCGGCAGTCAACCAGTTCATTAACAAAAACGGCACATCGTCGACCAGCGGCACCACGTATAACCTCGCCGCGGCCGAAGACTGGACCGCCGGAGCGGCGGCCGGGGTCACCGATGCCGACCTGACCGGCAACGGCATCACCGCCAGCAACGTGGCGGTGCCGGCGATTACCTCGTCCACCTACGATGCCAACACCGGCGCATTGGTGGTGACCGGCACCGGCTTCCTGTCGAAGTCCGGCTTGACCAACGACATCGTCGCCAACAAATTCACCTTCACCGGCGAAGGCGGCGCGACCTATACCCTGACTGATACCTCGAACGTTGAGATTACCTCCGGCACCGCGTTCACGATCACCTTGAGCGCGACCGACAAAGCGGCAATCAACCAGATCATTAACAAAAACGGCACGTCGTCGACCGGCGCTACGACCTATAACCTTGCCGCGGCCGAGGACTGGACCGCCGGAGCGGCGGCCGGGGTCACCGATGCCGACCTGACCGGCAACGGCATCACTGTCAGCAATGTGGCGGTGCCGGCCATCACCAGCGCCACCTACGATTACAATACCAACATCCTGGTGGTCACCGGTACGGACTTCCTGTCAAGGTCCGGTGCGACCAACGATATTGATCTCACTAAACTGACGTTTACCGGCGAGGGCGGGGCGACTTATACGCTGACCAATGCCACCGGCGTGGAAATTACGTCGGCAACCTCGTTCTCGGTGACGCTCAGCGGAGCCGACCTGACTAATGTGGAAGCCCTGCTGAACAAGGACGGAACCTCAGCGGTGAGTACCGCGACGTATAACCTGTCGGCGGCGGCCAGTTGGAACCGGGGCGATGCCACTAACGGCAGCGACACTACCAATGCGATCACGGTGAGCAACTACGCAGCCCCGACGGTGACCTCAGCCACCTATGACGCCAGCACCAACGTGCTGACGGTGACCGGCACCAATCTGGTCTCCAAGTCCGGCGCAACCAACGATGTTGCGGTGTCCCTGCTGACGCTGACGGGTGAGGGCGGAACTTATACGCTGACTTCATCTAATGTGGAAATTACCGACGCTACCACGTTCTCGGTAACATTGAACGCCGCGGACCAAATCGTGGTACGCGGTTTGCTGAATAAAAACGGTACTTCGTCATCAGGCTCCACCACCTACAATTTAGCCGCTGCCGAGGATTGGATGGCGGGCACCGCCGCCGCGACGGTTGTGGCAGACCTTACCGGCAACGGCATAACGGTCAGCAATGTCCAAACGCCGACTATTACGTCGTCTGCCTACGATTCGGACACCGGCGTACTGACGGTAACCGGCACCAATCTGTTTAGCAAAGTGGGTGCCAATAACGATATTGACCTCACCAAGCTGACTTTTACCGGTCAGGGTAGTGGAACCTATACGCTGACCAATGCCACCGGCGTGGAAATCACCTCGGCAACCTCGTTCACGACCACTTTGACGGGGGCGGATAAAACCAATGTCGATGCCTTGTTGAACAAGATCGGCACCAGCGCCAACGACTCCACTACCTACAATTTAGCGGCTGCCGACGATTGGATGGCTGGAGCGGATGCGGCGGCTAATATAGCCGACGCCACCAATGCCGTCACCGTGTCTATTGCTCCAAAAATCACTTCAGCTACGTATGACGCAACGACGGGCAGCCTAGTGGTGACCGGTACCAATATGCAGGCCAAAGCAGGTGCAAGCAACGACATCACCGCTGCGAAGCTGACTTTTACCGGTGAAGGCGGCGTGACTTATACCCTGACCGATACTGCGGATGTCGAACTCACCAGCGCAACATCGTTCACATTGGCCTTAAGCGCGACCGACAAGGCCGCGATCAACCAGATCGTCAACAAAAACGGTGCCGCATCGACTGGCGGCACTACCTATAACTTGGCCGCTGCCGATGATTGGGACGCTCAAGTGACTGCGGGCGATACTTCGGATCTGACCGGCAACGGTATTACCGCCAGCAATGTGGCAGTACCGGCCATTACCTCGTCCACCTATGATGCCACCACCGGCGCGTTGGTGGTGACCGGCACCGGCTTCCTGAAATTGAACGGTGCGACCAACGACATCGTCGCGAACAAATTCACCTTCACCGGTGAAGGCGGCGCGACCTATACCTTGACCGATACCTCGAACGTCGAAATCACGTCCGGCACCGCGTTCACGATTACCTTGAGCGCGACCGACAAGGCCGCGATCAACCAGATGATCAACAAAAACGGCACCGCCTCAACCAGCGGCACCACTTACAACCTGGCCGCGGCCGAAGACTGGACCGCCGGAGCGGCGGCCGGGGTCACCGATGCCGACCTGACCGGCAACGGCATTACCGTCAGTAACGTGGCGGTCCCGGCCATTACCTCGTCCACCTACGATGCCACCACCGGCGCGTTGGTCGTGACCGGCACCGGCTTCCTGTCGAAGTCCGGCGCAACCAACGACATCGTCGCCAACAAATTCACCTTCACCGGCGAAGGCGGCGCGACCTATACCCTGACCGATACCTCGAACGTCGAAATCACTTCCGGCACCGCGTTCACGATTACCTTGAGCGTGACCGACAAGGCCGCGATCAACCAGATGATCAACAAAAACGGCACCGCATCGACTAGCGGCACCACCTATAACCTGGCCGCCGCCGAAGACTGGACCGCCGGAGCGGCGGCCGGGGTCACCGATGCCGACCTGACCGGCAACGGCATCACCGTCAGCAACGTGGCGGTGCCTGCGATTACCTCGTCTACCTACGATGCCACCACCGGCGCCTTGGTCGTGACCGGCACCGGCTTCCTGTCGAAGTCCGGCGCAACCAACGACATCGTCGCCAACAAATTCACCTTCACCGGCGAAGGCGGCGCGACCTATACCCTGACCGATACCTCGAACGTCGAAATTACCTCCGGCACCGCGTTCACGATTACCTTGAGCGCGACCGACAAAGCCGCGATCAACCAGATGCTCAACAAAAACGGCACCGCATCGACTGGCGCCACCACCTATAACCTGGCCGCCGCCGAGGACTGGACCGCCGGGGCGGCGGCCGGGGTCACCGATGTGGATGCCACCAACGGCATCACCGTCAGCAACGTGGCGGTGCCGGCCATTACCTCGTCCACCTACGATGCCACCACCGGCGCGTTGGTGGTGACCGGCACCGGTTTCCTGAAATTGAACGGCGCGGCCAACGACATTGTCGCCAACAAATTCACCTTCACCGGCGAAGGCGGCGCGACCTATACCCTGACCGATACCTCGAACGTCGAAATCACCTCCGGCACCGCGCTCACGATTACCTTGAGCGCGACCGACAAGGCCGCGATCAACCAGATCATTAACAAAAACGGCACGTCGTCAACTGGCGCTACGACCTATAACCTGGCCGCCGCCGAGAACTGGACCGCCGGAGCGGCGGCCGGGGTCACCGATGCCGACCTGACCGGCAACGGTATCACGGCTAGCAACGTAGCGGTTCCTACCATTACTTCCGCCACTTATGTCAATAACACAGGTGTACTCGTCGTCACTGGTGCCAACTTTTTGAAATTGGTAGGGGCTAACAACGACATTGACGCTTCCAAACTGACTTTTACCGGTCAAGGTGGAGCTACTTACACTTTAACAGGCACAGCGGGAGTTGAAATCACCTCTGCTACTGAGTTCACGCTGACGTTGACGGGCGCGGATAAGGCCGGCGTCAACGCCCTATTTAACAAGACCGGCCTAAACGCTAACGATAATACGGTCTACAATCTGGCTGCCGCAGAAGACTGGGCCGCAGGCGCGGACGCAGCGGTGGTGGCCGATCTTACCAATAATGGAATTACGGTGACGGCTAACGTTCCGCCCACCTCTATCAATAGCTCAATAACGGTCAATGAAGATGCAAGCTATACCTTTGTGGCGAGCGATTTCAACTTCAGTGACGTGGATGCCGGCAATGTCTTGACCCAAGTGCAAATTACTGCGTTGCCGTCTAGCGGCACGTTGGCGCTAAATGGGACAGCGGTGACCGCCAACCAAGCAATAACCAAGGCTGATATTGATGCAGGAAAGCTTACCTTCAGGGGAGCGGTCGACGCTTTCGGTACTGCGAATACCAGCTTTCAGTTTAAGGTTCACGACGGGACGGAGTACAGCACCACGTCTTATACCGAAACTGTGAATATCACGGCAGTCAATGATGCGCCCTCGTTTACCAAGGGTGCTGATCAGACTGTCAATGAAGATGCCGGAGCGCAAACGGTTGGCAACTGGGCAACCGGTCTCAGCAAAGGGCCTGCCAATGAAAATGGCCAGACTCTGAGTTTTACCACCAGCAATAATAACAACGTATTGTTTAGCGTACAGCCGACTATCGACAGCAACGGCAACTTGACTTACACCCCGGCGGCCAATGCCAACGGTACGGCGACAGTCACGGTGTCGATCAAGGATAGCGGCGGAACGGCTAATGGCGGTGTCGATACCAGCACCACTCAAACCTTTACCATCACTGTGAACCCGGTTAACGATTTACCTACCGGCACGGTAACCATCAGCGGAATACCCTCTGTTGGAATCACCCTGTCTGCCGCCAACACGCTGGCAGATGTTGACGGCTTGGGCACGATCAGTTATCAGTGGCAAGCTGACGGTATTGATATCACCGGCGCAACCGGCAGCAGCTATATGCTAACCGATGCTGAAGCCGGCAAGACTATTACTGTGGTCGCCCGTTACACTGACGCGCAAGGTGGTGCGGAAAGTGTAGCCAGCGTGGCGACGGATCAAGTAGAGGCTTTGGCACCCATCAACCTCACGCAACAAACCGGAAATGGGGATGACAAGCCCAGTTCGAATACCGGCACGGGCAATAACACTAATACCAATACCGGTAACAACACGGGTACGGGTAATAACTCCGGCACCGGCAATAGTACCGGCGCTGACAGAAATAACAATGCGAGTGATACGCATGGTTCGGAAAACAGCGGCACGAATACCAACAGCTTAGGTGATAGCAGCTCGGGCAATAACAACAGCAATTCCGGCTCCAGTCCTAACCAGACCATCGTTGTGGATATGAAGCTGACTGTCGATTCGCACGGAAACGGTACATCCGGCGGCACCATTAACCTGCCGTCCAGCGTCTTTGCCGGGTTGAACACGTCCGGGACGATAACGATTACCGGCACGCAGTCTAGCGGGCAAAGTTTGCCGTCGTTTATCAGCGTCAATCCCAGTACCGGCGCTGTTACGGTAAAAGAGGGCGCTGTGGTGACCAGCCCGATAACGGTGAAGGTCACTATCAGGGACAGTCAGGGTAAGCAGGTGGTTGTTCTGGTCAAGGTGCAGCCGCAAAAGGGCAGAGCGCAGCAGCAAAATCAGGGGCAAGAAGGTGATCAACAGCCTGATAATGAAAACAATCAGCAGCCCGATGGAGACAATCAGCAGGGAGCGGGGAGAAACCAACGAAGCCAAGTGCAGCAGACCGATAAGCAACTGGCTCACGCCGGCAAGCCAGGCCTGACCCAACAGTTGCAGAGGGTGGGCAGTAAAGGCTTTGAGCTTCAGCGGCAAACATTGCTGGATAGTCTGGCAAGCCTGGTTGGCGAGGATAAGGATGCCGCCTGAAATATACTATAAAAAACGGGAGCTTAAATAACGCATACCTTTCGCGTAAGGGGCAACCGGTCGGTTGTCCCCTTACCGAAGGTATGTTTTAACCTGATGGCAGTAAAACAAGGCGGGGAGAGCCGCCTGTAATTCTTTCAACATAATATTAATAAAAAATCATCATCATGAACTATCCAGCCCCTCAGTTTATCGCCGGTCTTTCCGGTATTGTTTTGTTAGCCGGTTGCGCCATCATGCCGGAACCCATTACTCAAGTTGAACAAAAGACATCGCTTGATGCCGATAAACAGGTCATTTTTGCTAAACAGGAACCTATTGTAGGGCCACTTAGCGTCTATGACGCGATGGCCCGAGCGCTAAAATACAACCTTAATCATCGCGTCAAGATGATGGAACATGCCGTGGCCGACGGACAGTCCGATTTGGCAAAATACAGTTTATTGCCCGACCTGATTGCTTCGGCGGGTTACAAGGGACGCGATAATTTCAGCGCTTCCAGCAGCCGTTCAACCTCTACCGGCCGCCAGTCGTTGGAAACATCGACCTCTCAAGACCGGTCGCGCAAGGTTTACGATTTCACCTTCAGCTGGAACGTGCTGGATTTCGGTGTCAGCTACTTTCAGGCCAAGCAGGATGCCAACCGGGTTCTGGTTGCCGAAGAAAGCCGTCGTAAAACCGCTCAATTATTGATGCAGGATGTGCGCACCGCATTTTGGCGCATGGCCGGTACCCAGCAACTCGAAGGCGAAATTGATAAAATCCTGGGTAGCGCCAGACAAGCGTTGAAGGACGCCCAAGGCATTGAAAGCGAACGATTGGCCGCACCGCTGGCGATACTGCAATATCAAAAAGACCTGCTGGAAATCATTCGCAAACTGGAGGAACTCTCGGAAACGCTCCGTCTTGCCAAAACCGAACTGGCTTCTTTGCTGGGCGTATCGCCCAGCCAGAAATTTCAGCTGAAATTGCCTGAAAATAGCGCGCTACAAGCGCCGGAATTTTCATTGGCGATCGACAAAATGGAAGAAATGGCGCTGCAATTGCGCCCTGAATTGCGGGAAGAAATCTACAATAACCGTATTACGACGGAAGAGACCCATAAAGCCATGTTGCGCTTACTGCCCGGTATTGAATTCAAGACCGGTTATAACCATGACAGCAACTCTTATCTGTTAAACAACAACTGGCTGGAGTTGAGCGGCATCATCAGCCAGAACTTGATGGAGTTGATCTCGGCCCCGGCGCGTTTTAGCCAGATAGACGCACAGGAAAAGTTAGGGGACACTCGCCGGTTATCGGTTTACATGGCGGTGTTGACGCAGGTTCACTTGTCTTATCAGCAATTTTTAGTGGCGGACCAGCAGTATAAGCGTACCTTGGAACTGGACGGCATCAACCAGAAGATTTCAAAGCATATCACTACAGATGCGGAGAATGACGCGAAAACCGAGTTGGAGCGTATCCGTGCGACGACCAATGCGTTGATGTCGCGTTTACAAACGCTTGAAGCCTATGCCAGTATTCAAAGTTCGCTGGGCAGGGTTTATGTCTCGCTGGGTCTTGATCCTTTGCCGGTCTTTATTGAAAATTACGACATTAATACCCTGGCAAGTTCGATTGAAGCAGTGGATAAAAACTGGCAAGCAGGGCGGTTCCCGTCGGCAACTAAACCGGAAGCAGACAAGTTATCGGCTGTTGATTCTGTGGTAAAGAAAAATTAGTCCTGTTTTAGGGCACAACCGAGTAGGTCGGGTTAGCGTAGCGTAACCCGACATTTGCCGCTTCAAGGTGTCGGGTTACGTTGCGCTAACCCGACCTACCTGGCTTTTCAGATACAACCCTCAGCAAACAACCAAGACTTATTATGCGTACTTTTTTAAGATTGCTCATCTGCGCCACCGGTTTTAGCGTTTTCAACACAGCCTATGCCGCCGAGTCGGCTGAAATTCGCGCTCAACTTAATGCACAGCATTCTTCTATTTTATCCAGTGAAATGGCGGCAAAAATCGTTCAACTCAATGTTCAGGAAGGAGAACGATTCAAGCAAGGAGACTTGCTGGTTGCTTTCAATTGCGCCGAACAGCAGGCGCAATTGAAAAAGGCGCAGGCCGTGGTGCAAGCTGCCGAAAAAACCTATGAGGTTAATTCGCGTTTGACCAAGCTGAACTCTATGAGTCCACTGGAGCTTGAAATGGCGGCTGCCGAAGTCGCCAAGGCCAAAGCCGATATTGCCTTGATGGGAGCGGTGTTACAAAAATGCGCGATTGCCGCGCCTTTTTCGGGGCGCGTGGCCGAGCGTCTGGTGCAGCGTTATCAATATGTTAAAGCCGGCGATCCGATTCTGGATATTCTGGATGATAGCCAGCTTGAAGTCACTGTACTGGTGCCTTCAAGCTGGCTGAAGTGGTTGAAGCCGGGCTACGAGTTTAAGGTTTTTCTTGAAGAAACGCAGCGCGAATATCCGGCCAAGGTCAAGATGCTGGGCGCGCGTATCGATGCGGTCAGCCAATCCATTAAAATTACCGGAGTCATTACCGGTAAGGCTGATGATCTTCTTGCCGGTATGAGCGGTCGCGCCATTTTTCCAGCTGCTGCGACTGCCAAGGATGGCGGGAGTGTCGCAAGCGGTATGGAACCGATGCGACCGGCTGCCAAGGACGGCGGAAGTGCCGCAAGCGGTATGGAACCGACTGCCAAGCATGACTGAGACGATGGCCGCGTCCCAGCGACAGCTGGCGGCGCTGGCGACGCTGCTGCAACTGGAAAAATCCTTCCGTAACGCCGATACCGCTGAGGCGCTGGCCTATACGCTGGTTAACGACAGCCGCGGCCTGATTGAATTCCGTCAGGCCGCGTTATGGCAAATAGACGGTGCGCAAGTGGTTGCAGTCTCCGGTCTGGCGGTCGTCGACGCTAATGCTCCTTATATAAGCTGGTTGAAACAGCTGTTCAAACAGTTGTCTGGGAATACTTCAGGAACCATTCGCCCCTTAACAGCGGAAGACCTGAAAGGCGATTGTGCCGATGACTGGCCGCAATGGTTGCCTGCCCATGCGGTATGGCTGCCGGTATCGGCCTATGGCGCCACGCCGCAAGCCGGACTGTTGCTGGCTAGGGAGTCCGCCTGGACGGGGGGGGAGCTGTATTTACTGGAGCATGTGGCGGACACCTTTGGTCATGCCTGGGCGGCGTTGTCGCCCAAGCCGCCTTTCTGGAAACAGGACTGGCTGACTAAAAAACGCCTGATGATCAGCCTGGCTATGCTGTTTTGTCTGTTATGGATTCCGGTACGGCAGACGGCGTTGGCTCCGGCCAGCGTTATTCCGGCTCATCCGACTATAATCAGGGCCGCTATTGACGGTGTTGTCGATCGGTTTTATGTACAGCCCAACGATCAGGTGACCAAAGACCAGCCGTTGCTAAGCCTTGAAGAAGAGACCATCAAAAATAAGTTGACCGTGACCCGCAAGGCTTTGGCGGTTGCCGAAGCCGAATATCGTAAAACCGCGCAGCAGGCAATGTTCGATATGGACAGTAAAGCGCAGGTCAATATTCTTAAAAGCCGAACCGAACAGCAGGAAGCCGAGGTACGCAGCATGGAAGATTGGCTGGCGCGTATCGACATTAAAGCGCCTCATGCCGGGATAGCGGTGTTCTCCGATGTTAACGACTGGATAGGCAAGCCGGTTACCGTCGGCGAACGTATCTTGATGGTTGCCGATCCCGCCGATGTCGAGCTGGAAGTGCAGTTGCCGATTGCCGATGCGATTAATCTGGAGCCCGACTCCAAGGTGCAGTTTTTTTTAAATGTCGATCCGACCACGCCGGTTTCGGCAGTCCTTTATTTTTCCGCCTATCAAGCTGAGGTTACGCCTGACGAGGCCTTGGCTTATCGTTTGAAAGCGCGGTTCAAGCAAGCGGACGTATTGCCCAGAATCGGCCTGAAAGGGACGGCCAAGGTCTTCGGTTCGCGGGTTCCTTTTGTTTATTACGTGTTAAGAAGACCTTTGGCGGCATTGAGACAATGGATGGGAATGTAATTAACCTGCCGCCGTTGCGCGAAGAGCTGGATTTGTTTCCAGGGCCTTGCGCTTTCGACGGTTCCCCCACCTGGACGCTTTATGACCCGGTCAATCAACACTTCTACCGTATCGGACAACTTGAAAACGAGATTCTGGCGCATTGGGAGTTAAGTTCACCCGAGGC
>Ga0208396_100348_pt1 | contig 14724 bp, 14 predicted proteins | sample LakWasMet64_LOW9_2_FD_183896 | JGI IMG/M metagenome (GOLD analysis project Ga0208396, IMG submission 183896) | Freshwater sediment methanotrophic microbial communities from Lake Washington under simulated oxygen tension - Sediment Metagenome... | ecosystem: Environmental > Aquatic > Freshwater >... | reverse complement strand
TGAGAATGTGCCTATTCCCAAGGCTGGCAATGTGCGCAAACTGCACAAGGCATTTATTCGTTACCATGACCCGAATAACTGGCCAATGCTGCGCGAGGCGTTAATCCGCATGGGGCGGCCTGATCTGATAGGTGCCGGCAAGCACTGCCTGATACCGGCTTGGCAGCCGCTTTCAAACAAGCCAGTAACTACCGTGCGCGGTGAGGCATTGGAACGTACGGTTAGGCCAAGGCGGGTGGAAGGTAAAAAGCGTAAATATTCCTAATTAATATAACGTTTGACATAACCGGCGCTGCGCGGCTTCATCGCGCAGCGTCCGTGTGATGGAAGGGTTAGCCATCTTCGGGCAGTTGCTGTAGGTAACCTTTAAAGTAGTGCGCGGGGCCACCAAGTAGTGTCTTGTTGGACTGCTCTTCCGATTCGGCTGATATTTCATAGAAAGTCTCTGTTGGGTCAAACCCACCAACAATGCGATGAATTGTGTACGTAAAGCCTTTGGATACGACATGCACCTGCTTTGACTGCGTGGACGGCTTCTCGAACACAATGCGATCAATGTAGATTGGGGGCGGATCGAATGGTACATCTTTTGCTGGCTCGCGCCGGGCGTTGGCATGTTCCTGCTTCTTGAGGACGATCCACACCGCGCGATCTAAGCAATAACGAGCGTTGGCATCATTGGCATTACTGGCAGGAAAGTTGGCGTCATATGTGACTGACCATCCGGCCTTCGCTGTGGATCGAAAAACCTTCGGAGTAAGGCGTTGCAGGTTTTGCAGCTCAACCGTATGAATTCCAAGTTCCATGGCTTGAAGCCGAAAGTTCTGATACTCGATTTGAATGTAGTCAGTAGGAATCTTTACGTTCTTCTCGATCCAGTCCTTGTAGCGGGTCCACGATGGGGCTCTCCATCCTCCGCGAAACGCAGACGCCAGCAATCCCTCTTGTTTCTGACCGTCGTAGTCGCGCCACCCATAGATGTTGTAGTCCTCCTCGAACTCCACAAAGATGGCTTTGCGTGTTTCGATCAGCGCATCCAAAAGACGACCATCTGCAATAGCAGCCTCTGCGGACTTTAGATAGCCTCTGGCTTCGCTATCCGCCAGAAGGTCAGCTATGAATAGGTCGCGTATGGATCGACCAAGTACCTTCTTGCAGGTGACTTCTACGGCTTCCTGGGCTGCCTCACAGTAGGTACGAACGGTAATGGGCTCGGCTACTTGAGCGTAATGTTTGGTAAGAAGGCGTTGTTTGTTTAAAGCCTTCAACGTACCCGATTTGGGGACTGGGATGCCCGCCGCTTTAAGTTCGCCGACGAGTTCATCGAAACTCTTGCGCTCGATATTCTTCTCTTCGTCTACACCAATTTCTATCAGCAGCGCATAGAAGACAGCTTCCAAGGCGTCTTGCAGCAATATCAGGCCAGCTGAAGCGAGATATCTATCGTCCGACGCGCATAGCGGCTCGGACCGCTCTAGCAGCGTTCGCGCAATAACGAGCGAGTGAATCGTGGTGTCCTTCATAAGATGGCTAACGTTAAATAGACATCGATTTAGGTGTGTAACTCGGTAAAGTGAAGTGTGTAACTTTATTCATTGTGATTAACTTGTTAATTTAGATATATTTTATGAGTTTTTCCGCACATTGATAAGTTTTATATACTAGCCGTTTAATTATTAATGCACCACATGCCGACCGGCTTCGTAATTAATCACTTCTGATGACTGAGGTACGTAGATCAGTTTATCGGTTGCAAAGCCAAGCTCTTTAGCTTTTGCAATCAGGTGTTGTTTGATAGGATAGGGCAATTGCGGTGTCCGTGACAATATCCAGAAATAGGATTTATCCGGCCCGCACAGCATCACGTAGTTGTAGTAAGGCTTATCCAGCTCAATGATATTGTAGGCGCCGTAAAATGGGCCAAAGAATGATACTTTCAACTTGCCAGTGTAGCTGCCATCGGCATGGCGCGGGTCTATAAAATAAGCCTTGCCTTCGGCTTCTTTCCATTTCTTGGTTTCAGGGTTATATCCGCGGTTAATCACCTTGATGCCGCCATCTTCACGCAGGCTGTAAGTTGCCGTCACATTCTGCAAGCCGCGCTCAAAGCTGTGGTCTAGGCGGGCGATTTCATACCAGGTTCCCAGATATTCATTCGCATTGATGTTGTCGACTACTTTAACGTTATCAGGCACCCCCATGCAGGATGCCAGCATTAGCGTAAATAGAATTATCAGCGGGTTTCGTATCGTCATTATGGCTAGCTCTGGTTGAATAGTTGATTTGGCTTCACGGTACGACTATGCGAAGCAGCGACTAGTTCTCGACCGGCTTCAGATTCTGTAAATCAGTTTCGGATAGCCAGCGCCATTCGCCAACCTTCAAGTCATCCGGCAGTTTCAATTGACCGATCTGGATGCGTTTCAGGCCTTCAACCCGGTTGCTGATTGCGGCCACCATACGCTTTACCTGATGGTATTTACCTTCGGCCAGCGTCATGTGGATGACATGGTCACTGATTCTTTCACAGGAGAGCGCTGCAATCGGCGCATCTTCGTCTATGAGCTGCACGCCCTTCAGTATGTGTGCGATTTGCTCATCGCTCACCGGGTGCTTGCAGGTAACTTCATATACTTTAGGCACTTTCCACTTCGGTGAGCTCATTTTGTGAATGAATTGGCCATCATCTGAAATCAGGATTAATCCGGTAGTATCTTCATCCAGCCGGCCTATGCACTGCACGTCCCGCTCCACCAGCGGGTGCGGTAGCAGGCTGTAAATGGTGGGGTGGTGCTGGGTTTTATGCGAACATTCGTAATTGGCCGGCTTGTGCAGCATCAGGTAGGATTTTTCGTGGTAAATCCACGCCTCGCCTTTAACCGTGTAACTCAAGTCGTCAGTGTCGAATGTCGCGTCCGGGTCATCGCAAAGCTCACCGTTGACAGTGACTTCTTCATTGATGATTAAAATGCGGCACAGCTTGCGCGAGCCAAAGCCCTGATTGTGCAGAATACGTTCTATAGATATTTTTTTAGCCATGCCGACATTATATCTGCATCAAGCTAAACGCCACAGGCTTAACAGTTGTGATTATTTATTACTGTTTCGGTTAAACTGTCGTTTTTAATTATCACCATTGTTATATGTCTTTTAAGCACATCACTTCACGCGACAACCCGATTTTCAAGCAGCTTAAAAAGTTTGCCGATAATGCCCGTGAGCGGCGTAGCGAGGGTAAGACTTTATTGGACGGCGTACATTTGATTGAGTCTTACATGGCAGCCTATGGTTTACCAGACGTGGTGATTATTCCTGAAGGTAAAAGCACGGTAGAGGCTACCGGCCTGATTCAGGAACTGGTAGATGTTTCTACCGTTATGCTGCCGACATTGATGTTTGCCGAACTGACGCCGGTTGCCAGTGCTACCGGTATATTGGCGCTGGTAAAGATTCCGCAATTGCCAGTTTCGGCATCGCCGCAATTTGCACTGATGCTGGAAGATATTCAAGACCCCGGTAATATTGGTAGCATATTGCGTACCGCAGCTGCGGCGGGTGTGGATGTGGCTTATTTAAGTACCAGCTGCACCGATGCCTGGTCACCCAAAGCCTTGCGCGGCGGGCAGGGAGCGCAGTTTGTGTTGCCGATTGTTGAACGTGCTGATTTGATTGCGGAGTTACAGAATTTTCATGGGTCGAGTTATGCTACGGCCATGCACGGCGAATCTCTCTACATGCAGGATTTAACCCAGCCAACAGCTTTTGTTATTGGCAATGAGGGTGCAGGTTTGCGCAAGCAAACCATTGCTGCCGCCACCAAAGCGATTACCATCCCGATGGCGGAATCGTCAGTTGAATCGCTTAACGCAGGTGCAGCAGCAGCGGTTTGCTTATTTGAACGTATGCGCCAAGCCTTGTAAGTTTATCTTTGCAGAAAGAGTGAGTTCCATATGACTTGTTTATCAAAGCCGCTTTATGTCTGTTTTAAAAAAAGTATGTCTGGATTCACGGCTGTAGAAATGATGGTGGTGGTAACGATTATTGCGATTTTGGCAATGATCGCTATCCCTTCCAGCTTGGGGCGCATTGTTAAAGAGCAGATTGTAGCGGCGATGCCGCTGGCTGATATTGCAAAAGCGCCAATTGCTGCCAACTGGACACTCTCCAAAACTTTGCTGACAGATAACGCAGCGGCAGGCCTGCCTGGTCACGATAAAATTGTTAGCAACTTTGTGAGTGATGTTGAAGTGCAGGACGGCGCAATCCATATGACATTTGGCAATAAAGCGCATCCGCAAATCAAGGGGAAAATTCTTTCCATGCGTCCCGCTGTGATTGAAGAGTCTCAGATCGTACCGGTGACGTGGGTTTGCGGTAATGCAAAAGCTCCCGAGAAAATGACGGTGATGGGTGTTAATAAAACCAACGTGGCAGCCGAGTATTTGCCTCAACTGTGCAGGTAATACCCGTCCGGGGTCTAGTGTATTTTTTTGCTGCTTTGTGCAGTAAGGTCGCTGGCCATTATCTGCGCTGCATCTACCTTATCAAACTGGTAGTGAGTATTGCAAAAATCACAGTTCACTTCAATTTTGCCTTGCTCTTCAAGCACGCTAGTAATTTCTTCATTGCCCAGCATGCGCAACATGTTGGCAACGCTTGCCCGTGAACAACTACAGAAGAATTTTGTGTTACTGGCTTCAAACAGACGCACATCTTCTTCATGAAACAGGCGGTGAATCAATGTTTCGGTTGGTAGATGCAGTAACTCATCATCAGTAATAGTGTCCGCCAGATGACCTACGCGGTTCCAGGCATCCAAGTCATGCTCGATAGCTTCCTGACTGTTTATTACCTGATTCATGGTGTCCGGTAATTTTTGCAGCAGCATGCCTGCCGCTGAATTGCCATCGCAACACAACCAGATTTTGGTATCGATCTGCTCGGAGCGCAGCATGTAGTTTTCAAGTATGGTGCTGATGTCATTGCCTTCTATCGGCACGATACCTTGATAAGTCTGTCCGCCATCCTTAGGGTCCAGTGTGATCACAAACTGACCATGTTCAATCAGGTCAAATAGGGTTTGATCGTCGCGAATATCACCTTTCCATTTTGCGGTAGCACGTATGCCAAAGTCGGAATTACATTCCACAACCAATAACTTCAGTAATCCTTTTCCCTGAATCTGCAGCACTAATGAACCATTCATTTTTAGCGTAGCGGTAAGCAGGGCGCTTGCGGCCATTAGCTCTCCGAGCGCGCGCTTTAATCCGGCAGGCAGGTGTTGTTTATTCAGCGCGAGCTGGAACGTATTGGTCAGGTCAACGATATTGCCGCGAACCGGTGTGTTTTCAAAAATAAAACGGTGTAGTGAATCAGTAACTTTAGTCATGTGCGAATTTTAACATAGCCATGTTGTTTTAAACTTTGCAAAATGGAATGGTTGTATGGTGTGATGTTATAAAAAAGCCCTTGCAACTCAGCAAGGGCTTTTGCTTACTTATACTTTAATTTAGAAGTTATAAATCAAAGTTGCCCGGCCGGTAATTGGGGATCCGGGCGTTATGTTCTGGTTGTTATGTGCATACAAGGCATATTCCTTGTTAGTGATGTTTTCAACGTTTATTTGCAGTTTTACTTTATCACTGAGCTTGCCAAATACTGCGGCATCATAGCGTGTGTAGCCAGGTAATAATGTGCTTTGCGTCGCCGTTGGCAAGGCGGCATAACGTTCACTGGTGCTGATTACGCCTAATGCTACTCCCCATGTTTCGTTAATGTTGTAACGGTTCCATAGCGATAATGTGCGGTCTGGAGTTTGGGCTAAATCAGCGCCTTTAAGTACGGCTCCTGTGCCGGAGCCTTGTTGTTTGGTGATTTCCCCGTCCTGAAATGCGACTCCGCCAAACATACTCCATTTGTCGGTGATGTTGCCGTTGATGCCAAGCTCCAGTCCTTTTGTTTGCTGACCATCCACAAGTATTTGTAGCGCTGAGTTGTTGGGGTCGGTTACCTGTACGTTTTTACGTATTAGTTTGTAAACGGTGGCTGTGAATGCAAGGTTGGGGTTAATGTCCCATTTTGTGCCGATTTCATAGTTGATGAATTTTTCCGGATCAAACGACTTGTTAGTCACGGTTAACGAGGTTAGCTGATCGCCCGCTCTTGGTACATATGAAACACTGTAGTTTGTATAGATGGATACAGGCTCAATCGGTTTATAGATCAGGCCGGCACGTGGCGACAGTAAGTTATCTGTAACATTGAAGCTTTCAGCGATAGTGCCTCCGCTGCCGTTACTTCTCACGCCATCAAAATCCGTATCAAATTTATCATGTCTCAGGCCTACGATGGCTTGCCATTGCGGTGACAAGATGATCTGGTCCTGCGCATATAAGCCGATTACATTTACCGTAGATTTGTTATCGCGGTATGAATTATTGCTGTTGATTAGATTCTTTCTGAAACTTACAGCGGTGTTACCGATTTCAGATGCGCTATTTGCATTTAATGTCACCTGTGTGCCGGTGGTGGTGAAATTGTTGTTAAAGAATGCTGTCAGGCGTGAGCTGTCAGTATCCTGTGTTGCCAGTTCCAGCCCTGCTAGTAGCTTATGTTCAATTTCTCCCCAATGGGCCGTGTATGTTAAATCTGTCTGGTTGATGAGGTTTTCCCTATCGGTATATTCTGCATAGCCTCTTACTGTGAAATTGCCATTATTGGCTACAGCGCTGTCTGCAAATACATTCTGGTAAAACTTGTTGTAATTGGCGTAGCGGGTACGGTTTTTTACATTGATGCCGTTGTTGAAGTCATGATCGATTAAAGCGTTAAAGGCCGTTGTTTCAGTTTCGGTTGGGCTGAGTTTTGCGCTACCGTAGAATGTTGAGTAGTCGCCAATATTGTATGGCTTTTTGTTGAGTGTGCTGTTGTTGGTGCCATTGACAGATGGTACGCCGCGATCTGCTACGCGTTTGTCTTCAAAGTATTCCGCACTTAATACGATTTTAGTACTGTCTGAAGGGTGAATAGTAAAAGTCGGGGAAATGCCATAGCGCTCAAGGTCAACACTGTCACGGTAAGAGCCTGACTTCTCATAAACAGTATTGATGCGAAACGCAACTTCGTCGTTAATGGCTTTGCCAAAATCTGCAGAAATACGTTTCTGGTCATAGGCTCCGTACGTAGCAATTAATTCGCTTACAGGCGTCCAGCCCGCTTCTTTTGATACGCGATTAACTACACCGCCTGCGCCACCGCGGCCAAAGATCATGCCGTTAGGGCCTTTTAATACCTCAATTCGGTCTGTGTTGTAAAAATCGCGGTATGTCTGCACATCATCACGGAGACCATCTACAAACAGATCGCCAGTAGTGGCGTTGCCTCTGAATACTAAGGCATCACGATTGCCTTCGCCTTGTGCCGCGCTAACTCCGGGTACGTAGCGCACAGCATCGCTTACGCTTTGTATGGATTGGTCTTGGATTACTTCTTGAGTGATGACTGAAATAGATTGTGGTACATCACGAAGCAGGCTGTCGGTCTTGGTTGCAGTGGTGCTTTTCTTCGCGTTGTAACCCTTAACAGGGTGAGTGTCATTAATAACAGGTGCCGATACATCGATTTTATTCAGGTTCAATGTTTCAGCTGATAACGGCAGAGCGGTTGTAGCAAAGCTTAATCCAATGATTGCTGAATGAATCGCTAAATTCATTTTTGTTGTCTTGTTCATTATTTATCCAAATGAGAAAAGCAAAAGGCTTTCTGTTTAAGTTGGGATAATGATAATGCAAATGAGAATGGTTATCAACTACAATTTATTTTTCATATGTTTTTTATTAATGATCAGGTGTAATTTAAAGTGAGTGCTTTGTTTTTTGCGAGATATTAGCTAATCGCCAGTTGGTATTTGCCCAAAGCCAGATATCATTAAGGCTTTGGTTCTGTATGGATTTTGGCGGAGACTGTTCTAAAAATTTAAAGGCTTCATATAGGTTGTGCGCAGCGCGAGATAAATCTAAAGGCTCGGCTAGTGTTTGTTTGCTTAATTTTTCGCCCGCCAAATTGCGAACCAGGGGGATGTGAGCGTAATTCAATAATGGATAATTAAGTAACTGCTGTAAATAAATCTGCCGTGGTGTCGAGTCCAGTAGGTCAGCTCCGCGTACTATATGTGTTATGCCTTGTGTGGCATCGTCAACTACCACAGCCAGTTGATACGCAAACAAGCCATCGGCACGTTTTAAAATGAAGTCACCAATATCGGTGCTTAAATCCTGGCTGACCTCACCCTGAATTGCATCAATAAAACTGATTCTAATATTGGGTGTTTTTATGCGCCATGCGGCGGGTGTATTAGGTTTAATAGGCCGCTGTAGGCAGGTCTTGGGGTAAATTACACCATCAACACCTACAGTGCTGCTTGAATCAGCGATTTCTTTTCGGGTGCATGTGCAAGGGTAAATTAACTGGCGTTGGCTCAATAGTTCAAGTGCATCTGCATATAAGTGACTACGCTGGCTTTGGTAGGCTACGCTGCCATCCCATTCAAAACCAAATGTATCCAGCTGCCGCAAAATGGTGTCTGCGGCCCCTTTAACTTCCCGAGGCTTATCCAGATCTTCCATGCGTAGCAGCCATTTTCCATTATGAGTTTTGGCTTCACAGTAACTGGCAACAGCAGTTACCAGCGAGCCAAAATGTAGCGGGCCGGTTGGTGATGGGGCAAAACGACCAATATACATGTTTGCAAATATTTAATTAACGGCTTGTAAGTATGGCGGTATGTGCCAGGAGCTAAGCTGGTTACCTAGCAGTATCAAATGGCAATGCAAGCGGTCATCACCGCTGGCACTTACATCAAATTCATAAGTGCGCAGTAATTGCACATGACCCTTGCGATTGCGGCCTAGCCATATACGGCTACAAACCACCGATTCATCAAGCAGTTGTAAATTGAGTCTTGATGCAAGTTCACTGCCTAGTGCGATAGCTCTTTCACGCTTATTCAAACTATCAATCCAAAACCATGCCAGTGCAAACAAAATCAGTATTAATGCTATTTCCATAATTCACTTTCGTGTACGAACGGTTTGATTGTCTTAATTATTAAATAAATATGCCGGCCAAAAAGCTGGCGAGGCATTTATAAAGTAATATTCCAAATGCTAAGTGTTTAGACTTTGATTTATGTAAAAGTCTAAGTAATATTTTTATATATAATACAAAACAATAATCGGCTGGCTGATAGCGATTAGATATACTAATTAAAATAATTTATGACCAATTGTAAGCGAAAGCCTGTACCTACTGGGTATGGCTTAGCAAAGTTTCTTGAATCGAATACTAATTAATGAATAAAACTCGCGAAAAAGAAGCAATCAATGCTTATTTGAGATTATTGCAGGTGAAAGGGGCGGGTAGTTCTCTATTACACAAGCGATCATCGTTTTTGGATAAATTAAGCGTAAGTCTTGCTGGTTTGGCTCTTGATGGTAATGAATATCGGCTTGCTGTTGAAAGTATCATGGACGCAGCGCCTTCTGATGATTGGCACCAATGCTTGACTGCAGCACGTGAATTTTATCCATTTTGGGTTAAAGACATTAAAACAATTGCTACTTTAAGTTTGAACTCAGGCTTTGAAATAAACCCCATTGAATGGAAACCTAATCTGGTTTCTTTAAAATCACTCACCGACAGTTTGGTAACCGAGAAGTTTGATACGTCGGAAAACTGGCCGTTAAAAGCCTATACGCAAGCTTTGCGTCAGGAGGGTGCGGATCTTGCACTGGTGGATACTCGCGTTAAGCTAGCAAAAATTATTTTAATTCGCCTGAGAAGCGCGCCGGAAAAAAGTGGCACGGCCTATAGAACTGCTGTTGATCTCACCTTGCCATTATTTACTATCAAGCAGAATAGAAGGTTGTTTTTGGTTGTGGTGAGAGAATTTTATCATTTCTGGTCTGGCAATCCAGATGCTGCAAATATGGTGCTTAAGGATGGTTCAGGTAGCATGTTGCTGTAATTGTTAAAATTTCATCAACGTTTTTTATTAAAAAAATGTTGATGAATATCTGCACTATTTCTTACCTTTCCTCTACTCTACTCAGGATCGCACTGTTTAACTGCACTATATGTTTAGTTGCACTATAAAAGTGCAGTGTAATTGGCATTGCACATTTATAGTGCGCTAGTTAATCATGCTTGTAGTCAATTCCCATATAAAACATAAGGTTAAATTCTGGCTCACTCTTTGCTTATAACCGTCAGCTTAAATATCAAGAGGTGACAGTAAATGAATGAGTTAGTGACAGCGAATGATGTGCTTTTTGTATTGTTAGGCGCCATTATGGTGCTGGCAATGCATGCCGGCTTTGCCTTTTTGGAAGTTGGTACAGTACGCAAAAAGAACCAGACGAATGCGCTGGTAAAAATCATGGTAGATTTTTCAGTGTCTACTATTGCTTACTTTTTTATCGGTTATAGTATCGCTCACGGCATCAGTTTTTTCAGTGGGGCAGAAGCTTTGTCTGCTAAAAATGGTGTGGAGCTGGTCAAGTTTTTCTTTTTACTCACTTTTGCCGCAGCTATTCCAGCAATTGTTTCTGGTGGCATTGCCGAGCGAGCTAAATTTAATCCGCAGATGGTGGCAACCTTTGTGTTGGTAGGTTTCGTGTATCCGTTCTTTGAGGGTATTGCCTGGAGTGGGCATTACGGGATTCAGGATTGGTTGAAATTGACTTTTGGCGCACCGTTCAGAGATTTTGCTGGCTCGGTGGTAGTGCATGCGATGGGCGGCTGGATAGCTCTAGTGGCGGTAGTGCTGCTAGGTGCACGTCGAGGCCGTTATAGCAAAGATGGACGTTTACATGCCTACCCGCCTTCAAATATTCCATTTTTAGCTTTAGGTGCCTGGATATTAACGGTAGGCTGGTTCGGTTTTAATGTGATGTCAGCACAATCTGTTCAAGCGATTTCCGGTCTGGTCGCGGTTAATTCACTGATGGCTTTGGTCGGTGGTACTTTAGCTGCATTGGTACTAGGTAAAAATGACCCTGGTTTTGTACATAACGGACCATTGGCTGGCTTGGTTGCCGTATGTGCCGGTTCGGATATCATGCATCCGCTTGGTGCTTTGCTTACAGGTGTCATAGCGGGTGCTCTATTTGTGCTTGCATTTACCTTAACGCAAAATCGCTGGAAAATAGACGATGTGCTTGGGGTATGGCCGCTTCACGGACTATGTGGCGTCTGGGGTGGTATCGCTGCCGGTATTTTTGGCGCGAAGGCATTAGGTGGCATGGGTGGCGTAAGTTTGATGTCTCAGCTCATAGGTACCAGTGTTGGTGTCGTAATTGCCGTGGTTGGTAGTTTTATCGTGTACGGGACTCTTAAGAAATTAGTGGGTATCCGACTAGGTGCTGAAGAGGAATTTGATGGAGCAGATTTAAGTATTCATAAAATTAATTCTACGGCTGATGATTGAGCTGTAGTTTATGATGATGATTGGAAAAAATAAAGTCTGTCAGCCGGTATAAAGTCTGTCGAAAATTGAAACTAAAAAGTCTCTTAGACTGCACCACAAAGCTGACATTCAACTTAGCATCTTATGCTGCATTTAATCAAAAAAGCGCAAGCTAATAATACCTATAAATTGAATTAGAGATTAATATCATGACAAATTCTTAAAAATTTATGTTGCATACAATACAATATGGTTCTGTGTGAATCTAAACTGTAAAAACTTAAACCTCGTAAGACAGTTTATGATATTAGAAACTGTCAGGAGGTTAATTTTAGATTTTTTGACTTTATCTATCTGCCCTAAAGTTTCTATTAAACTAGTAGCGCTTCAGTCGCAACTCTTAATGCTTACTAACATCTCTTGGGCTCACGCCGTATTTCTTTTTGAATGCTCGGCTAAAATGCGAGAAGTCATTAAATCCCCATTGCAGCGCAACCTCAGATATTCTGTTTTGAAAACAATCTGGGCTGGATAATTTTTTATGACAATGCGTTAACCTGGAATTCCAAACGTAACGCATTAGAGATGTACCTTCGTATTGAAATAATTCATTGATATATCTTGCCGACAATCCGGTACCAGACTCAATTGCAGCTGTATCTAACAAAGGGTTGGTAATATTGCGCTCTATAAACTCTTTTATCCTGAATAAAGAAAGAGAGCGACTTCTTGATAGATTGTGATTTTGTGGACGAATGCTATTGAGTGCCAAGGTAAATAAATCTAAAGAATTCTCAGATAGGGTATCAAATGTATTTAGTGAAATTCTGTCAGCTTCCCTGGCCATTGATTGAATGAAATGTGAAGCAATACTCCCCGCGCCTTGTTCGCTTTTAATATGTAATGCGGTGCAATGTTCTACGCCAGCAAGCCTTTCTCGCATAAGCTTTCGGGGAATCGATATGATTAGTTTAGAGAAGCTCTCGGGGCAATAGATACGATGCGGGCGTGTTGCATCATAAATCGTCATGTCACCAGGTTTTAAGAATACTTCGCGGTTGTTTTGCTCAAGCAGATATTCTCCTGCAAGTAGAATCACTCCAAAATAAGCATCTTGGCTAATGAGGCTGGGCTCTTTAGGCAGCCGCCTAATGGTAATGCTATTTGAATGAATGACAGACAAACGCATCAATTTCCCTGAATAGATGGCCATTTCATTGAACAGCTTCTCGCTTCGAGGCGGTGTTATCTCAACATTCGCATACTCGCGTCCGATAACTTCACGCAACCATTCCTGTCTGCACCAGGCAGGAATATCCTCTGTTGAAAGTCGAAGTGGAGGATTAAGCTGTTCTAAATTCAAGTCTTGCTGCCCCATTCAACAATTCCTAATTATTTGACACAGGCAATATTATCTGCATTGCATTGCTTGTGTAAATCGACAAAACACCGTTTGAGTCAATTATTACAGCCTTTTTGAACAAGTATTAAAAATCATTCTTGTTAATGTAACTGATGTTTTTTTATCAGTTAAATAAGGGGGATGTATGTCACAAGAAGACCAAAAGTATGCTGGAAATGTTGTTCTGATTCGTGGTGCCGCGCTGTGGTTACTCATGGCGCTGCTATTAGCCTGGTGCATGGTCGGGTTGAATTTCGGGGTAGAGCCGCTCAAGTCGATCTTTGCTGGTAAGTTCACACGTTTATTACAGGCACATATTGATTTTCTGTTAATGACTGCACTGATTTTAGGAGTGTATGCAACCAAAGTGCCATTGCCTTGGCATGTACGTTGGGCAATGGTTGTGGGCGCATTTACCAACTCCAGTTTGTTTCTATTGATGGCTGTATTCCCTGGATTAGATAGCCCAACAATACCACCGCCAGAATGGTTTAAGTTTTACTTATTTGCCAGCATTCTGACCACGAGCTATGGTTTCGGAAAGGCTGCCGTTTTCGTTCTGCGATCTACCTTTAATAGAACTTAATTCAGTTCGCAGAATTTTAATGTGCGCACTACACTTACGTTTGATAAGTAACGGTACATATTTATGGCTAGCCCTGCTAGGGCTAGCCATAGCCATATGGAATCCAAAAGTAGATTTACCCAGAGACTTTCGGCATTACATGTTTGTGGTGGACATTACGCAAAGTATGAATGTGGAAGACATGCAGTTTAATAACGTGCCTGTGAGCAGATTAAATTACACCATACAACTGTTGAGAAACACGATTAAAGAGCTGTCATGTGGTACTAAAGTCAGTATCGCCTTATTTTCTAACGCAGAAATTGTACCGCTATATATCCCGATCGAAGTTTGTTCTAACTTTTACATTCTGGATGACACATTAAGTCATATTGAGTGGCGTATGGCTTGGCGAGGAAGCAGTCACCTACGCTTAGCTTTGCTGGAAACGACAAGTCTTCTGCTATTGATGCCGGAACCTACTCAGATTATCTTGTTTACCGATGGGGATGAGGCCGCTCCACTGAATGCTATTACCAAAGTTGAGTTGACTCCCATGCAAGGAAGTAGCAGTTGGCTATTAGCTGGTGTAGGTTCAGATAAGCCTTCACCAGTTCCCAAATTTAACAGCAAAGATGAGGTAATAGGATACTGGTCGCATTATGCGATTAAGATAGAACCCAGCCAGATAGTGAATGAAGACTCGGTTGGGAAACGTGATGACTCCATTGCCTCTGATCCAAATGAATATTACTTATCAGCTTTACGTGAAGGTTATTTAAAAGAGTTAGCTAATGAGATTGGTGCAAGCTATATAAGAGCAGAGACACAAGAAAATCTAACAACGAGTTTAGCGCAGTTACCTCCTGCAGGTCATGGCAATGTGCCTGTTAATATTGGTTGGCTATTTGCTCTTCTAGCTGCGTTTTGTATTCTTGCTGAATATATCAGTGTGAAGCGCGACAGACTTTGTTACCTGTAATCACAAGTCTCGAGTTTCAATATAGCGTGCTATGTTAGAATTTGGTCATAACTTTACGATGATAAAATTCTCAACATGGCGCGTTTCCACATTATCATTCCAGCCGCCGGTGCTGGTAATCGCATGGCTACCGCCATCCCCAAGCAGTATCTGCCTTTATGCGGCAAACCGATAGTCTCACACAGCATACAAACTTTTTTTGCTTGCCCCCGTATTGCTACAATTAACCTGGCATTAAGCGCGGAAGATTTTTTCTGGCGCAATTTGCCGTTAGATAGCAATAGCCGACTTAATCTGCACTACACTGGTGG
>Ga0208396_100343_pt1 | contig 14897 bp, 12 predicted proteins | sample LakWasMet64_LOW9_2_FD_183896 | JGI IMG/M metagenome (GOLD analysis project Ga0208396, IMG submission 183896) | Freshwater sediment methanotrophic microbial communities from Lake Washington under simulated oxygen tension - Sediment Metagenome... | ecosystem: Environmental > Aquatic > Freshwater >... | reverse complement strand
TACCGCCATCTTGTCTAGCTAATAAATGTTCGGCAGTGCATTTAAATAAAGCTGCACCTTTGGCAGTAATTTTGTATTTCTTTGCGAATGCTTCAGGGTTGTCTAACCACATAGGCAATTCACAATAGATACAGCGACCTTGTTGAATATTGAAAGCTTTCATACGAGATTTAATTAAAGTTTTGATCATAATGAACTCCAATAGAATTAAGCCACAGTAAACTTGCTTTAGTCGGTGTTATTAACCACCACTTTGAAGCTCGTCGAACGGATCAACACTTAATTGACGCTCCATTAAAGATTGCTTAAGAATTTCAGCAACACCTTTAAATTTATATGCATATGAATTTGGAGTTGTAAGATTAAGTTGCATATTGATTGCATCAAACCAGATTTGTTTATCTGTAAGATCAATTCCATAAGGAGCTACCTCATAATCATATCCACAACCCTCTACACACTCTTCTGAACAGCTCCAAAAACAAAATTCAATACTCCCAAAACTCGAAGAAAGTCTCTCCATATCAAGCAAGATATCAATCCCTGAATCATTAAGCAGTCCACCCGATATAGCATCATTAATTACAGCCAGTGTTTCAAGGTATTCCCAATAAAGTGTATTCTGGATAGGAATAACATATTGATCACCTATAACAAGACTACCATTAAAGCCTATAGTATTTTTACCGCCAACAAGCTGCTGAGCCTGCTGAGCAACTTTCTGACATTCTTTGAAGTTATCACGCGCTAGAAGATGTTCAAATAAGCTAGCATAACGTTTAAGTAAAGTTCTGCCGACGCCCTCCTCAAACTCTGATTTGGTATATTTTTTCCATAGCTCTAACACTGCATAAACTGCTTGAGTATCGCCATGTCTTATTTCATGCATTTTCCATAACTGTGCTAAGTGATCATTCTTTAATATGCAATCTTCGAATACAAAAAGGCCGTGATGCTTAATTGTGAGGGACCAATCCTCCCAATGTTTCTCATACGTATCAAGATCAAGTAGCCACTCAAGATGTAGTAGCTTAAAACTCTTAGCAAAATATGCTCGATCATGCAGTCTGTAAAAGTAGTTCTTTTGCTTATCGTATTCTTCAGCAATCTGCATCAGAATATCGGCTTCTTCATTACTAATCGGAAGTTGCTTACTGCTGACAGCATTCATTAAATCAGCTGAGTAATTGCTACTATTTAATAAAGCCCACTCTGGACCAAGACCATTTATTTCAGACAAAGAGCGATTACTAATGTTGTAATGACGTACAGTTACCAGAGAAAATACTTGGTCAATAAACAAATCACGAACGATAATGCGCTCTTCGTTGTGATCATATTTATTATTAACCTTTGGCCAATGAAGTAATGCTTTGGGTAATATTTCTCGAAGATTACTATGAAAACCAGCTGCTTTGCTTGCTGCATCATCTGCCATTTCCCTCGCCCACGACTCCTGTCCGGACATTGGCTCCGCAATCTCAGTCGCTACCATTTGATGATGTTGCATATCACTAACAGCCAAATTACGTTGTTTCAAAGCAACCATCACCCGAACAAACCAAGCACGAGCATGATTTGGATCAACATCAATAGCTTCCTGAGCCTTTTTATCAGCTTTAACGAAATCACCTAAAGCCATATATGCATCAGCCTGCTCAGCACATTCATCTGCTGTTGGCCTACCAAGACGCCCACGTTCCTCAATGGTTTCAAGTTGCTGAATTGCACGTAACGCAAACGGCGCTGGGGTTCTCACAGGACTATCATGTTGAAAGCTCGTAAGCTTTATATCTAACCGCTCAGCCTTAAGATCAATAGCATCATCATTTAAGATGGATTTAAGGGAGCCAATCCGCTGCATCCAATATGAATAGATTTCAAAACGACGTTTGATTTCCGATTCAGCATTTTCGATCTTGGCATTCAGTTCTTCTTTTATGTAGCGCCCTAACATTATGTCTACAACGACATCCGTGTCTCCTTGAAACACTTGGTCTAATTCAAGAATATTCAGCATCAAAATATCTGCACTTGGCGCAGACAATTTTTCTTTGTTGCTAATTTTTAACTTATGGTTTGTCGGAAATAAATCTGATTTAAGATATTTATTAGCAGCAGTCCTAAGATGATCAGGGCATGGCCTTTGCCCAGTCAACCTTTCAATAGTAGCTTGAACGCCACCGGGCTCTTTCTTACGCCCACTATTTGATCGCGTGCTTTTAGATTGATCTTTAATATTTTCTTTATTTTTATTCATATCTTCTCCATGAAAGGCCAGAGGTGAGTCTGGCCTTTAAGCAATATTACTTGGTTTTAGTGTTGTTGTTCACACGACCACTGTGGTGTGTTGGATTATTTGGATTCCCTTGAGTCGACCTATTATTGTTTACTTGCTGATAGGCAGGATTGTTTGGGTTGCTTTGATTGGATTTATGGTTTTGGTTAGTACGGTTCAATTTTTAATTTCCAGTTTGTTAAAGGAAATGCCATTGTGAAATTGTGACCGTCACAGAAAAGTGTTTTTTATAATTTCTGTAAAAAAAATTAAATTTAGTTAAAGATTATGAAAATAAAGTCTTTAATAATAATACTTACAATTTTATAATCTAAAACTTGATATTGTTAATGAAAATATCACCAATAATAACGCAACATAATGGCCCACTGAGCTAGGGGATGTGGCTAAGTATCCACCTAGAAAAACTGCCTGCCTATGCCTCAAGAAAGTGGCGAGGTGGGGCCAAACCGCACCACAACCCCGCCAGTCAATGCACGACTAAGCCGCCTCTTTTTGCTGCTCAACTACTTTTGTTGCCTTCTTAATAATTGCCGAAGCATTATCACTAGCATCTATTAGTGTTTGCACAGATAGATGTGAGTATCGCTGGGTCACTGATGGATCACTGTGGCCGAGGATTTGCTGTACTACATACAAGCTGCTGCCTGAGTTAATTAAGTTAGAGGCAGCCTGATGTCTAAGGTCATGAAGCCTCAAATGCGGCAAGCCTGCTTTAGCTCTTAACTTTTCCCAAACTTTAGCAATGTTTACATATGGCTTTTGGGTTTTACTGTTAATAAATAAATGTTCATACCCCTCTTCTGTGGTTAAGTGATTTAATACCTCAAATGCAGTGTCGTTAAGTGGTACTGGGCGCATACGTTTAGACTTAGAGTTGCTGGCAGGAATACGCCATATCCGACTATCTTTATCTATCTGCGACCAGCAAGCTGATAATGCCTCGTTAAGACGGCACCCTGTTGCAAGTAAAAATGTGGCGATCAAACATACTGACCGACATGAGTCTGTTCTGAGCACTTCCATCAGCTTAGTCAGTTGATCACTATTCATATAACGCTCAACCTTATTATCTTCATCAAACATAGGAATGCGACTTGCTGGGTTTTTATCCAGCATATCCCACCCCACAGCTAAGTTCAGCATGTGTCTGATGAGCTTGATGTGGTGATTAGCAGTTGCAGCGGCCAAACTCTCATCTAACAAACCCGTATGAAAAGTCTGAATCTGTAGACGTGTAATTTGATTTAAACGCTTACTTGTTGAATTGCACTCAGAATTGACCCACCTAGCGATATAAATTGCACTAGAAATTGACCCACGTACCGATACTATTCTGCTCAACCTATGAGCAGGAGAATGGGAGTGATCACCGTGGAACTATTAAGTGTAATCAGACGCTGGCATTTGCGTGATCAAATGTCGATTCGTGAGATTGCTAAAAGATCTGGCTTATCTCGCAACACCATCAAGAAATACCTGCGCAATGACATCGTTACCCCGCAATATATGGGGCAAGGACGCATGAGTAAATTAAGTCCCTATACAGTCAAGCTACAGCAGTGGCTTAAAGCTGAATCCAAACGTGGACGTAAAGAAAGACGCAGTGTAAAGCAGCTCTATCATGACTTAGTTAAGCTAGGTTATATTGGCTCTTATGACCGCGTGGCTGCCTTTGCAAAGAAATGGCGGCTGCAGCAACAGCTATTGGCAGGCACCATCGGTCGTGGCGCCTTCATTCCACTCACATTCGCACCAGGTGAAGCCTTTCAGTTCGACTGGAGTGAAGACTGGGCCGTTATCGGTAATGAACGCATCAAACTACAAATTGCACATTTCAAACTCGCACACAGTCGCGCCTTTTACTTGCGGGCTTACCCACTTCAAACCCATGAGATGTTGTTCGATGCGCATCATCACGCCTTCCTATGTTTAGGCGGCATTCCTAAGCGCGGCATCTACGACAACATGCGCACCGCAGTTGATAAGGTGGGTCGCGGCAAGCAACGCACCGTCAATGCAAGATTTAAAGCCATGACCAGTCATTATCTGTTTGAAGCTGAGTTCTGCAACCCAGCCTCTGGTTGGGAGAAAGGCCAAGTTGAGAAGAATGTGCAGGATGCACGACATCAGATGTGGCATCAAGCGCCACCATTTGCCAGTTTGGAAGCACTGAATGATTGGCTGACTGAACGCTGTATGGCCTTATGGCAGCAAGTGGCTCATCCAGAAGATCGCCAACAAACCATTGCGGCTGTGTGGCAATTGGAGCAACCTACCTTGATGCTAGTGCCTCAATCCTTTGATGGCTTTGTGGAGTACACCAAGCGAGTCACACCGACTTGCTTGGTTAACTTTGAACGTAATCGTTACAGTGTGCCAGCCTCTTTTGCTAATCGGCATGTGAGTTTACGTGTCTATGCAGATCACTTAACCATGGTCGCAGAAATGGCTGTTATTGCAGAACACAAACGTATCATCAATCGTGATCATCGCAGTAGTATGACTTGTTATGAATGGCAGCACTACTTGAGTGTATTGCAGCGTAAACCTGGTGCACTTCGTAATGGCGCACCATTTACGGCATTGCCTGACGCATTCAAACAACTGCAAACTAAGTTGTTAACAAGAGCTGGCGGTGACAGAGAGATGGTCGAAGTGCTATCACTAGTGTTGCATTATGATGAGGCGCTAGTATTAGCTGCTATTGAGGAATCATTGGCATTAGGGGTAGCATCTAAAGCGAACATCCTCAATATATTGAGACGAATGATCAGTCCTGCGCCGCCGCCATTAGCAGATACGCCGCAGCGTTTGTCATTGAATGAAGAGCCTCTCGCGAATGTTGAACGCTACGATGGCTTAAGGGAGGTGCGCCATGCAGCATGATGTGATGATGACCACCTTAAAAGGATTAAAGCTATATGGCATGGCACAGGCTGCAGATGAGCTTCATCAACAAGGTGTACCTAGTTATGAAGCGGCACAGCTCATATTGGGTAGCCTGTTAAAAGCTGAAATAGCAGAGCGTGAGATACGTTCGATCAATTATCAAGTCAAGATTGCGAAGTTTCCAGTCTATCGGGATCTGACTGGCTTTGATTTTAGCCAGAGTTCAGCCAACGAACCCTTGATTAAGCAATTGCATCGATGTACCTTTATTGAAGATGCGCAGAATGTCGTACTCATTGGTGGACCTGGTACAGGTAAAACCCACTTAGCCACAGCCATTGGTGTGCAGGCCATTGAACATCATTTAAAGCGGGTACGTTTCTTCTCTACGATTGAACTGGTCAACACCTTAGAGTTAGAGAAAGCTGCTGGTAAACAAGGACAGTTGGCGTTTAGGTTGATGTATGTGGATCTGGTGATTTTAGATGAGTTGGGATATTTGCCTTTTAGCCAAGCTGGAGGTGCTTTGCTATTTCATTTGCTGAGTAAGTTGTATGAGCATACCAGCGTGATCATCACGACTAATTTAGGCTTTGCTGAATGGGGTAATGTCTTCGGTGATCAGAAGATGACAACGGCTTTATTAGACCGCTTAACACATCGATGCCATATTGTTGAAACGGGTAATGATAGTTTCCGCTATAAACACAGCACTGCACACAGACAAAAGGAGAGAGGCATCAAGATACTAACCCAATAAATTTATGCTAAATTAGCAACTAAGGGTGGGTCAATTTTAAATGCAATTGGTGGGTCCGTTATTAATGCAATTTAACAAATAAGGCTCTATTGTTAAGAAAGCCATTTACTGATTTTGCTGAAAATGTCGGTAGCAGCTCCAATCATATGTTTTTACATCTTTTTCTTTTCTTAGGTTTACAAGAGGCTATTATTCGCAAAGGAACCACCTTTGTTCCCTCATATTTAATAATTGATCAACCCAGCAGACCTTACTGGGGAGATAATAAAAAAGAATGGAGTTCAGTAGATACTAGTGACAGATCAAAAATTCGAAAAGCTTTTGAATTATTGGATCACTTCATGAGTAGAATTAAAAATCTTAAAAGCTCAAACTTTCAAATGATTGTATTTGAGCATATCCCTCCTGAATTATGGACGGATTTAGAAAATGTACACTTAGTTGAAGTTTTTTCAAATGGAAATGCATTAATTCCAGATAGTTTCCTTGAGAATTTGAGATAGTGAAAATTGAATTTATTTAACTTTATAGCAATCCCAAAAGAACAGTTTGATGCATATTTTTATGGAAGAGCACCATTCGTTAAAGCATTTACGACAGAATTAGGCTGGCTGATGTGTGAGGCTAATGATATAACCTTGCTAGCTGTAATCCTAAGATGTGAAATAGACAAAGATTTTAACGCGGTGATATTAGGAAGAGATTGCGATAAGAAATTCCGAGCCATTGATATGGTTGTTTCGATTGAGACTAATGAAGAGTTAATTCACTGCTTAAATAATACCATTGAAGGCTTATTAAATATGCACGTAAATGGCGCCTTTCCTCAAGGCGATGAAGCATCCTCTCCATTCTCTATTTTCAAAAATAGAATCAACGAAGAAAAAAGAAACCGATATATAAAATTACTGACTGATGACCCGGTTTATTTTCCGGCCAAGGTCATGATGGAGGAGTTAGCTTATTGGTTCAAAGATCCCGATGGCATATTCATAAAAGCCATGCAAGGGAATGAATTCAATTCTAGGTTGTTTGAATTATATTTGCATGCTGCTTTTTATGAACTGGATTTCGAAATCGATAGGTCAAACGCACAGCCCGATTATTTACTATCCAAAAACCAGACTGTTATTGCAATAGAGGCTACTACTGTCGCGGAATCTGATGACAACGAAAACATTATAAAATTAGATCAGTCAGTTATTGATGATCTCAAAAAGCATGTTGAAATTGAGATGCCATTCAAGTTTGCTAGATCTTTACTTAAAAAAGTACGGCATAAACCCGAGCCATTAAAACTGCCTTACTGGGAACTGCCTCATGTTAAAAATCGTCCATTCGTTATAGCGATCCAAGATTACTCAAAAAGTATGTCAATGTCATTTTCAGGATTATCTCTACAAAGTTACCTATATGGTTGTGTTTTTGAAAATGGGCAAATAAAGAAAATTGAACGGCACTATGCTGACGATCGAACGATAGCATCAAACTTCTTTAGTCATCCGAATAATAAAAATATTGCAGCGGTTATGTTAGTTACAGGTGCAACTATCCCGAAATTCAATCGAATGGGGCGGATTGCTGGACTGCGCAGCCCCAATTCCGTTGCTGTTATAAGTGGAACTAGAACGGACCAAGATGGATATCCAAAACCCTTTAAAGCTTTAGTAGAAGACCCGAGTTATCGAGAAATGTGGCACGAAGGAATTGCAATTTTTCATAACCCTAATGCTATTACCCCATTAGATCCTTCGCTCTTTCCTACAGTTATTCATACATTTTTTGACGGCACTAACTTCAAAGAGCATTTACCCAAAAACTATATTGTCTCTTCATCCACGCAAATGCTTTCGGTTGAAGTTGGCAATATAGAGGATGTTTTATCTGAATTAATTAAGGAAACTAGACCTAAGTAGTCAGTATTATCCAGTTGCTCAGTAGCTACTTCATGAGTCAACCCAAGGCTACTATCTGGCTACTAATTAATAGTAAAGGGTTGCGAAAATATCGCAACCCTTTGTTTTTATTGGTGGCCCCCCTGTGAGTCGAACACAGCACCAACGGATTATGAGTCCGCTGCTCTAACCAAGCATGAGCTAGGGGGCCTAAACTTTTGAAGTCGTTATTTTAAACTAATCTTGTCCAGTTTCTAAGAAGCTTCTTAATCTTTCTGAACGAGTTGGATGACGCAACTTACGCAGCGCCTTCGCTTCAATTTGTCTAATACGCTCACGCGTTACATCAAATTGCTTGCCTACCTCTTCTAGCGTATGGTCTGTGTTCATTTCAATACCAAAGCGCATACGTAGTACTTTTGCCTCACGCGGTGTTAGTGACTCCAGCACTTCACTTGTCGCATCGCGTAAACTTGCATAAACAGCGGCATCCACTGGCGCCAATGTCGTACTGTCTTCAATAAAGTCACCTAAGTGAGAATCCTCATCATCACCAATTGGCGTTTCCATTGAAATTGGTTCTTTACTGATTTTCAAGATCTTACGAATCTTGTCTTCAGGCATTTCCATTTTCTCAGCGAGTAATGCAGGATCCGGCTCAATACCAGTCTCTTGCAAGATTTGGCGGCTGATACGATTCATTTTATTAATCGTTTCAATCATATGCACAGGAATACGGATAGTGCGGGCTTGGTCAGCGATAGAGCGTGTAATTGCCTGACGGATCCACCATGTTGCATAGGTTGAAAATTTAAAACCACGACGGTACTCAAACTTATCTACGGCTTTCATCAAGCCAATATTACCTTCTTGAATCAAGTCTAAGAACTGTAAGCCACGGTTTGTATATTTCTTAGCGATAGAAATCACCAAACGTAAGTTTGCCTCAATCATTTCACGCTTAGCACGACGAGCACGCGCCTCGCCTGTGGTCATTTGTTTATTGATTTCCTTCAGCTCTTTCGCTGAAATACCCACTTTGGTTTCTAAATCAATAATACGTTGTTGTTGATCTAAAATTGAATGGTTAAAGCGCGCTAACTTTTCATTGTATGGCTTATCAGCTTTAAGCTCTTCTTCTAACCAACTTAGGTTACTTTCGTTGCCTGGGAATGATTTGATAAAGTATGGGCGTGGCATACCTGCTTTTTCCACACAGAAATCCAGCACTTTACGCTCGTGACCACGTACCGTTTCAACTAAACCACGTACTTGATCACATAGGCTTTCTACTTGTTTTGGTGAAAAACGGAATGCCGTTAACTCAACAAGAATTTCAGACAACAATGCTAAATACTCAGGATCTTGAGAGCCTTTAACCGGTAAAATCACTGTCATTTTTTGGTGTGCTGCACGCACGACTTCAAAACGTTTAAGTAGCTCTTCTTTAAGTTTAGCTAATGCTTCTGCAGAGATAGCAGCAGCTTTTGCACCGTCTTCATCGCCGTCATCTTCATCGTCATCACTCTCAGGCTCTTCTTCCTCTGGAGCTTCTTCTGTCATCGCATCATCTAAACCAATATCGGCATCAATCAAACCGTCAACTAAATCGTCGACGCTTAATTCATCACGCTCAACTTTATCCACCATTTCCAACAAAGCGGCAATCGTGGTAGGGCAAGCAGCAATCGCTTGCACCATATGTTTGAGACCATCTTCAATACGACGTGCAATCTCAATTTCGCTTTCGCGTGTAAGTAAATCAACTGTACCCATTTCGCGCATATACATACGCACAGGGTCAGTAGTACGACCAAACTCTGAGTCTACTGTGGCAAGTGCTTGCTCAGCTTCTTCAACCGCGTCATCGTCAGTCACTGCTGGAGGTGCGTCAGACATTAACAACGCCTCGGCATCAGGTGTCTCTTCATACACCTGAATACCCATGTCATTAATCATGCCGATAATGCCGTCAATCTGCTCTGAGCCTTGAACATCATCAGGCAAGTGATCGTTAATCTCGGCATAAGTCAGGTAGCCGCGCTCCTTACCTAATACGATTAAGCTTTTAAGGCGAATGCGACGCTCTTCAGCGCTGACCTCTTGTAGCTCTGGGCGAACATAGTCTTCAGCATTTTTTTCAGCTTGTTGATCACTTTTCTTTGGTCTTGCCATGTCTTACCTCTAAAATTTTAGCTCTGCCATGATGCATGCATCACACATGGCGAATAAGATTACCGTAACCGTGCATTATAACAGAATATAGCCTTATTTTGGCTGGGGTTTACTACCAACAGATTTCAATAGCGCAATTTCATCGGCAGTTAAAGCACTCAAAGGTTTTTCACTAATTCGCGCCAATAATGACGCGCCTTGGCGCTGCGTGCGCACTGCCTGCAACTGCTGGCGGGCACCCACAATCTCTTGTGCTTGATCAAGCGTATCGTCCAATAACGTTAATTCACGCTGCAACTCTTGCAAAATGCTAGCGTCAACTTTTCTTTCCAACTCACGTAACAACACCGCAGGTTTAGAATGGGGATACATCAGGCAAGTTTCAATCACTTGCCGTAACAAAACATCCGCATCATCTCGCTCATCCAATAACCTCAAATCCTCTTGCAGCGCAAGATTGGGATGCATCAACAACATTAGCCCAAAGCGCTTTTGTAGCGATACTGTAGTGCGTGTCAACTTTGGCTTAGCCTGCACTGGTGCCTTATTTAAATTTGGCAGCTTTAACAAAGCCTGCATTTCCTCAGGCGACAACAGTGCCAACTCAGCAACCTTTTTACGCAAATACATTGCACTACGTGGCGCATTAACCTGCTGCATAATAGGCTCTGCCTCATTCAGGAAACGCACGCGATCTTCCTGGCTTTGCAGTGCATTATTCTCACTTAAATGCTGCAGAATATACTGAGACAACGGCATTGCGGATTTAATTTCAGCTTCAAACTTTTCTTTACCAAATTCGCGTACGTAAGAATCAGGATCATGCTCTTTAGGTAGAAATAAAAATGATAGCTTCAAACCATCAGTGAGTGCAGGTAGCGCGTTCATTGCTGCGCGCCATGCCGCAGTACGACCAGCATTATCACCATCGAAGCAAAATACAATCTCATCCGCTTGGCGCATCAACTTTGTAATATGGTAAGGGGTTGTGGCAGTACCAAGTGCGGCCACAGCATATTCGATTCCATATTGCGCCAACGCCACCACATCCATATAACCCTCTACCACTAGGGCACGACCCGCATCTCTAATCGCTCTGCGCGCCAAAAATAAGCCATATAACTCATGCCCTTTTTGAAACAAAGGCGTTTCTGGTGAGTTGTAATATTTAGGGGTATCTTCTGGATTAATAACGCGGCCACCAAAGCCGATGACCTGTCCTTTTTGGTCATGAATCGGAAACATGATGCGGTCACGGAAGCGGTCATAACGACGGCCTTGCTCGTTCTCTACCACCAAACCTGCCACCGTTAATGCCTCATTGTCATAATGCGGAAAGACACTTTGTAGATTCTGCCAACCAGCGGGCGCATACCCCACCTGAAACTTAGCCGCGACCTGACCACTCAGTCCACGCGCCTTTAAATACTCAATAGCACGGGGTGATTTTTTTAATTCAGCTTTATAAAAATTGGCCGCTTCTTGTAATGCGTCTTGCAAGCCAACGACCACTTTAGGCGCAGGCTTGTCGTTATCGCGCACCTCTTGCGGCACGGTCATACCCACCATTTTAGCTAAATCATGAATCGCATCAACAAAGCTAAGCCCTTGATATTCCATCACAAACCCAATAGAAGTACCATGTGCACCACAGCCAAAACAGTGATAAAACTGCTTGGTAGGACTTACCGTAAAACTAGGGGATTTTTCGTTATGAAACGGGCAGCAGGCAGAATAATTGGCACCAGCTTTTTTTAGCGGCACACTTTTATCAATCACGTCGACAATATCAACGCGATTGAGCAACTCTTGAATAAAACTTTCAGGGATCAAAGTGTCTGCTTTAGCTAAAATAACTACGTTAATAGAATTTGCTAGCCATTCTAGCGCAATCTTTTAAAAACAAAAAAGGAGCTTATCGCTCCTTGTAATGTCTACTTGCATCTATCGCTACGGGTCATCCTAGACGAGTTTTAATCAAACCAGAAATTTTACCCATATCAGCACGACCAGCGACTAACGGCTTAATTTCCGCCATTACCTTGCCCATGTCTTTAATACCAGCAGCGCCTGAATCAACCACAATCTTCTCTAAGATGGCTTTAATCTCATCTTCAGTCAGTTGCTGTGGTAAATACGTTTGCAGCACGGTGACTTCAAACTTTTCCACATCAGCTAAATCATGACGATTAGCTGACTCATACGCTGCAATAGAATCCCGACGCTGTTTGAGCATTTTTTCAATCACAGCAATTACATTGCTGTCATCTAACTCAATACGCTCATCCACCTCACGCTGCTTGATAGCCGCTTGTAATAAACGTATTGCGCCCAAACGCACGCTATCTTTAGCGCGCATCGCGGTTTTCATGTCCTCAGATATCTGAGCCTTTAACGACATGAAAGCTTCTTAGTACAATTTTGCTGGTAAAGTTTGCTTCATCAAGCGGCGATATTGACGCTTAACAGCAGCAGCAGCTTTACGTTTACGTTCCCAAGTTGGCTTCTCGTAAAATTCGCGAGCGCGAAGATCATTCAATAAACCAGTTTTTTCAATTAGGCGCTTAAAGCGACGTAGAGCAACGTCAAACGGCTCATTTTCTTTTACGCGTACACTAGACATTCGTTCTCTCTTATCTGCAACAATTTAATTAGGTGATGCTCAAGTCCGCCAAACAAAGGCTTATAAACTTGAGAAAAGTCCACCATTTTAATCGTATAATTACTTTTATTCAATTACTTTTATAGCTTTGTGTTATAAAAATGCACTTTAAGATCAAAATGGACCAAAATAAATGTTAGTTTTAGGCATTGAATCATCGTGTGACGAAACAGGTATCGCCTTATACGACACGGACAATGGCTTATTATCGCACGCACTACACTCACAAGTAGAGATGCATGCTGAATATGGCGGCGTAGTTCCTGAACTTGCATCACGAGATCATATTCGTCGCGTCTTGCCATTAAGTGAACTTGCGCTTAAAGAGGCCAAGAAAACATTACAAGATATTGACGCTATCGCCTACACACAAGGCCCTGGGTTATCTGGCGCACTATTAGTAGGCACTAGCTTTGCTGAGTCACTTGCGTTTAGTCTGCAAATTCCTACCATTAACGTACACCATCTAGAGGGCCATTTATTAGCAGCTTTATTAGAAGACAACCCGCCTGCGTTTCCATTTGTTGCCTTATTGGTTTCTGGTGGGCATAGTCAACTGATGCGTGTTGATGGGATCGGCCAATATGAGCTGCTTGGCGACACACTGGATGATGCCGCAGGTGAAGCCTTTGATAAAACAGCAAAGTTATTAGGGCTTGGCTATCCGGGTGGTCCAGCGCTATCGAATCTAGCAAAAACGGGAAAACCTCGCTTTAAGTTGCCTCGCCCACTGCTCAACAGTGGGGATTTAAACTTTAGCTTTAGTGGCTTAAAAACCTCAGTATTAACACTAGTGAACCAACATCAACCCTTAGATGCAGAAACTAAAGCAGATATCGCTTACGAGTTTCAAGAGGCGGTGACAGAAGTGCTAACAATTAAATGCATGAGTGCATTACGAGAAACTGGCTTGGATAATTTAATTGTTTCTGGGGGCGTTGGTGCAAACGCAAAACTAAGAGAAAAACTAAACGCAGCGACTAAGCGAAAATTATGCAAAGTTAGCTACCCACGCTTAGAGTTTTGTACTGACAACGGCGCGATGATTGCGTTTGCAGGCGCAATGCGTCTAAAGGCAATGCGTGGTACACAAAGTAATGCAGATAAAAATTATAGCTTTAGTGTAAAGCCTCGCTGGAATTTGAATGAGTTACAAGCGCCTTAACCATCTCACCCTTAACCAGATAATCATAGCTGAGGGCTTGATGGCTAAGTGATGTTCGCTTTTTGCGTGATTATTTTATTTCTTTTTACCAAATCCTGATTCGGTACCATCCAACAATTTTTGGATATTACTTTTATGGCGCCATATCAAGAAAATAGACATCACCAACACCATGAGCACATAATCGGAAATACCAATCGCGTTATCTGCGTTTGCTAATATAAACCACGCATACACAGGTGCCAGTGCAGCAGCAACCAATGCAGCAAGTGATGAGTAGCGCGAGATTGCAAACACAAGCACCCATGTCAACAATGCCGCCAAAGCAAGCATGGGCGAGATAGCCAGCATGACCCCTAATGCCGTCGCAACACCCTTACCCCCTTTAAAACCATGGTAAATTGGATATAGGTGGCCAAAAAACACGGCTAAACCTACCGCACCCACCACCCACATGGTCATCCCAGACTGCAAAGCCAGCCACACAGGAAACCAACCTTTAAAGACATCACCCAATAAAGTTAATATGGCTGCTGACTTCTTACCGCTACGCGCTACATTTGTCGCACCAATATTACCGCTGCCTACTGTACGCGGATCTGGCAAACCAAATAACTTACTGACTAAAATCCCGAAAGCGATTGAGCCAAGCAAATAAGCCGCAACAATCCAAACTACTGGCACTAACGTGACAGGAATAAAACCTAATTCATTCATTTAAACTCTCTTTACTATCATCCACGCTAGGCGCGAATCTATGTGTGATACCCACAATTACTAATAAATTGTGGTTTAATATTCAAGATATTACTGGATTCCCGCCTTCGCGGGAATGACGACAAGAAAATAAGGCTTTATGGACACCATTTTTTTAAGCGAAGTTAAAGTACAAACCAAATTAGGCGTACCAGAGTGGGAGCGCATGACCCCGCAAACCATTATCCTAGACATAGAAATCGGCTACGACCTCAGCAAAGCCTGCCAAAGCGACGATGTAAACGACACCATCGACTATGGCGCTGTAGTTAACCGTGTACGTGAAACCCTGC
>Ga0208396_100339_pt1 | contig 15050 bp, 6 predicted proteins | sample LakWasMet64_LOW9_2_FD_183896 | JGI IMG/M metagenome (GOLD analysis project Ga0208396, IMG submission 183896) | Freshwater sediment methanotrophic microbial communities from Lake Washington under simulated oxygen tension - Sediment Metagenome... | ecosystem: Environmental > Aquatic > Freshwater >... | reverse complement strand
TACTTAGCCGGCCCTGGGTTCGATTGTCCGCTGAGTAGCGTCCCCATACCCACAAGTTGCTCGGGCAAGCTTTAATTATCTCGATACTATCCAATACAAAAGGCAAAACAGTCTGCTCCTGCGACAGGACACGCAGCAAGTCTTCAGCAACTGATGAGCACGCTCCCGGCTCAAATCCCAATGCTAAAGTCAATGTTGACTGAAACGCCGCATCCATTAAACTTGGGTGCAGTACAAACTGGAACTCTGTACCGGAAATCCCTGAGGGCAATTTAATTCTGCTCAGAATATTCTGACTTCCACTGGCATCAACTCCTAGCCTGACAAACTCAACACCTTGATGACTTTCGCCGTAGTTAATCCCAATCGCATTAAACGCCTTGTAAAAGGCTTGCGAACCTAACTCGTGCTGACAACAAACTTCATTGAGCATCGTCAGATCAAGTTCTGGTGTTTCCTGTACTAACTCGGTAAAAGCCTTACCTTGACAATGAACCGTAAACTGCTTCTCTCTGGAGAAGTTCGGTACAACGCTTTCACTGTAAATTTCAAAGCTAATCTCGCCCTTGTCTTCCGGTATCAGTTGGATATGGATGTTCTGTTTTATATCGGCATAATTTTCGCTCTCAAACGCGATGGGAGTAATCCACCTAATTTCCTTAAGAAAAACAGTCCGCGCTGAATCAGCATCCAACGCTTGAATAACGGCCTCCCTTGCCATCTCGAGATAAGCACACCCTGGAAGTATCCGGCGTTTCCGTACTATATGATCGCGCAAGAAAAATTCATGGCCGGTAAACGTTGAAGTAAACCGCTGTTGTATAAAACTGGAGGTATTTTTTTGCAGTAAAGGATGGCCAAGGGTGCCGACCTCCAACTGATTAACTGTCATTCCTTTTGTTGACTGATAGGTATGGGGTAACCAATACTGGTTTTTCAAAAAAGGATAAGTCGGCAAACTTATACGCTTGGGAGTTAAGTGAGCGGTAGCTTCATTGTCGCAGACTGGATTTGTATAGAACAGGCTCCAATCAAATGCCAAACCTTTTACCCATAGTTCAACGAGATTGCCCAACTTATCGGGTTGCGTCCAACTTTGTACGGCCTGCATCAATTCACTGTTGGATTTAAAAATGGCGATGATGTCGAGGTGTTCATCAATCTTCGCTGTGAATACTTCGCCGGATTCATTCTTTCCCGCAACCACACCCTCAAGCTTCGCAATCAAGTCTTCAATGGAAACCACCAACATGCCAAGCCTAACATCCATAGCCTCACGACCTACTTGCAACGTATAGGCGATATCAGCCAAATCCTCAGAGGTAAATGGCTGATCGCGCAGAATCTGCAATAATTGCTGTGCTTGTCGGTTAAGTTGCTCAGCACTTTTTGCCGATAGAAGAACAGCAGCAGGGTTATGAATATCAATGACTATCCGATTTTGCGCAGACGAATTGACATACTCCTCTATCAGAGCAATGGCGTTTGCTCCACCGGCACCAAACGATGAGACCGCTGCCACAAGCGGCAATTCACAATGGCGCCCATCAATTTCAACAATAGGCCGTTTCCACGGTTTAGATTCTTTTTGAACATAGAACGGGCTTTCCGTAAAATTGATATTGGGATTCAGCGTGCCCGCATGTAGTGAGGGTACCAGTGTCTGATGCTTCATTTGCAACAGGATTTTAGTAATACCAGCAATGCCCGCTGCGGCCTCTAAGTGACCAATATTAGATTTCACGGAACCAATCGAACAAAACTCAGTATCTTGCGTGCTTTTTCGAAACGCTTTTGTTAATCCTGTAATTTCAATCGGGTCACCAAGTTTAGTGCCTGTGCCATGGGCCTCGACATAACTAACTGCACGGGCATCAATATTCGCGTTATCTAGGGCATTGACAATTAAATTTCCTTGGCCCACAGGACTTGGCACCATATAACCATTAGTTTTTCCACCATGATTAATTGCGCTACCCCGAATAACGCCATATATATGATCGTTATCCAACTCCGCTCTAACCAGAGGTTTTAGCAGCATACTACCAACCCCTTCGCCCGGTACAAAACCATCGGCCTCGTTACCAAAACTATGGCAGCGCCCATTCGGCGATAACATATTCCTGATTGACAATTCGACGTAGTTAGCTGGATGTGTATAAAGATTTACACCACCAGCAATTGCCATTGCATCTGGATTTCGACGCAAATATTCACAGGCTTCGTGAATTGCGGTAAGCGACGATGAGCACATCGTGTCTATTGCCACACTAGGACCGTGCAGGTCGAAAAGATAAGACACCCGGTTAGCAATCGAACTAAATGAAGTCCTAGGATAAAATGCTTCTCCTTGCCGGCGAATATCAGGCCCATATAATTCGAATCCCGTTTTGGTAACGCCTACATAGATTGCCACTTGGCTGCCATACTTGGTGCGCAACGTTTCTCTGGTGTATCCGGCATCCTCCAGCACCGCCCAACAAGACTTCACAAATAGACGCTCCTGTGGATCCATATTGACTGCTTCACGAGGAGAAATATTAAAGAACAACGGGTCAAACTCCGAAAAACCATCAAGAAAGCCGCCCCATTTTCCATAGCTCATGCCTTTAGAGGACATTTTTGGATCTGGATCAAAAAAACCTTCTAGCGTCCAACGCTCTTGTGGAATTTCTGTGATTGAATCTTTTCCTCCTTTGAGGTTCTCCCAAAATTCTGCCAGCGTATCTGCGTCAGGATATTGTCCATGCAATCCTATAATAGCTATAGATTGCTGAGAGTCGGCATGTTGCTTGTGAATTTGCTTTACAGTGCTGGCCGAACATTGATGATCAAGTCCTGCTAGTTCACGCATCTCCATTTGGGCAGAGGGTAACGTTGAATTGCTACAGGTAATTTGTCGAGTTTCCGCGTCACTTTGCGGTATCCCAGCGGAATATGATGAAAGCGCAGAAACGGGCATAGTGTTTTTTATCCACTGCAAACACTTCTCTGGGTACTCTTTAGTAAAGTAGCCAGCCAATTCCGATAAAGTCTGGTGTTCAAATAGCAGTGTCTTTGACAAATCACCAAAAATCAGAGCGAGTTTATGATTGAGCTGAGTGATAATAATCGAGTCAATACCGTAATTTTCCAACGGTTCTTCAGCGTCAATATCAGCAATCTCTGCTTGAACCGTTTCGGCAAATATGGCTCGAAGCAAATTAGCCACTGTCGATGTTGATACCAAAATAACATCGTTACCCTTAGCATCACTTGGAGATACGCTACCGGAGGTAGTAGAGGCAAAATCAGTGTTCTCCTTGTCATTTTCGAACGCAGTAAACCAGTTTTCCTTTAACTTATCAACCTTACCAAACAATATCCCCACCTGATGCCTGCCACTACAATAAGCTTGGTAAAACGCTTTGATTCCTACATCACTTGCCATTGGCAACAACCCCAAGCGATATTGCAATTCACTTTGAGTCGCTGCATCGATTTTCATACCGCCATCGCACCAATAAGGCCAATTTATTGATAACGTATGCCCCTTACGTTCCCCCTTTAAAACCAACTGGTGCCGGTATTCGGAAAAACCATCCAAAAACGCATTTGCAGCAGCATAATCTGCCTGCCCTGGATTGCCCAATGTTGCATTAATCGATGAAAACAGGACGAAAAAATCAAGATCAAGGTGTCGAGTCACCCGATCCAGATGTATTACGCCCTCTACCTTGGGCGCAAAAACCAGGTCTAATTCTTGCGCGGATTTATTAATGAGATAATTATCTCGCGTAACACCGGCGCCATGCAGCAGACCGTCAATACGGCCAAAGCGCTCGATTATCCATTGAACTAATTGTTCAACAGAACGCGCTGACGATAGATCAGACTCCCGGTACTCTACTTGTACGCCATTATCCTCAAGCTTTTTCAAAAGAACACGACGTTCTTCACTGAGCTTGGTGCGCCCTGTTAATATCAGACGGGATGACCGAGTGCGACGTGCAATTTCTTCGGCAAAAATATAGGCAAGACCACCAACACCTCCGGTAATAAGATAAACACCACTATCCTTCCACGGGAAATCGCCGCTAAAACCTGTTTGCTGTTGTTCCTGGTTTTGGACAACAAAAAGTTCTAGCCAACGATGAAACGAGAAACCGCCTTCATCGCTTCGCAGTAATGGAAGCATAGGGTGGCGACAACCAAGCTGGAGAAAATTATCAAGTTCCGCAGAAAAACCTTCACCGTGCTTTCCATAAAGGGAAAGAAATTGGGTTCTCAGTTTAGGATTTTCCAGGCGGGCAGTCTTTAGCAGACCCGAAAGCCCCTCATACATGCTAGGCGGACAAGCACTTTTCGAGACAAAAACAACTTGAAAGAAAACGCTTTCACTAAGTTTCTCCCGTAGCACTTTTTTCAGATTATTTAAAATAGCTTCGGCAAAATATTCATAGTTTTTCATCACTCCGATGAGTGAGTCCAACAGGCCGGCCTCGTTCACTGATGCAGCCAGCCGCAAGCACTGCGTGTTCCCTATGCCCTTTTCCAAGGCACTGATATCTTTTTCCTGAAGCAAGGACTCAGGATCGCAAACAATAATCAATCGTCGCGCATCATAGCGAAACTCCTGAGCGCCACCATCCATATGAAGCTGCCAGGAAGGCGCAAACAACACTGTGCCAACAATATGCCGCTGACCATTTTTCCCGCAGGAAGCATCATTCAGCAATGATAATGACGGATTAGCAACCCAATAACGTTTCCGGTCAAATGGATAAGTGGGGGCGGCGATGCGCCTAGGCTGATGTTTGTTATATAACAAAGACCAATCTACATTCCCCCCTTTTAACCAGGACTGAGCAATTCTATCTAAATCTCCTTCGCCAGATATTCCGTTGATAATTACCTTATCGACCTCTTCCCCAGCATATACACGATGAGAAAAACAAGAGGCGACTTGTATTTCACCAGCAATGAACTGGGTAAGTTTTTCTTTAAGCTGCTCCACACTTGACACCACCAGAGCCAGGCGCTCTTGCATAGCATCTCTCGCCACCTGTAGTGTATAGGCAAGATCGTACAAAGATATCCCTTTTTCCGACAACGACTCTGCAAAATTCTTCAGATCCTGAGCATACTGAACTAAGACGTTTTTGCTTTTTGCAGAAAGCACAATAATGCACGGTGCATTGAATTCCGTATCCAAAGATACAGCTGAGGGAGGCTCCTCTAATATAATATGTGCATTGGTTCCGCCCAAACCAAAGGAGCTCACCCCAGCAAGCCGAGTTTTATCAGGAGAAGGCCACTCCTGCAACTGAGTTGGGATAATAAATTGGCCATTTTCAAAACTAATATTCGGATTAAGCGTTTCAAAATGCAGATTAGCAGGAATCTTTTGATGCTTGAGGCATAAAGCGACTTTAATAACAGATGCGATACAGGATGCCGCTTCCAAATGCCCAATATTCGTTTTTAAGGCACCCAAACAGATAAATTCATGGGCAACACCCTGCTTGAAAAATACATTCTTAAGTGCATTTATTTCAATGGGATCACCGAGTGCAGTGCCAGTACCATGGATCTCCACTAAACTGATGTCTTTACTATCAACCCTAGCATTTTTGATTGCTTGGTTAATGAGAGCTTCCTGAGCTGAACCATAAGGAACTGAAAGTCCTCCACTGGCACCATTATGGTTAACACTACTCCCACGTACTACTGCAATAATAGGGTCATTGTCCTTTATTGCGTCCTGATAACGTTTCAGAACAATAACACCGCAGCCTTCACCCCGACCAAAACCATCGGCTCGAGCATCGAAGGTTTTTGAGCGACCATCATTAGCCAACATGCCTGCCGCACAATCATCAACCATTGACTCGGGGCTGAGATGTAAATTAACGCCGCCCGCTATAGCAAGATCGCTTTCTCCCGATTTAAGGGACTGACAAGCCAGATGTATAGCCACCCCTGAAGAAGAACATCCGGTATCAATTGTTATGGCGGGGCCCTGCAAACCCAGGCAATAAGCAATTCTCCCCGAGGCGGCATGAATCATTGTTCCAGTGATTTTATAAAGGTCCTCTGATTCATAAGCCGATAATAGCGATCGGTAATCCTGATTCATCATACCGATAAATACGCCAGTTGCAGTTCCTTTAAGAATAGTAGGATTTAACCCGGCCGATTCCAAAGCTTCCCATGAAGACTCCAACAACAAGCGTTGCTGAGGATCCATCAAATTAGCTTCTCTTGGCGTCAATCGGAAGAAGCCCGCATCAAATAAATCAACATCGTCAATGAAGTAACCATACCTACAATAGCTTTTGCCCGGAGTTCCTTTTTCCGAATCAAAATACGTATCCATATCCCAACGTGCAGCCGGCACTTCCTGCAATACATCCCGCCCAGAGCATAGTAGCGCCCAGAACTGATCATGATTTTTCACCCCTCCCGGCATCCGACAAGCCAAACCAATAATGGCAAACCTGTCGGGTATGTTCTCTTCGCTTGAATTGTCTGGAACCTTATCCCTGATATCTCCTGCTGTATTACTTGAAACATCTCGCTCTTCGGGCGGCAATATTTTATCAAACAGATACTCGCTTAAATCATCCACGGCAGGATAATCAAACATCACAGTGGAAGGCAGTTTGATTTCGAAGGTTTGCTCGTATAATTTTTTTAGATTTATCAATGCAACGGAATCCAGACCCAATTCATAAAAACTACTGCAGGAGTCAATCTCAAGCGCTGGCTCTGACGATAATACTTCTTTAAGAGAGCGTATTAAGAAAGCCTCAATAACTGCTTTCCTTCCCTTACTTGTCATGGCTTTTAGATTCGAAAGAAACTGACCATCAGCAACGATTCGGCTGAGATCTTTATCCAAGCCCCCCTCAGAGGCCTTACGTAGTTTCGCTCTATCTAACACGCCTGTGGCATGTCTTGGCAGCGACTCGACAAATTCTATAAGACGTGGATATTTGTAAGGCGCTAGCTGCATTTTGATCCATGTTTGCAGCGCTTTTGCCAATGTGTCACTATCATCAACAACGTCATCTGCCGCAACAATAAAGGCTTTAACCACTATCCCTCTTTCAGGATGCGGTACACCTACCACACAACAATCTTCCACCGCTTTGTGGGTTAACAGTGTAGCTTCAATTTCAGGACCGGCGATGTTGTACCCTGATGTAATAATCAAATCATCACAACGTCCTTGGAACCAAAAGTATCCTTCTTTGTCTACGCTAAATAAATCGCCTGTTAAGTTCCAACCATCTTTCACATATTGTGATTGATTGTCACCCTTTAAATACAAACATCCTGTTGGGCCACGAACAGCTAAACGCCCAATCATTCCTTCGGAAATATCATTACCGTTTTCATCGACAACCTTGGCTTCATACCCAGGAACTGGCTTACCTGTTGAACCAGGTCTAATATCATCAATTCTGGAAGAAATAAATATGTGGGTTAGCTCCGTGGTTCCGATACCGTCCATCAGCTTGATACCTGTTTCGTTATGCCATGCATGCCACACTTCGCTGGATAAATGCTCTCCTGCCGAAACACAGATCCGTAACGATGACAGATCATGTTCTTTAACATGCTCCAACATAAACCGATAAGCGGTTGGCACATTAAACATCACTGTGGCCTTATAGGTATGAACCGCCATTAACAGCGCTTCCATAGTCCCCTGTTCGAGCAACACGGTGCTTGCTCGAAATCTCATCGGAAATATCAACAAAGCGCCCAAACCATAGGCCAAAGCCAGAGAGGGCGTACCAATAACAACATCATCGGCACTCATTTTCAAAACATGCTTGGCATAGGTATCGCTCACAGCCAGCAGATCTTGATGAAAATGCAAAGTTGCCTTTGGGATACCACTGTCTCCCATGGAGAAACTTATCTGACAAACATCATCACGAAATGTCTGATAATTTTTAAACTCTGTGGGCTTTCTGCCCATTAACTGCTCAAGTTGCTTTTCACCTGAAAAAGTAATAATTTTTTCTAATACTGCTGTGGTTTCCTGAACACTATAGAGCTCCTCCACATAACGCTCCTCGCACAACGCCAGCTGTATCTGTGCAGAACTTACCATATCAGTAAGTTCTTTCGTCCGCTGCATTGGCATAGACAAAATAGCTACTGCACCAATTTTAACCACCGCAAACCAACAGGCCACCATCATTATGTTATTGGAAGAGCGAATTAAAACTCGACTCCCTGGTAAAATTCCGGCATCGTCGCTTAACACATGGGCAATTTGATTAGCCTGGCTTAATAATTCCTGATAAGTAACGCCACCAGTGGAGCCGTAAATGGCGACCTTTTCACCAAGCCCTTCAGTAATAGCTTTATCCAGCAGCTCGGATGCACAATTTAAACGCTTTTCATAAGAAAGGTTGTCAATACCTACAAGATCAGGCCAAAGTATTTTGGGAGGGAGATTGTTCTTAATAAATTTGTCGACTAAAGATTTATTTACATTTCTTTTCGAACCTGAATTACGCACAAACATATTCCTTCGACAACCTCGTTAAAACCACTTTCACACAGGATTTGATTTGCCTATGAATAATCCATAAACCTTTAAGGCATCTATAATCCAGGACAAAACAGAACACAATCCGGCCAATTCTTATATACAACAACTCAATAGAACTTTCTGACTTTACGTACAAAAACGACATTTCATCATGCTTGAATAGGAACATAGGGGAGATAGCTGCAATAAACTCATTATAAGCGTTAGAGTTGAGCTCAAATGCTATACAACATGCAATGCAATTGCAATAATTATTTTTTAATTTACTTATGTATTCAAAACATATTTCACAGGGAAATACCCTTAAAGATCCCTAAAATACACGCCTGCTCAGCATGCTTGCGCCCCCGGCTTCCAGGGCTTTCATGTGCTCTTTAAAATTGACAAGCCAGATACTACTAACAATTGATGACTGAGCCTGCCCCCCTCTTGACAGTAAGTAGATAAGCGGAAGTTTCCAGAATTCTCTACCCAGCTAGACCAATATCAAGTGCTATTAGAATTTTTATATACTTACTATTTGGAAATAAAGTGGGCGCAGAGCGGACTAATAATCTTATAAGGCTTAGCGGCGGCCCGACTTCAACCAGGCGCAATAAGCCTTTTATGTCTAATATTTTATATTATTATCTAACATGAGAAGTGTCTCTCCATATAAAATTTCCTACATCGTGTCTATAAAGTGGCCCTATTGTCCAGAGACTGCGTTGGGTTTTTCGGGCCAAATCCGCAGCATCTATTAACCGTCCGATACGACGGCGACTGACTTGCCGATCCTGTTTGATTAGAGCCTCCTTGAGGCGATGCGTTTCATAGTTTTTCCGGCTCTTTTTGAACAGGGTCTTTAGACCTCAACCAGCTTGGCATCGTCTTTTTCAATGGCTGTCTGCAAGTGCTCCAGCCAAGCATAGTAAGCGCTACGAAAAACGCTCATGAGCCGGCACATCAATTTAATCGAAAAGTCGTTCTCATGCCGCTTAATCCAGGCGCACTTCACCGTTGCCCCTTGGCAAAGTACGCCGCTGCTTCCTCCTAAGAAACACACTCAACTTCGTGCAATGTGAAGCTCAGCCGCCCGGCGGTGGAGCTGTTTGATGACGCGCTCACGGTATTTTTGTTCATACTGATCGGCTCCCGGATCCTTATAGCTCATACCAAAGCGCATGGCGTTGTAGAACAGCACCGCTATTTTTCGAGCTGTCGCCGTCACCGCCTTGCCAATTCGGACCGAGAGTCGACGGTAAAAGGCACCCAATGCTGTATTGGCTTTGCCAACGGTTACCGCCGCTAGCTGCAGGTGGGCGGTCAATCTGTTATTCGATTTGCGCGAATGCGCCGACAGGACTTTGCCACCACTAATTTTGCAGCCGGGTGACAATGTCAGCCAATAGGTGAAATGCTTAGCCGTTCGCCACTTGCTCAGGTCGGTACCGCATTCGGCGATCAACCGTAAAGCCAGAAACGGACCAATGCCATGAATCTGGGTCAAGTCGACTCCCACTAATTGATATAACGCCGAGCGCACATCAAAATTGACCGCATTGGGCTGTTTGGTGCGCGTGCGAATTTTGGGTATCGGTTGGTCCGGCAAGGGTTTGTCTGCATTCAGTATCGCCAAAGCCCGTTCAATTTGTGCGTCACAATCATCGATGCGAGCCTGATAAAAGTCATACAAGGCCAGCGACTGCGTTAAGGCGAAAACATGCTCCGGCTGATAATTGCCAATTAAGGCGTCGCGAATAGCCTCTGTACTGGCCTTGCAACGGATATCTCGGAATTCAGCCAGTTTGTCTGGATGGCGTTCGGCATTGACGATGGCCCGGATGATTTTCATGCCGGTTGCGCCGGTAATGTCGTTGACCACGTGATGCAGCTGTAAGTTCATGAACGTCAGTGCCTTTTGCATGTGCTGAATGTGGGCGGCCGCATAATCCAGCAATCGCTCCCGATGCCGGAGATAGGTTCGCAAGGCGGCAATATCACGACCAAGGCGAAAGCTGGCTCGCAGTAGACCGCAGGCATGCAGGCGCTGCAGCCATTGCGCATCATTAACATCGCTCTTGCGTCCGGGCACGGAGCGAGTCTCCCGGGCATTGGCGACCATCACGTCAAGGCCAGCACTTTCCGGACTTCAAATACGGGCACCCAATAAACGCCGGTCGATTCAATTACAATCGTCTCAATACCGATGGCCAGCAGCCAATCAGCCATCCGCTGCAGATCGGCCGTAAACGCCCGAAAGGTTTGCACCGGTTCTTCGCTCAGACCGGGTGGCACCGCGACCACATGGAAGCGTGAACCGATATCAATGCCCGCTGCTCGATGATGGATCACCGGCAGGCCATTCATGGAATTAATCACTTTCGACATGTTCATCTCCTCTGGTATGGAACGCGTCGGACAGGGACTCGGATCAATTCACTTTCCTAAACGGGGTCACATCTAGCGCCACCACAGTTGGGTCCGCAGCTTCCCTTCGGCCAGGTTTTTTCACGGGGATTTATAACCTCCAAAAAGCAGACGGCCGGCGTCCGCGCGTCAGATGAGTATAAGGGCTATCTGTTTCTTTCCATAGGGACACGATTGGTCGGGAAGCAGTTTTTTAACAGGTCGCGTCCTCTATTAACTGAGCGTTTTCCTTCTTTAGCCGCTTCAGCTCTTCGTATAGATGCTCATCGGTTCCCACGATTTTAGTGTAATCCTTTAGCTGGCTATATTTGGCGATCCAGATTATAGAGCGTATAGCATTGACTCCTAAATCCTTGGCTGCCTGGGCACTTGGCTTATCAGAACCTATTGCTAACTTCACCGAGGATTCTCTAAACTCTGCGCTATTAATCGTCTCAAAAGTTCTGGCATAGTACTTACGATTAGCCCACTGCATACCTTGTTTCAGGCAGGCGGAAAAAGCTTTTCACCAACTCTGTTTTTTCTTTGATGGACTGCATGACGGCGAGGATCACACGCGCCATGTCATTCTTGCTTTGGATAGACCGTTTGCCGGCATCCGCTTTGGCGTGTGGTTCCAAACCTGTTCATCTGGATTCAATGGCGGTGAATAAGGCGGCAAGAAAGCCATCATGACTTGTCCTTGCTGAGTTTCTAAAAAAGCCCTCACTTTCTTACTGTGGTGATACCGGGCATTGTCGGCAATGACGAAAATGGGGCATTCGGCATCGTGGCGCAGTTTTTTTAGAAAAGCCATGAACTTTTCCGCGTCCATGGCCCCGTTGATGACGTCAAAGTGCAAGTCGCCACGGGCGGATACGGCACTGATCAGTTTGAAACCAAAGCGTCCGCCACTGTCCATCACCACTGGCGTTTCCCCTATTTTGCTCCAGGTGGTGCCTTGGTGTGCATCGCTACGGAAAGACGCCTCGTCCACAAAGTACAGACGGGCACCGTGTTTTTTGGCTTCAGCGACGGCAGCGGGGTAAGCTTCGGAAAGATAAGCTCTGACTTTGTCCGGGTCTTGTTTATAAGACTTGTAAACCGGCCGCTGGGGACTCAGGCCAAAGTGACCGAGTAAGCGGCAAACACTGCTCTTCGACAGCTTTACCCCGCGTTCCTTTTCCAGCAAGGCCCTGATAACGTTGGCTGTCCATAGGCAGAACGGCAGCTTGTGGTTCAAGGGGTTGCCCATGGTCACCGCATCATACAGCCATTTTAGGTCATCACCCGTGATTTTCTTGGGGCAACCCTGACGGCTGGGCGGTAGCGGGCTAACCATCCGAATACCGCCCGGGTGAGGATGTTGAAAACACGTGCCACCAACGTGACAGGTTCGCTCCGCACCACAATGGCTTCGACGACTTCTTTACGTTTTTGGTTTCTTTTCTCGACTCTGTTCATGAGCTAATTTTAACATCTCTATGCTAAAACTTTTGAGACAATTAATATATATTTTTACTTTTTGTTTTTCTTGATCCATTTTCGACACACTCTCTATTTTCAGGTTATTTTAGATTGTGTGTCCGGTTTAGTATAGCCACTTCAGATTGTAATGGCATGAGCAATCTGGTTTCAGGGCTTGTGCAAGAAACATGGACAGTGTTTCTGTCGGAGGAAATAGTCGCTCCCGGTGCTCGGACAGTGTTGCCTCCAGTGCATACAATAGATCTGACGAGGTGAGCTGATTAAAAAAACTAAACGCGTCGCTGGCAGCCACGTAACGTTGAATACGATGTTGTTGAGATAACACAGAACGGTTAATATGCATAAGGGCTGGCTGAAGGGTGGTTACGATGGTTTGGTGACTAAAACTTACCACCAAGCAAGCCTGTTTATTTACTTAATTCATAGAGTTATCTCTTAAGTAAGTGCCATTCGGACAAGATCATATTCTGCAATCACAGCGCTTCGGTCACTATGAGCTTCGGTTGGTTACATTTAAAATTTTTGATATTCAGTGTATTAATTTCGCACATTGGCACAGTCCTTCTTAAGGAAATACTATGAACTTTATCGATGGGATTTTTTGCTCGTAACGCTAGTGCGACTTTATAATTGTTGTCCAATTGCGATTGCCAGAAAAGCCAGTTGTCGACGGCTATTTGCGATTGTTTATCAGCACGAAATTGCAGAATATCGTCTTTAGTTAAGTCAAAGCTAAACTGCTCTAACGGAATCGATAAGCCCATGCCATACGCTTTAGCATGCGCCTCCTTTAGCGTCCATAAATCAAAGAAACGATTTTTTCTATGCTCCTCAGGTAGTGTATATAGCTGAACACGTTCTTGTATTGAAAAAAAATGATCTGCAATATCTAGAGTTTGACCTTCGCGCAATAACCATTCAATATCGACACCTACATCACCAGCCAGAGTGACTGCCATAACAATCCTGCCTTGTGTATGAGATAGATTGAATTTCAGAGGTAAGCGTATTTTATTCTTGATTGCAGGTTTTCCGTACGGGTTTTTTGTAAATACCCATTGATCCGGTTCAACCTCATCAATATACAAAGATAAGGTACTGCGTACCAGAGCACGAGTGATTAAATACTGATGTCGATGTGCTTCAAAATGAAAGCGTTGTTGTTGCTGCTTCTCAGCATCGTTCAAGATAGATAAATAGTATGCTATTAATTCCGAATCAGATATTTCCTGATCATTCGCAAACCATAGATGAATTTCATGATTATTTATATTCACTCTATTTTCTCGTCTGATTAAATCTAAAACCTTGTGATCTGAAGCGAATTCAACTAAAAATGAAAAGTCTAGGTTCTGTTGACGTTTCATCTGAGTCATAAAAGTACCGAGGAAAACAACAGCATCCCCATGTATTAATAGCCTTTTTCTCGTATCAAGTGGCAATTCTGCGATAGTGCTTGAGCTTGCCGAACATGCATTCGACGGCATGCCACTCCTTATTATGCCAATAATCACACTCAATTTCTTTCCGGTTCGATTTTGGCGCAGGGTTAAGCGCATATAAATCTCAGGCCGAGAAAATGACGTTTTCTCTAAAGTCATCATTCAAAGCGGCTTTAAACCGTTTTTTCTTAATGCTCATCTTAGGAGCTGTTTGGAAATTCTGGGTTTGATATTTAAGCCATTGAATTTTTGCAATTAGCCTGAGTGATTATGAATCAAAAAAACAGAAGAAGCGTTATCCGAGTAATCTGAGCGAAGGAGCTTGGCGTTACTTGAAGCCTCATTTGCCAGTGTCTGCCGTGGGAAGACTGCGAACGGTTAGTTTGAGGCAAGTCATTAATGCCATCCTTTATATTTTGAGGACGGGCTGCCAATGGCGGCAATTGCCGCGTGAGCTTCCGGCTTGGGTTGCAGTTTATTACTATTTCAGCGTTTGGTCATACGATGGCACTTGGGCTCGGGTTCATCACCTATTGCGATCCCGGTTACGGGAGAAAGGCGGACGCCACAAACACCCGACAGCCGATTGTTTGGACAGCCAAAGCGTCAAGTGCACCGCAGTTCCAGGACGGCGTGGGTTTGATGCAGGTAAACTCGTCAATGGTCGCAAACGCCATATCCTGGTGAATACGCTGGGCTTGCTGATGACCGTTGTGGTAATGGCCGCCAACGTACAGGACCGGGAGGGGTGCTTGCTGTTAAACCATCTGCCCGGCGGCTACAAAAAATTGCGTAAGATTTGGGTGGATGGTGACTACAGTGGTCGCCTAGTTGAGTGGGGCACAGAACGGTTCAAGTTCTGTCTGGCGGTAGTGTTACGTCCCAAGCAAACCAAGAAGTTTGTACTGCTGCCTCGTCGTTGGGTCGTTGAGCGCACCTTTAGTTGGCTGAACCACTCACGCCGGCTCAGCAAAAGCTATGAACGCCTCATGCGCACCGACGAAACTTGGATTTATATCGCCATGACTGCCATCATGTTGAAACGCTTGGATTGAGAAGGAAATTTCCAAACAGTTTCTTAGGGAAGCGCTGAACAAATCGCATTCCAGGCACAATTGCCAGACAAGCTGATTTTTTCAAAAATCGCCACTTGGCAACGCCCAATAAATGGCATTTTT
>Ga0208396_100338_pt1 | contig 15099 bp, 18 predicted proteins | sample LakWasMet64_LOW9_2_FD_183896 | JGI IMG/M metagenome (GOLD analysis project Ga0208396, IMG submission 183896) | Freshwater sediment methanotrophic microbial communities from Lake Washington under simulated oxygen tension - Sediment Metagenome... | ecosystem: Environmental > Aquatic > Freshwater >... | reverse complement strand
TAGTCACGTTCACCAAATGAAAAAGGGCCTAACAAAAGTTAGACCCTTCTAAATACTGGTGGCCGGGGGCAGAATCGAACTGCCGACACGCGGATTTTCAATCCCTCTCAAATGGCATTTATTGGTGTTGAATACCATTTATTGATTCCATATGAATTTATATAAATCAAATAGTTATGTGTTTTTTCCTAAAAATAGCGTTGATTGATATTCTGCGATATACTGCAAATCCAGCTACAAATCAGCTACAAATTTCGATATGTCATGGCTAAAGTAAATTTAACGGCAGGTAGAATCGCAGCATTTAAATGCCCTGATGATAAAGCACAAGCTTTTCTATGGTGCAATGAGGTTCAAGGATTAGCGGTTCGCGCTACGGTTGGTTCTACTCGTAAGCGTTATATTTTTGAATCTAAAGTTAATGGTAAAACGATGCGCTCAACTATAGGCGAAGTAAGCGTATGGAGTATTGCTGACGCTCAAGCCGAGGCTCGTCGGCTTCAAACTATCATTGACCAAGGCAAAGACCCCCGCAAAGTTAAAGCTGATATTGCGGCCGCTGAAGAAGCTGCTTTGTTAGCAAAAAAAGAAGCCGAAGCTGCACTAGTGCTAAAAAATAAAATTGAGTCGCTAACATTTGGTAAAGTGTGGGCTGAATATATCGCTGAGCGAAAAGATGCTAAAGAAGGCAAAGATAATTCATGGTCTGACCGACATTATCATGACCACGTAAAAATGATTCATGCTGGCGGTGAAAAAAGAAAAAGGAGTGAGAAATTAACAGAAGCCGCTCCACTAGCATCATTAGCAGAATTGAGATTGGTTGATATAACGAGCGATAAAGTGAGTGAATGGGCAAACACTGAAGCTCAAAAACGACCAACACAAGCCAGGCTTGCATTTAGATTATTAAGAGCGTTTTTATCGTGGTGCAATAAGCACAAAGTGTACGGAAAAATAGTTAAAGATAACGCGGCAAAAAACGAAGTTGCGCGTAAAAGGTTAGGTAAGCCTAAAACTAAAAATGATGTGTTGCAGCGTGAGCAACTTGAGGCGTGGTTTGCAGCTGTTAAGCAACTCAACAATAGTATTGTCAGTGTTTACTTACAAACGTTATTACTCACTGGTAGTAGACGTGAGGAGCTTGCTAAGCTTAAATGGACAGATGTCGACTTTCAGTGGAAAAAGATAACGTTAGACGACAAGGTGCAGGATGACCGTCCTATACCGTTAACACCTTATGTAGCGCATTTGTTGCAATCATTACCGCGTAAAAGTGAGTATGTATTCAGTAGCCCTACTGCAAAATCAGGGAGATTAACTGACCCATCAGATGCACACCGCAGAGCATGTGCTGTGGCTGGTATTGAATTAACTTTACATGGGTTACGTCGTAGTTTCGCTACATTGTCTGAGTGGACTGAAACGCCAGCTGGTATCGCAGCACAGATACAAGGCCATGCACCCCAGGGCGTGCGAGAGAATAACTATATCCGTCGTCCACTCGATTTATTAAGAATGTGGCATAACAGGATTGAGGCTTGGATGTTAGAGCAAGCTAAAATCAAATTTGAACCAGTGCAGAATTAGTTAAAAGCTGTGTGAATGGATAAAAATTATCATAATTTATTAGAGGCGGTGGAGTTTCTTACTGATAAAACAGGTTTGCAATGGCGCAAGTCGGATTTGTTATGTTTAGCAAAAACTAACTATCTAAAACTACAAGGCCTTCCAGATGGAGAGTCGCCTTTAGATGTAAAACTATTTAACAGCTCAAATAAATTGGTGCGTACAGAAAAATTAAAATGGGATAAAGCGATTATTGATGAAAAGCAAATCAATGAGCTGTTAGATGTTGGCCAAACATATGCTGAGTTTGGTGTTGGGCACAATGAGCTTGTGGTGGACGATAGTTCTGATGGTTTTGAGCCAAACAACTTAAGTCAATTTACATTTAGGCGGGTTAAAGAATTTAATCCAGTGGTTCTAATTAGGCCTTCCATGGTGTTAGTGCCCTCAGAGTTCCTTGATAAAATAATCGATAATGAGATTTCGTTGCCTGATAATCTTGAGCCAGCAAAAAAACTTGAATCAACTTTGCTCACTACCAATTTGAAAGTCATACAGGTTAAAAAGATTCGTCAAAATATTTTAGATCCAGCTATTGATGATGCTATCAAAAAAGCTGGTGAGACAACTGTTATGCGTGTTTGGTTAGAATTGAAAGAAATGGCACTTGATGGAATTGCACCGTTCTCGGGCAATGTTAAAGAGGGCTCACTACATTACACAAACTCAAACGACAAACCAGCTGAGCTTACTATTGAAGCATTATCTAAAAGATTAAAACGCCGTTTTAATCCATAAGCAGCCGTTCAACGCCGTTAACCGCCAAGCATAGAATTAAAATCAATGATGTGGCATTCAATGAGAACCTTCTCAACACGAAAGGGTTTTTAGAATGCAAACAATCTCAACTCAAACGTTGCATGTTCCACTTGCATTGGAGACGCGGACTGCAATTCCTACAAATGACGCAGCATTTCACTTGAATAGAGCCGCACAAACTCTGAGAGTATGGGCGTGCTTTGAAAATGGGCCTATTCGACCAATTAGAGTGAATGGTCGGTTGGCATGGTCGGTTGCTGAAATCCGTTCGTTACTTGCAAAGAACGGGGGCAATGGTGAAAACTAATAAAATTAAAGCCGCTGGCTGGGGAGCTAAGGCGGCTTTAGATACTACACACAACAAAACACATAATAACTCATTGAATTTAAAAGCTCAACGCAGTTTTTATCGTGTCCATATACCAACACCCATTTCTTACTATAAAAAACAGTTTAAAAGCATCACTGACGGCCGTGAGTGGGTTAATGTTAATTGTTGTTTCCATGAAGACTCCAATCCTAGCTTATCCATCAACTTAAAGAGCGGGGGATTTATTTGTCACGCTTGTGGTGCAAAGGGCGGGGATATTATTGAATTTCACAGGCTACGTTTTAACCTTGGCTTTAATGATGCTGTGGAACAGCTTAAAAAGATGCACAAGGGGGAATCTAATTGACAGTGAACTCTCCCCTCAATTTGTATGAAGGCATCGTAATAAAACAGTCAGAAATTCAATTTGCTATTAACCAACATCACGAATGCATCAAATTGCTAGATTCAGGTTACGTAACTGAGGCCACTCATGAATACACGGATGTTGAAGGTAATGTTATTTACTACAAGGTACGCCTCAAGAACTCAGAAACAAATGATAAATGGATAAGGCCAGTCCACTTTGATGGTACTGAATGGGTATGGAAAGAGCCTGCTTTTAAAAAATTTAAGCCGTTATATAACTTACATGACATTGTCTCGAATCCAGAGGCAACCATTTGGATTTGCGAAGGTGAAAAGTCAGTCGACCATATCAATAAGTTTTTTAAAAAGCTAAATATCTATGGGGCTAATATAGCGACAACTACCGGAGGTGCTGGAAGTGCTAATAGTGTCGATTGGTCAATTCTTGCAAATCATAAAATCATTATCTGGCCCGACAATGATGAAGCTGGCACAAATTACTGCAATGCAGTGATAGATAAGCTGCGTGAATTCAATGCGTGTATTTCTATAGTGGATATTGCGCAATTAGCGCTACCTGAAAAGGGGGATGTGGTTGATTGGTTGTTACAGAATCAGAATACTGATTTTGATGACATCAATACTTTACCCATGATTATTGATGATATTGAACAGAAGAAATCACTGTTTGACCTTATGTTATCCGCTAAGAATTTGATGCAATTAGATTTGCCAGAATTGGAGTACATAGTTTTCCCATTTATATCGGTTCAATCCTTAATAATGGTTTATGCCAAGCGAGGCATTGGTAAGACTTGGTTTTCCTTGCAGCTAGCCATTTCAGTTGCTTTAGGTAAGCCGTTTTTTGCGTGGGATGTACCAAAACCAAGGAGTGTTCTTTTTATTGATGGTGAAATGCCGCTTAGCTCCTTGCAGTACAGATTAAAGTATCTGTGTGTAGATAAGTTTCCCGAGCTGTTAAACATTCTACCAAGCGAGATTCTATGGAGAAATGGACAGTCGCTAAATCTTAACGATGAAGCTGATTTAATTGCCATTGACCGATTTCTTGATAAGTTAAAATCAACTGGGCAAGCCCCAGAACTGATAGTTATTGATAACTTGTCGAGCATGACTGCCGGTACTGATGAGAATGGAAATAGTGAGATGGATGCCGTACTAAGGTGGCAGCTGAAGTTGCGCAGTCAAGGATACTCGGTCCTTATAGTGCACCATGCAGGGAAAAATGGAGACCAACGTGGCGGCTCAAGGCGAGAAGATTTTTTAGATACCTCAATTAAATTAACAGTCGCAAGCAATCCAGCTGGAGAAGGTAAAGAAATTGGGGCATGTTTTAACATTGAATTTGTAAAAACACGGGGCTTAAGACCTAACCCAGACGCGCTTAAGGTAGAGCTCTGGCAAGATGAGCAAGGTTTCGCTAAGTGGAAAACAGAAGGCGCTGATATTTTACCTGCATACTATGAAACATTACGATTAATACGTGACTGTGAACCAAAAACGCAGGCAGAGATTGCAAAGATGCTTCATATATCAGCTTCAGCAGTTAGTCAGCAATTAAAAGCCGCGCGGGATAAGGGATTGCTTGAGAAAAATAAGCTTCTATTAACGAATAAAGGTAAGGCTGAGATTGATAAACTATTTGAGGATTACAGTACTTCTTTGTAACTTAACATTTGATATTTTTGTGCGAGGATAGGCACCTTGTGTATTAGCTTAATATAAATAAATAAATTGTTAAGTATCAACAAGTTTATTTGAGTTAAGTGCTTAATGTGCCATCTTATCAAAAGTAGTTAAGCTCAAAACCCCCTTAGGGTTTGAGCGACTTAATATCTAAATGCCATTAACTGCTATTGACTGGATTTTTAAAACCTATTCTAGTTTTAAATTTAAGGTTATAAAGAATCTGTTCAAGTGACGGATAACACGTAATTCTAAATTGACAATGTTTGATACTTAATCAATCTGCTATTTCAATAAAACATTCGTTTTGACTATGCTGTACAACGGTTTCAGCTAAATTAAGTTAGTTGTCACAAATTATTTTTAAGCGTTAAAAAGTTGTCATTTTTAAGTGCATTTTTGACAACTAGCGTCCCGTATTTAATACGAAATAATATGTAAATCAACGATTTACCGCTTGCCTGTCAAGTTCCAAAAAGTCAGAATTAACTTAACTAAATCAATAAGTTAGGTTAAATAAATGAACATTAAATCTTTCACCAACCCAGAAATCAGCTACCAAGTTGATAGTGACGGCAAAACCTGCACTTGCATGGCGTTTGTTAAACACCCGCATAAGCCATGTAAACACTTGTTAAGCATTCCTGATTTATTCCAGCAAGCTGAGCCCGTCAATAACTATGAGGCAATGTCAGCCTTCATTAAAACCATCAGGCTCAGGAAAACTCAAGATGCCATTACATGGCTGAGATACCTATGGTTTCAGCCTGGGCTCAAAAGCAAAGTGCAAAAGCGCATCCTGATGAGTTCGGGTGAAGATAATATGAGCGTCCATGTAATGGATGCCGTATCTGACTGGCATGGCAATCTCAACACCCGCAAAAGTCTTGAATCAGCCGCAATCGAAGTGGTTAGGCTGTGTGCCACCGACAACTGGTATGCCCAACCTGATGGCAGGCTTTACATGTTCGCATGGGAGAAAGCTGAGATTGAGCCAAGGATGGGCTTGCCTAAGCTATATAAAGATTTGTTGGTGTTCTTCACTGATGCGATATTGGACCGCAACGAATTAGATGCCATGAAAGCGTTTAACCGACTATATGCCGACAAAACATTCAGACCCCGTGACTTTGCTAACACACTGATTGATATTGCCAGAGAGAGCGATAGCCAGCATGCCCATCGTTTGGTTGAGCTGTATGCAAAGAATGCCAGTGCACTATGGCTTGATGGCAACATATCAGGGCAGGCAGTGTTCGCATTGCTGAATGGCGACTTTGCCTATCAGACCTCGCCAATCATTGATGAATCGCAAGTCATGCAGTTATTGGCAGACGCTGAACGCAGAATCGCAGATGGCCTTGTAATTCCTGCATTTGCAAGGGATGGCATTCACACCAGACAAGGCGGCGACCGCAGATTTGCAGGTACGGTAAAGCAAATGGCGGCTTGCTGTCGAGCTTATGAGCACTACGGCAGATTATCCCCTGATGATGTGTGGCTGGAACAATTCATGAGCCCTAATGATGAGTGATTTATCAAATTTAAAAGGGATGTTATTTAACTTTCTAACCTTCAATAATCATCACTTATCGAAGTCTAAAAATGACTGATATGGAAAAACAAAAAATGACACTATATGATGTTATAAACTGCAAAGATGATTCTAAAGTGCAATTAATTGCACTTAAAAGTGATTTTGAAAAATTCATTCATGCTGCGGTTTCTGACAATACAAGAACAGCATATCAAGCCGATTTAAAGCATTTTATTGATTTTGGGGGCACCATCCCCTCAACCCCTGAAATCATCAGTCAATATCTAGCCATTCATGCAGATACACATAAGCCAGCAACGCTTGCAAGGTGGCTGGTATCCATTAATAAAGCTCATACATCACAAAACCTGCCATCCCCCACAACCTCAGACCTAGTGAAAGCAACTTTGCGGGGTATCAAGCGTACCGTTGGCACCAATCAGCGACAGGTAGCCCCTGTGCTTAAAAACAATCTACTAGAAATGGTCAATGAGTTGACTGGCGTTAAAGGGTCGCGTGACCGTGCATTGCTATTGATTGGCTTTGCTGGCGCACTGAGGCGTAGCGAGCTGGTTGGCCTCACATATGCGGATGTTGAGTTTGTTGAACAAGGCTTAGTCATTCATTTACGCCAATCTAAAACCGACCAACTAGGTGAAGGCAGAAAAATAGCCATTCCGTTCGCCAGAGGTTCGGTTTGCGCTGTGCTTGCACTTAAACAATGGCTTGAATTGAGCGGAATAACCGAAGGCCCATTGTTTAGGCCTATCACCCGCCATGGGCGAGTAGAAAATGCTGCGTTATCCACGCAAGCGGTCGCAGTGATTGTTAAAGAACGGGCATCTGCTGTTGGTTTAGATGCTGAGAAGTTCTCAGGCCACAGCCTACGGGCTGGCTTGGTGACCAGTGCAGCGCAAGCTGGGGTGAGTGCTTGGAAAATTAAGCAACAGACGGGGCATAAATCGGATGCGATGTTAAACCGCTACATACGCGATGCCAATATCTTTGTTGATAACGCAGTAGGCGCGGTTTTATGACCACTTTTGAATATTTACGACAACCAGCAGACAGGGATGTATCGAGCACCCCTGCTGCCTAACCATCATCAACCAATAAGGAGATTAATTATGGCTACTAAAGATAATAACAGGGATGCCAATAGCCGCATCTTTCAGCAATTGCTAAGAGTTGTACCCGACCTACTGACAATGGATGAACACGGCAAGTCAGTGGTTGATGGATTTATGGATTTTAGTGTCGATATTTTGCATAAGACCCCTGAGCGAATCGTTATTGCACTCAGCCACTATTACAAGCACCCATCTGGCGATCTGATTGCTGACCCCGATATGGAAGTCGCTGTTTATCCAAGTCGATTACATGCCGAGGCGCTTAGCTATCAAGACAGCTATATGTATCAGACAGTGCTACTGGATGCTGGGCAGATTGATACAAAGCTGCAAAAAGAGTTAAACACGTTCTTAATGCAATGGCTGACCAATCTGATGCACCAAGGTCATTGCATTAAAAGTAAAGCGAATGCTGAAGGCTAATGATTGAAGCTTAATTTAATAGCAGCAACGCTATCAATGCTCAGGCGATTTGAGCTTACGTTCTACCAGCCCGATAAGTTCACTGGCTGGCATGTTCAAGGCTTCAGCTAACGTGAAAATGGTGAACAATACAGGTGATTTTTCTGCTCGCTCCAGTGCGCTGATGTGGCTACGCTCAGTTTTAGCTAATTCGGCTAACTTATCTTGCGTAAAGCCACGCTCTAGCCTCAGCCCCCTAAGTACTTCACCGAATACTTTTGCAGATATGTGTTTGTCATGTATCACGAGCGCAAGAGTCGCTCATAACATTTTGCTTGTCTGCATACAACTGTATTCGTTACACTAATTGCATAATAAATTGCGTCCTAAACAAATTGATTGAAAGTTAATAATGAAAAAAAACTACTATGAATTGATTGGACTTGAACCATCTGCTTCACAAACTGAGATTGACGATGTTTGTATCACGCTAGCTAAGCAATATCACCCTGATAAAACTGCTGGTGACTTGAATGCAAAAATTAAATTCAAAGAAATTGAAGAAGCCTATGAAACACTCGGTGATCCCGAAAAAAGAGCTAAATACAATTTAGAGTTAAAAGAGCCACAGCCAGCAAAAATTACTACCGCAGAAACTCCATCAGTGATTAATTGCAGTTGCCCCGCTTGCAATTCCAGCAACGTGCAACGTCTGTCGATTATTCATAGCAGTGGCATTACTGAGGTTGATTTGCTTACTAAAGGCAGTTCAATTGGTATCGGTGGCGGCATCGCAACTGGCGGCATCAAAGGCATTGGATTGGGATTAAGTAAAAACAAAAGCAAAACAACGGGCACACATCAAACCGAACTGTCAAAAATGGCAGCGCCTCCGAAAAAGATATTCCCTGAACACACAAAAAGGATTGAGGAGGCCGCAGTAGGTGCTGGCCTTCTATGCCTCGTCGGCCTATTTGTTATCTATAACAGCCTATTCATTGCTTTAATTATTGCATCAATATTTGGCGTCATATTGTGGGCACTACTTGTAATGATATTTACAACGAAAGAACAAAAAATAGAAGCTGCTCACAAAAATGAAATAGCAATGATTAAATGGCAGAACAGCTTTATGTGCCTAACTTGCGGTCATAAATATGAAAGGGCTTAAAGTATGCGAAAGCAACTGAGCATCATTGCATTAATATTTCCAATGATTGCATGCGCTGCTGAGCCACTATTACTTGGTTCAGGTTCTGAGCAGTATGTAGTGCGCCAAATTGGCACAACAACTTATATTGAGCCATCGCCACCAGTTGGGGTGAATGGTGTAGTTGGGGCAGTTGTAGGCACAGGCATTGCCGCCAATTTACAAAGTAAACCAATAAAGCTACAGAAAAACACTGATTTTGCATGTAAATATAAAGACATAATCAGTACCAAGCTGGAAAACTGTGATTATTGAAATAATTGAAAATATGAGACTTCAGTGCATAGTGGCCACCTAAATTAAACAGTACTATTTGTGATGCCATTATCTTTGTTGATAATGCCGTGGACAACATGCTTTGAGTGGTGGCAAGAAAATAAGAGTAAATACGATTATTTATTACGGCATTTTTCAATTTCGATCTTCCTTGTTATGAATAAGCTCTTTATAATCTTGTTTGTGCAGCTATTTATTAATATAGGTCTTAGATGAAATGAAATACACGGTAGCGGAATTGTTTGCAGGTGTTGGTGGTTTTAGGCTGGCGTTGGAGAGGGCGGGCTGGGATACTGTCTGGGCTAATCAATGGGAACCTGCGACCAAAATTCAGTACGCGGCTGATTGTTATACATCTCACTTTCCTGACCAGAAACAGAATCCTCATTTCAATACTGATATTTCGATTGTTACAGCAAAGCTGGAGGAAGATATCAGCGTTATCCCCGAACACACAGTTCTTGTCGGTGGCTTTCCCTGTCAGGATTATTCCGTAGCTACTACACAGGCTAAAGGTATGCTTGGTAGGAAGGGTGTCTTATGGTGGGAGATTGAGAAGATAGCACGTCACAAACAACCAAAATATATCTTGCTAGAAAATGTAGACCGTTTGCTAGTATCGCCATCCAAGCAACGTGGGCGTGACATGGGCATATTGCTTAAATGTCTGGATAGCTTGGGTTACATTGTTGAGTGGAGGGTCATCAATGCTGCTGACTATGGTTTCCCTCAAAAAAGACGCAGAGTCTTTATCTTCGCAGCAAAAAAAGATACTTCTATTGCTAAAAGTCTTAAACAAACTGGTTTATCTCACGAATGGCTGCAAACAGAAGGTTTTTTCGCTAAAGAGTTCGCGGTGGAGCATGACCCAGTAGACCATGATGTGCCAGATGTACTAAAAGGCGACTTGCAATCCATATCAGACAATTTCACATTCAAGTTCAACAATGCTGGCGTGATGTGTGACGGCAAGATATACACTCTGAAAGTCACCCCAACTGATAAAAAAGTCAGTACGCTGGCATCAGTGTTGCAGGATTCTGTCGATACAAGTTTTTACGTGCCAGAAACCGATATATCTAGGGTTAAAGGATGGCAGTATGTAAAAGGGGCTAAACGAGAAGAGCGTACTGCAAAGACTGGTCATGTTTACCACTATACCGAAGGTGCTATCCCCTTCCCTGAGAAGTTGGATACGCCTTCAAGGACCATATTGACAGGTGAGGGCAATCAGAACCCGAACAGGTCAACCCATTTGATACAAGACCCTAAGACTGGTAAGTATAGAACCCTAACCCCAGTTGAGGTTGAAAGGTTGAATGGGTTCCCAGATGGGTGGACGGATACAGGCATGCCTAAGTCGAAACGCTACTTCTGCATGGGTAACGCCCTTGTGGTAGGAGTGGTAGAACGATTGGGTAGGCGTCTAATGGAAGTCGCCCAAAAGTGATTTATGGCTAGGCAGCTTCCGGTTTCCCCCAAAGCAGCTTCATTTATCGTATCTAAGGTGATGAAAGCCAACAAGGCGCAGGATACCAAGCCGGAACTAGCAATAAGGCGTCAATTGTGGGCGCAAGGAATAAGGGGTTATAGATTAAACTGGAAGAAAGTCCCTGGTCGACCTGACATTTGTTTTATTAAAAAGAAGGTTGCTATCTTTATACATGGGTGTTTTTGGCATAGATGCCCTAAATGCAAGCCCAGCTATCCTAAAACCAATACAGAATTCTGGAAAAAAAAGTTTGAACTGAATGTTTTAAGGGACGAAGCTAAAACAATTGCATTGAGTCAGTTAGGTTGGCGCACACTTACCTTGTGGGAGTGTGACATTAAAAAAGATGTGTTAAATGAAGTGGTGAGAATAAGAGAATTACTCAACTCGCTAGATTGAAATTTAGGCACTCATATGCTTGCTGAATCAAATTATTGAATCAAATGGTGTAATTACACCGACTTTTTTATTATTTAGAGTTCTGTGAGTAATATGGAAGCTTTGCGGAGCTTTTAGTCCAATAATCAACATTGGGACGCTGAGCATCTGTCTCATGGGTTTAAGGTAACTTAGGAATTTTTCATACGTGCCCACAGCACTATCGAATCCCCCCGCTCTTTTGAGATTTTCGGTAGCTGTGATGATTACGCCTATCTCGGTCTGTATTGCTTTGGTTACATGATTTAATTCACCTGATAAATTTGGTTTGATTAGATTCCATGATGTGGCTTCACCGTGGTTGAAAGCAACTTCAGCAGCAATCTTATTCTTAGCAAAATCCAGCCTCCAAGTATCCCCCTCATAGTTCGGGTCTTGAAAGATCGGGCTCTCTGCCCTCCATCCGTTTATAACTAGTTCGTCTTTCAGCACCTTGTTGATTGCAACTGAGAGGCTTTTATTTTTGCCGGCTGAGTGTGTGTTAAAGTATTCAATCAATTTGGCATCCGATACCCCTTCGATTACAGACTTTAGGTTATGCCAATCTGTTAAGTAGGTTGGGTTGTTTTCCAAAAGCTCAAGCGCATTACGGTGAGATGTGGATTCAAATAACATTATCTGGTTTCCAATTATTATTGTCAGTATTAACTGAGTTTGATTGTAAGGGCCATCAAGTCGACATCATTATGCTGTAATTGTATGGTAAATGTAAAATTGATCTGCTAGTTAATTAGGTTTTTATTTTTCATGAATTTAACATGCAAGTTATTTGGCTTATAATTAGTGGATAAGTTAACAAAATTCAGCAATTCACATGTTGCAAGGTAGGTTACATGACAGCATGTGTCCACTATAAATCCGGGCTAAACAATGACTACATGGAAGATGCAGAATGCAAAAGTGCAATTGAGTTCATTGGTTAAACAGGCATTAAGTAATGAACCGCAATTCATCACGTTAAGAGGAAAGCCAGCAGTAGTGGTTCTTTCGCAGCAGGAATATGACAGACTGGTCATGAAAGCAAATTCAGAGAATATAAAGCAGCTCAGAAAGTAACTTGAGTGCTTGGAAGGTTAAACAGCAGACGGGGCATAAGTCTGATGCCATGTTGAATCGCTTATCCGTGATGCTAGGCTATTGTTGATAATGCTTCAGGAATGGTTTTATGATGCTTTGTTGCCAATAGTGCTCACATCACAGATTCTGAGTAATGTGCATATAACAATCCATGCATTGCGGTTTTTGATATACAAGTTACAATACAATACTAGCTTAATAAATTAAAATAACTAATACCTAAATGTCAGAAGCTTTAAATCAGAGTGGTCACTTTGAACCAATTCATGCAGCTCATGCAATTGAGCAAGTTGCGTTTATTCTACAATTTGATAGGCCATTTGATGATTCCGCATTTTCAAGCATACGCATAGAAACAGACCAATTCAAAGATGACTTGCCCGGGAAAATTGAAATTCAAGGTGTAAGTTTCGCGATTGGAGCTCAACCAATTCCTATCGCACAACCTCATTCATCGGCTGGGCTAGTTTTGAGAAGAGCCTCTCCTGACGGTTCTGTTGAGATTGAACTTCGCGTTGAACGCTCATCTTTAACTTTCGTCACTACAAGCTACACTCGTTGGGATGCTGTGTGGGCTCAAGCAAGTAGATACTTTAATACATTACTACCAATTTATCTTTCTCAGGCAAGGCTTATGGCTGTAAGCTTGAATTATGGCGATAAATTCGTATGGAATGGCAGTTTGGATAGTTTCTGCCCAAACTCTCTAATTAATTCCGAGTCCAAATATATTTCGAAACATATATTGGAAACAAAAGAACTTTGGCATAATCACACAGGCCTATTTATTAGAGCGGATGATTTTACTAAAAGGTTGTTAAACCTAAATGTTGATTGTTTAGATGAACCACTACCGGAAGGTCCAAGAAGGATTGTTGTAATTACAACTGTGGTTACCGACCAACTCAATCAGCCTGGTTACAATGAATATACAGGCGACCAAAGTGACACTATTGCATTGGTCAATACGCACATGCGTGATATGCACATTTTTGGTAAACAAGTTTTCGGTGACCTCATGACTTCGCAAATGAGCAAAAGAATTGCGTTAACGGAATAAAAATGTCTACATCATTAAGCACAGTAGCAGCCGCAAAACTGTTTGTTGCAATTGGAACGTTAACAAGTCCAACAGTTAGCAACATTCCTGAAATATTGGAGCAACCAACGCGTCCAGTAGAGCGGTTAACGTCACTTGCCTCAAGTGTTTTGACTGCATCGCCGCTATTGGCAACTGCCTCAGTAAACGATGATATATTTGAATACGATAAATCGCTTAGACAAACAACAGTAGCTGAGAAAATTGTTGGTGAATTAAGGCAGTGGGGTTTGTTACAAGCTGACTGGGATGGAGAAGGTGCTTCCCCGCCATCTGCAGAATCAATCAAGGAGGCTGTATCTTTTGTTAAATTAATTGATGACATCACTACTCCTCCAGAGCCCATGCTTTTGGCCTCGGGGCATGCTGCTCTATATTGGAATATAGATAATTTGTATGCTGATATAGAATTTTTGGGTGATGGTCGTATCGGGTATTTTATAAAACGTAACGGAGACAAACATAAAGGTGTCTTTGCATTTAATCAGCAAGAAATGCCCGCTGTGCTCCAAGCTCTCATCTGGGCTTAAGAAACTACTTAGTTTATTTGGTTTTGGCCTCGATTGTGAAGGCTTGAATTTACGTACATACAGTAGTGGTGAGCGCATATCCGAGATAAATTCTGCTGCCGCTGATTGCTCTTGTGAAAAATTCAGAATGAGCAAACATTCACCAGGTGTAGTGGAAAATTCTGAAAATCTGGCTCTATTTGTATTCTTGCCGATGCATAACATTGACAAAAATGGAAAGGCCAAACCTAATATTTTTTCTCATGTCCATTTAAAAGGACGCTCCGTACAGCGTGATACGATTGCAAGTGAAGCTGAACTAGTTAATTTTGCAACCAACTTTCTTGGTGATGAAGCTGAGAGAGTCTGGAAAGGAGTTATTCTGGCAAAGTGTGATGATGTACGAAATATCAAATTAGAAAATTCTCAGAATCGCTCTGTTTGCGTCTATGATACTTCCGAAGAAAATAACCCAGCTCATGCCGAGATAGGTCAAACACAGCATATTGAGGAGGCCGATAAGATAGAGTTGCGGCATGATTTATTCGTTGCGTTTGGTAATGGGAATATTATTCCCCCCTCGACTTACAAGCAGGGTGCAATCTGGCAAAAATTATCTATTGAGCATCAGTCAAGGTTGTAAATGCGAGTGCCTATGCTTTACTTAATCTATTCAACTGATTCAAACGTTAAGTATCGCAATTCACCTATAACAGCATAAACCATTCAATTAGAATTAGTGATATAGAAAGACGTAAAGGGCATTCTATTAAAGCAATTTGACATGCGTACCCTAAGCGTTCTCCGAGCATTACCTCAATATTTGTAACTAAATATGCATTTGGTGGGCTAGTAAATAAAATGCTATGTAGAGTATTTCTGGCTACAAATCAGCTACAAATATTAAAAACCTATAGATATAAAAAAAGCCCACATCGCTGTGAGCTTTTAAAATACTGGTGGCCGGGGGCAGAATCGAACTGCCGACACGCGGATTTTCAATCCGCTGCTCTACCGACTGAGCTACCCGGCCCTTTTACAACTGTTTGAAACACTTCGGTGTGTGTTTGCAAGTCGCGCATTATAGCAAACTAAACTGGAAACTGACAAAAATATTTCTGTAATTTCTCAAATTTATTAAGTTAGTTAGTACAA
>Ga0208396_100334_pt1 | contig 15215 bp, 13 predicted proteins | sample LakWasMet64_LOW9_2_FD_183896 | JGI IMG/M metagenome (GOLD analysis project Ga0208396, IMG submission 183896) | Freshwater sediment methanotrophic microbial communities from Lake Washington under simulated oxygen tension - Sediment Metagenome... | ecosystem: Environmental > Aquatic > Freshwater >... | reverse complement strand
CGCCACCTTCTTCGTTCAATTCGATCCCCGCCGGGACGGCTTCGCTTGCGACGCCTTCCACCTTAGCCTCGTTCGCCCGTTCTGCTTGGCTGGTTTGTGCAGAACGGGCTACAGAAAAGAATAGAAGCACCGGAATGGAACCTTGCGGTCATTCCAGTAGTCCGCGGCGTCCCGGAAGATGTCGAGCAGCTGCTCGCGCGCTTCCTTGTCGAACTTGGCATTGGCCGGGATGTGCTCGAGCACGGCAATGAAGCCCGGCTGCGGCCCCGACTTGTGCAGCGGGTCCGTCAGGCAGTCATACAAGGCATCAAAGTTCTTGCCGACATTGGCCGGCAGCATGAACTGCTGCGCGATCAGGTCCAGAACATCCTGCTTGGATTGGGCCTGGGCCAGGTTGGCATACAGGAAGTGATGCCCCAGACCCTGGGCGGCCTCCTGCAGATCCGATACCCTGAAGGCACGGATCGACTGAACGATATTGGTTCTTACAGTACGAAGTGGTGTATCCATCCCCGCGTCTCTTTCTTGGCTAAAACACTGATCCGATTCAGGGCACGATCCGGCGAAAGCTCGCGTAGTGATCGGCCGTGTAATAACAAGCATCCGGCGTCGTCGGCGGGCCACCGCACACAATCCTGCGCGTGCCCCGGGTGCGCGCCCCAGGGGTGGGGACGGTGTATTCGCGGTAGTAGCCGCGCTTTTGGGCCGGGAGCAAACGCTCGCGGTTGCCAAACACCGTGCCATCCTTTTCGTACGCAAACGGCCCGCCCTGGAGAATCAGGCGATAGGTTTCCGCACCCTGGCGTGGCAATTCCGCCACCGACACCGTCATGGCGGCATCCACTGGCGCCGGGCCTCGGGCCCTGACCCCAGTGGACACACAAGCTAGCGCCAGCAAAAAGCCAGTGAGTACCAACTTGATGCGTGAGCTGCGTCCCATGAGTCAAACTTGTTATTACTCTCCGGGTAAACCCGGAAGATTCAAGCCCGAGAGTGTCGCCGATCCGGTCCAAAAAAGCAAGGGCTTGCCTAAGAATTAGGCAAGCCCTTGCTTTGTGACAGGATAGGAGGTGAGTACCTGCTACCCTTGCTTTGCCAGGCCTAGCGGATGTTGGCATCCGCCACGGTGAGGGCGGTCATGTTGACGATACGACGCACCGTGGTGCTGGCGGTCAGGATGTTGACCGGCTTGGCCTCGCCCAGCAGCACCGGGCCGATGGCGATGTTGCCGCCGGCAGCCGTCTTCAGCAGGTTGTAGGCGATGTTGGCAGCGTCGAGGTTGGGCATGACCAGCAGGTTGGCCGAACCGCTCAGGGTGCTGTCGGGCATCAGCACGGCGCGGGCGGCGGCATCCAGCGCCACGTCGCCATGCATTTCGCCGTCGACTTCCAGCCAGGGGGCCTGCACGCGCAGCAATTCCAGGGTCTGGCGCATCTTGAGGGCGCTGGGCTGGCTGCTGCTGCCGAAGTTGGAGTGGCTGAGCAAGGCAGCCTTGGGCTGCAGGCCGAAACGCCTCATCTCCTCGGCGGCCATGATGGTGATCTCGGCCAACTGCTCGGCTGTCGGGTCGTAGTTGACATGGGTGTCCACCACGAAGATCTGGCGGTCCGGCAGGATCAGCCCGTTCATGCAGGCATAGGTGTTCACGCCCGGGCGTTTGCCGATCACCTGGTCCACGTACTGCAGGTGCATCGCATTGGTGCCCCAGGTGCCGCAGATCAGGCCGTCCACATACCCCTTGTGCAGCATCATGGCGCCGATCAGCGTCAGGCGCCTGCGCATCTCGATCTTGGCAATCGGCGCCGTCACGCCCTTGCGCTCGGTCATGCGGTGGTAGGTCTGCCAGAAGTCGCGGTAGCGCTCGTCGTGCTCGACGTTGACCACGTCGTAGTCCTGGCCTTCCTTCAGGCGCAGGCCGAATTTCTCGACCCGCTGCGCGATGATGGCCGGGCGGCCGATCAGGGTCGGGCGGGCGATGCCCTCGTCCACCACGATCTGGGCGGCGCGCAGGATGCGCTCTTCTTCGCCCTCGGCATAGGCCACGCGCTTCTTGGCGGCCTTCTTGGCAGCCATGAAGATGGGCTTCATGGTGGTGCCCGAGGCGTAGACGAAGGCCTGCAGGCGCTCGCGATACGCTTCCATGTCGGTGATGGGGTTGCGCGCCACGCCGCTGTCCATGGCCGCCTGGGCCACGGCCGGCGCGATCATGATCATCAGGCGCGGATCGAAGGGCTTGGGGATCAGATAGTCCGGGCCGAAGGACAGCTGCTCGCCGGCGTAGGCGGCAGCGACCACCTCGCTCTGTTCCGCCTGGGCCAGCTCGGCCATGGCGCGCACGGCGGCAATTTCCATCTCGTCCGTGATGGTGGATGCGCGTGCATCCAGGGCGCCACGGAAGATGTAGGGGAAACACAGGACGTTGTTGATCTGGTTCGGGTAGTCCGTGCGACCCGTGGCCATGATGACGTCGTCGCGCGCGGCCTTGGCTTCTGCGGGATCGATTTCCGGATTCGGATTGGCCAGCGCGAAGATGATGGGCTTGGCCGCCATCTTCTTGACCATGTCGGCCTTGAGCACGCCGCCGGCGGACAGGCCCAGGAAGATGTCGGCGTCGGCTATCACGTCAGCCAGCTTGCGGGCGTCGGTCTTCTGCGCGAACTGGCGCTTGTCGTCGTCCATCAGTTCGGTACGGCCTTCGTAGACCACACCGGCCAGGTCGGTCACCCAGATGTTCTTGCGCGGCATGCCCATCTTGAGCAGCAGGCCCAGGCAGGCCAGGGCGGCGGCGCCGGCGCCCGAGGTGACGAGCTTGACATTCTTGATGTCCTTGCCGGCGACCTTCATGCCGTTGATCAGGCCGGCGGCCACCGTGATGGCGGTACCGTGCTGGTCGTCGTGGAAGACCGGGATCTTCATGCGCTCGCGCAGCTTGCGCTCGACGTAGAAGCAGTCCGGCGCCTTGATGTCTTCCAGGTTGATGCCGCCGAAGGTGGGCTCCAGCGCGGCGATGATGTCGACCAGCTTGTCCAGATCCGTCTTCTCGTCGATCTCGATGTCGAAGACGTCGATGCCGGCGAACTTCTTGAACAGCACGCCCTTGCCTTCCATCACCGGCTTGGAGGCCAGCGGGCCGATGTCGCCCAGGCCCAGCACGGCCGTGCCGTTGGTGATCACGCCCACCAGGTTGCCGCGGCTGGTGTACTTGTAGGCTGCAGCCGGATCCTTGACGATTTCTTCGCAAGGCGCCGCGACGCCGGGGGTGTAGGCCAGCGCCAGGTCGTGCTGGTTGATCAGCTGCTTGGTGGCAGCGATGGAAATCTTGCCGGGGGTGGGAAACTCGTGGTACTCGAGGGCGGCGCGACGCAGTTGTTCGCGTTTGTCGTTCGACGACGGGGTGCTGGACATCAATCAACTCCTGCTGCAGGCCTGATTTGTGATGGGGCCGAGCAGTGCGGTGATCCGCACCCCCCGTCCCAACGGTCTGCTTCTATGGGGAATCGGATTGTAGACCTCGAAAGCGTGTATTTCGGGCCACGAATCCGGGAAAGAGACCCTCGGTTTTTACTTACGCGCAAAACCCGCGCATTTGCCCGGCTCAGGCGCGGACAGCCTCGACGGCGCCAGACGCTTGCGTAGCGACGCCTTGCGCAGCACGCTCCCAGACCTTCTCGTGAAAGAAGAACGCGAACGCCTGCACGGTGGGTTCAAGCAGACTGAGCGTGAATGACATGAGCAAATCACCTGTCACGGCATAGGCAACACCGGCAGCGACCGTGATGTGGACCAGGTAGTAGCTGGCCGTCTTCTTGAGCGTGGGCAGGTTGGCGCGGGCGAAATTGGCCATGATGGACCTCGACAAATGACGAATGAATGAATTTTAGTTTTTGACTATGCCAACCGCCAATTGGATTTGTCAAATTTGGGGATAGCGGGAGGGGTCTGTCAAGGCTTGCGGGAAAAGGGGCCGCGGTGCGGGCGCCCGTCCAGAAGCGCCAAGCGGAAGACGGGCGGCTATCATGCCAAACAAGTTTTCCAACCCAAGGGAGCAAGCATGGCACTGATGGACTTCATCAAGAAACAATTCATCGATGTCATCCAGTGGACGGAAGAGTCGGATGGCACGCTTGCCTGGCGCTTCCCCATGCAGGACATGGAAATCCAGTACGGCGCCACCCTGGTCGTGCGCGAGACCCAGGTGGCCGTGTTCGTCAACGAAGGCAAGGTGGCCGATGTCTTCGGCCCCGGCACCCACAAGCTGATCACGCAGACCATCCCGGTCCTGACCTATCTGAAGAACTGGGACAAGCTGTTCGAATCACCCTTCAAGAGCGACGTCTATTTCTTCAGCACGCGCCAGCAGGTCGACCAGAAATGGGGCACTCCCCAGCCCATCACCATCCGTGACCAGGACTTCGGCGCCGTGCGCCTGCGCGCCTTTGGCAACTACAGCTACCGCCTGGCCGACCCCAAGCTCTTCCATACCGAGATCTCGGGAACGCGAGACAGCTACGGCGTCGCCGACCTCGATGGCCAGTTGCGCGGCCTGGTGCTGCAAAACATCAGCCAGGCCATTGCATCCAGCGGCATCCCATTTCTGGACTTGGCCGCCAACCAGCTGGTGTTCGCGCAGGCGCTCGCCAGGCAGCTGGCCCCCGAGTTCGAGAAGATCGGCCTCAAGCTCGAAGGCATGACGGTGCAGAACGTCTCGCTGCCCGAGGAACTGCAGAAGGTCCTGGACCAGAAGATCGGCATGGGCATGGTCGGTGGCGACATGGGCAAGTTCATGCAGTACCAGACGGCGCAGGCCATCCCCAAGATGGCCGAAGGCGCCGCCACGGGTGGCGGCGGGATTGCCGGCGATGCCATGGGCCTGGGCGCCGGTGTGGCGCTGGGCCAGGTACTGGCGCAGAACCTGCAGGCGGGCCTGCAAGGGGCCGGCGCGGCGGCCGGCGTCAAGCCGGAGGAAATCATGGCCACGCTGGAGAAATTGGGTGATCTCAAGGCCAAGGGCATCCTGACCCAGGCCGAATTCGACGCCAAGAAGGCCGAGTTGCTCAAGAAGCTCGTCTGACGCAGGCCCCTGATCTTTCAAGCCCGCTCAGAATTGGCAACCAACGCTAGCCCGCAACGCGCCTACCGCGCGGCCTGCCCCGGCTGTGGCGCGCCGGTGGAATTCCGCAGCGCGCAGTCCACACACGCCGTCTGCAGTTATTGCCAGAGCACGGTCGTGCGCGAAGGCGACAAGCTGGCCCGCCTCGGCAAGATGGCCGAGCTTTTCGACGACCACAGTCCCCTGCGGCTCATGGCCAGTGGTCGCTGCGAGGGACAGGGCTTCACGCTGGTGGGGCGTCTTCAATACAAGTATGGCGAGGGCACCTGGAGCGAATGGATCGCTTTGCAGGACGACGGCAGCACCGCCTGGCTCAGCGAGGACAACGGCGCCTACGTCTATATCCGGCCCGGCAGCCTGAAGCGAGACGTTCCCGCCCCCGACCAGTTCCGACTGGGCATGCAGACGGCCATCAATGGGCGGCCGTACACAGTCGCCTCCAACCAGACCGTCGCCCTGATCGCGGCGCAGGGCGAATTGCCGCGCCTGCCCCGGTTGGGGGAGTCCTTTGCGGTGGTGGAGTTGCGCAGCGAGCGCGGCGAGGTGCTGACCATCGACTACGGTCCGACGCTGGTCGGCGCCCCAGCCGCCGTGACTGTCGGGCGCGCCGTGCAACTCGAAGAGTTGAAACTCACGGGGCTTGCGGACGAGTCGGTGAGGAACGAAGGCGGTCGCCAGTTCAGCTGCCCGCACTGCGGCGCAGCGGTGACGGTCCGGCTGGAGAACAGTCAGACCATTGTCTGCGGCTCCTGCCACAGTCTCATTGACCTGTCCCAAGGCATCGGCGGCGAATTGCGCCATGCCATCCAGGACGAGCCGGTGCAGCCGCTCATTCCCCTGGGCAGCCGGGGGCAACTGCAGGGCGCGAGCTGGCAGGTGGTCGGTTTCCAGCACCGCATGGGCCACGCGCCGGGCGACGATGAACACTATGGCTGGAGCGAATACCTGCTGTACAACCAGAAACGCGGTTTCATGTTTTTGGTCGACGCGGAAGACGGCTGGAGCCTGGTGCGCCCCGTCACCGGGGCGCCCAACCAGTCTTCCGACAGCGAGCGCGCCATCTACCAGGGCACGAAATTCCGGCTCAAGGACAGCTACGAGGCCGAGACCAGCTACACCGTGGGCGAGTTCTATTGGCAGGTGCAGCGCGGCCAGAAGACTTTCAACCGCGACTACGAAGCCGGCAGGAGCGTCCTGAACATGGAGCAGAGCCCAAAGGAGATCACGTGGTCGGCTGGCAGCCGCATGGACAGCGCCATCGTTGCCAAGGCTTTCGGCGTCGGCGAGGCCCTGCTCAAGCGGACCGATGTCGGCCCTTTCAGCCCAGCGCGCAGCATGAGCGCGGTCTCGCTCATCATCGTGGTGGGGGCGGTGCTGCTTCTCATGCTGCTGGTGACGCGCTGCACGTCGGATTGCGATCCGCGCTACGAGAACTGCTCGTCCTCGGGCAGCAGTTACCGCAGTTCGGGCGGCTCCTGGGGGGGCGGCTCCAGCGGCGGCGGTCACAAATGAGATCACACTTCGGAACAATCCCTTTTTACGGAGGTCATCATGGGACTTGAATGGCTCAAGCCGGCAGCGTTTTTCGGATCCATCCTGTATGCCCTGATCGGCGTGCTGGTGTTCTGGCTCTGCTTCGTGATCCTGGACAAGATCACGCCCTACAAACTCTGGGAAGAGATCGTGGAAAAGCAGAACGTCGCCCTGGGCATCGTGGTGGGAAGCATGGCGCTGGGTATATGCCTGATCGTCGCAGCTGCCATCCACGGCTGATGCGCTCGGCTACTGCGCAGGCCGGGGGCGTCGTTGGGCGGTGCCCGGAATCCTCACGTACTTGAAGTACGTTCCGGTTCCTGAGCTCCGTCCGCCTAGCCCGCAGCCTGCTCGCTACGCCTCGGATATTTGGCGCACCTGAAGTGGAAAACCAATCCTCTACCTCCCCCAAGCCGGTCGAACTCGCCCTGCTGGCCAGCGTCTTCGTGGTTGCGGCCTGCGGGCTGGTGTACGAGCTGGCGGCGGGGGCGCTGGCGTCCTATCTTCTGGGCGATTCGGTGCTGCAGTTCTCCACGGTGATCGGCAGCTACCTGTTCGCCATGGGCATCGGCTCGTATCTGTCGCGTTTCTTCGAGCGCCAGTTGCCGGCCCATTTCCTGCGCATCGAGTTGCTGGTGGCGCTGATCGGGGGCGCGCTGCCGGCCGTGCTGTTCATGGCCCACGCGTATGCGCCGGGCAGTTTCCGGGTCCTGCTTTACGGTCTGGTCTTGCTGGTCGGCATGCTGGTGGGGCTGGAGATCCCGCTGGTCATGCGCATCCTGCGTCGCAACGTGGCGCTCAAGGAGCTGGTGTCGCAGGTGCTGACCTTCGATTACCTCGGCGCCCTGGCTGTCTCGCTGGCTTTCCCGCTGCTGCTGGTGCCGCAGCTCGGGTTGATCCGCACCGGTCTGCTGTTCGGCCTGCTCAACGCTGCCGTGGCGCTGTGGGCGCTCTGGCTGTTCCGCGGCGAGCTGCGGCGCTTTGCGGCGCATGCGGCCGCCTGCGGCTTCACGCTGACGGCATTGCTGGCCGGTTTTGCCGGCGCCAACCACATCACCACGCTGGCGGAAGACAAGTTCTACCAGGACCGCATCGTCTACAGCGCCAGCACGCCCTACCAGCGCATCGTCGTCACGCATGGGCAGGCGGGTCACCGGCTCTACCTCAACGGCAACCTCCAGTTTGCCGAGCGCGACGAGTACCGCTATCACGAAGCGCTGGTCCACCCGGCCCTGGCCGCTTATGCTGCCGGCGGTGCGGCGCCGAAAAAAGTGGCCGTGCTCGGCGGCGGCGACGGCATGGCGGTACGCGAGATCCTGCGCTACCCCGGCGTGCAGCAGATCACGCTGGTGGAGCTGGACCCGGCCATGACGCAGCTCTTCGCGCAGCAGCCGGCGCTCGTCCAGCTCAATGGCGGCGCGCTGCAATCCCCCAGGGTGAAGATCGTCAACGTGGACGCCTTCCAGTGGCTGCAGCACACCCAAGAGATCTTCGACGTCATCGTGGTCGATTTCCCCGACCCCACCAACTTCTCCATCGGCAAGCTCTACACCAACTCCTTCTATGCACTGCTCGAGAAGCGCCTGGCGGCCAGCGGTTATGCCGTGGTGCAGACCACGTCGCCCCTGGTCGCGCGCCAGAGCTACTGGACGGTGGTGCAGACCATGGAGTCGGTGGGCCTGCGCACGGCGCCCTACCACGCGCATGTGCCCAGCTTCGGCGAATGGGGCTTCGTCATCGCCAGCCGTCGGCCCTACCGCCTGCCCACGGACGCCGCCGCCCTGCCCCCGGGCCTGCGTTTCCTCAACGTGCAGGGTCTGCCTCTGCTGTTCGATTTCCCGCAGGATATGGCGCGTGTGCCCGCGGAGGTGAATCGCCTGAGCAACCAGGTGCTGGTCACCACCTACGAGCAGGAGTGGGGCCGGGTCGGCGCGCATTGAGCCTGTGATGCAGCGCCGCCACTTCATCACCAGTGCCGCCCTGCCCCTGCTGGGCTGTGAACAGGCATCGCAGGAGTTGGCGGGCGGCTACAGTGGCATCGAACATGGGCGCGGGCATCTGCTGCGGGAACGGAAGAGCGGGCCGCCGCCTGCCGCCACGCGCAAGACCCGTGTGCTGATTGCCGGTGGCGGCGTGGCCGGGTTGGCCGCCGCGCGCGCGTTGCGCCTGCGCGGTGAGGATGACTTTGCCCTGCTGGAACTGGAAGACCAGGCCGGCGGCAACAGCCGGGGAGGCCAGGTGCAGGGTATCGCCTGTCCGCTGGGGGCGCACTACCTGCCCGTTCCGGGAGAACAGGCGCCCGAAGTGCAAGGCCTGCTGGAAGAGGTGGGCTTGCGTCGCAGGCAGGCCGGCCGCTGGGTGTATGACGAGCGCCATCTGTGCCACAGCCCGCAAGAGCGCCTGTATTTTCGTGGTGCCTGGCAGGACGGTCTGCTGCCCGTGCAGGATGTGGGCGCCGCGACGCAGGACCAGTACCGCAGGTTCAGCCAGCTGGTGGCGCAGGCGCAGCGGCAGGCGCACCACACCCTGCCCATCATGCGCGGCCGTCTCGCCACGGCCCATCTGGCGCTGGATGCCATCACCTTTGAGCACTGGCTGGAGCAGCAGCGGCTGGACGATGTTCATTTGCGCTGGTACCTCGACTACTGCTGCCGTGATGACTACGGCGCCGGCCTGGCGACCGTCTCGGCCTGGGCCGGGCTGCACTACTTTGCCAGCCGCCACGGCTTCCATGCGCCCGGCGAGGGCGACGGCGAGAGAGAGGCCGTGCTCACCTGGCCCCAGGGTAACGGCTGGCTCACGCAGCGGCTGGCATTGCCGCTGAGGGAGCGTCTGCATACGGCGCGCGTGGTGCTGCGCATCGAAGAGACCCGACAGGGCGTGGAGGTGGACGCCATCGACATGGTCACACAAACCCTGGAGCGCTGGCAGGCGCGCCACTGCATCGTGGCCCTGCCCGCCTTCGTCGCCGCACGCGTGGTGCGAGGTGCGCCCGACTTTCTGCGCCAGGCGGCTGCCCGCACGCGCTACGCGCCCTGGATGGTGGCCAACCTGCACCTGCAGGAAGCCCTGCTGGACCGCCCCGGCGCCGCTCCCAGCTGGGACAACGTCATCTACAGCGACCGACCCACCAGCAGTCTGGGCTACGTGGATGCCATGCACCAGAGCCTGCGTCCCGTGCCCGGCGCCACGGTGCTCAGCTGCTATCACGCGCTGGGCGACCTGCCAGAGGGGCGCCGCCAGCTGCTGCAACAGCCGTGGACCTACTGGCGCGATCTAGTCGTGAGCGAATTGCTGCAACCGCATCCCGAACTGCTGAGCCGCGCGACCCGGCTGGAGATCACCCGTCATGGTCACGCCATGACCATTCCGGTGCCTGGCACACAGTCCCATCTGCAGCGCTTGCCGTTCACGCCGAGCGGACCGGCGCGATCCGTGCTGCGGACCGGCCGCCTGAGCTATGCGCACAGCGACTGGTCGGGGTACTCCGTGTTTGAAGAGGCCTACACCCAGGGCCACGCGACCGGCCAGGTCGCCTGAGTGCCCGCAATGGTCGCGGTTTCAGCCGCGCATCAGCGCCTCGATTTCGCCGGCGTTCACCGGCACGTCGCGCGAGATCAACTCGCAGCCATCCGCGGTGACAAAGGCGTCGTCCTCGATGCGGATGCCGATGTTCCAGTACTCGCGGGGCACGTCCTCGGCCGGGCGCACATAAAGGCCGGGTTCGATGGTCAGGCACATGCCGGGCTGAAGGATGCGGCTGGGACGGTCCTTGATGATCTCGCCCGAGAGCGGGTCGCGCCGTTCGCTGATCCGGCCCCGCTCGCCGGGTTCCACGTAGCTGCCGCAGTCGTGCACGTCCATGCCCAGCCAGTGGCCGGTGCGGTGCATGTAGTAGCGGAAGTAGGCGCGGCTGGCAATCACGTCCTCCACCGTGCCGACCTTGTGCCGGTCCAGCAGGCCCAGGTCCAGCAGGCCCTGCGAGAGCACGCGCACGGTGGCCTCGTGGGGCTCGGTGAAGCGGGCGCCGGCATGCGTGGCCTCCACGGCCGCCTCCTGCGCGGCCAGTACCAGCTCGTAGAGCGCACGCTGCGGTGCGGTGAACGTGCCGTTGGCCGGGAAGGTGCGGGTGATGTCGCTGGCATAGCCGTCGAGTTCGCAGCCGGCGTCGATCAGCACCAGTTCGCCGTCGCGGATGGGGGCGTTATCGGCGCGGTAATGCAGCACACAGGCGTTGGCGCCGGCGGCGACGATGGAGCCATAAGCCGGGTACTGTGAGCCGTGGCGGCGGAACTCGTGCAGCAGTTCGGCGTCCAGGTGGTATTCGCGCACATCCTCACCCTGGCGCAGCATGCGCGCCGAGAGCTGCATGGCGCGGATGTGGGCCCCAGCGCTGATGCGCGCGGCGCGGCGCATGACGTCCTGCTCGTGGGCGTCCTTGAACAGGCGCATCTCGTCCAGGAGGGCGCAGAGATCGCGCTGCGCTTCCGGGCAGAGCGCGCCATAGCGCACGCGTGAGCGCACGGCCTTGAGCCAGCCGTCGATGCGGCCTTCCAGGCCCGGGTGGGTGGCGAACGGGTACCAGACCGTATTCTTGTTTTCCAGCAGTCCGGGGATGCGCTGGTCCAGCTCGGTCACGGCAAAGGCGGCGTCGACGCCCAGGGCCGCCGGCGCGGCCTCGGGGCCCAGGCGGATGCCGTCCCATATCTCGCGTTCCAGGTCCTTGGGGTTGCAGAACAGCGTGGTGTGGCCGTCGCTGGTGATCACCAGCCAGGCGTTGGGTTCGCCGAAGCCGCTCAGGTAGTGGAAATAGCTGTCGAAGCGGAACAGGAATTCGCTGTCGCGATTGCGCAGGTGTTCGGGGGCCGTGGGCACGATGGCCACGGCGTCGGGGCCGAGCTGGGCGGCCAGGCGCGCGCGGCGCTGGGCATGATGGCTGGTGTTCATGGGGAAGCCGTCTCGTTGAGCTGCGCCAGCCTTTGCGGGGTACCGACATCGGTCCAGGCCCCGGTGTAAAGCTCGGCACTGATGCGCTGATTGTCCATGGCCTTGCGCAGCATGGGGGCCAAGGGGGCTTTTGCGCCCTGCGGATTGCCTGCCGCAATCTTGCACCAGGGGCGGGCGAAAAACTCGCGCCGGTACAGGCCGATGGTGCTGTAGGTATAGGTCACGGCGGCCTGGTTCAGGGCCAGCTGGCGACCCGGCGCCTGCGGGTCGGCACCCAGGCCGAAGTCGCCCTTGAGGTTGTGCGGCGGATTGGGCACCAGCCAGAGGTGGGCCAGCTTGTCGCCGCGTGCAAACCGTTGCACGGCCTGCACGGAGAATTCGAAGTCCGGCGCATACACATCGCCGGCCAGCACCCAGAACAGGTCGCCCAGCAGGGGCAGTGCGCGCACGATGCCCCCGGCCGTCTCCAGCGCCCCCCCGAAGTCCAGGCCTTCCCAGGAATACGCGACGGACAGCGGCTGGCCGCCTTCCGAGACGGGTTGCGGCCCGAAATAGGCCGGGATCTGCTCGCCCAGCCAGGCGGTGTTGATGACGATGTCGGTAAAGCCCCCGCGCGCCAGCGCATCGACATGCCATCGCAGCAGCGGCTTGCCCTGCACCGCCAGCAAGGGCTTGGGCGTGCGGTCGGTCAGCGGGCGCATGCGCTCGCCGCGTCCGGCCGCCAGCACCATGGCCTTGACCGACGTATTCATGGGCCGGGCACCCGTGCCGGCAGGGCGCCGCGTTGCAGGGAGTGCCGTTGCACTTGCCGGGGGATGAACAGGTCCATCAGGCCGGCCAGCAGGGCCTGGGCCTGGGCCGAATGGTCGCCGCCGAAATTGCAGACATAGACATCCAGCGTGACCGCCGCCTGCTCGGGCCAAGTGTGCACGCATAGGTGCGACTCGGCCAGCAGCACCGTGGCCGTCACGCCGGCGGGTTGACCGGCCACGGCTGGAAAGGCATGGGCCAGGCGTGCCACCGGCTGCAGGCCGGCTCGCAACACGGCGCATTCGCAATGCTCGATGAGGCGGGATGCGTCTGTCAGCCAGGCGCTGTCGCACTGGCAGTCGTGGAGATCGGCGGTGAGATGGAGGCCTTGCACAGGGTGGACTTTAGACGATCGCAGGTGCCAGGTCCGGCCATCCCGGGGCGGGGGCCGGGGCGCCGGTAAAATCTCGGGTTTACCCCAGATACCTCCTCCGGAGCGGCCCCCACATGGCAAATACCCGACAGATGGCCAACGCGATCCGCGCGCTGGCAATGGACGCAGTGCAACAAGCCAACTCCGGACACCCGGGTGCGCCCATGGGCATGGCCGACATGGCCGTTGCGCTCTGGGGCGAACACCTCAGGCACAACCCGGGCAACCCGCAATGGGCCGACCGCGACCGTTTCGTGCTGTCCAACGGCCACGCCTCCATGCTGTTGTACGCCCTGCTGCACCTGACGGGCTACGACCTGCCCCTGCAGGAGCTGAAGAACTTCCGCCAGCTCGGCAGCAAGACCGCCGGCCACCCCGAGACCGGCCACACCCCCGGCGTGGAAACCACCACCGGCCCGTTGGGCCAGGGCGTGACCAATGCCGTGGGCATGGCGCTGGCCGAGAAGCTGCTGGCGAAAGAATTCAACCGCGACGGCCACAGCATCGTCGACCACCGCACCTACGTCTTCCTGGGCGACGGCTGCATGATGGAAGGCATCAGCCACGAGGCTGCCGCCCTGGCCGGCGCCTGGAAGCTCAACAAGCTGATCGCCCTGTACGACGACAACGGTATTTCCATCGACGGGCAGGTCTCGCCCTGGTACGGCGACAACACCGCGCTGCGGTTCGTGGCTTACGGCTGGAACGTGATCGGCCCGATCAACGGCCACGACGTGGCGGCCGTGTCGGAGGCCATCGCGCGCGCCAAGCAGTCGGACAACCAGCCCACGCTCATCATCTGCAAGACGGCCATCGGTCACGGCAGCCCCAACCGCGCCAACACCGCCAAGGCGCACGGCGAGCCGCTGGGCGCCGAGGAAATCCGGCTCACGCGCGAGGCCCTGGGCTGGGCGCACGAGCCCTTCGTGATCCCTCAGGACGTGGCCAGCGACTGGGATGCCACCACGCGCGGCGCCGCGGCGCAGCAGGCCTGGGAGCGCAAGTTCGAGGCCTACAAGGCCACCCACCCGGCCCTGGCGGCCGAGTTCGAGCGTCGCATGAAGGGCGAGTTGCCCAAGAACTTCCATCAGGTGGCGGTGGACGCCGCCGTGGCGGCGCACACCAAGGCCGAGACCGTGGCCAGCCGCAAGGCCAGCCAGATCGCGCTGGAAGCCTTCACGGCCGCCCTGCCCGAGCTGCTGGGCGGCTCGGCCGACCTGACCGGCTCCAACCTCACCAACACCAGTTCCACGCCCAATCTGCGCTTCGACGCGGACGGCAATGGCAACGGCGGGCGCCACATCAACTACGGCGTGCGCGAGTTCGGCATGGCCGCCATCATGAACGGCGTGGGCCTGCACGGTGGCTACATCCCCTACGGCGGCACCTTCCTGACCTTCAGCGACTACTCGCGCAACGCCATCCGCATGGCCGCGCTGATGAAACAGCGTGTGGTGCATGTCTTCACGCACGACTCCATCGGCCTGGGCGAGGACGGCCCGACGCACCAGTCGGTCGAACACGCGGCCTCCCTGCGTCTGATTCCCAACCTGGATGTCTGGCGCCCGGCCGACACGGTCGAGACCACCGTGGCCTGGGCCGTGGCCCTGCAGAACCAGCGCAAACCCACGGCGCTGCTGCTGAGCCGACAGAACCTGCCCTACGCGCCCAAGAAGGATCTGGGTGACATCAGCCGCGGCGCCTATGTGCTGTCCGAGCCGGCCGACCTGGGCCTCAAGCAGAAGGCGCGCGCCGTCATCATCGCCACCGGCTCCGAAGTGCAGCTGGCACTCAAGGCGCAGGAGCTGCTGGCAGCGAAGAAGATCGCCGTGCGCGTGGTCTCCATGCCCAGCACCACCACCTTTGACCAGCAGAAGCCCGCCTACAAGCAGACCGTGTTGCCCGCCGGCCTGCCGCGCGTGGCCGTGGAGATGGGTGTGAGCGACGGCTGGTGGAAATACGGCTGTGCCGCGGTGGTGGGCATCGACACCTATGGCGAGTCGGCCCCGGCCCCGGTGCTGTTCAAGCACTTTGGTTTCACCCCGGAGAATGTCGCCGACACGGTGCAGGCCGTCCTGGCGAAATAAATTGTTTTGTTAACTTTCAGAAAGAGCGAATCATGACGATCAAGGTAGGCATCAACGGCTTCGGCCGCATCGGTCGCAACGTGCTGCGTTCGGCCGTGGCGAACTTCAAGGACATCGAGATCGTTGGCATCAACGACCTGCTGGAGCCCGACTACCTGGCCTACATGCTCAAGTACGACAGCGTGCACGGCCGCTTCAAGGGCGAAGTCTCCGTCGAAGGCGCCCACCTCATCGTCAATGGCAAGAAAATCCGCCTCACGCAAGAGCGCGACCCCGCCAACCTCAAGTGGGCTGAAGTGGGCGCTGACGTGGTGATTGAATCCACCGGCCTGTTCCTGGACAAGGCCGGCGCCGA
>Ga0208396_100330_pt1 | contig 15352 bp, 14 predicted proteins | sample LakWasMet64_LOW9_2_FD_183896 | JGI IMG/M metagenome (GOLD analysis project Ga0208396, IMG submission 183896) | Freshwater sediment methanotrophic microbial communities from Lake Washington under simulated oxygen tension - Sediment Metagenome... | ecosystem: Environmental > Aquatic > Freshwater >... | reverse complement strand
GAAACAGCCCGTAGCCGGCGGTGATGATCACGATGGGGATGACGTAGCCCGCGATGCCGAGCGGCGCGGGCAGCAGGGCCAGCGCGATCGATCCGGTCGCGATGCCGGCGAGCCCGGCAACGGTCATGCGTTGCGCGCCGAAACGGTCCGCGATCCGGCCGGCGGGCACGCCGGTCAGCGCGGCGACGAGCGGGCCGACCGAGAGGACGACACCCACCATGGCCGCCTCGAGCCCGAGGCCGCGGGCGAGATAGAACGGCCCGACCACCAGCGTCGCCATCAGCACCGTCGAGACCAGCGAGCTCATGGCGAGGCTCGCGCTCAACCTCCGGTCGCGGAACATCGCCAGGCGGATGAGTGGCGAGGCGGCCCTCGTTTCGGCCAGCAGGAAGAGTCCGAGCCCGACGACTGCGCCCAGCAGCAAGGCCAGGTTAAGCGGGCCGTAACGGCCGCGCCCGATCGTCATGGCGAGCGCATAGGCGCCGAGCGTCAGCGCCAGCAGGAGCGTGCCCAGCTGGTCGAAGCCCGGCCGGTCGCCCGCCGGACGCGCGCGGTCCGCGGGCAGGTGGCGGCGGGCGAGAAACAGGGTTGCGAGGCCGAGCGGGACATTGACGAGGAAGATGGCGCGCCAGCCGAGGCCGGCGATCAGCACGCCACCCAGCGACGGCCCGAACGCGGTGCCGATCGCGGACATCGTGCCGAGCAGGCCCATGGCGCGGCCGGTGCGTTCCTTCGGGACGGTTTCGCCGACAAAGGCCAGGGTGAGGGCCATCATGACGGCCGCGCCGAGGCCCTGGGCCGTCCGTGCGGCGACCAGCAGCCAGAGCGTGGGCGCGAGACCGCACAGGACCGAGGCGGTCGTGAAGAGGAGGATGCCCGCCAGCAGCAGCCGGCGCCGGCCGAGGAGGTCGCCCAGCCGACCGACGCTGACGATGAGGGTGGTGATGGCTAGGAGGTAGGCGAGGACGACCCACTGGACTTCCTGGAAGGAGGCGGCGAACGCCCGCGCCAGCGTCGGCAGGCCGACATTGGCGATGCTGGTGCCGAGCGAGGACAGCAGCATCGACAGCGAAAGCGCGGCCAGCGCCCAGCGCACGGCGGGGGTCGGCGCGGCTGGTTGGGGATCGGGGGTTTTCAAAGGGAGGGCGGTCGCAGGAGATGGGTGAAGCAGCTCACGGGTCGGGGTTCAAACGGCTTCGCTCCGCCAACAAAAAGCCCACCAGCAACGGCTTGGTGGGCTTTTCGTTGGCGTCCCCACGGGGAGGAGTCCCGGATGCTTTTTCAGACTCTCTTCAGAGGAGAGTGAACTAGGTAAATGATATAAATCTGGCGTTTTGTGTAGTGTCCCGTGTAATGCAGTTATGGCTTCTGTGAAACAAATGCGGAAAGACGGACCGTATTACCTGTGTTACAAAATGCCAACGGGAAAGATCGACGCCAAGAACCGGCCGGAGTTTAGGCGGGTTCAACAGCCGTCGGGGCTATACGACAAAAATGATGCCGAGACGTTGGCGCGGGCCTACGAGACGGTGGCGGAGGCGGCTGCGCTTAAGCACTACACGGAGGCCACGGCCCGGAAGTTCCTGGATACCATTGCGGTCATCACAAACGTTGATACCGGCCAGACCTTAACGACCCGCCAGCACATCCAGCGTTGGTTCGATTCGCGGAAGCCCTTCATCGCGGACAAAACCAAGCGTAACTACCAAAAGGTCATCGACGATTTTTTGGCGTTCACGGAAGGCAGGAATCTCGTTTCTCTGGCTACCGTAACACACAATGTCGTTCGGGATTTCCGCGATCAGGAGGTTCTCCGCGGGAAAAGTGCAGCGACAATCAACAAGGCACTGAGCATCCTCGGCCAGGCCTTTGAGTCGGCTGTGATGAATCAGGTCCTCCGGGTGAATCCGGCGCGGGGGTTGCGGATCAAGGGCAAGACGGCCAGGCCGCAAACCCGCAGGGCGTTCTCGCTCGAAGAATTCGCGACTCTCATCAAGGCGGTTCATCCGACCGAGAAATCAAGACGTGGCCAGTTGTTGGATCCTGACTGGCAGACCTTCCTGCTGATTCTTGGCTATACTGGCGGCCGTCAGCAGGAAGTGGCCAAACTCCCGTGGAATGGGGTCGATTTTGAGAATAGGCGCATCGGACTGAAACGCACAAAATCGGATGATATCCATTACGTGCCGATTCACCCTGCCCTGCATCGCCATCTGGTGATCGTCAGGCGCCGGGCCACGCTCAAGAAGGGGCCGGTAATGCCGCACATTGCCGAGCAGACTGGGCGAACCCTCTCCAAGTGCTTCCGCGAAACGGTCCTGCCACGGATTGGCCTTTCTCAGCCCTATATGAAGCGAATCGTTGCTGAGGGAGCCGATAAGGATGCACCGGCCAAAGTTGGCCGAAAGCTGGCCGAGTATTCGCTACATTCACTCAGACATTCTCTATCGACCTGGTTGAACGCCCGTGGGGTGCCAGAAATGACCAGGATGCGGCTAGTTGGTCATGAGGACGTAGACATCAGTCGGGGATACACGGCCGAGGATCACGTCCAAATGACGGAAGCGTTGCTCAAGATTCCAGACCTGCGTGACGTGACGCCGGCGCCCCGGCGCACGAAGAAACCGGCCGTGATAGCTAGCAAATAGTTGGCTTAGCCGTTCATTCCCTCGCGTAGCTCATAGTTTGGCCGAGGCCACCATTTCAGCGGCGACGAAGCGGGTGAAGTCGCCAATGTCGTGGCGCACTGACGCATTCTCCAGGGCTGCCATGTAGGCCTTGCGGTTCTCCACCCTAATGACGGTCCACGGATAGCCGCCCGAAGCCAGCAGGGCGTTTAGGATGAACCGGCCTATGCGTCCGTTGCCATCGGAGTAAGGGTGGATGTAGACGAAGAAGAAGTGACCGAGGATCGCTTGCACGCCGGCGGACGGCTCGGCGGCCAAAAGCTCAAACAAGGTGTCCAGCAACTCCGGCACCGCCTCATGAGGCGGTGGCACATGTTCGGAGCCCCGAATAAAGACGGCGCGGTTGCGAAAGCCGGCGAGAGCATAGCCCGGGAGCAGACCTGCCTGAACCGACGGACTGAAAAGTGCCCGATACCAATCCGGCAGGTCGTGGTTGATGATCACAGGAGCGGGTTTCCCCTGGAGGATTGCGCGGAGACTCGCTGTGACGGCTTGAAAAGCCGCGTGGTAACCTTTCGCAGCCATTGCATCCACCTGTGCTTGGTCCACGCCGTTAGCTTCAGGATCCCATTCGCCGCTGGCGATGCGAGTGATCAATTCCGGGGTTACTTGGTAGCCTTCGATCGAAAGCGAATTGTAGGCGTCATGCGTGTAGATTTCAGCCAAGCGATTGAGATAGGCCTCGGCCGGCATCAATCCAGGTGCTGCGGGAAAGAGTGCGTGGACCGTCGGCCGCATGTGTTGCCACAGGGCTTTCAGTCGGCCCACATGCGGCGAGGTGAAGAGCAAACCGGCCGGCAGGCGGGGTGGCGCGGCGAACGGATTAGTTTCTTTGATGTCGAGGCCGGCCGCGGTCAGATCCGCTGCGAGGCGATCGGCCGGATCGGTCAGTCCACAATGACGGAATGCACCCACCAGGCGACCGGCGGCCGACGTGGTGCCAGGGTTGCTCAAAATGGTCCGACTGAGATCGTCCGCGCGCACAAGGCGGAGGGCAATTTCTGCATTGGTGGCTGAATGTTGAAAGAAACCCGGGCTGACGCGCACCAAGGCGAGGGCTAGGGGCATGACCTGCACGCCTTGCAGGATTTCTGTCGGCTTAGGCAGGTTTTTCTTGTCGGCGTAAATCAGCAGCGACGTGTGATTCGGTAACTGCAGCGTGGATGTGCCACCTTTGACAGCGATGACGATTAGCTGCGCCGGGGTTTGGGTGTTTCCGGTCCACAGATCGAGCGAGTGCTCAGCCGAGAGGCTGTAGTCGGGGCCAAAGCGATGCCGAAGATAGACACTGGCAAACCCCCAGAAGTGGACGTGCCAGAAAGTTGTGTCGCCCCGTTCTGCTTGAGGGGTTGTTAGAGCATACCAGCCTTTGATGATCTCGACGAGAAAGCCTCGCTTGGTCAGCAAGCGACGATCTGGCGGAGATATGTCCGGGCCACGGACGACTTCGCCAGTAGAACGGTCACGCACTCGTTGAAGTGCGGCGGCTAGAGCTTGTTGGGGCGTGTTCATCGACTTTGTTTTATTCAAATAAAGAACTATGTTTTATCAATATAATAAACTATGTTTTGGTAACAGATATCATTATGTTATCCGAATTAGAAAAACTATGTTTATCTGTGTAGTTATGTATTAAACAATTTTTGCGTAACGTAATAGAATTGTAGGAATAGAGTTACAATTAGATTCAATTAGGGGCTATTGATGCACAATTGTGATGGATAAGAACCATCTGCTAGGGCCGCTTCTCGGCGGAAGCGGCCCCGGTTTGGTTGGTTAAGCAGCCTGTCCCGAATCGTCCCACTTTGCAAAATAGGCGCGGAGCGCGTCATGGCGAATAAGCCGCATTCCCTTACGGCCACAACGGCCTGGGATCTTCAGTGACGGCAGGCGGTGCGCCGGGTTGGGGTGCTTGCACAGCACACAGATTGTGCTCGTCGGGATGCCATAGAGTGCGAACACCTCGGCTGGGCGAAGTGTCAGTGCCGCGACCAGGTCGCGCGACTTGCGCTTGGTGCGGCCGGAGCTGCTGGGAAGGTTTTCGTCGGAGGGGGCGTTCTGCATGATGGATTTCATGCGAGAAAGCTCCGAGGTCAGCTAATTGTGGTGGCTTTGGTTATCTCACATTTATGATTGTTAATTAGTAAGATACATATTGCTATAGTCCATATCTTAGCTTGGGTTATTTTTAGCGCCCAAAAGATTTTTGTAAAATTTATGCTATTCCAATGACCCCGGGGAAATCAACGAACCCAGCATTCCGTGAGTTTGCCGCTTCTCTCCGGGAAGCTGCGCAGAAGCTAAAACGTGCCGCCGAGACGGCGGCCAACAGTCTCCATCACCCCCAGATGGATTTCGGCCGGGTTAGGAGGCATCTGGAGTCGATGGCAGCCTGCGCGGAGGACGAAAAAATCAGGCTGGCCTACGTGAAGCACAATACCCTGACCGATGCCCGGCCCCACCGGCGGAGCTTGGGGCACGTCCGGGCTGGCCGGATAAGCAGCGAAAAGAAGAGGTTAGCGGCGATAGAAAATGGCCGCAAGGGGGGCACGTCGAAATCGCCGCTGAAACAGGATACGGCTCGTGCAAATGGTAAGCTCGGCGGTCGACCGCGTAAGCGACCGAAGAGTAAAATACGAGGAGCTGGGCCGGTTAGCGAAAACCAGCTTCAACTTCCAAGCATATCGAGGCCTCCAATGAGCGCCCAGCAGAGGGAAACTCGTCCGTTTGCTGAGTGGTGACATCACTCAAACTCAAATCGGGCCAGCCGGCGATTGAACCACACGGCACCGAATCCAGTGCCGGAGTTACGTCCCTTGGCCTGGATGAGGGCGCAGCCAAAGCGGGGGCGTTCGTTAACGTCGTCAAGGTGGCTCTGTGCTCGCTTAGTGAACGGGCACTCATCAGGCATATGGATGAAGCATACGCGGTCGGCATCCTGCTCGATGTCCCCGCTGTCGCGCAGATCGGATAGGCGCGGCTCACGATTACCCTCGTTGACCGACTGCCGGTTAATCTGGGAGAGGCAGATCACAACGATCTGCAGCTCCATCGCGAGACGCTTAAGCGCCTTGGTGACGGTTCCCACCGCTTGGGCCTTCGTTTGCCCTTTGGCTGGCTCGCAGTCGGCAACTAGGCCGAGGTAGTCGATCACCAACACATCCAAGGGCGCTTGAGCGTGGGTCGCCTTGGTGCGCGCGATGATACCCGCCATGGTGCGATCTTGGTGCACCTGCATGGGCGCCTCGCGCAACGTTGTGATCGATTGGAGGAAGCGCTGCTGGTGAGTAGGAAGAAGATCCGGCAACTCCTTGAATGAGTGACCGCTAAGACTGGTCGCCATGCCGTTCACCATTTGTTGGGCGGAAACTTCCAACGACTCAAAGAGAACACTTTGGCCTCGGATCGCGGCTGCCGAAGCGACCGCTCGCGCCAGGGAACTTTTTCCAACACCAGGCCGGGCGGCGATGACCACCAGCTCTCCCTTAGCCATGGCTTCAAACCCCTGATCAAGCTGCGGCCAGCCCCAGGACACCAGTGCGGTGGTGTCGGTCTTGCCATTGATCGCATCAATGGCTCCGGCTGTGGCTGCGTCGCAAATCTTGGACCAAGACATGGCCTTGGCGGTGTCAGCATGAGTGGCGAGGAGTTCCCCGATAATCCCCGACATCTGTTCCGGATCGTCCTTCGCGGCCGTGCTGAGCTTGGCAGTCAGCACCATCGTTCGACGGCGACATTCTAAGGAGCGGAGCTCAGAGCAGAGGCGCGGCAGGACGATCATCGATTCGTTCGGCGAGCGAGTGATGTCCATGAGGGATGAGGCCTCCGTGAAAGAGGGTTTCATGCATTCCAGAATGTCCTGGAGCGCAAAGGGCAGACCGGTGGCGTGCAGACCAAGGACGGTCTCGTGAATGCGGCGGCAAAATGGGTCGGCGAATGATGCTGGGGTAATGCCGGTCTCGATGATGGTGAGCAGGGCTTCGGTGCCCCGGTCGATCTCACACGCGAGAACCCGCTGTTCGTTGGCCAGGGAGATTGGATGGTCGGAGAGTTTCATTTCTTAAACGGCTGGTAGCTTCGATTGGATTGCGGAGAGGGGTTTGCGGACGCCGGCGGGCGGTCACAGGTCGACCAGTGCCGGGCGAGCGCGCTCGCGGTGAGCATCGCGGTCGGCAGGTGCCCGCGGTAATTTTGGGCGCGGCGTTTGATTTCTTCCGGCGCCACCGTTGGGCAAACAGAACGGATTTCCTTCAGGGCCTTGGCGATGGCTCCCCAGGCCGACTTGGTCACTTGCGCCGGATCGGCGCCGCCTACGGCGGCCAGCGCATGCAGGGCTAGATCCCGCTGGTTTGACTGCTGGGCCTTTATGCCTGGCTGGTTGGATTTCATCCCTTCCCCAGCCGCGCCGTCAGGCGCAATAGATTGTTCTGATGATTCTACTAAAGATTCTTCTCCTAGTCTCGGCACGGCGGCGTTTTTCGAGCCATGCATGGGGGCAGTGCTTTCCATGCACGGGGTAATCCCGGCAGAGCACAAGGTGTAGGTATTGGCTCCCTGGGCCAGGCTGCCTTCGATATATTCAGCTTCCGAGGTAATGAGCCCGAGTTGGACGAGAAGCTTCAAAATGTCCGCCACCTTACGGTAGCAAATGCCTGCCTTTGCCGCCAGGATTCGCTTCTCCAGCCTAAACACCTCCGACTGACGATTCGAGGCGTGCCACGTCAGGGCGAGGTAAACGGCCAGGACATAGGCCTTGTCAGGGCGACTGTCGCACGCGTCCTCGATCAGGCGGAGCGCATTTTTGGACTGCCAGCAGAACGGACCTTCGCGCGCGCATCGTTGGGAACTGATATTGTCTTTTGCCATGCGGGATACTGGCACGGGCCAAAACAGGCTGGAGGTCCAAGCCAAGCTAATGTTGGCTTGGCTTATGGCGACGCTCGATGGGATCATTGCAAACCTCCAATCCGCACGCGAAGCCCTCACGACCGTCGAAAAGGAGTGGGAATCGGTCGCCGCTGAACTGGCGCTGCCTAAATTGAAGTTCTTCTATTCAATTCAGGGTCTGTCATCGATTGAGCAATGGGCCCGCACTAGAAAGCGGTCCAAGACGGAGGCGAATCGAAAAAAAGGGCTGCCGAGAGAGGGCGAGTATTTTCTCCGCAATGAGATCAAGGGCGTGAATCAGATACTGCAGCATGATGATGCTTTGCGTGCTCTCGCGGCCACTGTTCAACCACCACACGCCAGCCCGCCAAGCTACGATCATCTCGTTATTGCTGGTCGGGCAACATCACGGAGAAAAACAAAGGCCGCGAGAGCCAACGGCCGCCTCGGTGGGAAGTCTCGGTCCAAGGCAAAGATAGCCGCGGCAATTGCCAATGGGAAGAAGCGCAAACGCAAACCGCCCCAACCTTGGCAGCCTTAGCTGCTCATCCGCACAGCGCCGCGGCGTTTATTGCCGACTTCATTGTGCCGGCAGGACGAATTCCCGCAGTGGCGAGCGGGTGTCCCATACGAGTAGCCGTGACCCCAACCACTCCTCTTTGCGACGGATGTTCGCGAAGTATGCAGGATCATCCATGCGCCCAGCCACCTCGACAAAAACCCCATACTTGCCGTCGCTGACCAATTGAAGATCGGGTATCCATTTTTCCCCGCGAAGCTCGGGTGGTGGCAGAAGCCAACGGCGGAACGACCGGCGCTCACCGATCATGCGCTCGATCATCATCTCCTCGAATCTACTGTCGATCGGGATCAACCCGCGGGCAGAGAGCCGAAACCATGTGAGATGGTGAATTTTCCAAACGCCGCCGAACGATTCGGCAACAAACATGGTCCATACGTTGCTCGTGGGTGCGCCGGGATAGAAAGGACTGCGCGGATCAGCCGCCTCTTTCGCTAGCACCGCAGCCGGCACCAAAACCGGCAGGCCGGTAAAATTGCGTAGTGCCATCGCGCGTGCGCCGTGGCGGTTTGGCATGCCAAGTGATTCGATAAACCCGAATCCGACGCATGTCGCAACCGAGTCCGGCATCCTTTGCGGATATTGCGGATCGAGGAACGACCAGGGAACGATCTGAGTGGCCGAAGGCAGGCCCCGCAACAGAGCGGCGGCCTTCCCGTCTTTTTCACCTTCGTTAAGTGCTGAGAGGGCGCCTAGGATCAGGCCGTTGAAACCCCGTTCGCTTCGGCTGGCCTGGAACGACGCGCGCCAGTCGCAGACGCCCGCACGCTGCAAAAGCTCACTCGCGAAGCGCCGCAGGCTGATGTTTGGCCGGGTGGTCCGGGTGCGCTGGACCGGCGAATGGGCCAAGTGTGACCGCACCCGCTTAACCCGCGCGTCGGGCACGACTAGCAGTTCTGGATCGATCTGTGGGGTCCAGAGAGCCGCAAAATCTCCCCGTGCCGCACGCGTCGGCTTTTGTCCATCGTTGTCGGCCGAACCCGGCGCGGTCCCCATTGTTTCGTGCTGAAAGGAGGGGCACGTCGCGAGGTGAAGATGCTTGGTGAGTGGAAAGCGGCGGGGAAAAAGCAGGTCTGTCTCCTGCCCTTTTCGCCGGCAAATGATGTAGCGGGCCTCCGCCTTCCCGCAAAGGTGGCAGGTGACCCGCCGGTCGATGCCGTTTGCTGGATCTGATTCGAACGCTCTCTGCCGCAGCAAAAGCTCCGTTGTTACCGGGGGATGGCCAACATCCACTTGGCTGGCGAACCAGTCATAGACCTGCCGGGTGCAGGGGAAAAAGAGCAAGAGGGGCCGCTGGTCCGGTTCGGGGCCAGGATTAGTTTTCATGGCAGGAGTTCGATTTCAGACGCATCTGGCACCGTGATGGGCGGGGCGATTACAGGTGCCAGCTTCCTGGGGACGACTGGTTGCGGGTCTGGGCGAGGTGTGGCCGAAACAAGCTTTTGCGGTGTAATGACCCGCCCAGTATTGCTTGTCGGGATGGCAATGCCTGCCGGCGTGGGTTTGGTTTTCTGACGCGGGGCAGCAATGTTCGCGTGACTCAGCCAACGCGTCAGTGCCGGCCAGCCGGCGCGGATCTCAGGTCGCGCCAATTCTTGTTCAAGCTTCCGAGTTGCCTGGAGCATGATTTCCCGGACGGCCGGATTTGAGGCCGCCTCCCCGATGACCGTAAAACTCGCCACGGACTCGGCCGTAAAGGCTTGGTGCACGACAAGACGCGGGAAGATCCGGCGCAGCGAGGACCGGAGAGCTTCTGTGAATTCTACGAGGTGCGGGGTCGCCTCCGGGCACAAGTAGGACACCTCGACTGTTTCGGGCCGACGGGCCGACGGGCACTCCCGCTCGAACTTTTGCCGAAACGAACCAACCAATTGGCGGACCGTGAGCGTCGGATCATCCTCGTCGCGCTCGCGCGCCCGGCGCGGACGCAGCAACACTTCGGCCTCCTCCGCGCTGGGACCGCGGAGCGTGGGGACGGGGACGGTAAATGAATCCGACGCGTCAGTCGGTTGGGAGGCGATCGGCGGCGGATTGAAGCGGGCTGCGGCGTAGGCGCGTCTGATCGTGTTTAGCTTCTGGGGTTGGAGAGAGAGCGCCCAATCGGCCTGCCACTGGGCCAACGTTTTCAGCGTCTTGGGCGGACGATGAAAGAGGTGAGTGTCCTCCCGCATCCGGGCCAGACGCCGTGAGGTGCGTGTGCCGGCGCCGCTGCGATGGCGGGCAGTCGCATGAATGCGCTGGGTGGCGGGCGAGAGCTGGTCGCAGAGCGCCTGGGGAATGCTCGTCAGCCGGCATACGCCTGTAGTAAAGTCCGCAGCATAGTTGAGCCGAACCAAGTCGCGGTGGAGCTGGGCATGCACCCGCCGCTGGGCGGCAAGGGCAAGTTGGGCGATTCGCTGGAAGTGCGCGGCGCAGAAGCGGGTGCGATCACCGTCAGGAAAACTCGTGAGGTTCGGGAAAATTATGTGCGCGTGAAGTTGCGGCTGACCGTCGCGACCGGCTTTTTCCGGCAGAAGAAAGGCTGCACCCAGCCCGGTCTCGACCGTGCGGTTCTGCCCGCCGGTGCGGATCCGGCGGTCCATCTTTTGCGTGAGCCAGCGGCCGGCACTCATCATGGCGGCGAGCGCGGTCGCCAGGACAACCTTGTCACCTAGAAGCAGTGCGGCGACTGAAACTGATTTGTCGGCCGACAGTGTTACATCAAAGCCGTAGCAGGTATTTGCGACCCGGCTCTCCCCCTCCTGACGCGTGCCGGTGTTGACCCGTGCGCGCAAGATCCGTCCTGTCGTGGGATGGGCGGCGGCCAGGGCCCGGGTCAGGTGCACGGTGGTCACCTTGGCCCCGCGGCGCCCGCGGAAAAGTTTTCCGAGCAAGGCGACGTGATCGCGCATCGCCGGGTCCGCCAGCGCGGCGGCTAGGCCAGCGGTGAGATAACGGACGCGACTCTGGGTTCGGATTGAGCCGCGATGCTTGCGTTTCACCCCCGGGGTGGTGTGCGGCTTCATGACTTCCCTTCGCGTTCATCCAGTGCCTTGAGAAAGTTTCCCACGGCCTCGCGCAGCAGGGTCGTCTTGCTGCGATCCAGATCATGTGCGGTCCGGTCCAGTCTTGCCTTGAGCCGCGCCGGCGCCACGAACGAGATCCTCGCTCGCTTCGGCGGTTGTCGCCGGGGGCGAACTACAAGGTTGGGCTGGGCCAGGTCGTAAACATCAGCGCCTGGCGCGGTGTTGGGCGGCAAGAGATCCGCTGCCGGAATGACCTCTGGGGTTGCACTGTCTAATGGAAAAACGAAGCACGCTTGCGCCGGGTCAACGGACATGGCGGGGAAGGGGTGATCAAAGTCAGGCATCCTGATTTAATAGCACCCCTTTGAGCGCCGTCGTTGGCGCCGGGAATGACCGTCGCCCCATGGTGGAATTCCACTCAATTTTCCCTCATGAAGGGAGGAGTGTGAGGTGCACCATTGGTTTCAGGCTGCCACCATGCTGAAGACCTCTACTTGGCGGCCAGAACCGGTTTATATGTAAAAAAGCCGAACTAAAAACGATTTCTGTTGTGATACCCGAACATTTTGTATCGATAATTAAATCACAATGGCAACCGTCGCCGCCTCGGCTCCTGACAAATCTCCCTCTTTTGCCGCGTATCTTGCGGCCCGCTTACCCGCCGCGTTCCTCAACGCCGTGCGGCCTTTCGTCAACGATAGTTATGAACAGGCCTTCAAGGAGGCGCCCCGCGCCGGTGAGGAGCATATGCTGCCGTATTGGTCGAACATGCAGCCGCACGAGCGTAACAAGCTCGTTTTCGAGCATCTGCATCAGCTCGCCCACGACCTGGGTCTCACGGTGCGCGCCCGCACGCTCTCCAACGGTTACCACTTCCTTGAGGTCGAGGCGAATGGCCTCGTCCTTCACGTCAAACACTTCAACAATTACCAGCCGCTGCGCGAGCAGATGGTCAAAGCCGACTATCGCCGTCAAATGACGAGCATCAACCTGCCGTTTGGGCAGATGGCTCTTTTCACGGAGGAGAAGCCCGTCGCGGCCTCGGATGCATACGTCATCTTGTTCTACGAGGACGGAGCGACCAACAAGCGCGAGGCTGGCCCTATCTACTTCATCCTGCCTTCGAGCGAGCAGGGCAACGTGCTTGCTTCTTGCAATCTTGAGGTCGCTATCGCCGAGGCCACCGGCATCCATCAAGGGACCTTGCTCAAGGATGAGGACACCATCGATCTGCCGCCCAAGCGGGAACCTGACGCTGACGAGCAAGCTCAATAAGCCATGCCCGCAGTTTCTACTCCAGACTTCTACCCGGAACGACTGGAAGAGGCGGTCAAGGCGCGTAGCCTGACATGGAAGGCGTTGGCGGATTCCGCCGTCGTCAAAACCAGCACTCTTTCAGAATACAAGAACCGGCACACCACGCCCAGCCCGGACCAGCTTGGGAAGCTTGCCGCGGCGCTCGAATTTCCAGAGTCATATTTTCTTCGGCCCTCTTTGGTAGGTGCACGTCTCGCGGGTCCCAGACTATTTCGAGCTCCGTCAAATCTAACCCAGAAGGCGGCTGAACAGGCAGAAACGCGGCTTGCGTGGATGGCGGAATGCTTGATCTATGCTGACCGGCATCTGCAGACGCCCCAGCCAACTTTTCTCGAAGCATTTCGCAGCATCAAAGAGCCACAGGCGCTTACGGACAAGGAGATCGAGGCCATCGCGCTGTCAGTCCGAGAGAAATTGGGTCTTGGGACGCAGCCGATCACCAATCTTGTCCGCACGCTAGAGAAGGCCGGTATCGCAATCCTTCGATACGCGAGTCTTGCAAACGTGAAGATGGACGGCCTCTCGCAGCATACCGAGCTTGGCCGACCACTGTGCGCAATCATTGCCCGTGATGAACCATCGCGCGTCCGGGAGTATTTCAGCCTCGCTCACGAACTGGGGCATATCGTGCTCCATTCCCAAGTCAGCACTCAGCGCTATGACGCACTCGCTGACGCGAAGATCCTCGAAGACCAAGCGAACCGCTTCGCATCGTCGTTCTTACTGCCGGCACAAGCATTTCTTAACGACCTGATGGCGCCGACGCTCGGATATTTTGAGTTTCTGAAGCGCAAGTGGCATGTGTCAATCGCGGCGATGATACGCCGCTGCTACGATCTTGAGCAGATCGATCGTGCCGCCTACGCATCGCTTAATGTGCGCCTCTCGCAAAAACGTTGGCGCACAAAAGAGCCGCTCGACGACGTTCTTGAAATTGAAAAACCGATATTGCTTGAGCAAATCTTTCGCACCTTAAGCGAGCGTGAAGGGATTTCAGGCGCGAGAGTCGCTCAGGAACTATCGCTCAATCCCCGCGACCTTGCCTCAATTTCCGGACTGCCACTCACATTCTTTCTTGAGCCAGAGCACGACGAGAAGGTGTTAAGCTTTGGTTAGTGGGTGACGGCGTCTTCGCAAGCATTGGCGAGGGCCAGGCGGAGCGTCCAGCAAGGCTACGAAATGGCTGATCCACGAAGAGCGTGGGTCACGATTAGCCATGCCGCAGGTCGACGCAATCGGTGTGCTATTCAGGGGAGTGCGCTTCTGCACTTTCAACCCTCCATCATCATGAACAAATATCCCACCGCAGCCATCGGCTACCTCACCGCCGGCGATCGTTCCCACGCCGGAAACTTGAGCCCCCTCGGCCTCCAGACCCTAGTTTTCGGTTCGCCAAGTGAGCCCCTAGTCCAGGCTATCGCCAGCGACGGTAACGTCACGGGCTTCTCGGCGTTACCGCCGTTGAGCGCCCAAGATTTTTTCCCAGTAACGCTGCCAGTCGCTCCGCAAATTGGGTCCCCGCACATTTGCGCGCTGGTGACTGACCCCGAGGAGCCAGCAAAGGTCGAGGCGATGTATTGGCCGGACATGCCGGCCAGGTTGCTCGCCTCCTACGTGGCCATGCGGCCTGCGCTGAAGAAGCATCCCGTGGCCGGGTTCAGGATCGCTAACTTTCTCTTGGCCCTCGCGCCCGCCTATGCAGCCGCCAGCACGCCAAGTGCGAAATTGGACTTGGACAGCTTCATCCCGGAACGCGAGCTCCTCGCGATGGACGATGAAAATCGCTATCGTCGTTCCCCCGAGGTTAAGCAGCTCGCGAAGGAAAACGGCTACGACCTCAAGGATTCCCGTGAATATATTGCGCTGCCATGAGCCTCGGCATTTGAGGCTCACACGGCGCGATACACTGATTTTGTTATAGAGCGAACATCTAGCAGCTTTGTCTGCTGCCAGTCGTCCATTAACGCTACCCGATCTTATTGCGCCCGGAAAAGGCCTCCTTGAGGTGGACGCTCACCTGTTTGGCCAAGGGCCGAACCTGCAACATTCGAGCGTTCCAAATCAGCGATAGTTCTCGGGCCAGTGACTTGAATGCATCGTGACGCAGTTCGACGAAACCCGGGTTCAAGGCACTCAAGGCAAGTCGAGGAAGGACTGTGGCATATCTCCCCGTTTGCGCTGCGGCTACCTTAAGAAGACGGTTACCGTTCACCCGCCCGCCCCCGGCCATACGGTCTGCGGTCGAGCAGTTGATATCGACGCTCGATTTCTCGGTTCCGGCAACTAGCCTGATGACGTATCGCTCAACACGATGCAGCCCCGGTGAGGCCACCGGTAATGCGGTGACCTCAGGGCCCCGGGGCCTTCACTTTCAGGCTGATTCTCTCGGTGCGTCCGTTTGCGGAACACCATTCGGCAATCTGGGCCGTCAGGTCCAGGATGATATGATTCGGGGCTCCGTGGGGTGCCAAGGCCCCGACTCCTGGATTGAACGAGTGGCTGCTGACACCCACACGATCCCACCAGCGGCGCGGCCGATGCGTGTGGCCCGATAATACGACGGCCGCAGGCGGGAAAAATCCCGCGCTGGCATCGCCCTGCGGTTGTCTCAACCATTCGCCCAATTCGAAGTCCCCGAAATCCACGCACTCCGGCTCGGCGATTGCCGTCTTTGCTCCCTCCGGTGGGCAGTGGCAGACCGCTATCTGCCTCGGTCCGCCACGCATCGGCATCTCGTTCCAAGGAACGCACTCGAAGTTCCACTCACCGATCTGGACATTCTGTCGATCGGTGGTGACGTGTGGGTAGTCGAGGTCCTGCATCCAATACTGGAGCGCCGGCGGCACGTCGTCCGGTCTTTGATCATGGTTCCCGGA
>Ga0208396_100293_pt1 | contig 16611 bp, 15 predicted proteins | sample LakWasMet64_LOW9_2_FD_183896 | JGI IMG/M metagenome (GOLD analysis project Ga0208396, IMG submission 183896) | Freshwater sediment methanotrophic microbial communities from Lake Washington under simulated oxygen tension - Sediment Metagenome... | ecosystem: Environmental > Aquatic > Freshwater >... | reverse complement strand
TGGGGTGGCTGATGGGGCTCGAACCCACGACAACTGGAATCACAATCCAGGGCTCTACCAGCTGAGCTACAGCCACCATAGAGACTTAAAACTGACTGGCCTGCCCGACAGGAATCGAACCTGTAACCCCCAGCTTAGAAGGCTGGTGCTCTATCCGGTTGAGCTACGGGCAGATTTTGGTTACAAGACTTTATGTTTAGCAACATAAAGCACTTCGGGCTGACTTTAATTTTAGCCTGTTAGCATTTCTACTAACAGGCTAAAAAATATGGTCGGCGTGGAGAGATTCGAACTCCCGACATCCTGCTCCCAAAGCAGGCGCGCTACCAGGCTACGCTACACGCCGAAGAGGCAGTAATATAACCAAAACTAAGCTCGAGGTCAATTGCTATATGTTAAAATCTTAACTTATTTTGTTAATTACTAGAATTTTTAGACTTAAACACATCAAATGACTGCTCAAATCATCAGTGGCAAAGCAATTGCCGAAAACTTACTAAACTCTATCAAAGAACGTATCGACCAAAGACTGCTGGCAAATAAACGCGCACCTGGCTTAGCCGTGATACTTGTCGGTGCAGACCCCGCATCATCCATCTACGTACGTAACAAGCGCTTAGCCTGCGAAAAAACTGGCATTCGCTCCATTGCTTACGATTTACCTGCCTCCACCACTGAGGTTGAGTTACTTGCACTCATCACCCAACTCAATCAGGATGATTCGATAGACGGCATTTTGGTACAAGCGCCGTTACCACCGCAAATAAAAGATGAACACGTTATCGAATGCATAAGTCCCAATAAGGATGTGGATGGTTTTCACCCTTATAATATCGGCAGACTTGCAGTACGCCAACCTACACTGCGCTCTTGCACACCATTTGGCGTAATTAAAATGCTGGAGGCTAGCAATATTAATCTGATGGGCTTGGACGCTGTGGTAGTGGGTGTATCCAATCATGTTGGACGCCCAATGGGCCTGGAATTATTATTGGCAGGCTGCACGGTTACCAGCTGTCACCGCTACACTAAAAATTTAGGGAAAATTATCTCTCAGGCTGATTTGGTCATTGCCGCAGCAGGCAAACCCGGCTTGATTAAAGGTGAATGGATTAAACCAGGCGCTGTTGTAATTGACATTGGCATTAACCGTTTAGCTGATGGCACAATCGCCGGCGATGTGGATTTCAATACAGCAAAAGAACGTGCAGGATGGATATCACCGGTACCTGGAGGCGTAGGCCCAATGACCGTAGCGACACTAATGGAAAACACATTATTATCGCTAGAGTTAAGTGAAGCAAAAAAATAAAAACTTAATCAGGCAATTCAAACGATTAGCCCATCTATATAGGCTTTTGCATGAAAGCTTTATTCAGTGTACACTCATGCGCTAATTTTATAACCTGCTACCTTTAAGTAGCTTCATTCTTTCAATAGTTTTATTTTTTAGTATTTGGGTCCAAATTATGGCAGATGTAATTAGTAAGCACTTCACGCCTTATCAGCCGAAACCTGATGAAGACTATATGAGCAAAGATCAGCTCAATCATTTTCGCAAGATTCTAAATGATTGGAAATCGGAGCTTAGCGAAGAAATTGACCGCACCGTGCATACTATGCAAGATGAAGTTACGATGTTCGCAGACCCTAATGACAGAGCAAGCCAAGAGTCTGATATGACGCTAGAATTGCGCAATCGTGACCGTGAGCGTAAATTGATTAAGAAAATCGATGAAACGCTACGTAATATCGATAACGACGAATACGGCTATTGCGAAGGCTGCGGCGTTGAAATCGGCTTAAAACGTTTAGAGGCACGCCCTACTGCAACATTATGTATAGACTGCAAAACGCTGGATGAATTAAGAGAGCGCCAAGTAGCCAAATAATAATCCCATGATTTTGCCCAGTAACTTTAATTAGTTCACCAAAGTCATGGCAACAAAAAGCCCGCGTAAGCGGGCTTTTTGTTATTTAAAGCTACAGCAACTAATCTTATTCATCAGCTTCTGTTTCAGCTTTAGCTTCAGCTACTGGCGGGTCAATCAAAGCTTTCATGCTTAGACGTACACGGCCTTTTTCATCAGCTTCAACCACTTTAACTTTCACCACATCGCCCTCTTTCAGGAAATCAGACACTGCATTTACGCGTTGATGTGCAATTTGTGAAATATGCAATAAGCCGTCTTTACCAGGAATTAGCGTCACGATCGCACCAAAATCCAGCAACTTGATTACAGTACCTTCGTAAGTTTGACCCACTTCAACTTCAGCTGTGATTTCTGCAATGCGGCGTTGTGCTTCAGCACCCTGCTCAGAACTTGTGCATGCAATTTTCACTGTACCGTCATCTTCAATATCAATCGTAGTGCCAGTTTCTTCAGTCAATGCACGAATCACTGCACCACCCTTACCGATAACATCACGGATTTTCTCCGGATTGATCTTCATGGTGATAATGCGTGGAGCAAATTGTGACATTTCTGCACTTGCGCCACTCACAGCTTTTTTCATAATACCAAGAATATGCGCACGACCTTCTTTAGCTTGCGCTAAAGCCACTTGCATAATCTGTGCAGTAATACCGGTAATTTTGATGTCCATTTGCAATGCAGTGATGCCATCTTCTGTACCTGCTACTTTAAAGTCCATATCACCCAGGTGATCTTCATCACCCAGAATGTCGGTCAACACTGCTACGCGGTTGCCTTCTTTGATCAAACCCATTGCGATACCTGCAACGTGGTTTTTCATCGGCACGCCAGCGTCCATCAATGCCAGACAGCCACCGCAAACAGAGGCCATTGAGCTTGAACCGTTAGATTCTGTAATTTCAGAAACTACGCGCATGGTGTAATCAAAATCTTCTTTCGCTGGCAAAGCAGCAACCAAAGCACGTTTAGCCAGACGACCGTGACCGATTTCACGGCGTTTTGGTGTACCTACGCGGCCGGTTTCACCGGTCGCGTACGGAGGCATATTGTAATGTAGCATGAAGCGGTCGTTGTACTCACCTTGCAATGCATCAATGGTTTGCTCATCGCGGCCTGTGCCCAATGTTGCTACTACCAATGCCTGTGTTTCACCGCGTGTAAACAGTGCTGAACCGTGGGTACGTGGCAACACGCCGGTACGGATGCTGATTGGACGCACAGTGCGTGTATCGCGGCCATCGATACGTGGCTCACCATTCAAGATTTGGCTACGTACTGTTTTAGCTTCTAAATTAAAGATTTCATTCTTGATTTTGTTAGCTTCAGTCGTTGAAGTTTCTTCAGTGATCAACTCACTCAATACGCGATTTGTGATTTCTTCCAGCTTGGCTGAACGTGCACCCTTAGCCTTGATCTGGAATGCAGCGTTAATATCTGCAGCAGCCAAACTAGCTACTTTTTCGATCAATGCAGAGTCTGGCTCTGGAGCAACCCAGTCCCAGGCATCTTTACCGGCTTCTGCAGCAAGTTCGCTAATCATTTTAATCACGGCTTGCATTTGCTCATGACCGTAAACCACAGCGCCCAGCATAACTTCTTCTGAAAGCTCTTTCGCTTCTGATTCCACCATCATCACAGCGGTTTCAGTTGCTGCAACTACTAGATCCAATTCAGTTTCTTCCAGTTGTGCTTTGGTTGGGTTTAATACGTATTCGTCATTGATATAACCAACACGTGCTGCACCTAACGGGCCAAAAAACGGGATGCCTGACAATGACATGGCCGCTGATGCACCAATGATTGCAGGGATATCAGCATCAATTTCAGGGTCGGATGACAACACCGTTGCCACCACTTGCACTTCGTTGTAAAACGCTTCTGGAAACAGAGGGCGCAATGGACGATCGATCAAACGGCTGGTCAGTGTTTCTTTTTCTGAAGGACGGCCTTCACGTTTGAAAAAGCCACCTGGAATCTTACCTGCAGCATAGGTTTTTTCCATGTAATCTACAGTCAATGGAAAGAAGTCCTGACCTGCTTTAACTTCTGACTTGCTGGTAACAGCAACCAATACCACTGTATCACCATAACTCACCAAAACGGCAGCGTCTGCCTGGCGTGAGATTTCACCTGTTTCAAGGGTGAGCGTATGCGCACCGTATTGAATACTTTTAGTTACTTTATTAAACATTTATTTTCCTTTTCTTTTACGGCGGCTATTCACTACCCAATAACCGCCTAACAATAAAAAAAGCCGATGCAACAATTTGCTATCGGCTTTTTACAGCAATTATAAAAGTGCGCCCAAAATTAACGGACCGAGCTTGTTTAGCTCTAATGTCAACTTCGGCACTTTTATAAAAGTTACTTACGCAGACTTAAGCGTTGAATCAATGTTTGATAACGGCTTGCGTCTTTACGTTTTAAATAGTCTAACAAGCTACGACGTTGGCTAACTAATGCCAGCAAACCACGACGTGAGTGATTGTCTTTTTTGTTAGATTTAAAGTGTTCAGTTAAATAAGTAATACGGTTAGTAAGAAGCGCTACTTGCACTTCTGGGCTAGCTGTATCGTTAGCTGAACGTTGATATTCTGCGATGATTTTCGCGGTGTCTTGTGCTGTAGTTGCCATAACTTAATCCTAATTTAGATGTTTTGCGTCAATGCAGAAGCAGGGAATCCACTAAAGCATTCATTTACATGAACCGCGCATTATAGAGATATGCACGCAGCTTAACAAGAGGTTTCTGAAATAAATTCAATTATTTGCTTGCTGCATCAAACGCTTAGGCGCAATTTTGCCATCATCCTGCAGCTCGCCCAAACCCAAAAAACTTTTGTGTTCGTTATACAACCGTAGCAAGCCTTGTGGAATAGCGCCGCTACGCCAGACTGCCTGGCCTTGCAATAAATAAAAAGCGCTATCATCGTCTAAGGTAATTGCCGGCAAATGAAGCACTGCACTATCTGGTGGGGCTAACATTGTAAGACGTCGCTCATCACCCATTGCCTCGAATTGCTCTATGGTGATGGCCTGTGAAATGTCGTAATTGGCCGTAGCAGTTCTACGCAAGCCAATTAAATGTGCGCCACACCCAAGTTGCTTGCCTATATCTTCAGCAAGCGTACGGATATAGGTACCTTTGCTGCATCTGACGGTAATAGTTGCTACATCAATCTCAAATGCATTTAGTGTAATGGCATGAATTGTGACCTGCCGTGACTGACGCTCAATCTCGACACCGGCTCGGGCGTATTCATATAGCGCTTTGCCCTCAAACTTTAAGGCGGAATACATGGGGGGGACTTGGCTGATTTCACCTATAAATTGCTGGCTGGTTTTTTCAAAATCGACTTGATTAACATTAACCGGATGCGTTGACAGCACAGCACCTTCAGCATCGCCCGTCGTGGTGGTTATACCAAGCTTTATTGTTGCAACATAGGTTTTATCAGCATCGGTAAGGTAGTGCGCAAACTTGGTAGCCTCACCGAAACACAGCGGCAACAAGCCGGTAGCAAGCGGGTCAAGGGTGCCGGTATGGCCAGCCTTGGCAGCCTTTAGCAGCCACTTTATTTTCTGCAATGCTTGATTGGATGAAAAGCCTAACGGCTTATCCAGCAGCAAAATACCGTTGATATTTTTCTTTTGTCTTTTGAATTGCAAAGGCTTAATTTAATACTAGAAGTAAATCAGGATTTTTCAGGTTTGGAAGCCAATGCTTCATCAATCAACTTGGACATTTTCATGCCATTATCAATTGACGCGTCATACACAAAATGCAATTGCGGCACGGTGCGCAATAACATGCGACGGCCGAGCTGCGTACGTAGGAACCCGGCTGACTTTTCCAGGCCTTGCTGCAGGCTGTCGCTCGCTTTTGCCGCACTGTAGAAAATCTTAGCGTGAGCCATATCACCAGTCACTTCCACTGCAGTAATGGTAACCATACCCACGCGCGGATCTTTAACTTCAAATTGCAGCAGATCAGCGAGTTCTCGCTGCATCTGCTCTGCCACACGGTGGCTACGTGAAAAGTCTTTAGCCATTACAATGTTCTTGCCACTTCTACCATCTCATAGACTTCCAAGATGTCGCCAACTTCAATGTCGTTGTAATTCTTGATTGACAGACCGCACTCAAAGTTGTTTTTAACTTCTTTAACGTCATCTTTAAAGCGTTTCAATGAGTCCAGCTCACCCGTATGAATAATGACATTGTTGCGCAAGATACGTACTTTAGAATTACGCTTGATCATACCGTCTTGAACATAACAACCAGCAATAGCGCCAACTTTAGAAATACGGAATACTTCACGAACTTCCACGGTACCGATCATTTGCTCTTTTTGCTCCGGCGCCAACATACCACCAAGCGCGGCTTTAATTTCATCCACGGCTTCATAGATAATATTGTAATAACGCACATCAACGCCTAAAGAATCGACTAGCTTACGCGCGCCTGAATCGGCACGGACGTTAAAGCCAATCAACACCGCTTTAGACGCGCCAGCCAAGTTCACATCAGACTCGCTAATTGCACCAACGCCAGTGTGAATAATGTTCACTTTAACTTCATTAGTTGAAAGTTTCTGCAAGCTAGTTGCCAATGCTTCGTATGAACCTTGTACGTCAGATTTGATAATCAGGTTCAGTGTTTGCACTTCACCAGATTCCATCTGCTCGAACATGTTCTCCAGCTTAGCAGCTTGCTGTTTAGCCAGTTTAACATCGCGGTATTTACCTTGACGGAACAATGCGATTTCACGCGCTTTACGTTCGTCATTCAGCACAATCACTTCTTCGCCTGCATTTGGCACATCAGACAAACCTAAAATTTCCACAGGAATTGAAGGGCCTGCTTCTTGAATATCTTTGCCGGATTCATCCAACATCGCACGCACCTTGCCAAAGGTAGTGCCGGCCAAAATCATGTCGCCGCGTTTCAATGTACCAGACTGCACCAGAATAGTAGCCACTGAACCGCGACCTTTATCCAAACGACCTTCAATCACCAAGCCTTTTGCCGGTGTATTCTTAGGCGCTTGCAACTCTAAAACTTCAGCCTGTAATAATACCGCTTCCAGTAACTCGTCAATACCTTGACCAGTTTTTGCAGACACTTCACGGAACATTGTGTCACCGCCAAAGTCTTCAGGCACCACCTCTTGAGCAACCAACTCCATTTTTACACGCTCTGGCTGCGCATCCGGCTTATCAACCTTATTGATTGCAACTACCAAAGGCACACCTGCAGCTTTAGCATGGTGAATCGCTTCAATTGTTTGCGGCATTACGCCGTCATCAGCTGAAACCACGAGAATTACAATGTCTGTCGCCTTTGCACCACGTGCGCGCATTGCAGTAAACGCTTCATGGCCTGGGGTATCCAGGAAGGTCACCATGCCACGCGGTGTTTCTACGTGGTACGCGCCAATGTGTTGCGTAATACCACCCGCCTCACCTGTAGCCACACGACTGCGACGAATGTAATCCAGCAACGAGGTTTTACCATGGTCAACGTGGCCCATCACAGTAACTACAGGCGGGCGAGTTTCCAATACAGCTTCTGCGTGCTCAGCTTCCTCAATGAACGCATCCGGATCATTAGGTGCTGCAGCTTGAGCCTTATGGCCCATCTCTTCAACAATAATAATTGCAGTTTCCTGATCCAGCACTTGGTTGATTGTTACCATCATACCCATGCCCATTAACGCCTTGATCACTTCGCCAGACTTGACTGACATCTTGTGTGCCAGATCAGCAACAGTAATAGTTTCAGGCACCAGCACCTCATGAATAATAGGCTCTGTTGGCGCAGTAAACGCGTGTTGCTGGTCTTCATCAGTATGATGTTTATGGCCTTTACCTTTAGGCGCGCGCCAACCCGGCTTGCCACTGCTGACATCGCCGCGAGTTTTCAAGCCGCGTTTTTTATTCTCGGCATCAGTCCACTCTTTATTATTGCCTTTGCCTTTTTTAGCATCCTTGCTAGCAGGTTTTTCAGCACCATCTTTAGCAACAGGCTTATGCAAAGTACCCTCTGACAACTTGGCAGCCTTGACTTTAGCAGCTTCAGCTTCAGCCAATCGTTTAGCTTCCTCATCAAGGCGTCGCTGCGCTAGCTCTTCTTTTTTACGTTTATCTTCCGCCTGCAACGCTAGCAGGGTTGCATGACGCTTAGCCTCTTGCTCGCGCAATGCGATTTCTTCCGCACCCAGTAAATCTTTACGGCTGATAGTTTGCGATTTCACCACCACTGGCTCTGGAGATGGCTCAGCCACTACCGGGGCCTCTACGACAGCTTCCACTACAGGCTCTACTACTTCCGGCACAACCACAGGCTCTGGCTCTACAGCAACTACTGGCTCTGGCACTTCTACAACCGGCTCTGGCACTACAGGTGCTTCTAGCACTTCAGCTACTGGTGCAGTATCTTCTTGCACATCCAGTCCCGCATCTTCACGTTGTTCAATAACGCGTTTTTTACGCACTTCAACTTGAATAGTGCGTGCCTTACCTGTGTTATCTGTTTTTTTGATTTCTGTACTGGATTTACGTGTCAGCGTAATTTTGCTTTTCGGCGCAAGTGTGCCGTGCTCTTTACGCAAATGTTCCAGCAAGGCAGCCTTATCATTTTCGCTCAATTGATCATCTGCACTTGATTTATGCACGCCAGCGCTCTTTAGCTGCTCTAATAACAATGCTGTCGGCAGCTTTAATTCGCCAGCAAATTGTTCTACGGTTGTTTGTGCCATGTTGTTGCTCCAGTATTCTTTTCTCTAAGCTTTATTGCCTAGCATTACTGCTTGTACTACTTATATAGTGATACTTTATAACAGGCCAGAGTCCTGCCCTAGCCTGTTAATCTCGTCTTTATTTAAACCAAGGCGCACGTGCTGTCATAATCAGTGCTTTTGCACGCTCTTCATCCATGCCAGTAAGTTCCACCAACTCGTCAATCGCCAATTCAGCCAAACCATCCATCGTTGACACACCTTTTGATGCCAGCAAATGTGCTGTTTCAGCATCCATGCCTTCCAGCGTCAGCAAGTCATCTGCAGCTTCTTCAACTTTTTCTTCTTTAGCAATCGCCTCCGTCAGCAAAGCTGCACGCGCACGCTTACGCAACTCTTCAACAGTATCTTCGTCAAACGCATCAATCTCAAGCATTTCGGCTAATGGTACGTAAGCAATCTCTTCCAAGGTACTAAAACCTTCCTGTACCAGAATTTCTGCTACTTCCTCATCAACATCCAGTTTTTCCATAAATAGATGACTTACGCTTGCGTACTCTTCCTGATTCTTCTGAGCTGCCTGATCTACAGTTAAGATATTAATCGTCCAACCTGTCAATTCTGATGCCAGACGCACATTTTGACCATTGCGGCCAATTGCCAACGCCAGTTGCTCCTCTTCCACTACTACGTCCATACTGTGCGCATCTTCATCCACAACAATGCTGGAAACCTCAGCTGGCGACATCGCATTAATCACAAACTGTGCCGGCTCCATGCTCCACAGCACAATATCCACGCGCTCACCAGCCAACTCAGCGGTCACAGCCTGTACGCGTGAACCACGCATACCTACACAAGTACCTACTGGATCCAGGCGCTGGTCATTACTTTTAACCGCAATTTTTGAACGTAGGCCCGGGTCTCGCGCCGCGCCGCGAATTTCCAACAAACCTTCTTCAATCTCTGGCACTTCCAATTCAAATAAACGAATCAGGAACTCAGGTGTAATTCTTGACAGTATTAACTGCGGACCGCGGCCACTACGTTCAATACGTGACAAATAGGCACGTACACGGTCTCCTACACGGAGATTCTCTTTAGGAATCATCTGCTCACGTGGCAATAATGACTCAATACGTCCCACTTCAATAATCGCATTACCTTTTTCCATGCGCTTAATCACACCGGTGACCAGCTTTTCATCACGGGCTAAAAAGTCTTCCAGAATCTGCTCGCGCTCAGCTTCACGCACCTTCTGCAGAATCACTTGCTTAGCAGCCTGCGCACCAATACGACCGAATTCAATGCTTTCCAATGGCTCTTCATAGTAATCGCCAATGTTCAAACCTTTTGTACGGTCATCTTCCTCATCAATCTGATAAGCGGAATTTTCCAGCAAGTCATACTCAACAAACTGCCAGCGTCTGAATGTTTTGTACTCGCCTGTTTCGCGATCAATTTCTACGCGCACGTCGGCATCATCATGGTGCTTTTTCTTGGTAGCTGAAGCCAAAGCCAGCTCAAGCGCAGTAAAAATAACCTCTTTACCCACATTTTTTTCATGCGCCAAGGCATCTACCAACAATAAAATTTCACGACTCATCATCAATCTCCGACTATAAATTGCAGGTTAATCTTTATCTCTTAAAATCTTTTTTAATCTAGAACACAGGATTCAAGCGTGATTTATCAATATTTGATAGCGCAATCTTGTATACCACGCTGTCACACTCCAACAGCAGCAGACCATCTTCCAAACCACGGATAAATCCTAAAAAATTCTTTTTTGTTACTTTCTCTTCTGCGCCGGTTTTAGTATTTACCGACACCTCAATCACTGGCACGCGTAATTTAACCGTGGCACGCTCACCGATAAAGCGTAAAAAATCAGCCTCTTTTTTCAGCACACGATCCATACCGGGAGAGGAAACCTCCATGCGGTCATAATCGATTTCATGCTCCACTGCCAATAAATTGCCCAGCTGATTGCTAACTAGCACGCAATCATCAATATTCACACTGTCTTTAATATCCGCAGGATTTTGTTTATCGATAAACACGCGCAACAATTTGCCGCGATTGGAAATCTCCAAATCAACAAGTTCGTAACCTAACTGGCTCACTGACTGCTCTATCAAAGTATGCAAATCTTGCATGATTAATCAACCCTCAATCTCGCTACAACTCAGTAAGCGCTTGTAATCATTTACTAAACCACGCTACGCAAGTTGCAGAAACAAAAAATGGGCTCAAAGCCCATCAAAAAATTCAACCGCATTATACCAATGAATTCAATGAATTGGAAACACTACTGATAAATACTTGGCACCTACCCAATTTATGCCTCACAACTATTCATATTCTTTTTAATTATAAATTTATAAAAAAATATTATTTTTAATTATTAACAATCACTTTTATAGTGCAGCACTTGCTATTAACACATTAATTTTTGAGATAACGCTATGTCACTTACCAACAATATCAGTCAGCACCCTAGCCGAAACAGTGCTAGTAAAAGCCTTGATGTTTCACAAGAGATATTACGTGCTGTTGAAGAGTTGAAACAAGGTTCTGGTTTTGGCTCTGTAGAAATAGTGCTGCACGAAGGCCGTGTGACCCAAATTGAAAAACGAGAAAAATTAAGATTCAACCATGGCGCTGCCACAGAAATTTTAAAAAAATAACCAACTGCACCAGCAGCGGTAATGAGCAAAGCTTAACTACTTTAAATAAATATTAGCTGACCAGTTAACTGGAAGCTTGATACAGGAGACAAGAATGCAATTTAAACATACAAAATTCGCCTCTGCGTTATTAGCAACCGGCTTATTATCGCTACCTTATCACGCTCAGGCGAATGACAGTTCAGAACTTGAAGAACTGCGTGGCTTGGTACAGGAACTTAGCCAACAGGTTAAAGTGCTTGCGCGTAAAGGCGAGATCAATGAAGAAGCTGCAGCCGCAGCAAAAAAAGAAGCTCCAGTGATTAAGGCCAGCAGCAGTGGTTTCTCATTTGGCTCAGCTGATGGTAAAAATGAAATAAAATTTAGAGGCCTGGTACAAGCAGACCACCGCCAATACATTGAAGGTGTAAACGATGTGCGCAACAGATCTAGAGACCGCGCTGGTGTGCTAAACGCCGATGGTTTTCATGATTCAGAAAACTCATCATTATTGCGTCGCGTACGCCCTACCATTGAAGGTAAAGTGGCCGGTAAATATGGCTTCCGCTTTACCCCAGAGTTTGCTGGTGGCAGCGCCTCTGTAGTTGATGCTTATATTGATGCGAACCTTAACCCGGCTTTCAATGTACGTGCAGGTAAATTCAAAAGCTCAGTAGGTTTAGAGCGTCTGCAAAGTGGCAGCGACATCAAATTCCTCGAACGCAGCTACGTTACCAACGCTATTTTGCCAAATCGGGATCTAGGCGTATCGGTTTACGGTGATTTACTTGGTAAAAAACTCAACTATAACGTGGGTATTGTGAATGGCGTAAATGACGCTGGTAACATAAGCACAGGCGCAGAGTACAACGGCGAACGCGAATACACCGCTAGAGTATTTACAACGCCCTTCATAGATAGTGATTCAGCACTAGCAGGTTTAGGCTTTGGCATTGGTGGCACTTACACAGACTTCGCCGGCGAACAAAAGTTAAACTGGACAGATACCACTGCCGCCGACTCATCCAGATCTGGCTTGCCTGACTATGTAACAGAAGGTCAGCAAACATTCTTCAGATATGGTGCCAACGCTATTGCTGACGGCAAACGCTTCCGTATTTCTCCTCAGGCTAATTACTACAATGGTCCATTTGGCTTAATCACAGAATACGCACGTATTAACCAAGATGTTTCATTGATTGGCCGTAATGATGGCGGCACAGGTAATACCCAACTTGCATACTTGGCAAACACGGGTAAAAAGTTAAATCATGATGCCTGGCAAATCGCCGCCTCGTACTTGTTAACAGGGGAGGATGCCTCATTTAAAGGTGTAAAACCCAAGAATGATTTCGACATTGACAAAGGTGGCTGGGGTGCATGGGAGTTGGTGGCACGCTACAGTCAAATTGATCTTGATGAAGATACTTTTAAAAATAGAAGCGGTCAGTACGCTGGCGAAAACCGTTCAGGTGCAAGTGCCGCAGACAGTGCCTTTGCTGATGGCACACTTAGTGCGCAATCAGCCAAAACCTGGACTGCTGGCGTGAACTGGTACTTGAACTCCAACGCAAAAATTGCTTTGAACTATGCTCAAACCTCATTTGACGGCGGTGACATTGTAAAAGGTCAAACAGCCGTTGATGCGAGCGGTTCTAGAATTCGCGACCGTGAAGACGAAAAGGCATTGTTAGCACGCTTCCAAGTAGCTTTCTAATTTAAAAACTTTTATTTAAATATTGCGTATCCCTAACTATGGGATGCGCATTTAGAGAGGCTGATTATGAATTGTCATTGTTCAAGCTCACCAAAAAACTAAATTAAATTCCAAATTAAATTAATGTATTTAAGGATATCTAAATGAAAAAATCACTATTAGCCCTGACATTGCTTTCAGCAGTATTTGGCATTACAGCACCGAATGCAGCTTTTGCTAAAGACATCAATTTACTCAATGTGTCTTACGACCCAACACGTGAACTGTACCAAGACTTTAATGCAGCATTCAGCAAATACTGGCTGGCAAAAACCGGTGACAAAGTCACAATCAAAACATCTCACGGTGGCTCAGGCAAACAAGCGCGCGCAATTATTGATGGCCTGGATGCCGACGTTGCTACGCTTGCACTTGCATATGATGTAGATCAGCTACACGAAAAAGGCAAACTGATTCCTAAAGACTGGCAAAAACGTCTGGGCCACAACAGCTCACCTTACACATCAACCATCGTGTTGCTGGTAAGAAAAGGTAACCCAAAAAACATTAAAGATTGGGATGACTTGGTAAAACCAGGTATATCAGTCATTACACCTAACCCTAAAACTTCAGGCGGCGCACGCTGGAACTATCTGGCGGCATGGGCATTTGCACAGAAGAAATTTGGCAACGACGAAGCTAAAACCAAAGAGTTCGTTGGCAAGTTGCTGAAAAACGTTCCGGTGCTGGATACTGGCGCACGCGGCTCTACCACTACTTTCGTAGAACGCGGCATCGGTGATGTATTGCTGGCTTGGGAAAATGAGGCATTTTTGGCACAAAAAGAATTAGGCGTGGGCAAGTTTGAAATCGTAGTGCCTTCACTGTCTATTCTGGCTGAACCACCTGTCACTGTTGTAGACAAGTTTGCCAAAAAACATGGTAACGAAGCCGTAGCTAAAGCTTATCTGGAGTACCTCTATACCGAAGAAGGCCAGGAGATCGCAGCTAAAAACTACTACCGCCCGACTCTGGAATCTGTAGCTAAAAAATATGAAAATCAATTCCCTAAATCAAATCTAGTAAAAATTGATGAAGAATTCGGTGGCTGGCAAAAAGCACAAAAAAAACACTTCTCTGATGGTGGTACTTTCGACCAGATCTATCAGAAGTAATCAAGTAATCTAACTACTGTAGCGCCGGACAAAATCTGGCGCTACACCTTACAAGGAGACTCTTATCATGAGTTCAGTATTAATTGTGGGCGGTGACCAGATTGAAGGTATTAAAGAAGTATTTGGTAATTACGGAATTGATCAGGTTAGTCACTGGTCAGGACGCAAAGCCGGAGATAGCAATAAAGTAATTCCACAAAATACAAAAGTAATTGTGCTAATCACCAAATGGATTAATCACTCCATTACTTACAAACTAAAACGTAATGCCGTGAGACGCGGCATTAAAGTCATTTATACACCCAATGGCTCCCGAGAGCGTTTATCAGAAATAATCGAACAGAATGCGCTCAACCAAAGCATCAAATACGCGCTTAAGCATTAGCATCAAAAATCTGCAGTGGTGGCCGCTTGACACTTAAAACAAAGCGGTGCTTCTCCTTAGCATTTCATGCTATTTGCCGGCAATCTGTATAAAAGTGTGTATTCTTGCCAAAAGGTACCACTCAATATTGCAGGATATGTGCCACATATTACTGCTCAAATGCACCACTAGCTACTACATTCAGAAAACAACTGCTTTTTATTCGTTAGTGACTGCTAAATCTGCAAAGCGGACAGTCACTATGTCTGAATTAAGGGGCTGGTTTTAGCCAGTACCGCCTGAATGATGGGTTGAGTTTCATTTACCGATTAATCGAACAACTTTTCCAACATTTAATGGATGCCATGAATTTGCTAGGCCTTTGCGGTTTTCGCTAGGTTCGGCGTACATGATGTGAACTGAAAGGGGGCCAACATCATAAAGCCAAATAGCATATGATACATGCCCATTTATTTGAGTTGTTAGGATTTGAGTTCTTCCAGCATGCTTGTGTGACCTACGATCAGTTATTGCCTCGAATGCCAAGTGCACCTTCTGATGGGGGCGTCTTTCAATAAGAGCAGAAGAAAACTCTTGAATATTTATGGGAATCGAGTGCTCTACGATAAGACAGCCAAACAATTTTAAGAAAAATAAATGAACAAAATTCATGGATTGATGGACATTACCAGGAAACACTGTGGAAAGTTTCAAGACCATATTGGGCCGAATAGGTGGTTTGCGATTTCTCAAATAGTTAGAAAGTTTCTCCCAAGCCCTGTCGTATGGTTGTGTTCGTTCATTGTTGCAATACGAGCACAGCAATGCTTTTGATTTTAGTAAGTTTGAATTAATACCTGGTACACGTTGGTTGAGATTTTCTAATGTATGAAAATATAGTGGATTGTTCCCTGAACGGTGTCCGAACAATGCTCGAAGGTCTGAAGCCTTTGTCATGTGTTCACCTGAAGATGCCTCGGCACCACAAATCCAACATTTCATAATCTGAATGAAACCTAATGTTTCACATAAGGGGCACCGCACTTGCGGCGCCCCAGCGACCAGAGGGAGCAAACTTGATGTGATTGTTAGAATTCACTGCACGTATTTGCATGACGGGCACTCCCAATTACCACCAGCCAATTCATTAAATGGTGGTGGTACTGGACTCATGTAAATCTGCTTCTGGACTGTAGAGCAATTTGGGCAAGTAGGTGTGCCTATTGGGCCGCCAACGGCTTTCTTGGCGCCAGAATAGTTTGCTTCGCCGCCCACACATGCTCGTTTCCACTTTTGTATAGCGCCATTTAAATTGGGCTGCATTGACCAATTTGGAGAGGTAAGATCAACACAGTGAAGAAAAGCATTTAACACGCCGCGATCAAAAATTCCTCGCGATACAGTCTGATGGTGCACTACCAACAACGGAAGACCCGCTGCATACGCTAGACCAGCTTCTAAGTGGTTCCATTCTGTGCCAAGTGTAATTGGCGACTCAATATTCGAGCCTTTCAGGCTTCCGGCTTGAATTTCGATTTGTGGGTAGCCAAGGATTACAGCGCCTTGACAAGCACCCATTATCTCAATGACTTCATCAAGTGGTGACTTGCTTGGGTAATCTGACACACCCAGCGTTCTTGGGACTAGCCCTAGGTTGTCCATATGAAGCAAAAAGGTATTTAACCCAGCCTCAAATTCACGAGGAACCCAATTTGGACGACTTACGAATATATGCATGACCTATCCGTGACTTCTAACAGCAATTATAGAGACCCATGGTTCTCTATATTAATAATTGCAATTCTATGACGCATGGCTGAACCCCCGTCTTTTCTTGGTTTTATTATTTTTCGGTCTCTATATTGAAATATAGATATAGAAACGTAGCATGACTGAATTGATTGTAATTGAATTTGAACAATTATTGAATTTTATTGAATAAATGACTGACCGCTTTGTCCCGCATAGGTGACGTTTGTCAGCATTATTTAATGCCAACATTTACTGGCTTAGTTAAAGTAATTATTAGTG
>Ga0208396_100280_pt1 | contig 17295 bp, 6 predicted proteins | sample LakWasMet64_LOW9_2_FD_183896 | JGI IMG/M metagenome (GOLD analysis project Ga0208396, IMG submission 183896) | Freshwater sediment methanotrophic microbial communities from Lake Washington under simulated oxygen tension - Sediment Metagenome... | ecosystem: Environmental > Aquatic > Freshwater >... | reverse complement strand
TCTTCCAGTTCTTTGGACGTCAAAATAGCTTCCAATGCGGCCCCCATAAGCTTCGGGTCGGATATGCCGCAAAGCAAATTCACTAATTGCCGTCGATATTGTTTCTGTGTATTCATGTACTAGTATTATAGTACGCGCTATAAGCTATTGCAAATAGAGAGTTTTCAAAACAGGGGGCAGCGAAGCAACTTTTTTGAGTTTTTCAGCATGCGCAGCTCGAAAGCCGGGATGCCTCCCCGGAACGTTTGTTCCAATTTGCCGTCGACTATCCGCAGCGGTAAAAGTAAATGTTTGAAGTGGCTGTTGATGAGGGACAATGGTTTACGTGCGAAAGCGGCCAAAAAATATAAAGCCACAACCAAAGCAACCACTCCTTGCCTGTCGCGCCCAACCTGTTGTAACAAAATTTTCCTGCGGATGTGCCTGACCCAAAGTGGGTGTCGGACATTACTTATATTTGGACGGAAGAAGGCTAGTTATATTTGGCGGTAGTGCTTGAGTTTTATTCCCGCAGGGCAATTGGTTGGGCTATCGGCGAGCGTATGGCCGCCGCTTTGGTGTCATGGCATTGTGGCGTCGTCACATACCGAAGGGGGCATTGTGCATTCAGATCAGGGTATAGCCAGTATTGTTCTGCCGTTTATCGGAAACTTTTTAAGCAACATCAATTTGGCTTGTAGCATGAGCAAGAAAGGCGACTGTTACGATAATGCGGCAATGAAAAGCTGGAACCATGGCTTAAGGTCGAAGCGGTTCATGGCGAACGGTTTTTGACGCGTTCGGAAGCCAAGTATCAAGTGTTCGAATAGTTTGCGGTGTATTGCAACCGCAAACGGCTTCACTCCAAATTGGGCTATGTCGGCTCAGAAATTTTTTAAGCTAAAAAAGTCGCTTAGTTAAGTGTCCGTGAAATCCGGGCAAGAGCATCTTACGGCTGACCGTCCCATCGGACAAAGTTATTCAGTAGCGCCAATCCTGCATGCTGGCTTTTTTCTGGGTGAAACTGCACAGCAAAGATATTATTTTTGCCGATTGCAGCGGAAATTTCTTTTCCATAATGGGCTTCACCCATCACATAGCCGCTATCATCATCCGATTCTTTTTCTACAAAAAAGCTATGTACGAAATAGAACCTTTCTTCATCGTCTATGCTATGCCACAAGGGGTGATTTCGCGTTTGTTTGACCTGATTCCACCCCATGTGAGGAACCTTTAGCTTTACGCCTTTCTCCATTAAAGGGGTGCCAAAAAAGCGCACATGACCGGGGAATAGGTCGATGCAATCCACACCGTTATTTTCTTCACTATGGGTCATCAACGCCTGCATGCCAACACAGATTCCCAGAAAAGGGCGGTCTTGGGAAACTTCTTTTATCAGTTCTTCAAATCCTAAGCGGCGAATCTCGGTCATACAATCCCGAATTGCTCCGACGCCAGGCAAAACAACACGGTCAGCTTCCCGAATTGTTGCCGCATCAGAAGTGACCAGTACTTTTGTATTTTCAAGCCCGGAATAAGAAGCGACATGCTTAATGGCTTTGGAGATAGAATGGAGGTTGCCCATTCCGTAGTCGATAATTGCTACCGTATTCATTCAGTTAACTCTAAATTAGAAATGATTAATCGGTTTCTTTCCACAAGATTATGGGGCCTGAAATACTGAAATATTCGAGTTCCCGGAAGAATAAAAGCGTTCCCTCAAAATTACGCGGTAACTATACAGTAAATCGCACTAAAAAATACAGGGCGGATTAATTATGGATGTAATCCTTGAAAGTTCATTGGGCGTGGGTGCGCAAATTAAAGTCATTGGCAAAAGCTCCTCCAAAATTTAGAGCGGATGTTTGCAGCGTTGAGCGGTATGGCGGTCAGGTTGTGTTTTTCGAGCCAATGGCGAAACTTGAGAATCGTGGTTTCGCCCGGCAAGACATCGATCGGTAACGCGGCCAAAGCCGCAAAACGGCAGACGCTGTCTATCTCATACAAGGCATCTTCTATTTGCCAACCGAACAACTGAATCACTGTTACGTAGAGTGTATACGCAGAATGGTATTGGTTGTCGACCGCGGCGATCGGTGCCGGGATAGTGCGGTTCGATCTGTACCGATAACGAAGACCAGGCTCGACCTGTCAATGTTGACAGTTGTTTCTAGTAACCAAAATCAGTCAAATACGCCTTAAGAAACACTTTTTAGGAGGCATGATGATTCACGTTGTTACAGGTAGACAAGAAGAACTCCCAGATGGGCTTTACTCGAAAGTCGCCCACTACCGCCACAAAGTGTTCGTGGAGCGACTTGGTTGGCAACTTCAAACATTTAATTATGCGGAACAAGACCAATTCGACCGTTTCGATACGGTCTACGTTATATCGCGCGACGAGCGGGGAGATATTTCCGGATGTGCTCGCCTACTGCCTACCACTCAACCTTATCTTCTTGGGGACGTTTTTCCACAACTCCTCAATGGAATGCCTCCGCCAAATTCACCGGATGTTTGGGAGTTATCACGTTTTGCCGCCGTGGATTTTAATGCGAAAACATCATGCGCACTCGGGCAATTTTCTTCGCCCATTACAGTAACGTTACTTCAGGAGGCTATCGCCTACGCTGCTTCACAAGGCGCAAAGCGTGTAATCACGGTGTCACCGGTTGGTGTCGAGCGGTTGCTAAAGCGTACCGGGTTTCACTCACATCGAGCGGGGCCGCCAATGGTTGTTGATGGGCATCCGATTTTTGCGTGTTGGATTGATATTCCTTGAACACTCTTCACCACTTAAACACCCCATATCGAACTCAAGAGGCTATATAGTGTCTGAGTGAAAACTCGTATCATCATGATTACATAGTGAAAATAGCCAACTTAGGCGGTGGAAGAGTTTATGGGTAGTAATGCAATATAAGTCAATAATTTCTCAGTGATTTATCTAAAACATTAGCCTAGCTCTGAAAATCCACGCTTTCAAAAACAGGCTTAACCATTAGCATCAATAGAAAGTGCCGCAAGGGGGCTTGGGATGGTGCGTTTCGAGCTGGGTATTATTTGGTAAGTTTGCTCTGGGTAAAGTTTTTCCAATTGACAAGAGTGCAGGAACGGATTTGGGGGAACGAGATGCCGTGTCTTTTTCTGAAGTGGCTTCGGAGTTGATGTCCATCAATCGGATAGTTGATGGGCAGAAGCCTTAAATCTGTCCGCAGTTTGAACCAACAATTTAACTTCCACCGCACATGCGGGGCGACTAAGGATAAACACTATATGAATGTCAGTGAAAGACGATTTAGAACAATGACTCAGCGCTGGGAAAATACCGATGCCTTGATGAGTTGGCCACTGTCGGCGGCGCAGCAAGGCGTGTGGGTCGCGCAACAATTGGATCCTGGCAATCCACGTTACAATTGTGGAGGTTATCTTGAAATTCATGGCGCGGTGGATCCAGCTATTCTTGAATGTGCAGTGCATCAGGCTGTGCTCGAAACCGAAGCGTTGCGGGTGCGCTTTGTCGACACTGATGAGGGTGTGCGGCAGTGTATCGAAGCGCCACCGCAGAAAGTTTTACATACGATTGATGTCAGCGGCGAGCTCGATCCGCAAGCGGCGGCTGATGCGTGGATGAAGAGTGATCTGGCATATGTGGTCGATTTGGCCAGCGAGCCGCTGTTTAATCATGTGCTGTTTATAATCACTCCGGAGCGCAGCTTTTTTTATCTGCGCTACCACCATATCGTGATGGATGGATTTGGACAGACGCGTTACTGGAGTCGGGTGGGAGAGATTTATTCGGCGCTGGCGACAGGAACTGAGTGCGTCGCTAGTCCGTTTGGCGCGCTGGATGCGGTGCTGAATGAGGATGCGACATATCGCGTTTCACCGCAGTTTTCGCGTGATCAAAAATATTGGCTGGAGGCTTTCGCCGACCGGCCTGAACCCGCGAGATTGTCGGGCGTCGTTTCTCTAGCATCACGCAATTTATTGCGGCGTACTATCAATCTCGAGCCTACGGTTACAGAACATTTGCGCGCCGCTGCCCAGCGTACAGCCAGTCGCTGGTCGGTGCTGGTGATTGCGGCAACGGCGGCTTATATGCAGCGCTTGACCGGAGTCGAAAATGTAGTACTCGGACTGCCGGTGACTAGCCGCATGACGCAGGTCGCCCGCGACACCCCGTGTATGATGGCCAACGAATTACCGCTACGACTGTCACTACAACCGACGATGAGCTTGGGTGACTTATTGCGCCAAGTGTCGGGGCAAGTCGGACGGGTGTTGATGCACCAGCGCTATCGTGGCGAAGATTTGCATCATGCGCTGAAGCTTTCCGGCAGTGACCAAAAGCTGATCGGTCCGGTGGTGAATGTGATTTCGTTCGATCATCACGTGCAGTTCGGTGCGCACGAAACCACTGCGCATTATCTTTCGTCCGGGCCGATTACAGATCTGTTGATTGGATTCTACGGTAAGTCAGACGGCTCCGAGCTACAGATCTTTTTCGATGCCAATCCTGAACTGTATTCCCACGATGACTTGGTAAGTCATCAGCAGCGCTTTTTGCACTTTTTGAATGAGTTCCTGCTCGCCGATGCCGATCTAGCTATTAGTCAGCTCGACCTTCTGCGGCCAGGCGAACGCGCACAACTGGATGGCTATAATGCGACGGAGCGGGTTTATGATTTATCGAAATGCCTGCATGAATTGATTGACGAGCAGGCGCAACGCACGCCGGATGCCACCGCAATTGCGGTGGCTGATGGATCTATGACGTATCGCGAAATGATCGATGCGAGCAATCGACTGGCTGCGTATTTACGACAGCAGGGCGTCGTGCCGGGACAACGGGTCGGCGTGTTCGAGGTGCGCTCGCTGGAGCTGGTAGTGGACTTGCTGGCGATCATGAAGGCTGGCGCGGCGTATGTGCCGCTCGACCCCGAATTGCCGATGCCGCGCCTCGAGTATCAATTGGACAACGCCGAGATCAAGGTTGTACTCAGCCGCTCAACGCTAATGGATCGCCTAGCTTCGTTTGGTGTTCAAACGGTGGCGGTTGATCATTTGCTGCCGGGTTTGCCGCAAACGTTGAATTTGTCGTCTGTTGTGGTGACGCCGGATAGTGCCGCCTATGTGATCTACACATCAGGCTCAACCGGGCAGCCGAAAGGCGTTGCGGTGCCGCATAAAGGCGTGGTCAATCGGCTGCTTTGGATGCAGGAAGCGTACTGCCTTGAGACTGACGATTGCGTGTTGCAAAAAACACCGTTCACGTTCGATGTGTCGGTCTGGGAATTTTTTTGGCCTCTGATGGCTGGGTGTAGATTGTTCTTGGCAGCTCCCGAAGCGCATCGCGATCCACATTATGTGGCCGGAATTATCCGCGAACAAGCCGTCACAACGCTACATTTCGTGCCGCCAATGCTGGATCTGTTTCTGGGTGAATCAGGGCTTGTCGATATAAAGGGATTGCGTCGTGTGGTGTGCAGCGGGGAAGCGTTGCATCCAGAGACAGTGCAGGCATTCTTCGATATTTTTAAACCGGCAACGCATGGAACCGAGCTGTATAACCTGTATGGCCCGACCGAGGCGTCGATTGACGTGACGGCATGGCGCTGTCGTCCGGAAGATGCGCATGGATTGATTCCTATTGGTTATCCGGTTGCGAACACCCAGATTTATTTGCTGGATATCAGTGGCACACCAACCCCAGTCGGTGTGCCGGGCGAGATATATATTGGCGGTGCGCAAGTTGCGCTGGGCTATGTGAATCGGCCAGAGTTGAGCGCCGAGCGCTTTTTGTCCAACCCTTTTGCCGAGGGCATGATGTATCGAACCGGCGATCTTGCGCGCTATCGAAAGGATGGCGCGATAGAATTTTTGGGGCGGCTTGATCATCAGATTAAGTTGCGCGGATTTCGCATTGAGCTGGGTGAAATCGAAACGACGCTGCTGACGCATCCAGCCATCAAGCAGACGGTAGTTACGGTTTGGGATCGCGATGAACGCGACCGTCGACTGGTTGCGTATGTGGTGCTGGCGCAGACGAACGCGCCGGCGCAAGAGGAGCTGATGACGGCGCTTCCCGCTTTCCTGTCCGAACAATTGCCCGAGTACATGGTGCCGGCCCACATCGTGGTGCTGGAAGCGTTGCCCTTGCTGCTGAATGGTAAGATCGACCGTCGCGCGTTACCGGAACCGCAGGTCGAAACGGCTGGCGCGCTGGTATTGCCAAGCACGCCGAACGAGCGATTACTGCACAAGGTATGGCGGCAGGTGCTTGGAACCGATCAGTTTGGCGTGGAGCAATCGTTCTTTGCGTTGGGCGGCGATTCAATGCTTAGTATCCGAATGCGAACCGGGATGGAGCAACACGGGTATACGTTTTTGATTCAGGACTTGTTTAGTTTTTCAACGATTCGTACGCTAGCGAAGCATTTACATAGCCTCGAAAGTGTCGGGCACAAGCGAGCACAGAGCAAACCATTCGACATGTTATGCGCCGCAGACCGGGCGCTGTTGCCAACCGGATTGGATGATGCCTATCCGCTGAGTGCAATGCAGGGCGGTATGTTATTTCATGCCGAATTCGATAATGATACAGCGGTATATCGGGTGGTGACTAGTCTGCATATTGCCGCAGAATTCGACCCGCTTGCTTTACAGCGTGCGATTGCCGACACTTTCCGGCGCCATCCGGCGCTACGCAGTTCGTATGACTTGTCAAGTTACTCGGAGCCGCTGCAACTGGTGCATTCCGAGGTCGATATTCCGTTCGAGATCGCTGAAGATTTGGGCGATCATGACGTTGACCTAGCGCAACGCGTGATCAAGGACTGGGTAGCTCGCGCCAAATTTCACCACTTTGATGTGGCTAAAGCACCGTTGCTCAGCTTCACGGTACATCGACGCGGAGCAGCTTCTTTCCAACTGTCGGTGGTCGAGCATCATGTGGTGTTGGATGGTTGGAGCGACGCGGCGATGTTGGAAGAAATTGTCAATCGCTATCACGCACAATTAAATGGCGAAGAACTCTGGTTGCAATCAATTCCGTCGAGCTATCGCGATTTTATAGCGGAAGAGCGGCGGGTGCTCGGGGACATTGCGTCGCGTCAATTTTGGAACAACTTGTTACATGATGCCGAGCCGACGCTATTGCCGCGCAAAACCTTGCAGCATGGCGAACAGCAGCGTTCTGTGCAACAAGCGTTTGATGTGCCGTTGTCACCCGAAATCGGTGAGCGATTGCACCATCTGGCAAGGCGCGAAGGCTTACCGCTAAAAGCCCTGTTGGCCACTGCACATGTCGCCGTGTTGCGCCTGGTGTGTAATACGACCGATGTGGTGACCGGCATAGTCTCGAATGGCCGACTGGAGGAAGCGGGTGGTGATGAAGTGATTGGCGTGTTTTTGAACACCTTGCCACTGCGACTTGATACCACCAGCGGTAGCCTGCTGGCACTGGCACATCAAGTGTTTGCCGGCGAACGTGATGGTGCGCCGCATCGACGCTATCCGTTTGTGCAAATTCAACGTGATCTGGGCGGCCAGTTACAACTCGACAGTTATGTTAATTTTATGGATTTTCATTTGCAATGGCAAATGGGCCGGGCTGATGATGCCGCAATTGTTGATATTATCGGTGTCGCTGAAACTAATATCCCGTTAGCGGTCAACTTCTTGATGGATCCAATTCATAATCGGTTGCGCTTCTGGCTCGATTGCGATGTTTCTCTGCTGGATATCGAATTCTGCCAGCGCTTGATTGGCTATTATCAACGGGCGCTTCAAGCCGTCGTCGATCATCCTGAACAAGATATTGCGATGCTCGATTTACTCGGGGACGATGAACGACAGCTCATTGCTCGCTGGAATGACACCGCCGCCAACTATGATGCACACACTACCGTACATGAGCAAATCGCTTTGCAAGCGGCGCGTAGTCCTGATGCGCCGGCACTGGCGTACCGGTGGCAAACACATAGCTATGCGCAACTCGATGCCCGTGCCAATCAGTTAGCACATCAGCTACGCCGGCTCGGTGTGCGGCGGGGCAGTCTGGTTGGCGTCTGTCTGCGCCGAAGCGCCGAGCTGGTAGTGGCGCTACTGGCGGTGATGAAAGCCGGAGGTGCATATGTGCCGCTTGATCCAACCTTCCCTAAAAACCGTCTCGATTTTATTGCCGGCGATGCCGCAATTGATTGCCTAGTTACCGATAGCGCCGGTCCTGTCGGGTTGGCTACGAAAAACGTGCTGTTGGTCGATCTGGAAGCAGGTCTTATTGACGGGCAACCCGGCACTGCCTTGATTGCTGATGCTGCATTGGATGCGAACGGCGATGACCCGGCCTATGTGATCTACACTTCCGGCTCGACTGGATTGCCAAAGGGCACTGTAATCAGACATCGTAATGTGATCAATTTCTTCGCGGGTATGGATGCTCGAATCGGTTGCACGGAGAGCGACACAGTACTGGCCTTGACTAGCGTCTCCTTCGACATTTCGGTGTTGGAATTGCTATGGCCATTGGTACGCGGAGCTAAGGTCGTGGTGGTGGGTGAGCACTTGATCAGTAATTTGATAAGCGATGGGAGTGAGTCGAAACGAGCGCTAACCAATTGCTTGCTGTTGCGGTCAACAGAAACCGAGTGGTGCGTGGCAGCGGAAAAATGGGCCGCTGACGAAGGTTGGCTGACGCTGCAGGACAGCATAACCAATGACATGCAATGGTTGGCCGGCAATAGTTCCAGTACCGCATTCGAACGCGCTGCAGCCAGCGGCATATCGGTGATCACACCGCTTCTCGGTCAAACGGTGGAAGAGTTAGGGCACAAGATTAGCGCTTATCGCTCGGCAGCTGTCGCAGATGCGGACGGATCGACAGGGCGGGTGACTGTCGTCCTGCCGTGCTTCATTTTGGAGGATGCCGATAGCGCCCAACAACAGGCATATACCGCCTTCCGAGAATATCTGTTTTCGCATGTCGATCTACATCCATTTCGCTACGCCGATGGCATTGATGAAAGCGAGGAGGGCTATTTCAGTCGCTCCGGCTTATTTGGCTCGCCGTCTGGGCTGGTCGATAGGTTGCGAGATTTGATACGAGTCGGGGTCGATGCAATCGCCTACCAACTCGATTTTGGTCTATCGGCTGAACAGATTAGTGCGGGCTTACCGGGATTGAAACGATTAGTGGCACTGCATCTGGATGAGGCCGCCGAAACCGAACATTCGTTTGCCGAAGTTTGTACCCGGCAGCGGATTTCAATCATGCAAAGCACCCCCTCTTTCCTGGCAGCAGTGGTGGCCGAACCATTGGCTCTGGCATCATTGCAACAGGCCCGCGCGGTACTGGTTGGCGGCGAAGTGTTCCCTGTCGGGTTAGCCGAACGCCTGCTAACTGCGCTGCCTTCAGTAAGGATTTTTAATATGTATGGGCCGACAGAAACCACGATCTGGTCCACCGTGCATGAACTTGATCGTACCTGCGATACCAAAGCAAATGTAATCCCGATCGGCACCCCAATTGCCAATACCGAAGTGCTGGTGCTTGATGCTGGGCGTAACCCAGTACCGATCGGTGTCGCTGGTGAATTATGGATAGGCGGCGATGGTGTTGCGGGTCTCTATCTGGGACGGCCTGATTTGACCGCCGAACGTTTTCCTCCGCACCCGAAAGGAAACGGGCTGGTGTACCGTACCGGCGATCGGGTACGGTGGCGACGCGATGGGGTGCTTGAATTTTTAGGCCGGGTCGACAGGCAAGTCAAAATCCTCGGTTATCGGGTTGAGCCGGACGAGGTGGAAAGTGTGTTGTCAACGCATCCGCAAGTGGCTGCGGTGGCCGTAGTGGCGGTGCAGAAGGAGTCTGGCAGCACCGAGCTGGTGGCCTTCGCTGCGCCGCATCATTCGATGGTTGATCGTGCTGCTGAAGAATCCCATGTACTGCGTTGGGGGGAGGTGTGGGAAGGTGCCTACTCCGACCCGGACAGCGGCGCTCAAGGCGATGATCCTGCACACGATTTTGCGGGTTGGATCAGCAGCTACGACGACCAGCCGATCCCAGAGCCGCAGATGCGTGAATGGCTAGCCTGCGCCGTGAAACGTGTCGATGCCTTGCTGCCGCATAGTGTGCTGGATGTTGGCGTTGGTGTCGGTTTGTTTATGCGCGAGTTTGCTCCGCGGGTCGATCATTATATAGGGCTTGATGTGTCCAAGGCTGCTCTATGCAATGCGGCGGCATCTTTGAAACTGGGGCCGACCTTGCCTGCCCATATCAAATTGATACATGGCGACGCCGGCTATTTGGAAGAGATAGCCAATGGCGCGGTCGATACCGTAATCTTGAATTCGGTGATTCAATATTTCCCCGGCACCGCGTATCTGGAGCGCGTACTGCTCGAGGCGTCACGCGTGGTTGGTCAGGAGGGCGCGGTGTTTGTGGGGGATGTGCGTGACGTCAGTTTATTGGAGGCATTTCACGCTACAAGCCAACTGCAGCGGGCGCCTGCTTTGATGCTGGCACATGAGATTTCAGCCGTGCTGGAGCGGCAATTGGCAGCCGAAGGTGAGCTGTGCCTGGCAACCGGCTTCTTCCGTCTGCTAGCAGCGCAAATCGAGACATTGGCCGAACCGAGGTTGGAAATCAAACGCGGGCACGCTGAAAACGAGCTAAGTTGCTTCCGTTTTGATGTCGTGTTATTGGGTCGCAGCCGCGCGGATACTGAGCCAACGGGAGAGGTATTGGATTGGGCCGGTATGGCCACTGTCAGCGCGGCGGTAGGCGTCGCTACGGGCTTGGCCGCGCTGGAGGCCAAGCTTCAAGCGCAGCCGGTCGGCCTGACCGTCAGCGGCATCCCTAACCAACGACTGGTTCGACCGTTGAAACTGGTGCAGCTATTGCGAGAAGCCGGTTCCGAGACCACCGCCTGGGATTTGGAAAAAGCCCTGTGGGAGATTGACGATGGCAGTGCGCTCGATCCTGAGCTGGTGGCTGAATTGGCCGAACGCCACGGTTATCGGATTCGCTTGCTAGTTCCCGAACATGGGCATCTGGATCAATTCGATGCGGTGTTTGAGCGTAGTGCGTGATGATGAGACTGCCACCGATGTTTGTCCGCTGCCGGGCAGCGTTTACCCCTTATTTAAATTGACGGAGCAGATGCGATGAATATGAATTTAGCGCGCGTAGCCAATGAGCCCTTGTTATCGGCATCGGCCACCCGCTTACGTGCGGATTTAAACGCCTTTGCACGACAGCACTTACCGGAAGCAATGATACCGGCGCGCTTTGTGATTTTAGAGCAATTACCCAAACTGCCCAATGGCAAAGTCGACCGTAGTCAATTGCCTGTGAAAGAAACGACTGAGTCTGTCGGGAGCAGCTATAGGCCGCCATCCACGGTAGAAGAAATACGGACCGCGCAAATTTGGTGCGATGTCCTCGGTTTGGCGCGAGTCGGCATCGAAGACAATTTCTTTGACTTAGGAGGCGATTCGCTGACTGCGGCACAAATGGCGGCACGAGTTAAAGAGGCTTTTGGCGTGGCTATTAGCCTGCGACGATTGTTTGAGCAGCCAACCATCACCGAGCTGATGAAAATGCTTGGAGTAAAGAGCGGAATGCTAGTGCAGAGCAGTGGCAATTCACGCAGTTTGAGTCACAAGGACTTATTCATCGAAGCCACCTTGCCTGCCGATGTCACGCCCGAACCGGGTGCGCTGCCGGTGTCCAATGGGCCATATCGGTGTATTTTGCTCACTGGCGCAACAGGTTACACGGGCGCGTATTTGCTACGCGAATTGCTGGATCGCTCTGAGGCGAAAATCTATGTTTTGGTGCGGGCCGATAATGCCGTCAATGCATTAGCGCGCGTACAAAGCAATATGAACACTTACGGCTTGTGGCATGACACCGATATGGCGCGCCTGATTGGCGTGGTCGGCGATATTGGTCGCCCGTATTTTGGTGTGCCTCGGGCCAGTTATGAAAAAATGGCGCAGCAAGTTGAAATGATTGTGCATAACGGCGCACTGTCGAGCTATGCGCTGCCATATAAGCGCTTGAAAGCGGTCAACGTACTGGGCACGGTAGAAGTGTTGCGGCTTGCTTGTCGTCAACGCATCAAACCGGTGCATTTTATCTCATCATTGGCGGTCTATCCTGGTCACGACGGCCCACAAGATTTTGCTGAAGTGGCGTTGACTGATGCCGATGGCGTGGTCGGGGGCTATCGGCAAAGCAAATGGGTAGCCGATAAATTAACCACCCTGGCTGGGGCGCGCGGCTTACCAGTCTGCGTGTATCGCCCCGGTTTGATTACGGGCGCCCAGGATACCGGCGCATGCTCTGACGATACTTTTTTGAATGCGTCAATCAAGGGCTGTATTCAAATTGGCATGGCTCTTGATTTTAATGTCCGGCTGGAAATGGTGCCAGTTGATTTCTGTGCCAAGGCGGTTGCACATATCGCTCTCGGCGGCGGCTGGCATGGGACGCAATTTAATTTGCCGGCCGCCAATACGGTGTACTGGGAGCAATTGGTGGAAATGATGGCTGTCTGTGGTTATCCGTTGCAGCGGGTGCCGTATCAAACCTGGTATCGGACGCTAGCGGCGGCGGTTGAGCGTGGCGAAGATAATGCGCTGGCTAAGTTTCTGCCGTTATTTGGCGAAGAAATCCCATCCGCCGATGTTGGCTATCCAAACAGTGCGCCGCATTTTCGCACTGATAACCTACTGGCCGCTCTGGACGGATCGGGTGTCGTGTGCCGCCGGATCGACCCCGCATTTTTGAAGGTATATTTGGATTATTTTGTTGCTACCGGCTATTTGATGTCGGCGCCAACGCAAGCAGAGAACCCAGCATGAACGCATTTTTACAACAGAACAACATCATTGATGTGATTCGACAACATGCACTGGATAAGCCGCTTCAAGACGCGGTGACGCTGGTGGCTGACCCGAACAAACCGGAGGCTGCGGTTTCACTATCGTATCAACAGCTCGATACTGAAGCGCGCCGCATTGCGTCTTGGTTACAGCAGCGCGGCAAACTGGGCGACCGGGTCTTGTTGCTGTATGCACCGGGTGTTAATTTTGCCGCCGCTTTCATTGGCTGTATTTACGCAGGCATGATTGCGGTGCCTGCGCCGCTGCCGGGCCAACATCCACATCAACAGCGGCGGATATACCGCATCGCCACCGATGCCGGCATAAGCGCATTACTGACTGATAGCTACAATCTGGATAGCGTGACCGTTTGGGCCGCTGGGCAAGAACTGGATCACATCACGCGGTTAGCAACCGACAGTGTCGATTTTGCCGACCCCGATGCCTGGCAGATGCCGCAAGTGGAGGGGGATAGTCTGGCGTTGTTACAATACACCTCCGGTTCGACCGGCAATCCAAAAGGCGTGATGGTGAGCCATCGTAATTTATTGCACAATGCCGATAGCCTGTGCCGGGCATATGGTCTGTCATCCGCAGTTCGCTTTGGCGGCTGGATTCCATTATTCCATGACATGGGCTTGATGGGTCTGTTATTGCCGGCCTTGTTTTTGGGCAGCACCTGTATTTTGATGACGCCGACCACGTTCCTGAAACGTCCTTATCTGTGGTTGCGTATGATTGCACAGTTTCAGATCGGGTTTACGGCTGCGCCGAATTTCGCCTACGAGCTCTGCCTGCGACGCATCACCGATGATCAACTCGTGGGGGTCGATTTGTCGCATTGGCGGTTCGCCGCCAATGGCTCGGAACTGGTTCAGGCAGAGACTATCCACGCATTCTCGCAACGTTTTGCCGACATTGGTTTTGGCGCGCATGTCATTTGCCCTTGCTACGGTATGGCTGAAACCACTCTGTTTGTCTCGGGTAGCGGCAGCCGGGCTGCCAAGATTTGCGAGGTCGATATCGATCTATTAGGACGGCATCAATTCGCACCGATAGCACATGGAGATGGGCGGGCGGTCGTCAGTTGCGGGGTCGTGCATGATTTCGATGTCTTGATCGTTGATCCCGACTCTTGTGCCGAGTTGGCTGCGGGGGCGATAGGCGAGATTTGGTTGCGTGGTCCGAGCGTGGCGCGTGGCTATTGGCAGAATGCCGAAGCTAGCACTATTGCCTTTAATGCCAGCACTACCCTTGGTAACGGCGGCTATTTTCGTACCGGCGATTTGGGGGTATTGCATCATGGTGAGCTGTACATCACTGGACGGCTTAAGGAAATGTTGATCGTACATGGCCGCAACCTGTATCCGCAAGACATCGAACAAGAAGTGCGGACCCATCATGCCGAACTCTCCAGTGGCGTGGGCGCAGTCTTTACCGTGACCACTCCTCAGGAAGAAGTGGTGGTTACGCACGAAATACGCAGTCAGTGTAGTGAGGAAGAGCTACATAAATTGGTGATCGGGATTAAGACCACTGTTATGCGAGAATTAGAAGTACGTGTGGCGGCCGTGGTTTTGCTGAGGCCGGGCGGCGTATTACGTACCACTAGCGGCAAAATCCAGCGTGGCGCGATGCAAGCTGCGTTCATGCAGCAAAGCTTGATGCCGGTCTATGAAGAAGTCGATCCGCATCTGCAAGCGTTACGTCGTGCCGTCATTTCTGCCCCACTGCCGGATGGGCAGGGAGCGATGGACATAAACGAGACTGACGTTTCTGCGCTGGCCGTACTGGAGCGCATGCTGGTCGATGCTGAGCAGGAGGGTAAGCCGTTTTCTGCGGCAGTCTGCGCCGAACATGATCGTCTGGAACAATTCCCGGCAGCGGCTTGTGACGTATTGGGCGAATTTGGCATCTACCGGTACTACGTGCCGCTACGTCACGGCGGAAAGATGACAAGTTTTACCGAATTGCTGCAATTGTGGCGCGCCGTAGCACGGCGCGACCTGACGGTGGCAATCGGGCACGGCAAGACCTTTCTGGGAGCCGCGTGTGTTTGGGTTGCCGACAATACCGAACAGGCGCGCGAAGTCGGGCATGATGTCAGTACGGGGGTGGTGATGTCCTGGGGACTGACCGAGCGCCATCACGGCAGCGATTTGCTGGCCGGGGAACTGACAGCAATGGCTAACGCCGATGGCTGGTTAGTCAATGGTGAAAAATGGCTGATCAATAATGCTACCCGGGGCCAAGTTTTGTGTGCGTTGGCGAGGACCGAACCGGCCGGCGGGCCACGTGGCTTTAGTCTGCTGTTGATGGATAAACGCACATTGGCTGAGGACAGTTACTGTTGTTTGCCGAAAGAGCTGACGCATGGCATTCGTGGTGCCGATATTAGCGGTATTGAGTACCGCAACGCTCAGGTTCCACACAGCGCATTGGTCGGAAAAGTTGGGCAAGGCATCGAAATTGTCTTGAAAGCCTTACAACTGAGCCGCACCACATGTGTCGCCTTATCGTTGGGCGCGGCCGATCATGCATTGCAACTGGCGCTCACTTTCACCGCCCAGCGCCAATTGTATGGACGACAGCTGCTTGATTTGCCGGTGATACGGCGTACCGTCGGCGAAGCGGCGGCCACACTTTTGGCTGCGGAAGCGGTTAGCGTGGTTTCTAGTCGTTGCATCGCGGCTTTGCCGGGAGAGATGAGTGTGGTGGCTGCATTGGCGAAAGCGTTTGTACCAAGCGCAGTCGATGAATTGATTGCCACGCTGGGCGAGGTGCTCGGCGCACGCGCATTTCTGACCGGGGTGTTTGCGCATGGCATGTTTCAAAAAATAGAACGGGATCATCGGCTTGTGGCCATATTTGACGGTAGTACCGTGGTTAATCGCAACAGTTTAATTAACCAGTTCCGCACCTTGGCACGGGCCTATGACAAGCAAAGCTGGGACAGCGAGGGCCTGGCACTGGCGGTTGACCTGAACGCGCCGCTACCCGAATTTGCGCCACAGAAATTACGCGTGATGTCCAGTAGCGGCTGTAGTGTACTGCAAAGCTTGCCGCATGCGGTTATACAATTGGCCCAAGTGGATCCGGGACGCAGACCGTCGGCGACAGTACTGCGACTGACCGAAGCGCTACGTGATGCGGCGGCTGACGTGATGGAAGAATGTGCCGCCTATCAACCCTCGGCTCGTGAAGTACCGTCGAGTGCCTTTGATTTGGCGCGTCGTTATGAGCTCTGTTTCGCAGGGGCGGCGTGCATCCAACTATGGCTGGCCAACCATTGTACGGTATGCCGTGGCGAAGTATGGCCGAGCTTGTGGCGCAATGATTTATGGTTGCATGCGGCGTTGGTACGCATTTTGACGCAATTAACCCCGGCTGCGTCCCATTTGGCGGCGGATGTTGAGATCTATGACCGATTAACAGATTGCATCACTGCCAACGCCGGTATGCGGGTCTCGCTATTGCCGGCTAACAGCAATGGTGGATGGTTATGATGGAGCACGATATGAACAACGAAAGCGTTGCTGCGCTGGAACAACTATTTGGCGATCCTTGGGATAGCGCTAATCCTTGCAGTTTTAGCGAGATACTGGCGGCCGATGAGTGTGCGGAAATGCTGGTCGCCGGAGAACAGATACTGGATCACTTCGGTTTCGCTGCCGAGTTTGTGCCAGTTGCTCTCGGTGGGCGACTGCATAGCTTAACGGGCATGATCGAACTTGGGCGAGCTGTGTTTCGGCACGATCCTTGTCTCGGTCTCGGTTATGGCGCTAGCGCCTTGGTTGCTGCCGTCAATGTCTGGAGTGCAGGCACCCTGGCCCAGCAAGAAAAGGTGGCCGCACTATTACTGCACAATCGTAAACTGTCCTGCGGCTATCATGAGCTGGAGCACGGTAATGATTTGGCGCGGGTTGAGTTTGAAGCCCTGCTGCAAGACGATCATTGGGTGTTAAATGGAGGCAAACAAGTCATCGCCAATATCGAGCGCGCCGACGCCATCGTCATTTACGCCCGTACCGAGCATCACCAAGGTAGCCGCAGCCATTCCCAATTATTGCTGGAAAAATCCACACTTCCCCCCAGCCATATCAGTTATCCGCCACGTTTTGCCAGTATCGGCATGCGCGGTGTGCAATTGGGCGGCATCGCCGTGCATGACTGTCCGATAGCCTCCGATAGCATTATTGGCATACCAGGACACGGTTTAGAAACGGCGTTAAAGGTTTTTCAAGTTACCCGCGTCGCGTTGCCCGGCATGTTCATGGGGATTCTCGATACTGGGCTGCGCAGTACGCTACGCTATGCGCGACAACGCATGCTTTACGGGCGAGCAGTGCTTGATTTGCCGCAAACCCAAACCGTAATGGTCAATGCATTTGCCGATTTACTGCTGTGTGACTGCTTTACCAC
>Ga0208396_100279_pt1 | contig 17298 bp, 10 predicted proteins | sample LakWasMet64_LOW9_2_FD_183896 | JGI IMG/M metagenome (GOLD analysis project Ga0208396, IMG submission 183896) | Freshwater sediment methanotrophic microbial communities from Lake Washington under simulated oxygen tension - Sediment Metagenome... | ecosystem: Environmental > Aquatic > Freshwater >... | reverse complement strand
TTTATTGCTGATAACCATATGGCTTGTTGATATGCAGTCGAACCATCTCGCTTAACACCGTTATCATCAAGTTCAATAATTTTATAAATTGAATCTGTAATTGAGCTTTGATTTTCTATAGTCAAATCATTAAAATGATTATTTAAAAAGCTCCACAATTCGTGTCGAAGATTAGAGCTAAAATTCTCACCTTCAATAACATTTTTTACTAAATTCTTTAGCTCACTAAATTTGACATTAACTACATATATTGCAATGCGTTTAAGCGTTAAAAACTCGCTACTTAATAAGTTCTCAACATAAGTTTCCGCAACTTTTGGTTCAGTTGATACCCACGACATAAGTGAATCACGGAAGGCTTCTAATATCACATCCTCTGTGTCATCTCTTGAATGATTTTGTTCATGCTCTTCAATTGCAGGGCGCCAAATAGAAGACCATTTGTCATTATTAAATTCAACCAAAATACTCTCCGTAGAGAGTTTAAAAAAATCAACAACATCTCGCTTCAGAATTTGACCCGCTCTTGGAATAATTTTGGATGCTATTTTTTGAGCATACCAATCCTTAATAATTAGTTGAGCTCCTTTTTTGTACAAACCCTTGCTAGGGTGAACAAACTCTACTCGAAAAAGTATCTTAATCAGATTAAGAGATAATTCATGGCCATGTTCATCATTACTTTCCAATAAAATCGGAAGCCAATTCTCTCCAAGCTCATCAGCAACCAAACTTCTTTCATATGGATCTTTCAGCCAATATTCAATCATACCGATATCTTGATTTGAAATTAATTTAACTGGAATGTGTTTAATAATTTTAGAAAATTGCCACCAAGTCCTGTAGTTACTAAATTGATTTATCTCTGCAAATGATGTGCAATTACGTATTAATTCAAGAAATTTAATTGAATAATCAGCATTCTTTTCTAAGGAAAGCTCCTCAGAAGAGTTAATTAAATAGTCAGTAATAGGCCACGTGGGAATATTTACATAACCCTCTTGAGCTGCTGGAATTGGCCTTGGATTTTTTTCGGGAGAAAAAAAATCACGATTATTTAAGTCATCAAACCATTTAAGGCCTTTTACTTTGCGGAAAAAGATCGGTCGCAATTCTGGTTTAGTAACCACTCGTTCTAAAATATCTATTTCATCTGCGTTAAGTTTCATATAGCCCCAAGGACCTCATCAATTCGGTCTAAATCCTCTGTTAATTCTGGCTTATTAATTTCGAGTTTTGGTGCCCAGTTTTTAATGATTTCTTCTTGTTGTTTATAGTCATTATGATCTCTAGTAAAGCCCAACAAATGCACACCAAATGATTTCTCATAATATTGATACATGCTGTTATAGAGCAAACTTTGGCTGTTGAAATAGCCCTGTAAAAGAAATCTTCTTCTATCAAGGGTTTTATGTGCTGAACCACGTCTTAAAATATGTTCTAGAATTTCAGCCTCTTCTAAGCTATACCCAATAAATACTATCGTGTATTTATCAAAAAGCTCGTTCAGAAAATGTTTAACATTATCATCGTCGTAATGCTCTAAATATTCTCTAGTTGTAACAACCATAGTTGGTGGTTCTTGGATTGAACCATGAAGATGTACAACCGTGCCAGGTTCGGTTAAAAGCTTCGCAAGAAATTTACTTTTATTTTGAATGCGATTGCATTCCTTGGGAGTAACAGTACCTGATTTTATTTTATCTTTTTTAAATTCTTGGAATCGGGGTGATAAAAGTAAATCATAATTGGTTGTAACACATGCACATCCTATATCATTTAATGTTTTATATATCCCTTCATCTTCTGAAGCGATTTTAAGTTTTTTGGTTAAGTCCAAGGTATATTCATTCTCATCAGCAATTAATCTTGCTATCGAGAGTTGCTTTTTTGCATCTAAATTTTTCAGTTGATCTAAATCAGAAAAATTAATAATTGCTTTATCTTTAAGATCTTCAAGAGCCTGTCGCGCCATACCACCCCATGATGGTAAACCTACCATCATTGAGATGCCTGCACCAACAAATATTATCAAATTTCCATCTAAACCGGCTTGTATAGCCTCTTCGGGCAATTCTGGGATTTCTCTTAAATCAGGTATTTTTTTCATTTTGGCCTGGAGTTCAAATATTCCTATTTTTAGACTGGATTCGCTATTTGCAATATGGAGTCGGCTATTTCAGATACTGTTCTAGCACCTTTACCTTTTAGGGTAACTCCTAACTCCATGGATATTTCCAATGAAGCCCTTGTTGCATTGGCTGATCCAACATAAGCATTATCACAATCAGCTAACAATACTTTGGCATGAAAAGTTTCATATCTAGAGCCTTTTTGTAGCCAGTAACTAAAAACTTTTACATTTAAAGCATCTAATTTAGCTTTATTTTCGAGAATTGCTTTTATTGCATTTGTCTCCGAATGTCTGGTAATTAATATGCATTCAACACCGTCTTTCGTGTTCTCCCAAGCCTTTATCAAACTCCTTATCCCTGTTTCGTCTATAAATGGCATCATGACAACGAATCTATAATTGGCTAGGCTTGCGATATGCATGAACGTGGCATCGGTGTGGTCAACCATCGATTCTACATAGCCTCTAGAAAGTAATATATTTTCGAGACGACTTGGTCTTTCTGGTGGTGTAAGTACTACATCGACTTCTGTTTCATCTATGTGAACATGATTTAAATAAGTTGCGATTCCATCTAAAGCTATTGCAAGACGCTCAGTATGATTATGTGATGTAATTGGCGTCCATTCTAGCTCACCAAATTTTACTACTAGCCCTACATCAACTGCTGCATCCAAAGCCTTATGAACCACGTGACCACGTGCTGAGGCGATTCCAGAAGCCAAGCATATATCACGCAGTCGCATGCAACCTGAAAACTTTCCTTCCATAATCGCCCAACAAATCTTGGCTGCTACCTTTGCATGAGGTGCTAGAGTAAGTAAGGATTTTTCGAAATCATTTTGCAATATTTGCATTCGCAATCTCTAGGTAACCTGGAATACGTATGTTTAAACGGCCATCCTCACGTGGTGGATTGCCACCTCTAAGTACTGCTCTTGAAAGTAGCTGATTGGAGGCAACACAGGATGTTTCTGGGATCAAGATGCAATCAGGACATGCTCCTCCACTTGATGAACAAAGACTACCCGAGTTACAGGATAGCGTTCGAGGTTCTGCTAGATGCTTCAAAAACCTAATATTTTCATTCCGCCATAGCGATGATAAATTACCTAAGTCCATAGTCGTACCGTTTCGATAGACTACAAAAGCTAAATCGGCTGGGAAAATATATTCACCCATAGACCCCAAATCAAGCCCAGAGTGTTCCGCAACGGCACTCATTACAACATGAGCATAGGTATGAAGAAGCGTATAAATATAGTAGTAAACTTCAGGTTCTTTCTTTGAATGCACATTTGAAAGATATCTTTGCATCGGCAAAGCTCTATCAAGAATCATCGCACCTAATGAGACTCCACTGCTTTTATCCCACTCAAAATCGTCGTTAGGTATATTCAGCTCTTTGATCCATCGATACACCACATCTTCATCTAAGCGAATATAAAGCGCTTCATTTTCTTGCGTGATGACGTAAATTGGATATCTTGAAGGACCTTGCTCAACTTTAACTGTATCAAATAATCTCAAACGAACAGGCATGTACATTTTATGCTTTTCAATAACAGGTTGAGACCCTACACGTGTATATCCGTAAGTAAAACGACATAGCTTGAAATTACGGATAAGTCCCATGGTAGCCATACCAAGCTTACTAAACTCAAGTGTAGCCTCAGATTCAATGCGTTTCTTTTCTGATGGGTCTTTAGGTGCCAAATCATAATCGAGCGCATTAAAATGGACAAATGGAGACCTACCTGTAGCTTCGCGTGGGGCGTCGATATGATTACGTCGCAATGCCTCATGCTCTACAACTAGTCGGAAAGGGTCATAACGCGCATCAAATTGACTTTTTCGATTAGCTAATGAGGATGCCAAGCCCTCTGGTAGATGATTTTGTTCTTTAAGTAACGGCGGATTTCCTTCTGTAAACCACCTACTTAATTTACCATCAAGTTGAGTTTGTAACTCTAGTACATATGTGGACATTCCAGGCTGTTCTTTAAGAACAATTAAAAGTTCTTCAAGTTTTTTGTAACTTGCCCATTGCTCTTTTCCATCCTCTGTTTGATTTAAGATGATCTCAATCTCAGCAATAGAAGGACGTGAGCGACCATAGCCAAAATGGCTGCCAATAAAATTAACGAGTTCCGATTGCTTTGCAATATCTAGATAAGATAAAAGTCCTGCTTGATTTTCATCAAACAAAATAAACTGATCGGATTGAGCATAATATGCGGCAGATGCTCGGTAGGAAATTGGCTCCATTCTTGCCTGTGCCGGGTATTTTATAAACTTTTCTTTTAATATATCAATCGAATCAGGATCATTTTTAATCCAATCATTTGGATCAGAGTTGCCGCAACTCCCACAGCGGAAATACCATTTACCAATAGATGATTGGCTATGTGCAGTTTCCAAAATAAATTCCGATTGATGACAAAATCTACAACGATCAATTGGGTCGCGTAGCTTATTATTTTTGCCATCCCAATCCCATTTCCCAGGACGCACGGGTTCCCATCGTCCTGACCAGTGCACAAAAATTACATCTAGTTGTCTCCATTGACAGGGATTGCTGGTTTTTTTACAAATACCTTTTAGTTTGCTACGAGCATTTTTAGCAAAGTCTTTTGCATTTTCAAATCTATGAAAACGACCACAATGATTGCAAACGAATGTTAAGGGCGCAGGGGCATAGCCCATTTGTCCAGGGTTAACAAACACATAACGACTTCTGTCTAGAGGTCGAAGTGCGTTGTAATCATGATTCAATAATGCTGAGTCAACACATTGTTCTGGCATTACTTCCGGTTGGTTAGGCTGACGTACAATATTCTTCATCGCAGTATCAAACCAAGTTTTCACTGCGTCATCAAAGCGCATGAGTATTTGATCTTTGACCGCAATTCCAATATCGGCCTCATTTGTCGCTGCATTATAGTCAGGCTGAGCGATGCAGGCTCCCAATCCGCCTTCAAAGGTGAAGAAAGCCCCTGGTGCATAGGAGGAAGATAGTTGGCCTCTTGAACGAACCATAGTAGGTGCATCTGGTTTATCTTTTTCGTCTTCATAACTAGTGGACATTTAGTAATCCTTTATTTTGACTCTTCTGAATCGCCAATCTCTGCTTGGCCATATCTAATAGTTTCCATGATCGCAACGACATCGTTGCGATCAAGTCTGCCGCCACCATGAGGGTCGCGACTGCCCTTACGAATTAATCCAGCTTGATCTACATCGCGCAATGAAGTCATTGGTTTACGTAAAGTATTCTGTTGGCCAAAGAATTCTTTTAAGCTCGTGTCTTTATTGAATCCTTGCCCCATTTCATCAAGAAGTGATCTTACTTCCTCTCTTACCATCCGTTGATAATGTTCTTTGCCATCTGGCGCAAATCCGTCTGTCAGGCCAATAGCGAGTTCTATAAAAGCAGTTATTTTGTCTTCAAAGCCTTTTTTATCAGCTTTATGCATATCAAGCACTCGAGAGCAATAATCAAGTGATGTCCAACTTCCTTTCTGGTCATCATCTAATCGTAAGAAATTCCCTACTGAGATTGCACCACAAATAGCAGCTTGAAAAATGCTTGGAATAGAACGGCTAACGGCCTTTTCTGCCCATCTATCAATTGCTGCAGGCTGAACCATGCGCTCTAGAAATCGATGAAAAATATCAAACACTTCAATGATATAGCGATCTCGTCGTCGCTGAGGCGTCGGTATTAAAAGCACGAAACCAACATGAGTACGCCCAACTCGGGAAGAGGCTTGAATATACTCAGCAATATCTGAAGGCATCCCAGCAAAAAACATCGAATTTAGCTCTTCAATATCAACTCCATGTGAGATAGATGACGTTGCGATAATGGAACGTATAGCGGTTGAAATATCCTCAAATTGCTCTCCGGGATTGGGCCGCGCCCTCGTTAGCTCAACAGTTTTTTCAATTTCTCCTTGATCAACTGATCCAGTAATTAAGCGAGTTGGCAATCCATCGAAAGGAATATCTAATGATGCATGTCGTTTACGCGTTTCTTCGCCTTCCGCCGATTGAATCTGATCTCCTCCTTTTTTGTTGGTAACGTATGTTAACGCAACGCGGTGCAGATCAATTAGAGTAGCTATATCTTCAAAATCTGCAGCCAATATAGCTTTTTTCATCAAATTTGAAATAGGCGACGGCTGAATGTGGTTCACTAAGGTTGATACAGCTAGGTCCTGCTGACTTTTATCGCCGCTCAGAATTTGATGTGTTAGCTGAGTAATATTGACATGAAATGCCGATAAGATGGCTACAGCAGTTGCAGTATGTGGTCGCCCATTAGTCATGATTCCGACATATATTCGACCAGTTTTTGCCCGAAATTCGATAACCTTATCAGGTAGGCCTCTACGTTCTAATTCGTCTGCTGTCTCTGGCCCAGCATAAAAAGAGTTGTAAATATCTGGTCCAGGAGATGGGAATTGGGTTGCAGGTATATGTCGCTGGTAGAGATGCTCTAACTGACGTTGTGGTTCAGAAACCGTTGCGGATGCTGCAATAACCTTTGCTCTTCTACGATTACCTACAGAGTCAGTCGCCACTATTTTTCGTTGCGTTTTAGCTATTCTTTCGAATAATGCATCTAATGTTGATTCAAAAAGACCTGCGAAAGTGCCTAGTGATTCATCTAATAAATGAGCCTCATCTTGGACAATAAGTGTGGGCGCTGGATCATGAAAGAGCTTAAAACCATTCTCATATGCAGGAAATACACTAATACAATTCTTTCGCTCTGGTAAATCATTAAGATCTTTATCGGTAGGAATGAAAATACGCCCCAAATTTTGGTTATACCAAGGTGCAGTTCCAAACATACCAAGTATGCGACGGATTGTAGGTCCTGAATGTCCTATTAAAGCAAGCTTATCTACAGTACCTAAAATAACAGATGGAGCTAAATCGTAAATGTCATCGTCACAAATATAAAACGGCAGAGGTTTTTCTTCACCACTAGGTCTAGAGTAACAATTTTTATTCTGACATATATGTGCTATTGTGCCGCCAAGATTTGCAGGCAACCTTCTTATACCAGTTTCTGCACCACAAAATGGACAGCTTGGTAATTTACGCCAAGCTTTTCTGGCAGCAGCATAATGCATGTTTGATTCGAAGAGCTTTTCTTCTGAAATTGAAACATTATTTACTAAAGGAATGTCACTAACCCCTTTAGAGTTATGCCTATTGGGAGAGCCACCACTCCCTACCCAAAACCCTATTGAGAAAGGTGCTCCACCATATTTTTTGGCTTGTCTGACTTGTTCAGCTTCAGCCATCATTTTGGCCATCCTTTGAGCTTGATTAACAGTCAAAAGACGTAACGGGTAACGAACCAAAGCAGTCACGCCAAAAATTTTATTTCGCAACCGATCAAGAAATAAATTGAAAGCCAGCAACCCAAAAAAAGCCTCTGACTTCCCGCCACCTGTACTAAAGTACAGCAAAGTCACACTATCGTCTCTTTGAGCATTGTAGTGATGTTGAAATTCTGGGAGTCGAGTTACGAGACTAGGTAACGAAGCTAAGATAAATGCTAGCTGGAATAAACGCCATTCTGCAGAATCATCTTGGAGGCGGCGTTTCATTAAGTTTGCCATAGCCTCATTCATAGATCGCCAGGCCTCAAATGGAATTCCAACTGTATTAGTTTGCGGCCCTGAACCTGACCACGCGGCCTTAGACTCTTCAAGAATATTGATACCTGCTTCAATTCCATCAGCTTCTGCTTCCCAAAGCTTCAGATCCTTCATGAACTTTTCAGTCTCTCGATCAGCAGTATCTTGGCTATCAGCGCCTAACGAGGGGTCAACCGTTTTTTTCGTGCTTTCAATCCACGCACGAAAATGCTTTACAATAGGTCGCAACCCTTGAAAGTCATTTGCTTCTGCAAGTTGACGAATATTTGAAATTACATTGGGATATTCTATTGGGCGTAACCTTGGTTGAACATAGCGAGGATGCCAAGTCGTTGAAAGTTGAATTTCCCCAGTTTCCGCCGGCGTTTCTTCTACACCTCCATTAAAGCCAATAGCAGCGTACTCCAAATACCTATTAAATCGATATGATGGTTCCACACGATCTAGGCGTAGTGGTCTGTGGTCATCTTTAGAAACAACAACATCTAAACTCACTTGAAACACAGCATGCTCTTTGATATCAGCATCTCGCTTAAGTAATTCACTACGATTTTCTAAGGCAACATGAAAGTTCACTCGGGTTGAATCATTAAAGTCTGTAATTAGTTCAATATCCCAACCCAGTTTAATTGCTGGTAATACTGGAGGGTTGTCTCTTAATCGAGCAGCCTCTAAATATAAATCCCATTTAGTCCATAATGATGGTGGAATGGCCTCATCTTGGCGAAAAACCCAAAGCTTGCCACCTGTTACTGGATCTGCATCATCGGCCCATGCCTTAAGTCGCATTGCAATAATTGACTCCATAATAGCTTCATGATTAGCCAACACATTAGCTCGAACTGTTGGACTTTCATTTAGATTAAGTTCTAATGCAGGCAGAATAAATTCAAAACGTTTCCATTTAGGTGGAATTGGAATCAAATCAAAATGATCATCCTGCAGTTTTGGAATAATGTCGGTGTCAATTTGAATGACTGTGGTGGTATCGTCACCACTTTCAGTATCATTATCTTCATATTTAGTTACTTCGCCCGTGCCGAAACTGAAGAGATCAAGGTTAGGTGGGAGTCCTTCTTGCTTAAATAGATTAATGCGCTCCTCATCTTGCATACCTTTCCACTCTGGACATTTCCAGCGAGCTTCATATTTATCTTTAATTTTCTCCCAACGTACGTTTAAAGCATCTGTAAGTTTTTGTTTCAGTTCGTTACGTTTTTCATCCTTTAATGATAGTTTAGGCTTGCAATCTGGACGCAACAAATCTTCAGCATTTGGGAGAACTCGAACATAAACTGAGATTTTAGGGGTGATTTTTACAATATCACTACTACTGCTCGACAACTGTAAATCCATGCCATGAGAAGATATCCAAATTGGACTTGTGACTTCATCACCATCATCTGTGTCACGTTGCGGGAGCAGAAACCCCGAAACAAAAATCTTACTAGGAGGGGCTCCGAATACGTACTCACCAAAAGCGCCGCTTCCTGAAACAGTTCCAAAGGTAAGATTGCAAAGGCTATCTGCTATAGCTTCTTTTAATGTAGAAGGAATTCTTGTTGGGTCACGACGAACAACGGTCATTTTTTATTTTCCTTGTTATTAATCAATAGATCTATAGCTGTGACTTGGTAAATATTTTCACGTGCTTTGTCGCGTAGAAAGTACAAAGACTGTCTAGGAAGTTTGTCGTACACTTGAGCTGCAGTAGGGTCAAATAACGCACGGCTGTAATGATCACCAAAATTTCGACCATCTACAATCCGATCTCCCCGGACTTTTCTAATGGTATCCCAGAAAAGTTTTATTTGAATATCTTCAAAATTTAGAGCCCCAAGGAATGCCTGAAAATGCTCAAAACTTCTTGGTGCTTGAGGCATAAGCTGATTGAATAACTTTGCTGAACAGTTCTCTAAATCAATCCAGTAGCGAATGTTATTAAGGTCTTGGGCTAAATTTGGATGAGTCTTAGCTATTACAGCACGTATGCTTTTAACACGCTCCGTTGTATTTCCTAGGTAGAGTTTTTTGACATTTTCCAGAACTTGACTGTGGTAAAGGCGCAATAATTTCTCTAAATTATTATTACTATCCAGATTAACACCAGCATTTTTAAAAATTGCTTCGGCTAAGTCGTGCAACTCTTCAGACATCACAAAAATATGATCACCAACAGATATTTTTTCTGCATATTCTATGCGGAAACCTATGTCATGGCTTTCCAGTGCGGCTGGGTCGTAAATGTATATATTTGAGTGCAGTCCACGCGTGAGTACACGACCATCATTTATCGTGAGCTTAATAAGATCTCTATCTTCGTCATCGTCATTTTTTTCTCTAGGCGGCAAAGATGATGAAAATACAGGTGACTCCATATCACCTGAAGGTAAGACTGCTCCACCTTCTAAGCCAATTCGACTTAGTTGATCAACAATCAATTTAGCTCTATCGTGATATGGTACGAACTCTTGATAATCCAATACAGGTTTCAAGGAATGATAAACATATGTGGCTGTGTTTTGGGTTAACAAAAAATCTATATGAGCAGGTATATATTTATCGGTCATGATTAATCTCAATAGATCTGCATTTATGAAGCTTATGACTATTCGGTTAGCCCAATTTTTGTTTATCTCCTCTTTGAAATTACGAACACTGATGAATTTCACGTACTCTTGAATTTTGTTTGCCTGATCCGCACACCATGTTGGGCTACCATCACCATAGTTTCTGAAAAATTGCTCTGCAAGCATTACATAAAAGGGATTGGCTAAAACTACTAATGTGCGATGTTTATTTTTCCCATAATCTGCAATACGGCTAGCCATGGCGATTGATAAAGGAGTTCCAGTTCCATATGACTCAATGACTTTATCCATACGGCTAAGCCATAATTTGACTTTGTTAGCTTCTTCCGTTGGTAGGTTTGTATTTATTGTTTGGGTTAGTTTGTTTCTATGAAAGAGCCAATCGTATCTACGACGTTGCTGCGAATCAGCTAACGAATCTTCCAGCCATCTGTTTAATAATTGCTGACTTGACGGAAGATTAGACATTGTTCGTAAAAATGAAGAAGCCTCGTTGAATGATGTAGCTGCTTCTTTATTCTCTTGCACCGAAATACGATAACGATATGCCTGATCAATCAGTTTTGCAGCTTCCTTATCAGTCACTTCAATCTTAATTGTCAATGATGCTTGCTCGCTGATTTGATCTAGTGGCAGCTCTGGCTCCAACCCTTTATTTCTTATCGGGTGGCATATACCTCTCGTTGCGGAAAAGCGTTTAATTTTGCCTGAATCAATTTCGTGTTTTAAGCTTGTGCGTAACTGCACCATCTGCTGTGGATCATCAGTAACTATTACTATCCCTGGTGTAGGATTAAATATTTCGTCAATTTGGCGAAGGAAGGAAGTAATTCTATTGCGCAAATTTTCTGTGCGTTTGAATGCGGCTTGTGTAGCATCAATTATTATTACTTCTGGTGCGCCTAGATTGTTGATATTGCGAAGAGCATTCGATAACTGATCTTTCTTCATCTGATACGACAATGCAAACATAGCGTCAGGTGCGGTACTTGGATTACCCAAATAAGGAAGTGTGGACTGGCGCAGCGATTCTGTATGACCTCTCTTGGACAACTTCGTAATCATGTGACTCAAAAACTCATCTTTATAGCTCTGTTCAAGCAATTCTTTTTTTTCTCCTGTTTTTAGATAAAAATGTGGAAATAGCTCATTGAGACAAGGCTGCAAGTCCATCTCTTTAGCTTTTGAACTTAAGCTGTTCAAGGATAGCAACATCAAATCTTTTTCTATGCAACTTTCCTTGATAGCTGGGTTATTTCCGTTGAAGGATACTTCACGAACATTATTGGCAATTTGGTGGATTAATTCTCGGTCAGCTTTGATATGGTTAAGTGGATGGAAAGAGCTTTGTGTGGCAGGATAAAGAATTGTGCGCATACCCCGTTTATAACCATTAGCCCATTTTTCTATACTGGCTAACATATGTGCAAATGGTAAACACTCGAGATTGCCAGGCCAGAGCATTAGAACGTTCCGTGACTTATTCTGTGAGGATTCTAAACATGCATCGGCTAACCTCCGCATAGCTGGTGACAAGTATTGCTGGCTTTTGTAACCCTCTACATACATTTTTAGAGCACCATTACCTTCAATGGTTACTAAACGTGATTGCTCGATTATTTGTTCATGCACAAAAGGCTCAGTCAGCACTTTTTCAATAGTTGGCTTCTTTTTCACTATCTTAGTAGATGTATTTTTAATTACACCCAACTTAGAAAGCAGCATTTTCTTTTTTTCTATTGCTGATTTACTGTCATTCAGTCGATCAGATATTTTCTTGCCAAAAGTCATGTTAAGTCTTTCAGTTTAAGTTTTACTCTGGATACTTTCTTAATATTATTTTTAACACCATTTAGTCTGATTACTTAGCCTAATTAGAATACTAACACCATGTTTAAAAATGTACTTTTACAAAAAACATTGCCATCAACCTTACCTAATTATGATATGAGGAAATAGTAATAGTTGATTTAGTCATTGCATTATGTCACCTTACAATCTCACCGGATGAGCCTAGGTAGGAAATTTTATGGCAATGTACGAACGTATACACATGATTGATCAAATGTTGGCAGGTCGAAAGTTTGTACGATTTAGTGAGTTACAAGACCGACTGGAAGTTTCTAGAGCAACATTAAATAGAGATATTGCGTTCATGCGAGACAGGCTTAATGCACCAATTGTCTTTGATCGAGAGTTAAACGGCTATCGTTTTGAGCAAGACTCGAAAACTTCAAACAACCAATATGAACTTCCTGGTTTATGGTTCTCTGCTGAAGAAATTCATGCGTTACTTACAATGCAGCATTTACTTTCTAATTTAGATACAGGAGGGTTGTTAGGACCACACATTCAACCGTTATTATCACGCGTGACTGCAATTATTGGGGAAAATGAGAGCAATATGTCAGAAGTGACGAAACGTATCAAAATTGAAACGTTAGGCGCTCGACAGTTTCATCTTGCTTATTTTCAAGCCATAGGATCTGCACTTTTAAGCAGAAAACGCTTATTAATTGAATATCATGCGCGTGGAACAAATGAAAAGACTGAACGAGAAGTTTCACCTCAGAGGTTGGTTTATTATCGTAGCAATTGGTATTTAGATGCCTGGTGTCACAAGAGAAATGATCTTCGTCACTTCTCACTAGATGCAATTAATCGCGCAGAAATCCTTGAGAAAAAATCTGATGATGTTTCAGATGAGAAGCTAGGTAAACTACTTGGTTCAGGCTACGGTATATTTTCAGGTGATGATGTATATTGGGCCACATTGCAGTTTTCATCTGAGCGAGCACGCTGGGTTGCGGTAGAAAATTGGCATCCTAACCAGAAGGGTAGGTTTCTGCCAGATGGAGGATACGAACTAAAAATCCCATATAACAATGACAGAGAATTAATTATGGATATTCTTAGAAATGGTCCAGATGTGAAAGTTGTTGAGCCTAATGAGCTACAAGAAAAAATTAAAAAAGAAATTAGTCAAATGCTAGCTAATTATTAAATTAAATATTAGGCGTTATTACAAGGATAGAGTCGAGACGCCCCCACTCAATTAGAAAAGCTAGAAGATTTGCACGGCATTTACCGACGCTGATGACCGGTTGCGGGACGCAAACCTTTCAGCTTAGTCGAATTTTATCTCCTTACTATTACAAACTCAAAGATTGTTATATTCTAAAAAACAATTCAAATCACCTAAATACTTTTACAAGTTCCGGCTTTCGTATTAGCCATTTTGATATTGTAGATGGACTAATTTTTAGCTTAGTTGCAATTTGAGATTTGGTCAGTCCAGACGCTAATAGTTTTTTTGCCATAGCAATTCTTGCAGTAGCCTTTTTGCCATTTTTTCTTACGCCAGGACTCACTTTAATTTCTGCAGTGAACCAAATTTCGGCTGCAAGTATTTTGCTTGGCCATCCAGTATATGACAACTCATAAGGATCTAAAGCATGTCTTAAATGGCTAATAAGGTTGTCATATTTCAACTCGATAAATTCTTCATAAGAGATTTTCGATTGTTCTCTAATCCGTTTTAACACTCTCGGACTTTCAGAAAGTGCATGATAAATCATATCTTTCTCAGCGCTTCTAGCCTCTTCATCAATGAGTGCTGGGAAGAGTAAATCGCACATTGCTGTTTCTGAAATGGCTTGCTTCAGCATGGCACAGCCTTGAACCTTCTCCGTTAATTTATGCTTTTTTACTAGAAGATGTGCCTTTTTACCAGTTCTATAGCTCATGTAATTTTTAGAGCGATTGATGGTATCGCTTTGGCTTTGTGAGTGTTCCTCACAAAAGCGCCTGCCAGGCCAAGTCCTGCGATAACAAAACTCGCAAACACCTTGCTTATCCCAGAGATATTTAGTCATTCCAATTAATGCTAGTCCCCATAGCATTGCTAATGAATCTTGCTTGGGGTCTTCTGTTTCACGGTTGATCAGCCACATGCCATATTTTGCAATTGTGTGAATTTGTATTCTTGAAAATACTGGTGCTTGAGAATTCTTGAGAATAAAAGAACTCTTTTGAAAATCATTTAATAGTGTGTTGATGGACTTTTCGGTTGTCAGATAATGCCACCACTTTAAGTTGCCATGGCTTTTTGCATCTTTGCGTATCTGCCTAAAAATCAAATTAAAAATAAGATCGGATCGACAGCCATAGGTCTCCAAATCTACCTGTGAGTACTTCACTATCCTAGGTAGCAAGATGCTATACAACTGAGCATCTAAGTAACGCTTATTTTTTAGCTCGGGATAATCCTGCGGCCAATAATCCACTTCTGCACCACAAATCATTGCTGAATTGTGAAGTTCTTTCCATCCGGTTCGCAGAAAATTAATGCCACTCATTATTTGACATTTGATGTTTTTATAATGGCTATCATCATACAGATTTACTATTCAAAATGCATATCACTGCAAATAACTGCATGGGGTTAGATATGAAAGAAAAAATGCTGATTGATGCAAAAGATGTAGCTCAAAAACTAGGTGTTAGCTTACGTAAGCTTGAGTATTTAATTTCAGATGGTAATGCTCCTGCATTCACGCGTATTGGCAGAACAAGGAAATGGCGACTGAAAGATGTTGATGAATGGATAGAGAAACTTTATCAAGAATCCAGTAGATGAAATTAATACATTACGGCCAACAAGCCAATATTGAAGGGGGTATTTAAAGATGAAATAAATACAGACGGCTTTAATAGTAGGGCGTAGAAAGCACAAAGCCCAGAACCTTTAGCGAGGTATTCTGAGCTTTGAAGTGTGCTGCAATCTAACAGGACTGTGAGTACATTTTAGCTTTATAGATGTGTTTGTCAAGTAAAACCAATAATTATTTTAATGTTGGATAGATTGTTGTTGCCTGAAAAAACACATCGCTACGCCTGCAATTTTCATTTAAAAGAAAAGGCAGGTTTATATGGCAATGCATTACAGTAGAAACAAAGCTAACAGAGATTTGACTCTATACAAATTGGCAAAACTTTCAGAACAGGAATGTTGGGAAATTTTTAGAGTGGGTAGATTTGGGAAGGAAGAAAAATTCGCATGTCCAGAGTGTGGAGCAGTTGAAAAGCACTGGTTTATTAGCACAAGAAAACAATGGCATTGTAAACACTGCAATCACCGATTCAGCGTAACATCAGGTACAGCGCTACATAATAGAAAACTAGAGTTTTCAAAATTATTGTGGATTTTGTTTTCTTACATTACAGGGTTACAAGGTGCAAATGCAAATGAGTTACCATCTGATTTAGGTGTAACTTATAAAACTGCATATGTAAATATCGGAAAAATCAGAGAAGTAATCTTTGAAACTATGGATATGACGCCTTTGAGCGGTATTGTTCATATAGATTGTATGCATATTTGTGGTAAGCCTCGGAGAAGCAATGTCCGAAAATCGTCTGATTCATTTTTAGTAAATAACAAACTGAGGGTTAGAAAAGACTCTATCGTTCCCGATAAAAAAGCACATCCCGAACCTTCCAATCTAAAAAAACTAGAGAATCGCCGCATTGTTCTTGCATTGTCTCAAATAGCTGAGAATGGCGATGATTCATACGGCTCAAATAGAACAATCACCTACGTTTTAAAGAAAGAAACTGCTGAGATAATACTGCCGCTTATAAAAAAATCTGTTGCTAAAGGATCAATCATCATGACAGATTTTGGAGGAGCCTTTAATAAAATAGAGCCTTTGCTAGGCATTACGCATTTTGCAGTGAACCATTCAGTACAGTATCAAGACGAATTTGGTGTAAATAACAACCAGGCAGAGTCTTTCTTCTCAAGAATACGACGAGCAGAGTATGGAACTTTTAATGGTATCCGCAAAACCTATTTGGCATTTTACGGTGCTGAGTTTGCTTATCGAAATGACAGCAAAGAAATTGGTATCAGCCAACGCTTTTACTCGTTACTCTCAAAAATCCTAGGTCGAGAGCCATCTAAAGCCTTTTGTGGCTATAACCAGGGGAAAAGACTAGGTTTTGAGTATGATTATAGCTAATAGCAAGTCATTTTAGTTCTACTAGCTAAAACCTTAATCTGGCAGTTACCGAGTTTTTTGGTAACTGTCAGATTGGGTTTTGACTTTCTATGTATCTTTGTCGAAATTAAATTTTGGATTTATATTCCAAAGACCCTCTTTGCCTGAATCTGGTGAGTGATATCTCTCAATAATTCCATCCCGACATAAGCATTTTAATCTATTCTTAATACTGACTCTAATTTGGGACTTTGCAATCTCTTCGGCATCATAATCAAAGTGCCTTGCTATTACGAAATCAACTATTATTGACTTAGGTACTGGTGATGATGTTCCATAAAGTTTGATACAAGTTAAAATGGACCTTGTAAGTTCTCCATGTGGAATTTTTAGGCGATAATAATTTGATGTAATTGGTTTGATGAGACCAATATCAACTTGGATATCATGTAATTGGAGCGTAGTATCAATTGCTTTTAATTTAGTCTCAAGATCTTCAAGTTCATCAATCAATGATTGAGCTTGTTTTAGCGATCGTCTGGTTTTTTCAATTTCCCCGGAAATTCGCGCACGTTTATCAATTAACCAATTAAGAGAGGGTGGAATTCTGTTTGACATAACAGTATTCCACCATATCTATACGACCAATCAAAGTGCAACTGGGAAATCAGGACGGTGAAGAAGTACAAGTGTGTTGTAGTTGTGTGGTTGCGCTTGTATTTGAAGAGAAAAAATATTAGTGAGAAACGCGCGATTCGCCGCCACTCTCGAGGATACGAACTTTTTCACCGGCTTTAAACACTTCATCGGCTTCCTGTACGATAGAGATTAAACCGCCGCCATCCAGTTTTACGGTGATTTCCAGAGCATCCTTGCGGGTAATAACCTCTTCA
>Ga0208396_100268_pt1 | contig 17849 bp, 18 predicted proteins | sample LakWasMet64_LOW9_2_FD_183896 | JGI IMG/M metagenome (GOLD analysis project Ga0208396, IMG submission 183896) | Freshwater sediment methanotrophic microbial communities from Lake Washington under simulated oxygen tension - Sediment Metagenome... | ecosystem: Environmental > Aquatic > Freshwater >... | reverse complement strand
GCATGTATAGAGGTGATGTTATGAAAAAACTCGTTTTTTCTTTTATTGTCGGTATCGTTTTGCTCTATTTTTTGAATATAGCGATGTTAAAAACCCCACTACTCGATCTTCATTGGTCAATCCATGCCGGTATCAGGTTTTTGATAGGATTTATTTTACTGGGCGTTAGTTTTTTTTATGCGCATGCACTTAGGTTTAAAACAGCCGTATATATAACGGCTTGTATTGTAGCAACAGACTACATCTATGATTACTATGCACACCCCTATAGGTTTAATTTGGAAATAATATTACACGGAATTTTTATGATGACATGGGGGGCAATTTTGGGGTATCTGACAGCAAAATATTTAAAAGAGAAATTAATGCGTAATTAAGTTAGTGGCATTTTTATTTACGGTGCAACCTTTGTTGAAACAGAATCAGGAGTCAAATATGCTTAATTTTATTAAATCGAGTCTGAAGTATTTTATAGTTGGTATTTTAGCGGTCATTCCGGTTGTTATTGTCATTCAAGTCCTGGTGTTTTTGGAAACTATCCTAAGGGATTTTTTTATTTATATTTACGGGTACTCCAACAATGTTTTTATGACTGTTTTGGCATTCACGCTGTCTTTTGTTGCAATCGCTTATACCGGTTATCGGGTCACCGTATCCGAAAAAATGTGGGTACTGCATCAAGTCGAATTATTGATTAACCGGATTCCAATGATCAGGACGATTTACAGAGTCAGCAAAAAACTGGTCAACCTGCTCGGCAGCCGGGAAAAAAGCGTAGCCAAAGAAATTGTTTTTATTGAATATCCCAAAGAAGGTCTATGGGTGCCGGGTTATGTCACCAATAAGGTGGGCGAGATGCTGGTTGTCTATGTGCCGACTTCGCCAAATCCAACGTCCGGATTTACCATTATTGTTCACCAATCAAAGGTCGTGAAATCGAGCATGGATATTGAAGCCGTTACCAGTTTTATTGTCAGTGTCGGCGTTGATTTGCATCAAAAAGAGGAGCTTGAAAAGCTTGCCGACTTGGAGCACGCCGGAATCGGTAACCAGACAAGCAAGTAGGCGAGCGGTTTAAAGCGGATGGCAATTATTACCGAGAAACATCTATTTGCATGATTAACAAAGCATAAAAGGCCGCCCCAGTTATTGCAGTGCTCATTACGCTCGGGTGAATGGTGCGAGATAATGACCTGCCCAAAGCTTTTCTCACTGCAAAATGAATATAGGCCGGGTTAACAACTTTATCGTTAACCCGGCAGATGCAAGCACAAAGAGTTGGGTTGCTAATAACATAACGAGCCGACTGCATTCCTCGCTTTCGACGGGGCATTGACGATGGTTTTCACGATTCAACGGCTGTTTTTGGATCATCCTTTAATAGGGGGATTTAATAGATGACAGATAAGCTCATCATCGACGGTTCCCATGGCGAAGGCGGCGGGCAAATCCTGCGCAGCGCGTTGAGTCTGTCCGCCATCACCGGGCGTCCGGTGCGCATCGAAAAGCTCCGCGCGAACAGGAAAAAGCCGGGGCTGGCGGCGCAGCATCTGGCTTCGGTGCGGGCGGCGGCGATGCTCTGCGATGCCGAAGTGAAGGGCGCGGAACTCGGCTCGCAAACATTGCAATTCATCCCCGCAAACCGGTCCGGGCCGGCGATTACTTCCTGGACGTGGCCCAGGCGCGGGAAGGCGGCAGCGCCGGTGCGGTCATGCTGGTGCTGCAAACCCTGCTGCCGCCGCTGGCGTTGGCTACGGGCGTATCCACCGTTATGTTGCGCGGAGGCACGCATGTCGACATGAGCCCTTCCTACGATTACGTGCATGATGTCTGGCTGCCCACGCTCGCCCGCATGGGCGTGCGCGCCGAGCTTTCCCTGGTGAGATCCGGCTGGTATCCGGTGGGGCGGGGCGAAGTGAGGCTGCGGATCGAGGGGGCTGAAAAATTGCTTCCCCTGCATCTGGAACATCGCGGCCCGCTACGAGCTGTTACGGGACGCGCTTTGGCCGCCAACCTGCCCGCCCATATTTGCGAGCGCATGGCTGCCCATGCGCGCTATCTTCTGGAGCAGGTCGGGATGGCGGCGAAAATCGAGACGGTCGTTATGAAGGCAGCCTGCCCCGGAGCCGGCTTGTATTTGACGGCGCATTACGAAAACAGCTTGGCCGGTTTCGGCGCCCAAGGGAAGCGCGGTAAGCCCGCCGAGCAAGTTGCCGAGGAAGCCTGTTTTGCGCTCCTGCATCACTATCGATCAGGCGCGGCTCTGGAACAGCATCTCGCCGATCAGTTGATTTTGCCTGCCGCCTTATGCCGGGGCGAATCCGTGTTCGGCGTCGAGCGCATCAGTCCGCACCTCGTCACCAACGCCTGGGTGGTTGAGCGTTTCGGACTGGCGCGGATAGACATCGTCCCGGCCCCCGGCGGAACCGGTTTTGTCAAGATTCTTGCAAGCGGGTAACGTCATCATGATCCCCATTCAAGACCTTCTCCATCGCATCCGCTGGGACCCGGAATTCGGCAGCGGCGAGTTCGTCATCGGCTATTACGACCGGGTTGAGCACGAAATCATCCGGGTGCCGTTTCGCGAAATCGCATTGCCAAAGGACGGCCCCGGCGTTTTCGAGCTGATCGATCATGAGGGACAGGTGCATACCATTCCCTTGCATCGGGTCAGGTCGGTTTACAAGAACGGCGAGTTGATCTGGCATCGGGAATGAGCGGGGATGCCGAGGCATCCCCGTAAATCTGACCATGCCGTCATGGTCAGCAAAGCGTATAAGGCCGCTGCATTGAGGGACGGTCTAATGGGTTTGATTGCTTTCTGACGGCCTTATCGCCATAAACCATCCTGATAATTTCCCTCTTGGCGTCCAGCCAGTCGCGCAGTTCATTCCCAGGCTTAAATTCACGTTTTTCCGCTTTGTAATAGGCCGCTTCGGCGATCATCGATTTAAGGTTCACATCCAGCTCGTAGACAGGGACGGGGTTCTCCGGGGTAAACCCAAACTTGACAAGGCCTAAAACGGTTTGCGGCGAACTGTTTTTAATGCCGATTTCCAGCGGCTCCAATTCCGCCAACGTGCCGAAAAGACGATCCCATATCGAAAAGACCGCGCCGTAGTTGGTGTCGTGTTCGTTACGTTCCGCTGAATGGTGCGCACGGTGCAAATAGGGCGCGATGATGATCTGCCCCAAGCGTTTCTCGCCGTGAAATGAAATATTGGTGTGATGAAACATGATGAACAAGGTCAATAGGGTTTCATTGGTCAGCACCATCGTTGCGTCTACGCCGAGCAAGATAATGTAAGCCGATTTCAGCGCGGTGATGATTAACAGCTCGACAATATGCAGCCGGAATGCGGTCGAGACATTCAAGTGAGGATCGTTGTGATGCACTTTGTGGAACATCCACAGGCCGTCAAAGCGGTGACTGAGCCTGTGCCAGCAATAGAGCATCAAATCGAGCAATACAAACGACAGCAGGGCTTTCCAGGCAGGATTGGCGATGTAACTCAGCAGTCCCCGGTCTGAATAGTGTTCGGCCACCATCAACAAGGGCGTTGCCGACAGTAACGAGATAACGATACTGTTAAAAACAAACAGGCTGACATTGGTTCGATAAGACTGACGCGACTGTTTAAGGGATAAGCCGCGCTTGGGATAGTTAAGCTCAAGAGCCGACAGGACGACAAATGCAATAAGCAGGATCAATGTCGCCAGTTCTCCCGACATGCTTGAGAGCCCTGTTAAATAGAACTCAACAAAGGTGATGAGTGACGTAATTTCGCTGGACATTGTCTTTACCTCGATACAAATTTACGTGAACTTAGTGCAACGGTATCTTAAGTAAAAGCGGTGACAATTTGATGAAAAGCTGGGTGATAATTCCGATGTGCTCGGGTTCTTTACTTAAGAAAACGCTTTGATTAAATACCAGCAAAATCCACGCCACAAACTGCTTTTTAGCCGAGGAAGGCCGCAAGGTGCAGTCAATGCCTCCCTGCAAGCCATGATTGCCAAAGGTTTGAGGTTTATGAAGAAGAACGGGGATTGCAAAGAGCGTTGGAAGAAGGTTTATGGGTTAGCCGCCGGATCGCATCAGTCCGGTGCAATTGTTCTTTTTTACGCACCTTCGCAACACCAAACCACCAAGCGTCGTTATCATGGCAATCGGGATGCCGCGGGTAGGCCGTATTTTTTACCCACCCGCACAAATATAAAATCACCCAAAGTCAGGTAATGCCTTTTCCAGGCCCCCCAGGCTACTTGTCTAACACACGTATTCTCTCGATTTGAGAGTCGTTATGCATCCGCGCTATTTAGCCAAAGATCGTGCTTATTGCATAGACTTAGCGCGTACACCGCGCCGCTGTAGTTTTTAAGCGTAAATGTTGAAACAGCCGCACTGTCCTTGGTTGGGTCGAACAAATGTTCATCGATAAACTTATAGTTCTTATCTAGCAGGACATGCTTAACGATGTAATGTTCGTAGCCTTTTATTTCGTGGGGAGTGACAATTTTTACGGTGGTAATGTCTTCGGCTTTGGTAATTTCAATCGTGGGTAAATGGGTTGCTACTTTGCCCGCCCAGCGCCCCGGTGCTTCTTTTGTATAATAAATATCCCTTGATGCCGTTGCCGGTTCATCACCGGCGGCCAGTGCCAGAGTGGGCGTAATTAGGCTAGCGCCTGCACTTGCTACACTTAAGCGAATAAAATCGCGACGTTCCATAGTAATTCCTTGTTATTGGTTAGTGACTAATATGCGGGTTAAATTTGATGCGGTAAAACTTATGTTTCCTGGTTCTTATGGCTGCCTCGCACATTAAATGCACCATTAAATTTCATCCTCATTGCTTGGATTCAAGCTGATTGGGATACCAAAAAGCTTTATGACACTGTTCGCAGGTTTCATCGACTCGGCCTCCGACTTCACGCAAAGCCGCTGGATTCTTCGCATCTATCGCTGCCAGCGTTTCTTCGGCTGTCGCCTGAAGTTGCTGCGCATACCTGAAAAAAATCTCCGGCTTCGCATCAATTAATTGCTGAATTGCTTCAGGACTTTTTTTGACGCCGGGGATTTCAAATTTCGAGTCCTTTATCGCTACGAGACGGCCGCCTTCGCTCAACCGTACGGCCGCGTCAAGCAGCGTAGCGGCGTATTGCCTGGCAGCGGCCCATTCTTGGTCCGTATGCGGCTGTTTTTCTCCTATGCCGGACTTGCTGACTGAGTTCCAAACCCCGTCAGAGGCGGGGGCAATCAACGACAGCATCAGTTCTTGAATCGTGGCTGACGATTCAAGACTTTCCTTCTGGTCGCGGATGACCGATTTCTGCGAACACGCTGAAAATACCGATAGCGCTATTACGATGAGGGCGAACTTTAATGTTAAGAGCATCTGAATCTTGGGTTATTGATAAAAACGTCAGTTGTTTCCCGCGCATCGGTTAATTCCGGGTCTGTCGTGTCGAGCGCGAGTATGGTTTCTGACATGCTGCCCAACCCGGCAGTCAAGCGGGACTGCGCAAAAGCGCGCAGCCCCTTACTTTTACGTTAAACCGCAAAACACGCCATCATCATGACCATGATCCGACAATATTGCGACATCGATCTCCCTTACGTCGCGAAAATTCACGCGGAAGTGTTTCCGAGACAAGGGCGATCTGAGGAGTGGGTGCAATGCAACGCTCGTGCGTATCCTCGAATGCGCTATTACGTGTCGGAATCGAATGGCGAAATGACTGGCTATATTCTGTGGGTCGAGAAGAGCGGTTTTCGAGCGCAAGTTGTGCTTGAGCTTGAGCAAATTGCCGTTAAGGCGGAGTTTCAGAACCAGGGTATTGGTGCCGCTTTGATTGAAGCCTCCCTTAACGAGGCGAGTTCAAATATCGTCAGCCGAGGGGCAATACTTGGGACTGTTCTGGTTACAACTCGCTCCGACAATCAAGCGCAACGTCTGTATCGAAAAGTCCTTGGTGCGGAGGTGGCGGCTATCGTCCCTTCGTTGTTCTCAGGTGACGAGGTACTGATGGTAGCGCGCAATCCATTGCGGTCTAACCCTGCGTTCGAGGCGACCTGCGCGAAAAGCTGCGCAGGTTCCTCAACTTGAACGTTATGCATATAAATTATCACCATGATTTATTCTTATCGGAAAGCTGAAGAAACAGACAGAGAATCCATCTACCAATTGTATTGCCTGGTAATGCACAGCCTTGTTTCTGAAATTTGGGGTTGGGATGAACAATGGCAACAAAACGATTTCTCTGCTCACTTTGATCCTCAAGGTATTACGTTGGTGTGCCAAGAACACGAGTTGGTTGGGTATTCCCATGTCGAGAATCGAGGTGACCATCTGTTTATTAGAATGATCGTTGTTCATCCTCGTCACCAGAGGAAGGGTATCGGGAGAAAACTGCTTGCGTTTGTTATTACGTCGGGTGCTGAGCAATCCAAGGGTGTCGGGTTGGAAGTATTCAAAATCAATGGAAAGGTAAAAAAAATCTATGAAAGATATGGCTTCAGTATTGAAGGTGAAACTCCTAATAGTTACGTCATGGCCCATGCATAACATGGCGCTCAACCGGAGCGCGGTTATAATGCGGTTTTATTTTTTCAGCTTTTCAGGCCGCGCCCGGTTAGCTTCACGTTATGTGTCATGACAAAATACAAAGGTTCGTGTCATTGTGGAAGAGTTCGCTTCGAGATCGAAGCGGAAATAGATCATGTGCGTGTTTGTGGTTGCTCTATTTGTAAAAAACGTGGAGCTTTGAATCACCGGATTCCGAAAGAGAAGCTAAATTTGCTTACCCCATGGGAAGATCTTGTTTTGTATCAGTGGGGAAGCAAAACGGCGAAAGATTTCTTTTGTCCCACATGCGGCATCCTCTCGTTCAGACGCCCAAGTGATCCAACGCCTGAAGAAATTCTCGAAGGTTCTAAGCCTTTCGATGGATGGGCGGTCAATGTCCGGTGCTTGGAAGGGATAGATTTCGAATCGATTCCCATCAAAAAAGTATATGGAAGCAAAATCAAACACCACACATAAATAACTGGGGGTTGCGCTGGTTCCCCAAGATCAAGCTCTCGTCGTTATACACAAGTCTTTAAAAGCACGTCATTCCGGCAGGGATTGCCGGAAACCAGAGCACAGGGATGTGAATGCTCGTCATTAGGCAATTCCGCGTTGCAAGGCTTGTTGCCAGCTTGGGCATTACCATCCATGGCTTCTGGATCCCGGCAATCCCTGCCGGGATGACGGTGTCACCCAGACACTTGTGTATAACGACGAGAGCTTGATCTTGGGAAATAGCGAAATATTATGTTCGGCACTCACGACTTACTACTCTTCATTCTTTCCGGGTTGTTGCTCAACATCACGCCCGGAGCAGACTCGCTCTACATTATTACGCGTAGCATAAGCCAAGGTTCGCGTGCCGGTATGGCCGCTGCCCTTGGCATTGGCGTCGGGTGTTACGTTCATATCTTTGCAGCGGCTATTGGCTTGTCCGCGCTTCTTGCCACTTCTGCCGCCGCCTTTACCGTGGTTAAGCTGGCCGGTGCTGTGTATCTGCTCTACGTGGGGATTTCCCTTGTTCGCAGTAATCCGCCGACTTATTACTCTCAAATTACGGTAACGCCCGTGTTGCTGCGCACCATTTTTTGGCAAGGTTTTCTCACCAACGTTCTCAATCCCAAAGTGGCATTATTTTTTCTGGCTTTTGTTCCTCAATTTATCGAGCCGTCAGCGGCAAATAAAGCCCTGGCCTTTGTCTTCCTTGGGGCTATCTTCAACTTCACCGGCACAGTCTGGTGTCTGTTCCTTGCTTGGTCTGCTGCGCATCTGAGCCGCCGGGCGTCTCAAGGCGGACACGCTTTCATGTGGCTCACGCGGGGTGTGGGCAGTCTGTTTATTTTCTTGGGTTAAAACTTGCTCTCAGCAAACAGAGCTAACTCACTTATGTGCATCGGCCCGAGCCTGTTATTCTCTTGCCCTCATCGCGCCCGGATCGCAATGCGTTCGACACTGCACGTATACCGCTTGTTTATTAATACCAATCCTGTAGGCCGGGTTAGCGCTCGCGTAACCCGACGAAACTTAATAAATTGAAAATGATCAAAGTACAACGACTTGGAAAACAACGGGGGCAGCAAACCGTGTTTCGGCAACTCGATTTTGCTTGGGATACCCCAGATATCATCTGCATCACCGGGGCTAACGGTGCCGGTAAAACCACCTTGCTATCCATGCTGGCCGGTGCGATGTCGCCCGATGTCGGCGATGTTTTGATACAGGGCCGTAGCCTGGTCGATCAACATCATAGCGCGGTACAGTTAATATCCTATGTGCCGGACGATTGCCCGATCTACCCTTTCATCACTGGCCGCGAGTGGCTGGCATTCACCAAACCCATCAGGGCTTTTGACGCAAATGTTGAGCAGGCCTTGCTTTCCGGTTTTGGGTTGGAGCCGCACTTGGATTGCCGCTTTGGCACGATGTCGCTCGGTACGGCCAAGAAGTTTCTGCTGACCTCGGCATTGATGTGTCGCGCGCCAATACTCATTCTCGATGAGCCGACTAACGGCTTGGATAAAAGGTCGTTTGAAGTTCTTTGCCAACACCTGGAGCAGCGCAAGACCGAGGACTTGATCGTGCTCAGTTGTCTTGACCAGGCCCAGCAAAATCAACTCGGTGCCCGGCCGGTGGAGCTAAGCAGTTTGGAGCGATTGTGATAGTGCATCGGGCAGGCAACATAAGCGGCGCTAGAATCTTTGGCTTGCTGTTCTGGTGGCGGATGCGCTACTTTGCCGCCGAGACGTTCCGCTTACTGGTTCGACGCTGGCAAACCACAGTATTCCTGTTGTTGATGGCTTCCCCTGCCATGACGCCGCTAATAGCACAATTGCATGCGTTGGGGATGCCGGTGTTGTCGCTATTGGAACCGGGCCATTTTAAAGATTCCGCCGGTTTGTGGCTGCTGTTATTGGCGATTGCCTGGGGCTGGAGCGCTTTGCAAGCCGGGGCTTTAAGCGGCGGAGCGGGCTGGCGATATTTGTCTTTGCCGCTGCCGCCTCGTCGGATACGGTGGCTGAATCTCGGCGTGCTGACGGTTATCGATTTGCCGTTGCTACTGCCTTTTTGTGCCGCAGAGTTTACCTTGTTGCACCGGTTTGGCATGCAGGCTTTCCCGTCCGTTGTTGCGGTGGCGGCTCTGGCTATGCAGTTGCCTGTCGTGCAGTTACTGGCTCAGCAACGTTGGCCCTGCATGGTTTATTGCCTAGTCGCCGATATTGCAGGCTTGGCCGCAGCCGCTACCGGCAAGTCCATCTGGCTAGTGGCGCTTGCGGTGCTGGTTGGTAACCTGCTCGGTTTGACATTTTCAACGCGTGTTTCCCGCTCAAGCCGGGTTCGATCTATCAAGCCGCCGTCTTGCCTGCTGTTGAACGCCGAATATGGCCGCCCGCGAAACATCGCAGCAATCAACCTGCGTTATCTTTTCGGCTCTTTTCAGTTCGGCCGCTATTTGGGATTGCTGTTTTGGATTACCTTGCCTGTCGCGCTGCACGAACTACTACGGACGCACGACATCGGCCCGGCCGCCATGCTGCTGATACTGAGTTTGGGCTTGATACCGCTGGTGCTGCACACCGCCGGTCTGGTCTTCGATTTACAGCGCCTGCATGCGCCGATGACGCCGCTGCATACGGTGTATGGTCTCGGCGTGAGTTGGCTGCACCGTGTTAATTCAGCAGTGCTTCAAGCCGTGTTTCTGGCGTTCTGCTTGCCCATGATGTCGACGCTTTTGCTGCATGGCCGATACTGGCAAGCACTGGCTGTGCTGCCGATTGGAATGCTGATGCTTGCTGCATGCATACGGTTGAACTATTGGAAAGTTGATCGGGCAATTAAGCGATAGCTATCAGGGAGGCAGGCAAATGATCGCCTTGGCTGGACCGATTCATGCCGCCCCAACCAATATGTACCGTCGCTCTGGAGTTGTCGGTGAATGCGACAGTCGGCTTCAAACGAACTATTTGAGCATCGTAATATCTAGACCTATTTTTTTGAACAATACCTCCCTCCCTTTCCAGAAAATTAGATATCCGATGAGACCGATACTGATTGATTTGGACGATACGCTGCTTGATGACCGGGCTGCAACCCGTACGGCCTTCACTGCTTTCGTTCAAGCGCATGCGGCTGGCCTTAAACACACATCAAACGCCGAGTTATTATCGAGCTGGCGCAGCATTGCCGGCCGGCATTGGATACGTTTCGAGAAAGGAGAGCTCTCGTTTCTTGAGCAGCGGCGCATCCGTGTTTGCGAATTTCTTGGCAAAGAGCTGACTGAAGCCGAAGCCGACGAAGCATTCTTGCCGTATTTGCAAGCTTATGAGGCGGCCTGGAAGCTATTTGCGGATGTCGGTGAATTTCTAGCGAAGACAGCAGACATTCCAAAGGTTATTGTGACCAACGGTGATAGGGATCAGCAGCGGCGCAAGGTGATAGCGACCGGGTTGGCAGTGCATTTTGTCGGCATAATCACGCCCATGGATTGCGGGTACTGGAAGCCTGACCCCGGTATTTTCGTCGCCGCAGCCCGTATGTTGGGTGCCGAGCCGTCCTCCTGCATGATGATCGGCGACGACCCGGTCAGGGATATAGCGCCAGCGAAGGCGCTAGGTATGAAGTGGTTTCATGTTGAGCGTGAACAGCGATGTCTTCTTCATGCGCTGGTTCACGCCGGATAAATTTCTACTGATTTTTCTAGGCTACTCGCTTAAATCAGTCCCCAGCCCTTATTTTCGTTCGACTTGTGAAACGTCCCTAATCGCCCCTTTAGCAGCCGACGTGGTCATGGCGGCATAAGCCCTGAGCGCGGCGGACACCGTCCTTTTGCGGTCGACCGGCTTCCAGGCCTGCACTCCTTTAGCTTCCATCCCGGCACGGCGTTGTTCCAGTTCTTCCACTGTGACTGCCAAGTGGATACGGCGGTTGGGAATATCAATCTCGATGGTGTCGCCTTCTTCGACCAAGCCAATCGCGCCGCCTTCGGCCGCTTCTGGTGAGGCGTGGCCGATAGAAAGCCCCGAGGTGCCGCCGGAAAAGCGGCCGTCGGTCAGCAGGGCGCAGGCTTTGCCCAGCCCCTTGGACTTCAGGTAACTGGTCGGGTAGAGCATTTCCTGCATGCCCGGCCCGCCCTTGGGGCCTTCGTAACGGATAACCACGACGTCACCGGCGACGATTTCGTCATTCAGAATACTTGCCACGGCAGCATCCTGACTTTCGAAAATGCGGGCGCGGCCCGTGAACTTGAGGGAGTTGTCATCCACACCGGCGGTTTTGACGATGCAGCCATCCAGCGCAATGTTGCCGTGCAATACGGCCAAGCCGCCGTCCTGCGAATAGGCATGCGCCTTGTCGCGGATGCAGCCCTCGGCGCGGTCGTCGTCCAAGGTCGGGTAGCGCACCGATTGCGAGAAGGCAATGGTGGTTGGGATGCCGCCGGGCGCGGCGCGGAAGAAGTCTTTGACCGTCTCGTCCTGGCTGCGTTGGATGTCCCACTGGTCCAGTGCCGCAGCCATGCTCGGCGCATGCACGGTCGGCACATCGCGGTTGATTACGCCGGCGCGGTCCAGTTCGCCCAGAATAGCCATCACGCCGCCGGCGCGGTGTACATCTTCCATGTGGTATTTCTGGCTGGCCGGAGCCACCTTGGACAGGCAAGGCACGCGGCGCGAAATGGCATCAATGTCGGCCATGGTGAAATCCACGCCGGCCTCATGGGCGGCGGCCAACAGGTGCAGTACGGTGTTGGTGGAACCGCCCATCGCAACATCCAGGCTCATCGCGTTTTGGAATGCGTCGAAAGTGGCAATGGAACGCGGCAGCACAGATGCGTCGTCCTGTTCGTAATACCGTTTGCTCAGTTCGACGATGGTGCGCCCGGCACGCAGAAACAGCTGTTTTCTATCCGTATGGGTAGCGACGATGGAGCCGTTGCCCGGCAACGACAGGCCCAGCGCTTCGGTCAGACAGTTCATTGAGTTGGCCGTGAACATGCCGGAGCAGGAACCGCAAGTCGGACAGGCGGAGCGTTCCACGGCGGCGACTTGTTCGTCGCTGATCCGGTCGTCGGCAGCTTCCACCATCGCGTCGACCAGATCCAGGGCGCGGGTTTGCCCGTTCCAGACCACTTTTCCGGCTTCCATCGGGCCGCCGGACACGAAGATAGCCGGAATATTCAGGCGCAGTGCGGCCATCAGCATGCCAGGGGTGATCTTGTCGCAGTTGGAGATGCACACCAGCGCGTCGGCACAGTGGGCATTGACCATGTATTCCACGCTATCGGCGATCAGGTCGCGGCTGGGCAGCGAATACAACATCCCGTCGTGGCCCATGGCGATGCCGTCGTCCACGGCGATGGTGTTGAATTCCTTGGCCACGCCACCGGCTTTTTCGATTTCGCGGGCCACCAGTTGGCCCATGTCCTTGAGGTGGACATGGCCGGGTACGAACTGGGTAAACGAGTTGGCAATGGCGATGATGGGCTTGGTGAAATCCTCCTCTTTCATCCCTGTGGCTCGCCACAGCGCCCTTGCGCCTGCCATATTGCGGCCGTGGGTGGTAGTGCGGGAACGGTATTGCGGCATGACGGACCTCGGTAGAATCTTAAAGGAATTGAAAGGGGTAAAGCCTTACAATTCTACTTCAATCGCGCACGTAGCGCCACATGGGCCGTGCGTCGGGCTACACGAGCACGAGGTTCGGTCCGGTAGGTCGGGTTAGCGCCAGCGTAACCCGACATTTTGCGTAAATGCTAAAGTGGCGCTATTTTTTCCGGCCTTCGTGCTGCAATTTATCGAGCCGGCAGCACCCAATAAAGCGTTGGCCTTTGTTTTCCTTGGGGCTATCTTCAATTTCACCGGCACGGTTTGGTGTCTATTCCTTGCTTGGTCGGCTGCACATCTCAGCAGCCGGGCGTTTCAAGGCAGTCAAGCTTTGATCTGGCTTACTCGGTGGGTGGTCTGTTTATTTTCTTGGATTTAAAGCTTGCTCTAAGTAAGCAAAGTTAACTTACAGTCACATAGCATCGCTGAATGAAGTGACGCATCTTGTGTCTCGGCATATTCTAAGGATTTCTACCACTTCGGGCTTGATGGAATCCGGATCGCGCGATTTGAATCGTGGCTGACGATTTAAGACCGCGCTTCTGATAGGACATTACCGATAGCGCTATTACGATGAGAGCGAACTTTAATGTTGTCGATGATTTAGTGACGTGCAATCCACGGCGATGATCCAAGGCTCGGATTAAAATTGCGTGCCGGCTTATAAGCTTGCAACCCCGTCCGGTTTCGAAATATCCGGGGGCCGCCGTCCCGCTTTCAGGCCACGGCAAACGAGCCGTCTGATTGGTAGCCAATTTATTCAGTTCCACGCATTAATAAAGTTCCCTGATATAAATAAGTTTACTGTTGCCTTTGTAAATACCAAAAGTGGCGCGAGCCGTGGGATTGCCCATACCCGTCCCCTTCCAATCGAATTGCAGCCAAGGCATATCGGCAGGGACATCGGCTCCGCCCGCAATGCCCACTGCCGTGCAAACATTACCTATTGCCGCAGTTCCTAGATTGAGTGTAAGGTCAGACCAGCCGGTGTTGCCGGGCTTGGCAAGAATTAATGTATAGTCGGGTGCGTTACCGGTTACTGTTATGGCCGTGTTGCAGGCAGCCAGATGATTGGTTGTGCCGGGTGGAAAAGAAAACCTAAAATTACTGTTGGCGATTGGCGTGCAGGTATCCAGAGCGTTCGGCTGCCAGCCCAATGTTGTATATGCATAGTACTCAATCTTGAGCGGCACCGGCAAATTCAGCAACTCGGAACCGTAGGCGTTGCCCAGCCACAAACGGCCGAATCGCACCTTGGTGGTCGGCGAATCAATACTGGCAACCGCTATCACGCTTGCTCCGTTGAATGTTGTGATCTTAACGCTGTCCGTAGCATCGGTAATTGTCGCCCGTATCTTCAAACTGTCATAAGCGCCATCCATGACCTGAGGTGTTGCGTTCCGGGCATCGAAGCGGTAGGTATTGCCTGCCGTGTAAACGCCTAGCGTCCAACTGCGTACGGGTACTGACGGTTGCGAGAGCCGCGACAGTAAGTTGGTTGCATTGGCGCCATTGCGGAGTTCGACATCGAGAGTAGCCACCGGAACAGCAGCGCTTGCCGGACTTACATACCGTGTTACCGTGGCATCAGCCTTGCTTTGTGCAGTGACGTTCAAAACAAGGCCCAACGCGTCATTATCCATATAAGTGAAGCCGCCTGCGCAACCGGGAGCGAAGCTTGCATTCACGGCAAAATGATGGGGATAAAAACGGCCAAGCGGCCCCAGAGCCGGGCTGCCGATGGTGCAGCCGAATTTGCCGCTACTGGCGGTATTCGATGTCGAACCAGGGATGCAATCGTTACTGCTTTGATCAATCCCGGTATAAGCCGTGTCAGTCACCGCATCGGCATTGAAGGTGATGGTACCGACATCATTGTACTGGAAGTTATTGCTGACGCTGCCGCCAACCGCCTGCGGAAGACCTGAAGATGCTGCCGCACTCTGCAACGTTGGATCGTTCCAGGCCAATGCGGACTGAACGGCATTCGGTGTCGGCGTCACATGATCGACAACGCTTGCCGTATTAACTGCCGGCGTTCCGTTATAGCCGATCGTTACTCCGGGGTCGGCCGTCAGGGCAAAGTCCTCCCCTGCTGCAAGCTTGTCTGTTGCCGGGTTCAGCGCGGCTGTTGTGGAAAGCGTAAATTTTTGCGGACGCACTGAGAAGGCATCGGTCGAGCACGCCGTCGCTACCCCGTCGCTCATGACTACCGCCAGATTGCGGTAGGCGCTGTTGACAGTGAAGCTGGCCGACTGCATCTGACCGGAATTGGATGACGTAAAAGTCAGTGTCTGACTGGCTACTGCCGTCTTGGCAGTGCAGACGGCATTGCAGTAGTTGGCCGCAGAGCTGTCGAGGATGCAGACGCCATCGCTGTTATTAACCAGCTTGATAGTCACGTTTTTGTTTCCGCCGGCCGCATAAGTATTAACTATCTGTTGGTTGTCGATAGCGGCGACGTTAAGCTTGAAGGCTATCCCCGCCAGCTTCGTATAGATGTGTCCGGTAAGGTAGCTTTGCACCGTCGGCGACGTACCATAAGCTTCGTCGATTGCACTAAAGCTGCTGGCGGCGGCGCCCGGCGCGACACAATGCGGATAATTGGGAGGGCTGGAATTCGAGTTGCTGTCGGACGTACAAACACCATAAATGGTGCTCGAACTGTTTATAGACAGCGCCCCGGACCAATTGCCTCCAGTGACGTTGCCGGTTATAGTGCTGCCGGAAATGGTTATCGTGTTATTGGATGTAATATTGACGGCTGAAGATGTACCAATCGAGCTGTTGGAAATAACAATTGGAACGTTAGTCGTGGAAATGCTGCCACTGGTCATGATGACATTACTGAGAATGATGCCGCTGCCTCCGCTGGACGAAATCGTTCCCGCGATAGTTCCGCCCGTAATTTTGACCGTGTTACTGCTACTCGTTGCCCCGTTACCTAAATTCGTGCTATTGGTGGTAATTGAGCAACAGTTTGAGCTCACATTGCCCGTAACCGAACCGCCTGAAAGACTGATTGAACCGTTAGTGGCCGAAATCGTGCCTCCAAACACCGTACCGTTGGTCGATGTAACGCCATTGCTCCCGCTCACATTGCCCGCAACCGAACCTCCTGAAAAACTGATTGAACCGTTAGTAGACGAAACCGAGCCTCCAAATACCGTACCGTTGGTCGATGTAATGCCATTTCCCCCAGTCACATTGCCCGCAACCGAACCTCCCGAAAGACTGATTGTGCCGTTAGTGGTAACGGTGCCGTTAACAGTGGTATTGGTCATGGTGATGTTGCCGGTGCTACTGCTGACATTGCCGTTGACCGTGGTATTGGACATGGTGATTTTGCCGCTGCTAGTGCTGACATTGCCGTTGACAGTGGTATTGGACATGGTGATTTTGCCGCTGCTAGTGCTGACATTGCCGTTGACCGTGGTATTGGTCATGGCGATGTCGCCGCTGCTACTGCCGACATTGCCGTAAATCGTACTTGTGCCGCTGATCGAGATGTTGCCATAGGTTGTCTGGAGCGATACGGTGACGCTACTGCTGCCGACAGTATTGGAACCTTGGAGGATAATGCCTCCATTGGCAATGATAGTCAGATTCGAATTGGGAACAATACTATCGCCGGAAAGAAGATTGATGGAACTGCTGCAGGTAGCGATGTTGCCGTTCAACGACCAGGAACCCCAGTCGATACAGGTTGGGTAGTTTGTGCCGCCAACGGTTCCAGAAAAGCTGTACGAGGCCGCAAGCGCTACTGTCGATGCCAGCGATAGCCCCAATAACGTCAGGAGACGATACGCCGCTTGCCGAATGCTGACTTTTTCTGTTTTCAATAAGTCCGCTAAAATAGAGCTTGTCTGCAAATTAGGTATCATAGCGAAGCTCTGTCGGAAGTTGGGGCGACCATTATTTCTTTCAGCCGAATATCCATATCGGCGGTCAGCAGTGGTTCGACTGTGGACGGCTTCCAATCGTTCATAATCATATTCGTCATATCGTTTTTGAGTGGTGGGTTAAATCTGCAAGCATGTGTAAATGTTTTTTCCGAATTCGACCTTATTGATGAGCAAACCAATAACCGTCGTGCATCACTTCGAGCTTCGAGAAGCAAATCGTCTTACGTGTCAGTCGTTTGATCCAGGTTCTGAGGATCCAGTTTTTGCGCACAATCTTTTGGGTGATATGTTTGCCGATCTCATGCCGGTCAACATCCAAGTGGCGCGAGTAAGCCGCCTATCATCCGTGTAGTAATGACTGATGCCAAAGGGGCTAAGCAGCGCTTTGAGTTTTTAAAGACGTCATCGGTTCGTTTGCCAAACACATAAGCGAGCACCGTATGGGTGACAGGGTCAACGGCGGACCAACACCGTAGCTGAGTTGACTATGCCAACATACGACCGCTGCTCATCTACTTCCGCTTCCGGTTTGGTCTTTAGCGCAACGTCAGGTCTTAACTCAGTTAATCTGTGGTTAGAGGCCATTCGCCTTTTTTAACGTGCTGATAACGGTATTCTACAGGGGGATGCATGGATTTGACAGGTAGGCACAGATAAAAAGGAAATAGCCTATTAAATCAGTGGTACCTGCGCCGCCTCGGCAATAGCTCCTGCATTGCTCTACCTTCTGCATAACCCACAAGGATGTGGGGAATGCAGATTTTGCATGGAGCAAAATATCTGCCCTTGCAGTCGTCGGCAACTGCTCCGATAGAGGCAGCGCTTCAACAAAAGCTGCTGGAATTTCAGCATGACTGGGCCGTGTTATAAAACAGATTAATCACTTCTTACTACCAAAGACAACATTATTGCACCTTCAGGTGCCGTTTCCCCTGATCAAAGCCGACGGGTATGCCTCTTGCTCCGTTCGAAACGTTGCAAGTTAGACCTTCCAGGTTTTTAAAACCTGGAAGGTCTGCCTATCGGCATGTTCCTCATCTACATGTAGGGTAAGGGACTGTAGGAAGGACGACATCCCGCAGATACGACTGTATATCGGTGAACGTAGTGCGTGGGAACGAGACAAGAGGCCGGTACTTGCCTGGAACCTAGGGAAGCGCTGAACAAATCGTATTCCAGCCACAATTGCCAGACAAGCTGATTTTTTTGAAAAATAGCCACTTGGCAACACCCAATAAATAGCATTGTTAACCGGTTTTCCCGATTTTTCTTCTT
>Ga0208396_100255_pt1 | contig 18769 bp, 15 predicted proteins | sample LakWasMet64_LOW9_2_FD_183896 | JGI IMG/M metagenome (GOLD analysis project Ga0208396, IMG submission 183896) | Freshwater sediment methanotrophic microbial communities from Lake Washington under simulated oxygen tension - Sediment Metagenome... | ecosystem: Environmental > Aquatic > Freshwater >... | reverse complement strand
GGGTTGGGCAACTTTTTATAGCACATGACCAAAATACTCTTTAAGCCGCGATTGGTTGATGCCAATATCACTTCGCCACCAGCATGCTGGGTATGGCATATCTACGAAGTGACGGTCTGGAAGTTCACGCTGATTGAAGGGAACAAAACTATCGGTAAATCCAGGATGCTCAGGTGTTCCAAGAATTCCGCAAAAACCAAATATTGCGATTAGAACATCGCGTTCGGATTTATTCGATTTTAGAACTTTGGCAAAATGTGCATGCAATGCTGCACTACCAACTTTTGGTGAATTGGCAATTTCAGAGACTATATTACGAAATATTTGAATGTCTTCAACGGTTGGAGGTGGTGGTGTGTTTTTTAGGAACAAATCTAGATCCATTGCTGCATAGACTACATCGTCATGTCGCACACCGCCCCACTTAAACCGCTCGAAATTAAGTACATTGAGATCATGTTCAGAATCATTTAAGTAGAATCCACAGATATTACAACGTCGTCCATCTTTGTTAGGGATGTGAGCAGGAAGGTTTTGAAAAACGGCATAGCTTCCTAATGCTGAGCGCCAATCAAGTCTTCGTGTAGAAAGACTTGAAAGAAATCCATCAGCGACAATTCGTTTGTTAAGGCTATTGATAGATGTTGATAATTTATTCAATGCTTCAGCATGATCTAACTTCAGAGGTTCAAACATTAGCCCTTTTAATTTTGCGAATGCAAAGTCTTCTGGAGATAAATTATGCCGTTCTTCCTCTGGTTTCCATCCAGAGGAAGACCAGTAGGTATTAAAAAGGATTTGGAGTGCTTGCTTATCCATTTTTCTTCTATGCCCAACAGTTAATATAGAGACCCATGGGTCCGTATATTAATAATTAAATGTTCGTGGAACATGGCTGGAACTCCCTGTCTTTTCTTGGTTTTATTGTTTATCGGTCTCTATATTGAAATATTAATATAGAGACGCATCAGTCTTGTTTTTCTGATTGTAAACTATTAACTTTTTTATCACCACCAAAGGAGTTCAGCTTATGGGGTCAACCACTTCCAGGTAGCCAACCGCCTCGTCTATTAGAACGCGTTTCAATCATCTGCCGTCGTCGGCATTTTAGTTTTAGAACTGAAGAAGCTTATATCCATTGGATTAAACGCTTTATCTTTTTCCACCAAAAGCGCCATCCTGATTCAATGGGAATTCCAGAAGTCGAAGCTTTTCTGAATCATCTTGCGTTTCATCGATCATGCTCAGCCTCCACCCAAACTGGACTTCCCAGAGTTTAGTAGACATTCAATAATGTCGAAACTGAACTGGAGAGTAGTCAATGAGAGGTACAAGATACACAGCAGAATTTAAGGCTGAAGCAGTCAAACAAATCACTGAGCGTGGCCATGGTGTAGTAGAAGTATCAAAGCGCTTAGGGATTTCAGATAAAAGCCTATACAGCTGGCTCAAGCAAAGCCAGCAAAGTGATCAACCAAACTCAAAAGACCTCGCTGCTCTCAAACAAGAGCTTCAGCGAATGAAAGCAGAGCTCAAACGTACTACTGAAGAGCGCGACATCCTAAAAAAGGCCGCCGCGTACTTTGCCAAACTGTCCGATTAAAGTACGCATTTATTGATCAGCATCGTCAGTCATTTCGCTTAGTGAGTATGTGCCGCGTACTGAAAGTGCATCGTAGTGGCTACTACGCATGGAAACAAAGCCCGCTATCTAATCGAGCCATTGAGGATGCAGCATTACTTGTCGAAATCAAGCGGTCCTATGAAGAGAGCTATGGTATTTATGGCAGTCCGCGCATTCACTATGACTTACGAGAGGCTGGCATTGTATGTAGCGAGAATCGTGTCGCTAAGATTATGCGCACGGCCAAGCTGAAATCAATTCGGGGTTACCGTAAGCCACGCTATAAGTCAGGTAAGCTATCTATCGCTTCACCCAATAGACTCCAGCAAGTGTTTACAGTAGCTCAACCTGATTTGGCCTGGGTGACCGATATTACTTATATCCGCACCTACCAAGGCTGGCTATATCTTGCTGTCGTCATCGACCTTTACTCAAGATCAGTGGTTGGCTGGTCAATGAAGCCAACGATGGCAACAGAAATTGTTCTGGATGCACTCACAATGGCGGTATGGCGACGTAAACCTAAGCAGCCAGTAATTATCCACTCCGACCAAGGTAGTCAGTTTGGTAGCGATGACTTCGTGAGATGGTGCAAAGATAACCGTTTAGAACCAAGTATGAGTCGTCGTGGCAATTGTTATGATAATGCAGTGGCAGAGTCCTTCTTCAGTAGCCTGAAGAAGGAGCATATCAAACGTAAGATTTATGCATCAAGGGAGGAAGCTAAATCAGAGATATTTGAATACATCGAAGTGTTTTACAATCGTAAACGTCGGCACAGTCACTTAAACCAACTGAGTCCGATGATGTTTGAAAAGTTACAAAATGGAAACTAATAAACGTCTATGAAACTCTGGGAAGTCCATGAAGTATTTTTTGATCTTACTATTAATTTTAATCTCATTTTCAGCCCAAGCAGAATACAAGCGTAGCTATAAAGCTAAAAACCAATTCAAACAATTACACCACTGTCCTTCCACCGGACGCAGCAAGGGCTCGTGCCCTAACTACATCATAGATCACATTAGGCCTTTAGCCTGCGGCGGAGCAGATCACCCTAGCAATATGCAGTGGCAAACCAAAGCTGAGGCTAAGGCAAAAGACAAATGGGAACGTCGAGGCTGCTAGCAGCGCACAGACCTTAACGTTGCAGACATAGCTTTACAGTCTTGTAGCTATTAGCGCGGTTGTTGTCGGTAAATCATTCCAGTCCGTCGTGTAATTAGGGCTTTTGAGGTTTCTACGCATTACCCATGACTTCTTGGTGCCTTCTGAAGCTAACTTGATCATAGGCTTATTGTATTTCTTATTAACCTTATCCATGGTTTCCATCAGCAGCTGAGATCTATTGTCCAGTGTACTAAATCCAAAGATATCTAACTGCTGTCCTTGTGTTGGCACTAGGTCTGTTAGCATTACACCAGCTTTCTGGAAGAAGATTCTTTCTTTATACATTTTACGCACGGCCCATATTGCAGCGTTTGCAATTTGCATGGTGTTATTTGTTGGGGACGGCATGCCAAATGAGCAGGATGGTCCATAGTAGGGTGCTTGATCAAACGGGCTGTTTTGAATAAAGACTGTGATTGCATTGGCGTAAAGGTTTTGTCTTCTGAGGCGTTCACATGCGTTGCTTGCATGATAGCTAATCGCTTCCTCCAGATCTTGCAGGTTATCAACGCGTGTACCAAATGATCTGGAGCTCATCACTTGCTTTGCTTCTAAAAACGTCTCTTCAATCTGCAACATGGGATGGCCATTGAGCTCTTGTACAGTACGTTCAAGCACGATATTAAATTCATTCCGTATCCGTGTTGGATCAGCACGTTTTAAACGTAATACGTTATGAACTCCTAGTTTGTTTAGTTTCTCTTCTACACGTCCGCCTACACCCCAGACTTTGGAAACAGGGAGCTTTTCCATTAAGGCATCTACTTCAGCTTCTGACATAGAAGTGAGGTCACATACGCCATTAAATTTTGGTTGTTTCTTGGCTATATGATTAGCAAGCTTAGCTAAGGTCTTGCTATGACCGAAGCCAACGCAGATGGGTAAGCCGGTCCATTGCTTCACTGTATTCTTGATTGTCTGGCCATATACATTCAAATCCTTATTGATGCCTGTCATATCCAGGAATGACTCATCAATGGAATACACTTCTACTTTTGGTGCAAAGTGACGCAATGTATCCATAAAACGATTGCTCATGTCTGCATAAAGCTCGTAGTTAGAACTCAATGCGATAACGCCGAGTTTGGTTGCCTCTTTTTCCAGCTCGAACCATGGCCGGCACATATAGATATCTAGCAACTCTTTAGCTTCTTTGCTTTGAGCAATAATGCAGCCATCATTGTTGGATAACACAACGATAGGTTTACCTCTAAGCTTAGGGTTGAATACCTGCTCACAGGACGCATACATGGAGTTTACGTCAGCAAGCGCAAAGACTTGTTTTTTAGAGAGCATTGACGGCATAGGTAACAACACCTTCAATAAGCAGTTCTAGGCCTTCTTTGTAACGAATAGGAGGATAGTTCTTCTCTTTGTTCATGGAGCGCAGTTCTATGATGTCATTGCGCTTATATAAGCGCTTAACAACATACTCTCCATCTACAATCGCAATCACGTTTTTACCTGACTTGGGAGTAATGGATCGATCAACTACGAGTAAGCCACCTGACATGATGCCATCGTCTATCATTGAGTCATCTGATTTCCCTACGGTGTAAAAGAAAGTCGCAGGTGCATTCGTCACCATTTTTTTGTTGAGATCTAGGCGCTCTTGCTCGTAATCTTGAGCTGGTGATGCAAAGCCTGTGGTTCTACCTGCAGATACTTTACCAATGTACAGAGGCAACTCAAGCAATGGTGGATTGATAGCAGCCTCGATCAGCTCTGGATGTGGTTGGGCAAGAGACAAGCCACGACGCTTCTTAAATTCCTCTAAGAAGGTTATGACCTTTGGTTTAACACTAATTGGCATACGAACCAGATAGGTAGGTTCACCAAAGGGGCTATTGATGCTTTTGCGTCCTGCACCTGGACGTTTTCCGCCGTGTGACATGATGCTAACTTGATTTATGTACATAAATCAAGATTATCACAAATAAAATGGTAGATGTAATTTTGTAGCTAAAAGTAAAACCTGATGAGTCTCAATAATTTTAATTAATAAGTCGGAACTATACTTTCATTAGCTTAACTGTATTGATATCGTAGTAATAATTAACTAAAGTGCCCTCTTTGATTTTTGCAACAACCTCATCAATGATGAAAATAGGAACCAAAAACCATTCACGTGGATTTATTGGATTGCCAAAACGATCATTGATTTGAATATTTAGTCTGGCAGAATCAAAGAAGCGATGAAGCAAATTTTCTAGCTTCACTCGATTGATGTTGTACAGTTCATAAGTAGCCACTACCTCAACATCAGCCATCAAGAACGTAGGATCTAATTTCGCGTTACATATGCGTGTCGCCACATTGCCACCAGTTACACCGATTTTATGAAGCAAATTCGCATGTGGTTTAATATCAGGATGTTCAGATTTACTTCTTAGCACGTAAATTGTGCCACTTTCAATATCTTCCTCTTCAACAATGTCATCAAACAATGGCCCATAACTTGGATCAGTAATGCGCCGGCCTGCTTCATCTTCCCATAGCCGTTTTTGCAGAGAACGCATGAGTTGATTACTTTCTACACCATTATCAAAAATAACTCTTAACCGATATTCTTTTCGTCCATCAGTACCTATAAACTCCTCCCCTACTGATGCTACATATGCTTTTTGGCCAGATAAGATAAAGAAATTACCTTCTTCAATACTGCCATCTTTGCTGAAAGGCATTGTTTTTCTTCTGTGTTCGTTCAAATCCTTTTGAACAGCCTCAAACATAGGCTTGAACTTATCAAAATCTTCACAAAGTGATCGGCTACCAATTTCTTCAGCAGCTTTTTTCTCAGCGACAGATTTAACATGTCTTAATGTAGTAATATCGTTTTCAGTTTTATACGACACGCCTAGCTCGGCAAGTAAAGCATCGTCATCCAGATCTTCTATCGGCATTTCACTGAAACTAGGCGTATTGCTGAGTAATCCGCCTTTATCAATACTTTCCAATAGCTCTTTACATTCTAAAGTCGAACGAATCTTATCTAGACGCACTGCGTAAATACGTTCAAAAATATCTTTGTCTTCGCCATGCTGAGGCAATCTGCCATGGACTTCTACAAAGCGTTCAATTTCCTCAAAACCTGCAATAATCCTCTCTTCACGAGGAGTGCGGTTGCTGGTTGACTTCGCATCAACCTCTACGCCAAGTTCAGCAAGAAGCTCGTCGTCCTCTTCGGTAAACTGTGTTTTAGCCATTAGCTGCCTCAGCTTTCATACGCTTCATAAACTCTATACCCTCAGCCATTTTCTTTTCCCAAGGGTCTGCAGATGTTAGTGAAGGCAAGCGTCCACGCTCATTCTTAAACTGTAAGGCGCGTTTTGCAAGTTCGCGCGCCTCTTCTATCGACATATTCACTTTTTTTCCAGAGATAATCGCCTGCACTTGCTTCAGGCTATCCTCGTTCATGGCCTTGGCTAAAATGGCATACGCTTCACTAAATGGGTTGATATGATCAATCAAATCAATATCCAAATCACGTACATCCATAGCATATTTTCTTACACCTTGAATAAACGCAGTGCTACCAGCACGCTCACCGTCTGTGCTCATGCCCTCATTCATCATTTTCTTTGCTTGCTGCGTCATATTTAGAGCCGCAATGGCATGTTGCCGCACAGCCTCTTGATCTTCAGCATCTAATTCAGGGTACTTATCTCTTACTATCTTGCCCATTTTTACTTGGGTTAATTCTTCAGGCACCATTTCATCATCAAACAAACCACGTTCAATAGCCGTTTTATCTTGCACGAATGCAGTAATCACTTCGTTTAAATCTTCTTGGCAAATACGCTGTGCATCCTTACTTTTCGGTTCTATCAACCCTTTTACCTCAATGTGAAATTGCCCAGTCTCTTCATTAAAGCCAACATTATTGCCATTTGGATTGTAACCATTTTCACCATAGTCAAAGCCTTCCATTGGCGCGGCTTGCGGGTTTTTAGGTGTGAAGTTAAATTTAGGCGTGAGCACTTGCTCCATCAGCAAGCTTGCTGCAATGGCTTTTAAGGTGTCATTAACGGCATCAGTGACCTTTTCTTCAGATGCATCTGGCTCAGCAATTAAGTTAGTAAATTTTGAGCGTGTTTTACCCTTCGCATCACGCGTAGCACGTCCAATAATCTGGATGATTTCAGTCAGGCTAGAACGATAACCAATCGTTAAAGCATGCTCACACCAAATCCAGTCGAAGCCTTCTTTAGCCATACCTAGCGCAATAATCACATCCACATGGTCACGATTATTCTTTTGGGCTGGGTCTTTAAGCGCAGTCAGTACTTTAGTGTGACGATCTGGTCCGTCATCAACTAAATCAGCAACTTTCAGAGTACGTCCATCAGCAGTTTTGACGATTCGAAAACCCGTTACAGGGTCATCGCCCACCCATTCACCCATTTCGCCTAGAATCTCACTCACCTCAGTGGTTTTGCCTCGCTGTGTGCTCTCTCGTGAGTTCACATTTGGGATATGAATAATGGTTTTAAGATGGGTATCTAAGACCTCGGCAATTTCATCAATATAAGAACCTGAGTAAAAGTAATAGCCAATATCCAATGTTTTAAGGTACTCATATCCATTGAGCTGCTCGTAGTAGGTGTAAGTGACTGTCTCAAATTTAGCTTCATCTTGGGGCGACAAAACAGCTTCAGCATCACCACGGAAATAAGAACCCGTCATGGCAACGATATGTGCTTTGTCTCTAGCAATAAAGCTGCCAAGGTGTATGCCAAGCTTGTTGTCAGGGTTTGCACTCACATGATGAAACTCATCAACCGCAAGTAAACAATCATCAAATACTTGTATGCCAAACTTATCCACCGCAAACCGAATCGTGGCATGTGTACACACTAAAACACGATCATCACTTTCTAAAAATGCTTTAACAGAATTTACTTTTCCGCCATCTTCACCTGGTGCGTTGCACAGGTTCCATTTAGGCACAACTTGCCAGTCCCAATAAAAACCGTATTGGCTTAAAGGCTCATCATTAAAGCTAGCGCCAATGGATTTTTCAGGCACCACGATAATCGCTTTTTTAATCCCTTGGTTATTCAGCTTGTCCAAAGCAATAAACATCAAAGCCCGGCTCTTGCCTGATGCGGGAGGCGATTTAATCAGCAAATATTGCTCGCCACGCTTTTCATAAGCACGCTCCTGCATAACTCGCATACCAAGCTCATTGGCTTTGGTAGAGCTGCCGTTAGCGGCATAGCTCACTGAGACGGATGGGATGGATTTAATATCAGTCATTTTTATTAGCCCTTTTTATTTTGGCTGGTCATTTGTGTATAAAGCTCAAACAGCTTTTCAAGCCGCTCGGTATCGTTTTTAAAGCGGCGGCCGATGTAGATGCGTTCTAGCACTTCGTCGTTGCGGTCGTGGGCGTGGCGAAGATTTTCTGGCATATTGTCGGGGTCGTACAAATCGGCAATGGTGGCGGGGAAATGCGCTTCTCTAGCCAGCAGAATATCCTCAGCGCAACTGGTCAGGTCATGCTTGTTTTTTTCGGTGAGTTTGGGGACCGGGAAAGTGTTCCAGCCTAAGGTGTTTGAATACCGAAAATCAGTTTTTAACTTACCGCATACTGTTGCAATCCAAACCATATGCAAGCGCGAAGCAATTAGTGCAAATAAGTATGGATCATCGCGATAAATTACGAGCGAGGGAGCCATGGGGATGCCCAACTCATCAACCAAATCACATGGATAATAAACACGGTTCTCAGAAGAAAGCTGAGCAACGACAATCTTTCTGCGAGCTTCAAATCTTGACTCATCAAATCGATGTGGTGTTAACGCTAGCATTTGAGTTGCTCTCTTACTACTGGATGCTCGCATTTGAGCCACGGCAAAAAGCCTAGACTTGACGCCAGGAAGCTTTGACACAAATTCCAATTTATCATCTGGTATTACTAGGGCATAGCGGATAACCCCACGAATCAGCTCCTGCCCTCCAATCAATCGACCTAGGTAGGGCATTGCCTGAGGTGCGGTTTCAAGCATGCTTAGACGTTCCTCCGCAGATAAAACTAGATGTCCGCCGTCTGTTAGCTTATCCCCTGATAGCATGTCTGCCAAACCTGACAACTGTTGGTCGCGAGCCTCAACAAAGATGTCCCTAGAGTTCACTAAGTAAGGATTTATGTTCTGTGCTTCTAGCTCTATAAATTGATTGCTAGTGTTTGAAAATAATCTGCGTTTTTTTATAGAGGAGTCAACTGAAATACCGACAATTGCAACAGTAACACCAGCATTGTGACTCGCCAAATTCGCCCATTTGAAAGATGTGTGTGCGAATGCGATTCGATGCCCAGTTTCAAAAATCAAAGGCCATAGAATCGGTACTTGCTGACCTTGACAAATTGAATTGGTAGTAACAAATGCAGAAATGCAGTTAGTTTTTGCACCGTAATCAGAAGCCTTCATGAACCATGCAGCTACGTAATCTAGAGATTTTGAGGCCTTAGTTCTTGATCCGAATACAGATGAAACATCCGCTTTCTGTGCAGGGCTCTGAAACTTGTAACCCAAATAGGGCGGATTGCCACAAATATAGGTTTCACCGCCCTCATTCTCAAAATCAATTTCCGCCTGATCTAGCGGTGTGCTAAACAAATCATCCCCTAACAACTTCACACCAGTACCTGTCGGTGGACAAATTGTCAGCCAATCAAGTCTTAATGCGTTACCGCATGTAATCCAGTTTTGTGAATCGAGCGGCAAAAAGGCTTGTAAGGCTTCTTTCTGCCCGATATACACCACATCACATTGATACTCAGCAATAATCAAGGCAAGACGGGCTATTTCTGCGGAAAAGTCTCTGAGCTCAATTCCTCTAAAATTGGTGAGTGGGATTTCTGACTTGAGATGCAACTCGCCACGCCGTTTGTTAATTTCCGCCTCAATCTCTCGAATTTGTTTGTAGGCAATCACTAAAAAATTACCACTACCACAGGCTGGGTCAAATACGCGGATACGCGCCATGCGTTTACGCAGATTCAGTAATTTTCTAGGATTATCGCCTGCAGCTTCCAGCTCGGCACGCAAATCATCCAAAAACAGCGGGTTGAGCACTTTGAGGATATTGGGTACGCTGGTGTAGTGCATGCCGAGAGCGCCACGTTCTTCTTCATCGGCCACGGCTTGAATCATGCTGCCAAAAATATCGGGGTTGATTTTTGTCCAATCCAACTTACCAACATGGATTAGATATGAACGAGCAATTTTGGTAAATTTTGGCGTCTCGGTGCTACCTGAAAATAAGCCTCCATTCACATACGGAAATGCATCTGCCCATGGCCTAAAGTTTTCTGCAGCACGGTCTTCAGGCTTGGTGTTCATGGCACGAAAAATTTCGCTTATCACCCAATCAATATCCGAGGCGTCTTTAGCGCTCATTTGCTCGATAGTGGCTGTGAATAGGTCGTTGCCATTAAAGATGTCAGTATCTTCAGAAAAAAAGCAGAAGATTAAACGCGCCATAAAGTGGTTCATGTCATGGCGACGTTCAGCTGCTCCCCAATCAGGGTTAGTTCTTAGTAGTTCAACATAGAGTCGATTTAAGCGGCTGGTAGCACGAATATCAAACGTGCTTTCGCGAATTTGCTTAACTGTAGAAATACCCGCTAGCGCGAGAAACAGGCCAAAGTGGTTGGGAAAGTCTGGATAGGTACAAGCGACAGTCTCACCTGAGGTTAAGTCTTCTGCCTCAAAATCTACGCCATCGGTAGCTAATATAAACTTGGCTTTGGCTTTCTCAGTCGCAGGGCTCACACGTAATTTATTTAAAGTGGCGCTTGTATCACCTGCACTGCAAACTGCGATGTGAATGTTGTTTCTTTGAAGCACTCCATTTTCAACATCTGATTTATTTTCACTACCACTTTTTAACCGCTTAATCGTAGTTTCTTTATTTCCAAATGCCTCCAAAAACGCATATGGGAAATTGGCAGCATCAAATGGTTGCTCGGATAAGTCACTAATAGCCTGTTCTATCTCTACTGCATTCAAGGTAATTTAACTCTTCTAATTATTATTTATATGACTAAGATCTTTGAACGAATCAAAACCTCTCTTAGCGTTCTGGTTGGGAAGTCTAGCATACACAAAGAATCCTACTAGATTGTGTTTCTAGCCTGTTTGCCAAAGTTAAATATTTATATCCCATATCTACAAACTAAAACCAGCAGCTAGACTATAACTTATCAAATTGAGATATGATTTGAAGCTGGATTTTTTTAATATTGCGATACCAATTACTTTTTAATGCATAAACTAAACTTAATGTACTTCCAATACTAAATTCAATAGCCGCATTATCTTGAACTGCATTAAACCAAATCGCATCCATGTCATTAACACCATCCCAAAGTTCAAGTTTCAAATGACTTCCATCGCCAAGTTTTTTTATGGTTTTTACTACAAACTTACCTTTGAAAGTTGGGAATGCAAAGTCTCTTCCCCAAGGCTCTAATTTTTCTAATTCATTCAAAACATTTATATTACTAAGCCCTATTGGCAATTCTCCATCAACCCATACTATTGGCTTTAACTCTTCGTCACCAATTTGTGCCTTAACGGCTTCTTCATATGCTTTCTCAAATTGATCAAACGATGATATCAAGATCGAGCCCCCCCCCGCACCGATGTGACCACCATGACTAATAAGTAAGCCAGGGTGATTTTCACTTACATAAGATAGAGCCTCTTTCACGTTAAAGCCAGGTATTCCACGAAACGATCCAGAGGCTATTTTTATCTCATCAACTGAATTTGAGTTTTTAACACCAGCGCCCTTAGGTGAAAAAATTGCTGCTGGTTTTCCGAATGCCTCGACTAATCTGCTTGCGGTAATTCCATGGACGCCGCTGTGCCCATCTTCAAAAAATAAAACGATTGATTGACCGCTCTTTTTACATGCTTCTGGAATTGCCTTATCTCGTAACTTTTTCTCAATATCTTTTCGCAAAGCATTTTCATTTTGCAACTCTAACCAATACTTTTCTGCTTCACCTTTAGTCTTTGCGACTAAAAACTTGAAACCAACCTCTGCCCAATCTAGTCTTCCTGCAGCGGCAACAGCAGGAGCAAGTTTAAATCCGATTGTTTCAGCATCAACAGGCCCTTGTATGTCTGAACAAAAAACTTCCCAACATGGCCTCGTTTTACTGTTTATTAGTTGAAGGCCCCGTTTAACAAATGTTCTATTAGTGGAAGCTTTACTAGGCCTCATGGAAACGCAGTCTGCAATTGTTGCCACGGCAACATAATCTAGTAGAGAAGCTAAGCTTGGTATTTTTTGCCTAATATTTTCTTGAATTAACGCTGACCTAACTTTTGCCATAGTCAGAAACGCTACTCCAGCACCACATACATGCTTGTCATATGTTGAATCGGTTCTGATTGGATTAACTACAGCAATAGCAGATTGAGGAGGCCCATATGCACCAATTTCATGATGGTCAGTGACAATTACATCAATTCCAGCTTCAGAGATTTTTTTAATTCTTGGTTCATCACTGCTACCTTTATCTGCTGATATTACTAGGTTTGGCTTTAAATCAATAATTCTTTGAGCAACCGGTTCTGTAATCCCATAGCCTTCAGTTAAGCGGTGACTGGTAACTACATTAACTAATGAAGAGCTAACCTTGAAGTAATCAATCAAAGCAGTCCATAAAACAGCAGCCGAACCCGTTCCATCCATGTCATGATCACAAACAAGAATAATTTTCTCTTCGTCCTTGATTGCTCTTACAATGCGTTTGACTGCAATATCCATATCAGGAATAGATGATGGATCCTCGACGTCAGCAAGTTCATTTGAATAGAGTAAATCAACCCCGATTGGCTTATCAAGTCTAGAGGATAAGATTTTTGCAAGCCAATCAGGCAATCCTCCATCGATAAGAGTTGCTAAAACTGTAGCATCACTATCACGAGTTTTAAATATAGGTTTGGGTGGTTTTAGCATTTTTTACCCGACAAATGATGTGTAGATTTCGGTTATACAGTTCATAAGAATTTATTCCATTTAATTAGAAACCAATTTCAACGTGGCCTCCCTGAGTTGGCTTCTCAAATTAGCAATTGTGTTATTCTTCTCTTGAAGAAGCTGTTTAAGGTTGTTAGTTTGTGCAACTAACTCAAGTCTATCTTCAAGTCCTAAAACTTCTATAGCCTTTTCAAGGTCTCTTTTCAAACCATCCTTTAACAATCTTTGATTCGTCTTCCTTAAATTTGACACTTCACTTTCTAACTCTTTACGGGTAAGACTCTTCAATCCAGCATTACGGTTAGTTCTGTTCTTCCATGCATTGTCTAAATCATCATTTATCTGTCGAATATAATCCATCAGCTCTGGCACTCGGCGTGACGTTAGGTAGCTTCTATCTACACAGCAAGCCAATGCTAGCCGGCTAGGAACAACTCTCCTATCATTAATTGATAAGCGACTCCCTTGATTTTTGATATTCGCTAAAACAATATCTCGCTCTTTAAGTACCTCTTGATAAAGCTGCTTAACCTTCGAACTACTTCTAGACACCCAAGCTGGGGAAGCATCCTCCTCGACACCGACGCTTCTAGCGAACTGTGAAAGATCAATGCTCATCGCTCATCTCCATAAGTACTTTTTCTCCTAGTGCAACAGCCTCCTCAGAAGCCTTTCTTAAAACTTTCGCATTTAAGGGGTAGCCATCAAGGAACTCCTTGTGACATATGACATATCTCTGGATGTACTCAAAATTGCTTTTATGGCTTAAGCGATGAGTGCATCCAGCGCAATTTTCAAAACTGCTTTGCCCTTCAGTGTCCGGTAGACCTGAATTTCTGTCATAACATTTTGCCTGAGTCTCTGTATCCTTCATAAGGATACAGAGACCCCAGGGATGGGTATTAATGCTTTTTAATCCGGAAGATAAGTCAGCAAGCTTTTTTTCAATTTCAATAGTGTCAGAAGAAGTGATAAAGTTAGTTTCAGCTAAAACTCTTCTTATTTTCTTTGCGATTGGCCCAAAAAAATTGTTTGACTCTTCCCCAACCACTCTTCGAGACAGGTCCGAAAAGTAGTTCTTCTCAAGCTCTCTCATATGCTCTTTAGTAAACTTGCCATCCATATATCTTCTGGTCCAGTTACTTCCGAATCGATGTCTCAAGTGATGTCGAATTTCCTCTGTAACAACGTTCAATCCTTTTTCTGGCACATTACATCTAAGCGCCACATCAACCCACGCATGACGCAATGCGTGTGGACTTATACCAAGTTCAGCTAGCTCATCTGGTAGATTCACATTCACGACGAAATCATCCCAACAATCATTAAGACGATGCCTCATCGTATTATCGGGAGTAGCGTCAAAAGCCCCTCCAAGTTTTCCATTTCTAAATTGCAAATTAAATAGAGGCAAATTCTCAGCAATTTTATCTCTATCTGAGCAAGAGAGAAGGAGTTTCACCATATCAGCTGTTAATGATGAAACTTCCCTGATTGTCGGGAAATGCCTTGTCTTCCTGGGGGTCGTAGGAAACTCAACTCCGTCCTCACCAACAAATTTTATGTCTCCACCACAGATATGCCTAATCTCTATGAGTCGGTATCCAGTAAGAAGGATAAAGCCGGTAGTGTTATAGTCATAAATCAATCTAAGATAGTTACTTAGCTCCACTTTTGTATCAAATGTAACCCCATCAAAAATAGGTTGAGAGACCTCCTGGTGAAAACGCAATGCAGCAGCTTTAACTTCTGTATCGCGAGAAAGTGAAGAGCTAGTTAGCCAATTTACTCCATTCAGCAAACCACCTCCTTTAGAATAAGCCCCAGCCCAGAAGTGATATTGATTAAAACCAATTTCACGCACAAATTTACAATATATTTCAGCTAACTTAGTCTTGGTGCTTCGGTTTATTTCTATACAACGGGCCAAAAGTAGCATCGCAACCGCAGCAGGAATCGTCTCATACGAACCGCCTTTACGCCATTGTTCAACTGTCAACCCATTAGATTTAAGGATATCTCTAAAGCAGTAATCTAGAAATTTACTTGGCAAACTCACCCTTACTCCATCTGAGATCTCCCCTCTCTCGAAATCATTCTTATATCTTCTTATTAACTTTGCGTAGTCAGACATGGTTGAATAGGATAGAAGCTCACCACTTTTTCCTTTTCCAACATTTATCATCAAATCACGAAGGTCAATAAGATTAAGCTCGTATAATTTTCTATCCAGTCCGAACATCAAATCAAAAGTGTTAAGAAAACGCGAAGTGGATCCCAGAAATGTCTTTAAAGAGGAGCCTGAATTATAAATATCCTGAGTTTCGGCTGATGAGTATCCACCACAGAAATTTAGAAGTGATTTCTTGACTATCGTTAACCACCTAGGATGAACATTATAATTATCCCACTTGATAACCTTGTACCTTTTGTCGACATTGTTGTAGATATACCAATCGGAATCTGCAAAATTATTATGTTTAACACCTGAAATATTCCCGACGCTTGATTCAGATCTCAAAGTTATGATGATTGAATCTGTTGATATTTGCTTTTTGTTTTTCAATTTTCACCCTAACTCAAAGGAGGAAAGGGGAAATTGAACTGCTCTAGAAGTCTTTGGCCCTCAACAACCATTTTTGAATCGAACTGCTCTAGCACTAACTCCAAGTAGAGGAGTCTCGTGTTGTGAATCCTGAACCTATAAGGGTTTTCACTCTCTAGATTTGAAAGGTGTTTACGAATGTGTAAGATTTCTCCTTGTATCAAACCTGCAACTAATGGTGTACATATAACATAAGTTTTTGTATCCCCTGATATCTCGCCCACAAGTCCTATTTCATAACCCATCGTCCCAGCCTTTTCCAGAATAGCATCAAGACTCTCCGAAAAATCTTTGCTCCCTCTTACAAACCCAATCTCTCTTTCTATTTCATCAAGCTCTACAATGCTCGTACGATTTAATAAAGCTTTTGCAGAGTGAGCCATCTCTTCCATGTTTTGAGCAATATCTACTGAAAACATTCTGCCTGAACGCACAATATTGTTACTATCTGTTCTATCCTTATAAATATTCCTACTAGTCCGCAGTGTGTGACCTGATAACTCCGCCAACAAATTTCCACTTACCTCAGAATTGATTCCACGAATTGGCTCAAACTCCAGCATTGCTCTCGACTGGGCAACGGATAAGAATGAAGCCTTGTTCGGAATCCTCCTCGCACCATCTACACGATCGCCGAGTTTTCCATCCATTGCTCGAACAAAAGCCTCGACTTCGGGACACTCTGAAACTGCAATTGTCCTCGGCTGTCCGTTCATCAAGAGTGGGGCATACCAATCAAGCGTCTTCATAGTTAACAGCTTTATTCTGTGATTCAGTTTCGATATTGTTAATGGTATGCAATGGTCTTCTCTATCCAATAGGCACTCACGGTCAAGGGATGAAAGCATTTCGAACCAACGAGAATATACTTTAAAAATTGGACTATTTGACTTATAAACTGGAGTATCAAAACCCTTCCCAGACCTGGATTTATTGAAGTTACAAATCTGAACTGACTTATTTGTTACACGAAAATTATCAATTTTCAACTTGTCGATTCCACTTGGCTGAATCCTGTCACTTGACAGTAAATAGCACATTGCTATCTGCTCAGAACTTGATGGATGAAGTAAATTTACAAAGGGGTAGTTGGGGCGACCAACTTTCAACATAGACTCCCAATCAGACTGCGTTGGAAGCCTGAGTTCATCAAGAATACTTTTAAATAACGAATCTTTCCTTCTACTGCCAACCATAATGCTAGGGAAAAACCCCACTAAATTCTGAGGTGCTTTGTGCAGGACATGAATCAATAATCTTTGTAATTCAAAAAGTCTATTTTTATATGAATTACTCTCCAGATTGTTATATTTTCCTTGCAATGAGTGCCTAGATAATGCGGAAGTCAGACCACTATCAGTTATACCTTTGTCACGAGAAATTTCTGTAACAGTAAGAAATATCTCCGGCGCTTTTGCTTTTATAAACTCTCGAAGTTGAAATGATTTATCCAAAAAGTATGATGCATAAGCACGTGCTGAGAGCAAAAGAACATCATCATCGATCCCCTCAAACTGAAGAGATTTTGAAATAGTCTGTCTTGGCTCATCCTGAGTTTTAGGAATAGCCGGTATTCGATTCAACGTATCCTTGGTAATCGATGTCCAATATTTAGGAGTATCACCTATAGCATCTTGATTTCTCGCCCATCGCAAGACTCTGCCTACAAACATAAATAACTTATAGGCGGTTTTTTCTTTTGTTTTCGTTTCTAAATATATTTTGTACTTGGGATAGACTAATGCAGCATCATTCATATAGATGCCATCCAAATTTTCTACAAACTCAAAAAACTTAGCGGCTTGTGTTAGGGCTAAAAACTTTGTATCTTGACTAAACTGGCTTAGTTGTGCGGAGTAGAGATACTCCATGATCAAATTTATAAGATCACAATCTAGGCATTTCTCAGGAATTTCAAGAACCCTTTCAGAATGGGAGTTATTCGATGCCGCAGGAAGAATGTACCTAGTTCTACTTATGTTTAAACTATCAGGCTTCGAAACAAGAGTAGGACTGTTCAAATCGAACTGTTGAGAGCTAGGCGTCAACTTTGATAGATTATTATCATCCATGCATGCGATTCCTAATATTAGCTAGTGACAACCGCCCAACGATATCTATCCGGTTATTAAGATAAGCCTCCCATGCTACGTATTTAAGCGTAGTTGAGTAATCTGAATGCCCCATTAATTCAGGCAAAATTGCTTGAGGATCTCGGCCATTTTCATGGCAGTAGGTAACAATGTTAGTCGCATAGGAATGTCTCAAACAGTGAAAACTTTTTCCCTTAAATTTCTGTCTGTCCTCATAGACCATATTAGAAACAGCATCAGAAAAAACAGAAGATGCAAATTGACTATTAAGAGCAAGCCCGTCTTCAGAGCAAAATAAAGGGCCCTCCGGCAAGCATCTCCTTCTTTTCATAAACTGAAATAACTTCGTTTGAACATCAACTGGAATAATAATTGTTCTAACTTTTCCGCCCTTGCCAATAACCTCTACTCTGCAGCTTTCCTCAGAATTAATCTGAGTCTTCATTAGAATAGTTTCAATATCTGTACTAATCGGATAATTAATTATTACTTCATGCGCTCGAAGACCACAGAAGTAACCAAAATCAAGCATCAATTCGTTCCTAGCTCTCAGAAAAGCACTTTTTCCAGAAACGTTTGCTTTCAATAAAAGTAGCTCTTCTAGAGTAATATACTTTGATCCTAAATCAGAGGTGGCGTCACGCGATGGCGATACAAACTTGGGAAAGTAAAATTGTTTAGGCCGATCAATAAACCCAGCCGAGTACATCCACGCATAGAATGCGTTTAGAGTAGCGCAGTGCCTTCTTAGGGTTGAATCACTGAGTCCTCTTTGTTTTTGCAGGTAACCATAAATGTAGGCGTGCATTTGCTCACGGGTGATATCACTAGGCCTTAATTCACCGGAGCTTTCATATACCACTGAAAGGAAAGTGCATAGGTCTTCTGCGCTGGCCTTCAACGAATTTATGGCCTTGGATTGAACTGCCCGCTCAACAATAAAGAGAGAACTAAGGATATCTACCTCTTCATTGTTAACAACAATGAAAGTCGTCAGCTTACTGCCGCCATAGCCTAGATCCTTAACTTCAACACAATTCATAGTTATAAAATGCTCCTTTTAGCTGACATGATAAATCAAAACCAAAGATGTCAACAAAACCACATTAAAGCACTACATTTTATAACATCGCATGACCGCCAAACTTCAATATCAAGTCAGGCTGATGCTTACTGAGTAAATCCAAAGCATCACGTAAATGCAAGCCTCCAATTGAACGCCCAGAACCCTTAAGCAAACCTGAACCTCCATCGGCAAACGCAATGACTGGGCGA